>Ga0210019_1000041_pt1 | contig 176378 bp, 129 predicted proteins | sample CryGeyCG2114_020_2_FD_183969 | JGI IMG/M metagenome (GOLD analysis project Ga0210019, IMG submission 183969) | Groundwater microbial communities from aquifer - Crystal Geyser CG11_big_fil_rev_8/21/14_0.20 (SPAdes) (version 2) | ecosystem: Environmental > Aquatic > Deep subsurface > Groundwater...
CGTGTTTCCGTTGACGGAAAGATTGAGGTTTGCAATGAAGTTGTCGTCTGTTTTTAACGTATTGGCCGCAGAGCGGTAGAGATTTACATCGTAGAGTCCTTGGTATCCGAACAGGATGTGCGGTGCTGCCTGTGAGTTTCCGAGCGAACTATCCAATACCAGCAGCGGCATGGTGGTGGCTTCGGAGTCTATAAGCAGACCCGTTCCGTTGGCATTCTGGTCTATGAATGCGGCTCCCGGTTCGTACGCGAAGTTGCTCTCTATAAGGAGCTGCCCGGAAGTCGTAAGCATTCTGGACGCATGCAGATTGGTACCGGATGCCGTACCCAGTACCTCCAGTGCGGTTTCTACGTTCTGCATACCTATGCCCACATTTCCGAAGGTGTAGAAGATGGAGTTATCGGTATTCACGCTCCATACGCTGTCTCCTCCACCGCCACCGCCACCTCCTCCCCCCGTAAGTTCCACTAGCGTACCGTCACTCAAGCGAACAAAGAGACCGGGGGCGGAATCTGTTGCATTGGATTCATAGGCACCGGTATTCGGCGTAAATGCACCGCTGTAGCGAGCAACTTTCGAAATACGAGCTTCATCTATAAATCCGGTGAAGTTTTGGTCACCCGCGGCATTGTACGGTAATCTGTTACCGAACATCAGGTAGTGGTAACTGAGTGTTTCTAAGTTATTTGTATTCGTAGTGGAAGCTGCAACCGCACCGTTTTGGTACAGGCGGAATGTATTGCCACTTCGTTCGATTGCCACATGCACCCACTCGTTCGTTGGGAATGTAGTGGTGTTATTTATACTGAATACGGTGTTGTCTTCTTGCTGGAAGTCCGCTTGCAATTGGTTACTGGCGTTAATTTGAATTGCCCACTGTGCGTCTTGGTATGCATTTGCTGTCAAAATGTACCTTCGCACGCCCGTATTTGCCGTTTCGTAGACCCACATATCCACGGTAAAGTCTCCGGTTACGAAGTAGTCGTCTGTGTTCGCAGGGCTGTACCGGTAAATTTGGTAACCACTACATGCTATATTCCAACTTCCGCCACCGAATTTCTGTGTGGATGTACTGTAGTTATTCGGACAACTACCCGAGAAAGTATGTGTATTTGTAGAGCCGGAAGCAGAGTTTGCATTGGAGCTATCCAAGTGAAGGAGCAGCGTGGTATTGGAGTCGTTTCCTCCGACACTGGATGCGCCGCTACCTGCAGCTCGTGCAAAAATACGAGCGTAGTTATCTATTTCCGGTGCGTCACCCGTTGCTTCCATCAGGTCAAAGCTGCGGATATCTGTGAGGCGGAAGTCGTTGCTTCCGTCGCCATCCGGATCTATTGAGAAGAAGTCACCTGTCGCGTTATAGCCTATCATTCCTTCGTCTCCGCTCGCGCCCATATGTATGGAGGTGCCGGAGAGATACAAGTTTTCCCAACGGTTCGCATCCGAACCTATATCAAAGGTGTTTGTATTGGTCGGTATCAAGCTTCCGTTAAATCGTCCGTTTGGCGTTATGACGTCACCGGAACTGTCGCCCAATGCCACGTTTCCATGCAGGAACGCACCGCTTTCTACGGCCAGTACACCCGAAGACGTAAGAAGATCTTGCGCGTGAAGCGCTCGACCCGAAGCAGTGCCGATTATTTCCAACTTTTCGGTCGGTGAGGTTGTGCCAATACCCAAACTTCCGAGGAAGTAACTGTTTCCTCCCGCCATAATGGTCAGGTTTGCACCCGAGATCGTACTCATGGATGTCAGATTTCCATGGATGATTCCGGTACCTTCCACTATAAGTCCTCCACTGGAGGTAATCAGATCCTGTGCATGGAGGTGGCTACCCGAAATTGTTCCGACAACCTCGAGAGCAATATTGGTATCGACCGAAGCGGATGCGGCACCTCCCACATTAATGAGCAGACCACCTGTCATGGTGTCGCCTTGTACCATCACATACCGGGCATCCGCACCTGCCTGCGTAAGTGCTCCTATGCCGTCTGCGCTTGTCCAAGAGAGCTGTCCTGCACTGTCTGTTGCCAGAATCGTACCGCTGGATGTGCCATCACTCGTTGGGAATGTGTACGTAACACCGCCCAGACTTACCGTGGAATCGAATGTAGCTGCACCGGTAATCTTGAGTGCCGTACCCGAAATTCCTCCCGCAACATCGAGTCTGGTTTGTGGAGTGGAGTCTCCAATCCCAACATCGCCACCGTTTTCAATTCTCATCCATTCCGTACCACTATTAAAGCTAGTAAATTGAAGATTCCCACTCGAGTCCGCCATGATTCGATGACCGTCATCATTACTTGTATTGAATGCTATGTAACTGGAACCACCAGTTCGATTTATTCGAATTGCTGCATTCGTTCCGGCTATATCGAGAGGTACTGTTGGTGATGCCGTCCCAATACCCACATTCCCCATTATATAACTATCTGCACCTGCCATCACCGTAAGGTTTGCTCCCGAAATCGTTCCCATGGACGTAAGGTTTCCGTGAATAATACCCGTACCTTCCACTATCAACCCTCCACTGGAAGTCAGTAAACTCTGCGCATGCATCGTCGCACCCGAGATTGTTGTAAAGTTGAGTGAAGAACCGGTGAGTGTTCCGTTGAGAACAAACACTGTTCCATTCAGCGCCAACCCCTGCCCCGCAGCGTACGTGGTATCTGTATCTATATCGCTGCTCCAGGAGAGCTGACCACTGCTATCTGTCTTGAGTACCTTGCCGCTCGCAGAACCGTCCGAAGTCGGGAATGTGTAGGTGACTCCGCCGAGAGAAACTGTGGAACCGAAGGTGGCTGCACCGGTAATCTTGAGTGCCGTACCCGAAATTCCTCCTGCGACATCCAATCTTGTTTGTGGGGTTTCTGTTCCTATACCAACGCTACCTGAATTATTTATAACAAGTCCCGCAGAGTTAAATGTTGTCCCTGCATTTATGTAGTAGCTCTGATTGGTATCTCTGTACCCTGAAAGATATTTTCCTTCGTCGGCTTCATTGTAGTATTCAATGTACGCCCATCCTCCATTGCCTGAATTTTGCAGACGAATTCCTGCATTAGCTCCGCTGATATGCAGTCCTTTTGTTTGTGAAACAGTAGGAGTATTCGTACCGATTCCTACCATTCCTGTGCTGTCATCCACAAAGAAATCTGTGTCTCCTACTTCCAGATCTCCAACGACATCCAAAGCAGAACTGGGACTCGCCGTCCCAATACCCACCCGCTTGTTCGTCGCATCGTATACAAGTCCGTTTGTATCCACAACAAGCGTGTTGCCCGTCGCCGTTCCCGAGAGCACCTTGATTGCGAGCGCACCTGTCATCGTATCTCCACTCACATTCACGTAGCGGTCATCCGCAGCATCTTGTGTCAGCACACTCGTGGAACAACTGAGGAGCCCCGTACTATCGGAAGTGAACGCCGTACAGTCCGTCAGGTTTTTAAAGACCACGCTGTTTTCCACAATCAAGCTGCCGGAGGAGCGCAGGGAATCGGTGGCGAAGAGCTGCGAACCGGAGATGGTGCCGATGACTTCGAGTTTTTCGGAGGGAGAGGTGGTGCCGATACCGACGTTGCCTTCCACAATTAATCCGTTTGTTGGAGCGGCATCATCTGAATAATTCGCACCGATACTTACGTTGCCAGCTACTCCAAACTTACTACCAAATAGTGCGGCTCCATCACCCACAAGCACCTTAGAATTTACAGTATCGTAGTTTATAAAGTAGGTTGCTCCATTACCTAGCACACCTATTTTTCCTGTATCTCTTTGGGTGTAATGGAAGTAAGTATTTGCGTCTATATAAGTCTGGAAGTTTCCAGCCTTAACCATCCCATTGACTTCAAGTTTTTGTCCAGGACTCGTCGTTCCAATACCCACCCGTCCCGTCGTGATATCAGTGAAGAACAACGGAGCAGAACCGGTGCCCGTCACTTGCAGGCTCCGTCCAGACATTGTGCCCAGCACTTCCAGCAGTGCGGCATTGCTGTAGCCGCCATTACTATTGATGACCAGTGTTCCCGTCATCGTATCCCCACTCACGTTCACGTAGCGCGCATCTGCTTCTGTCTGCGTCTGCATATCGTCCGTACCACATTGCAGAGCTCCCGCACTGTCTGTCGTAATAATCGTACAACCTGTGAGCGCTGCGAATGTGACGGATCCTTCCACTATCAGTCCTCCACTGGAAGTTAGCAAACTCTGCGCATGCACAGTCGCACCCGAGATTGTGGTGAAGTTGAGTGAAGAACCGGTGAGTGTTCCATTGAGAACGAACACCGTACCGTTGAGTGCCAACCCTTGTCCTGCACTGTATGTCGTATCCGTATCTATGTCCGTACTCCAGGAGAGCTGCCCGCTGCTATCTGTTTTGAGTACCTTGCCACTCGCAGAACCGTCTGAAGTTGGGAATGTGTAGGTGACTCCGCCGATTGCAACAGTAGAGCCGAATATCGCTGCTCCGTTAAGAGTAGAAGTGCCTTCCACTATTATACCTCCGGAGCTTGTAAGCAAATCTTGTGCATGAAGTATGCGACCCGATGCGGTACCTACAATCTCCAGTCCAAGTCCGCTCTCTATGGATTCACTCACGGAACCTCCCAATGAAATAAGCAATCCTCCCGTCATGGTAGCGCCCTGTACCAGTACGTACCGTTCATCTCCCTCCGTTTGGGTAATAACATCGGCAGAGCCACACCCCAAGTTTCCGGCACTGTCTGTGGTTATTATGCTACAGCTCGCGTAGCTCTTAAGAGTGGTTGTGCCATCGACGACCAGAGAGCCACTGGAGCGAAGTTCCGTATCTGCTCGGACTATGTTTCCCGAAGCGGTACCTGTGACTTTCAGACCCACTCCCGCATTTTTTATGGTAATTGTTCCGCTTGCAGTTGAGTCTGTGTCATTCCGGAGAAATGAAGAAGCATGCAGACCGTCCAGCATATCTGCGTTGTGCGCATACGGTACGGAAGCAAAGCGACGACGAGGTGAGAACGTTTCTTCGTATGTGTCATCGTTGCCGGGGTCGAATTCCACCTGCAAGAACAAGCTGTCACTGTTAAAGTCCACACTGCCGGTCATGGCAACTTGTGTGCCGAGTGCTGCGGAGAACAGTCCGCCCGTCATGGTGACTCGTGAGGTCGAGCTATTCCATGTTTCAGTCCAGAGTGCGTTTCCTCCGCTTGCTGCGGCAAAGATTTTAAACCGCATATTGTATTGGCCGTCTGCCACGGCAACGCCTGTGGAGTCTTCCACTTTTCCTTGGTAGTTAATGGGCTTGTAGATGCCTTCCGCTGCGTACGCTTTTTCCGCCGCAAGAATCGGAGGCAGTCCTCCGACGAAGGCAGTTTGGAACAAGATTCCCATAAGCAGAGTAATACCAAGAGTACGACGAGCGCCTGTCATGGTGAGGTGCTCTGTGCATGAGCGCAGAGCCTCGAACCATCGGGCGCGGTGTGCCATCCTTCGAGGCTCACTGCGTGAGCACCTCAGGATGACATTTCTTAAGCTCGGGATGATATGCTTTCCATTCAGGATGACATTTCTTAAGCTCAGGATGACATGCTTTCCATTCAGGATGACATTTCTTAAGCTCAGGATGACACGCTTTCCACTCAGGATGACATGCTTTGCGCTTGGGATGACAAGCAGCCCCCCGACTGTCCTGCGCAGCGCATGCAGCTTCCGGCTGGCCGCTAACCGCTTACCGCTTACCGCTCGTCCTGGCCGATTCTGGCGACCGAAGTTACTCATGAATAATAGTGTGGGTTTCTATGTGCGGAACAGAGGGTGCTGCGGCCTGTCGTGCACCGTTTACCGGTGCTGCGGCCTGTCGTGCACCGTTTACCGGTGCTGCGGCGCGGCCTTCTGTTTCAAGTTGAATGGCAGCTTGTGTTGCTTTCTTCTCCGAAACAGCGTTCTCCCATGCGGCTGTCATAAGCAGCAGTCCTATGAACACAATGTTACTAAGCAGACTTGTCATAATTATCGGTCTGCGGAACCTTCTCCATACACATCGCACAAGAGCTCTCCACGCATGCACAAACTGAGCCAGTTCCGTTTCGGTGTTTTCGAATGCGGGCATTTCCACCTCATCGCTTTGTGCATACATTTGTGGCGAAGTCATCTCCTGAAAGTTCTCATTGCGTTTTTTCCGATGCAGCAAAGAGTCCCCGAAGTACAAATTTCCTTGCGTAATAATTCTTCCGATCGTGGAAGGGGAGACCGTGATGGTATGTTCGGCTTCCAACAGCTCGGCAATGTGCTCCTTGCCGAGGTACGGATTTTGCATTCTGTACATACGCACAAGATCAGACAGTGTTTGAGACACTTTTGTCTGACGAAGCATTCGAGGTCGGTGTGACTTTTCTTCGAGTGTTCGAAGATCCTGAGGATCGAATCGTTGTACCCATCGGTAGAACGTACTGCGTGCAATGCCAAAATGCACACATGTCTGCGAAACGGATTTGCCACTTTCCAGATAGAACAAAAACCACTCCAACTTCTGTCGCACCTCATCGCCAAGTCCCATCATCACAGATTGTTTCTGTAGTTTTTTAATTTCCTCCGATGAAATTTCTATGTGATACATGTGAGATGTTTTTGTGTTTGTGTGATTCGAGAATGCGATGTGTCTTTTGGGTTTTGATCTGTTTATTGTGAGTGTGTCTCTATAGCGCGCGAAATTATTGTACTTATTCTAACATAAGTTGCTACTGTGTGCAATACATGGCAAGCACATAGTGCGAGACACTTCTGATCTTTTGTTCGCGACAACCAATAGTCGGAGGAACAGACTGATTTTTTTGCTGCATTCTTCCTATCACTCCTTGCGGAATCTCTCGCTACTGCGGCATGGTACAATTTGACAAATTTCTGAATTGTTTTTATAAAATTTCTCTGTTGCACATCATTTTGAACCTTTGTTTCGAGTCAAAAAAACAAGCGTATCGGGCATACTCTGGTGTGTATCGAAACATTCTAACTTTCAGGCATATTACTTAATATCTGTCAAATATGGCGCTCTATTGCCAAAAAAGAGTATGCATAGGAGTGGATTTGTTCTTTTTGCTCTTCCTTCTGTACCATTGAGACATATGGAGCTTCCTTCCCGAGTTGTTCTCGCTACGGATCATGCGGGTTTTCCGCTCAAAGAAGCGGTAAAAAAGCATTTGATTGCCAAGGGAATCGACATCATAGATGTCGGCACTTTTTCCGAGGAGTCTGTCGATTATCCGGCAATCGTGCGAAACGGATGTGCCGTCGTGCTGGAAGAAGGCTGTCCGGGCATTATTTTCGGAGGAAGCGGAAACGGCGAAGCAATGGCAGCAAATAAGGTCAAAGGCATTCGTGCGGCACTCTGTTACAGCGAGGATTCAACTCGTTTGGCAAGAGAGCACAATAACGCCAATGTCATGAGTCTGGGCGGGAGACTTACAGATCATGCTCTGGCAGTACAACTTGTAGACATTTTCCTCACGACAGATTTCGAAGGAGGGAGACACGAGAGGCGTATTAACGATTTGGAATCTGAATGAGGAATTCGGAGTTTCAACCCACGTCATCCCGAGTGATTTCCTCTCCGTGCTTCGATACATTTTGCATCGCTTCGCGCTGCGAAACACTCAGCATGACGTAGAGGAAATCGTATCGGGGGACGGTGGCGGCAGGCATCTCGTACCATACATTTTGCATCGCTTCGCACTGCAAAACACTCAGCATGACGTAGAGGAAATCGTATCGAGGGACGGTGCCTACGCCTTTCCTGCTATAGCTGAACTACTATAAAACGATACAAAACGTGTCATGGTGAGCCCGTCGAACCATCACGTTTTGGCTTTGTGTCGCCCTTCGACGAGCTCAGGGTGACACAAAGCATATGCCAAATTATGGTTGTTCAGCTATGGAGTAAGGATTGGCAGTTCCGCTTAGCTGAGGGCAAAATATTTCATTCATAGGCTCTTACTTAGTACTTAAATGCCAAGTCACAAAGGGGGCTTGGTTGAAAGTTCACACACAAGAGGCGCATAGAAGATTTGGATGTATAGAACGACCAGCCGTGGTAGCATTTTCATACATGTCTTCTTCAAAGATCATCATTGCCCCTTCCATTCTCTCTGCGAATTTTCAGAATTTGCAGGCAGAAGTGGACTCTGTGGCACCGTACGCCGACTGGTTGCAGGTAGATGTTATGGACGGACACTTTGTTCCGAACCTGAGTTTCGGCGCACCCGTACTCAAATGGATACGAACAAATTTACCGTTGGACATTCATCTTATGGTTTCAAATCCCGCAGATCGCATAGAGGAGTTTCTTGCTTTAGGCGTACATCACATCACGTTTCACGCAGAGGCCGTACAAGATGAAAACAAGAGAAAAGCCCTTATTAAAGCCATTCGAGACGGCGGTGCCACCGCCGGCATTGCCATAAATCCCGAGACGCCGCTCTCGGAAGTACGGAGCATACTGTCGGATACGGATCTTCTTCTTGTCATGTCGGTACATCCCGGTTTCGGTGGGCAGGAGTTCTTGGAAGATGTGCTACAAAAAGTCACGGAAGCACGGGCACAGCACCCGAAGCTCATGATTCAAATGGATGGAGGAGTGGATGATCGCACGGCACCGCTCTGTATTCGCGCAGGCGCGAATAATCTTGTTTCCGGAAGTTACATTTTTTCGTCACAAGACCGCTCTGCCGCCATTGCTTCCCTTCGCTCCTCATGAAACGTACGGTATTTCTTTTGTGTTCTCTGGCATTGCTTGTTTCCTGCAATCCGCCGGAAGAAAATCTCGCCCAAAAAGAACTCCCACTGCGAAATATCACACTCGTATCGGGAAACAGGAAACTCTCCATACGTGCAGAAATAGCTCGTAACGACACGCAACGTACTTTGGGGCTTATGTATCGCACAGAACTTGCGAAGGGAAAGGGGATGCTTTTTGTATTTGAACAGGAGACACCCATGAGTTTCTGGATGAAAAATACGCGCATTCCTTTGGATATTATCTACTTCGATTCACAGGGAAATTTTGTTTCCACACTCACCATGAATCCCTGCCTGTGGGACCCCTGCCCGCTCTACGATTCTGCGGGACCAGCACAGTACGTACTGGAAATTCCGGCGGGAACCGTACGGGAGCACGGCATAGATTCAACATGGATGTTGGAGTTGTGAAGCGAGGAATTCAGAGCCTGTACGATTCCAGATTCTTCTCGATTCGAGCTGCCGTCTCGGTATCGTTTGGCAGAACAAATGCTTCCCCAGTCACTCGTTCGTAGAGGTCTATGTATTTGCTGGCAAGCATGACGCGAACGTCATCTGTAATGTCGGGCTGATGTCCTCCGTATTCAAACCCTTGTTCACGCAGCCACAGGCGAAAAAATTCTTTATCCAGACTTTCGGGTTCTTGCCCTGCGGCAAACCGTTCTTCGTAACTTTCTGCCAGCCAGTAGCGGGAAGAATCCGGCGTGTGTACTTCGTCTGCAATCGTAATGGTCCCGTGCTCATCCAGCCCCATTTCATACTTTGTATCCACCAAAATCAGTCCGCGCTCAGCGGCAAGTTTCTGCCCTCGAGCGAAAACGGCAAGTGCTTTTTCCGCCATGTCGTTCCACTGTTCTCTGGTGGCAAGACCTCGCTCCACTATGCCGTCGGGAGAGATAAGTTCGTCGTCTTCTCCTTTGGTTGTGGGCGTAATAATCGCTCCGTCAAACGGCTGGTTTTTCACCATGCCATTCGGCAGAGATACGCCGCAAAAATCCCGTACTCCCGCGTTGTAGTTCATCCACGCGGACGTTTTGCTGGAACCGGTAAGATACCCGCGAACAACCACTTCCACAGGCAGCATGGCGAGATCTTTCACCACCATGACGTTGGGGTCCGGAAGGTCTAAGACCTGTGTGGGCATAATGTCTTCTATTTGCCGAAACCACCATGCACTGATTTGGGTGAGTACCTGTCCTTTCAGCGGCACCGTGCACCAGTTGATATCGAACGCAGATTGGCGGTCCGTTGCTATGAGAATGCGCCTTTTTCGTAACGGTTGCATGTACACATCTCTCACCTTTCCTTCATATTTTTCCCCAAGACCCTTGCAGTCGGTATTTTGGAGAGCCGTTTCCAGAAAGGGTCGCAGATTTTCAGGTGTAATCATTATGAGTCGATACTAGCATAGCTCGGTCTGCCGAGAGAATGGTGTTGTTCTTTTTTAGGGTCTTGATGTAGCCTATTTTACGAACAAGAACTCTCAACTCACTTTTTCCCCAAAGAATTATGGATAACGCAGGACTCACTTCCGGCCCTACGAGCACAAAAAAAGCTCTGGTGTCTGTCGCACTCATTGCTCTTATTGCACTGGTTCTCGTGCTGGATATGCAGCGCAGAGAAGCAGAGAAGCAGTTAAAGAACCTTTCTGTTCGTTTGGAACAACTCAATACGGGAGATGCGCAGCAGAACCGTGAAGTGGCCGATCGTATTATTCGTGAGGTACGAAAACTCATTTCCATTCCCGAAGACGTGGAACCGACAGTCGCAACCATTATCGACGTGGAGGCACTGCGTGACAGAAATCCTTTCTACCAGAAGGCATCCAACGGTAATCACCTTATCGTAACCGCAGAACGCGCAATTCTGTACGATTCAGAGAAGAACATTATCTTGGATGTTGTTCCTGTGCAGGTGCAGCAATCTGCTCCCGCTCCCGCAGCAGCGACGCAGGAGGCAGGGGAATAACAGCGTATTTGTTTTCAAACTCGATACTGAAAGTGGGGCTACGGCCCCACTTTTCTTTTGAAAAGAATACTGTACAATTTTTTACTTATGTCACGCAGCGCAGTACATGCCGGCTATGCTCTGTTCCCCCTTGCGGGAGCACTGTTGCTTACGCTTCTTCTGGGGTACGTACTGGGCAGAATTGTGACTGTGGGCGTATCGGTGAATGCTGTGGAGCCTATGGCAATACGAGCAGATGATTCCGCGGCAGTGCCCGTGGTTCGCATAGCGGGGCTGGAGAACGGAAGAGTAGTGGGCACCGTGAACGGTGACGTTCGGTTGTGGCTCGGAGAGGAGCAGATTTTTGCTTCTCAGAGCGGCACTTTTTCGGTGAAGCCCGGTCCTTTTCTTATTAATTCCGTTTCTGTTCTCGTACCCGACGGCATGAAGTACGTCGCATCCAAGAGGGGAAAGAAGTACTACGGCGTGAGGGATGCGGCGGGGCAGAGCATTATTCCTGAAAACCGCCTATATTTTGAAACGGCGGATATGGCCGAAGCGGAGGGCTACAGCAGATAATACTGCCGGGTCGGCGCACATAGTTGTAATTGTATGAGGGGTATGTTTATCTATGAATATAATTTCCCAATCGTATGGAACTTACCGTAGTACTGCCTTGTTTTAACGAGGTGGAGAATATCGAACATACCATTCAGGATGTACATTCATGGTTTCAGAAAGCAGGCATAGACGGTGAAATTATCGTAGTGGATGACGGTTCGACAGATGGAACAGGAGAACTCGCCGAAAAGCTTTCAAAAAAAATGCCGGCTCTTGTTGTTGTGCATCACGAAAAAAATAGAGGAGTAGGTGCTGCACAATCGACTGGATGTGATCATGGGACGAAGAAATATGTAAGCTACATGGATAGCGATGGTCAGTTTAGAGCACAAGAATTCGATCTGTTGCTCCCTATGCTTACCGAGCATCGAATGGCAGCCGGCTACAGAATAAAACGAGCAGACCCCCCATTGCGCTCACTGAATGCGTGGCTCTACGGGCGACTCGTGCGTGTTGTTTTAGGTGTAAAAAAAAGAGATATAAATTGTGGATTGGTAGTAATGGAACGCGATCTTTGGCCATTGGTAAAACCGCGATTTGCAACAGGCGGACTGTTTCCGGCAGAAATGTATGCATCTGCGAAGCGCTTGGGAGTAGAAATTGCTCAGGTTGGAGTTCCGCATTATCCACGCAGTGCCGGAAAGCAATCAGGCGCAAGTCCTTTGGTTATATTTCGCATGTTTAAAGAGCTCTGTGCCCTGAAAAAGGCACTCAGAAAGCAGGGCTAATTCTTATGCTTTTGCGGCATGACCAGTGAATCGTAATTGTTACAACCTGAGCATCGCATATTCCATATCTTTAACAATGCTCTTTTTTCAAATGATTCATCGGACAGAGGTAAATTGTATGTAAGAGGCCTGAAAAATTGGTGCGCAATTAAGAGGAGACATGCAAAAATAAGCACACCTGTCGTTTTGTGTTTTTCCGTGATTTTTATGCCGCCGATTTGATTCACCTCCATGACAACAAGCGCAAAAAGAATGAAGCTGAACAGAAGTGGCAAGAAGTAGTGGTACAGGTACATCACCCTTCCGAGTTGAGCGACTGCAATAAGATATGACACATACATGCCTGTAAATACAAGGAGAAGATACGGACTTCGCAATTTGATACTTGAAGGGAAGCAAATGGATGAAAGTAAAAAACTGACAGCAAGTACCACGCCTGCCAATCCCGCCATCCAACCTATGGGGTTTGGAACCAAATACAGGTAACTCTGTTCTCCCGCCCCCCAATGCTCCCATCTGTACTTGATGGTTCGGGCTCCCATCGGCCAGAGGAAAAACGGACTTCCATTCTCGTCATTTTTGCATAAATCCAGTCGAGGAACGGCATCGTTGTAGTGTTTGCCGAATGCCAATTGCTCTTTCATGCGCAGCGGGAAATACCGAAGAGATGCCCCTTTGCCGTTTGCAAACAGATCCAAGTATTTGTCTGATACTGTGTAATATCGATACGTAAATAAACTGTCATCCGGTTTGGTGAGCATGGAAAAATGCAGTTGCCACACACCGACAAATACCGTGGCAAAACCGGTGAATGCAAGAGTCGAATACAATACCGTCTGTTTCCAGTGCGGTCGAAGAGCAAGCAGTGCGGCAGGAAACAGTACAATCATAATAAGCCCCAACAGCTTGGTGGTGAATGCAAGGCCGAACAGCACTCCGAACAGCACACTGTAACCGCAGAGCGCCCTCTCGCTCCGCTTCCTGTTTATCATAAGGAGAAATACCAATATGATACCCATGCAGAAAAATAGCATCGGCGCTTCCAACATTGCTCCGCGATTATGGACGATAAGCGCGTTATCGAAGACGTACAAAAAGCTTAGTGCCGTTGCGATAAGCCAATTTTTAGTAAGGAGAAAGAGTACCCACAAAAAAAGTACGGCGGTGAGCCAGGCCATAAGTACAGGGATCAGGCGATATCCTGCAAAAGAAAACATTTGCGGAACTTTGCTCATATAGTCTCTGCCTACCATTTCATTATCCACCGGATTTGCGTCCACTATGTACTCACCGAGTGCGATGAGCATTTTGCCCAGCGGAGGATGTTGCTCGAAAAACAGCAGACCGTTCAAGTATTTTTGAGCACTGGGAACATGGTAATTTTCATCCCAAAAAAATCCCGGAGGATTCGTGTAATCATAGACGTATGTACAGTACGAAAGCACCAAGATAAACACACTGCAGAGCGCGCCTTTTTTCGTCGATGCGCTTATGGACCTCCATCGAATCATGCGGTCATTCTAGCGAAGGGAAGAGAAAGCACGAAGCAGTGTTTCCGAATCGAAAAATTTGGCCAAAAAGGAAGCGGCTGAATTCGGGTGACGAACGCGTGTCCGCACGCTAAGCTATCATCCCGAACCTTCTTATGCCCGCAGCACGCAAACCGCAACGGAACAATCGCCAACAGTGGCTCTTTAGCCTCCTGCTCTTTTCGATGCTGTTCTTCATGGCCATTTACTCCATCAGCAGTCCCATGCGAGAGGAGGAAAAAGCATTCGAAGATGCCAAAGAAGTACCGCTCAGCGACATTACCAGAGGGTACGCCGATAACGATTTCGAACGTATGCTCGTGCGCGATAACAAGGTCTTTGCCATCACACACAGCGGTGCCGTAGTGCAGTCTTATAAAGAAGCACGAGACAGCGTATCTGCTCTCGGTTGGAACGACCCTGTAAATACTACTGTGGTGGAAATAGAGAACAGAGAAGCAGCAAACCTCTTCCTGGCAATTTTGCCGGACTTACTTTTCTTCATTCTTATTATCAGCGGAGTCATTTGGCTCTTTAGGGGTATTGCTCGCAGTCAAAGCAACGCACTTTCCTTCGGTAAATCTCGCGCAAGAGTGGCGGATGCCAAGCAGGTGAAGACTCGTTTTAAAGATGTCGCGGGGTGCGAGGAGTCCAAAGAAGATTTGATAGAGGTTGTGGATTTCTTAAAGAATCCGAAGAAGTACATAAATCTCGGTGCCAAAATTCCAAAAGGTGTGTTGCTGGTCGGTGCGCCGGGTACGGGAAAAACGTTGCTCGCCCGTGCCGTTGCCGGCGAAGCAGGTGTGCCGTTTTTCTCCATTGCGGGCTCGGAGTTCGTGGAAATGTTTGTGGGTGTGGGTGCGAGCCGAGTGCGAGATCTCTTTATGAAAGCCAAGCGCAATGCGCCGTGCATTATTTTTATCGACGAAATAGATGCCGTCGGACGTCAGCGTGGCGGTGCGGGGTTTGGCGGCGGTCACGATGAACGAGAGCAAACGCTCAACCAGATTCTCACCGAAATGGACGGATTTGAGCAGGGGACCAACGTTATTGTTATGGCTGCCACCAACCGTCCGGACGTGTTGGACAGAGCATTGCTCCGTCCCGGTCGTTTCGACAGGCGCGTATTCATAGATAAGCCGGATCTCGAAGCCAGAGAAAAAATTCTGGAAGTACATATGCGTAACAAGAAAGGCGCCAAAACGGTGGACCTGAAAGTTATTGCAAAGCAGACAGTCGGTCTTACCGGAGCAGACTTGGAAAACATTGCGAACGAAGCGGCCATATTCGCAGCTAAGAAAGGGCGCAAGGCAGTGGGCAACCAAGACCTCGTGGATGCCGTGGAGAAGGTGACACTCGGTTCGGAAAAGAGGTCTCGCAAGCTTTCGGAGCACGAGAAAGAGGTCACTGCGTACCATGAATTGGGGCATGCAGTCGTCGGATACCTGTGTACGGAGAGCGATCCTTTGCACAAAATTTCCATTGTGTCGCGCGGGTCCGCACTCGGTGTGACATGGTTCCTTCCGCAGGAAGACCAGTACACCACAAGCAAGAAGAAGTTCTTAGACGAAGTATGTGGCTTACTTGGCGGGCGGGCGGCGGAAGAAATTGTCTTCGGAGAAATTACAACGGGCGCGAGCAACGACATAGAACGCGCATCGCAAATCTGTCGCAACATGGCGATGCATTACGGTATGGGAGATGACGACCTCGGGCTTGTGGCCTACGGAGAAAAGCAGGGAACCATGTTCTTGGGGGTGGATCCTTCATCCAGTCGTAACTACTCGGAAGAGATGGCGAGGCACATAGACGAGTTCGTTCGCGAAACCATTCGTGCTCAGTATGTTAGAGCGAAGGATTTGGTGCAGAAACATAAGGTCGTGCTCGACACACTCGCCAAAGTTCTTCTGAAAAAAGAGACCATGAGTCTGGAAGAATTTGTGGAAATTTTCGATCCGAAGTCTGCGGTCAGATCCAAGCCTGTAAAACCGAAGAAGTAATCTTTTCTTTTTCATGATAGACGCACTCTCTCCACTCGATGGCCGGTATGCAGCACACACAGCCGCCTTGCGCGCTTCCTGCAGTGAAGAGGCGCTTATTCGTATGCGTGTCCTCGTGGAAATACGCTACTTTCAGGCTCTTGCGGCAGACCCACAGATTACCGATTTGCCGGCACTGTCTGTAAAGCAGCACAAGGCTCTGGAGAAGATCATCGAACAATTCGATGCGAAGGAAGCGGCGAAGGTGAAAGCCATAGAGAAAAAAACGAACCACGATGTGAAGGCAGTGGAGTACTACCTGAAAAAAGAATTGGCTGCCATTGCCGGCTTAAAGAAGCACACGGAATTCGTACATTTCGGCCTTACGAGTGAAGATGTGAACAACATCTCGTATGGACTTATGGTGCACTCCGCACTCAAGAGCGTCATTCTGCCCGACATACGAAAGGTGCAAGGTATGTTCAGTTCGCTGTCCAAACGTTGGAAAGCAGTGACTATGCTCAGTTTCACACACGGTCAGCCTGCCACTCCCACCACACTTGGCAAAGAGATGGCAGTGTTTGCAGATCGTCTGGAAAGGCAGATAACCATGCTGAAAGCATTTCGCATGCAAGGGAAGTTCGGTGGAGCGGTGGCAACGTACTCCGCTCACAGAGCTGCGTACCCCGAGGTACGCTGGGAAGCGTTCGGCAAGAAATTCGTACGAAGCCTGGGACTCACGCCGTTGGAGCACGCCACGCAAATTAATCCTCATGACGATCTTGCAGAACTCAGTCATCTTCTGTTTCGCATCAACACCATATTGCTGGATGCCAGTCGCGATATGTGGTCGTACATTTCACGCGGAGTGTTCGGTCAAAAAATTATTGCCGGGGAAGTGGGGTCTTCCACCATGCCGCACAAAGTCAATCCGATAGATTTTGAGAACGCGGAAGGAAACTTGGGTCTTTCGAATGCGCTGTTCGCTCACTTCGCAGAGAAGTTGCCAATAAGCAGATTGCAGAGAGATTTGAGTGACTCCACGGTACAGCGCAACATCGGCAGCGCATTCGGGTACCACACGCTTGCCGTTGCGTCGCTTTGCAAAGGGCTGGGCAAGATTACTCTGAATACCTCTGCGGTGCGTAGAGAGCTCAGGATGCATCCGGAGGTGCTTGCGGAGCCCATACAAATGGTTCTGCGTAAAAACGGCGTAGAGGGCGCTTATGAGAAGCTGAAGGCACTCACACGAGGAGAGACAGTCACTGTGGAGCAGATTCTGGCGTTTGTGGAAGATTTGAGGATTCCCGAGAGCGAGAAGAAGCGTCTGCGGACAATGTGTACCCTTTAAGCAGAGAGACCTTTTAGTTGCTCTTACGTCAGTCCTTGTTACACTCTCCTGGCTCTTTTTACACCTTTATGCCCAGGTGGCGGAATTGGTAGACGCGCTAGCTTGAGGGGCTAGTGGGAGTTATTTTCCCGTGGAAGTTCGAGTCTTCTCCTGGGCACCACGTAAAATCGCGCGCAGCGAAGCGAGCAGCTATTTTACGTGGGACGTGGCGGCGAAGCCACTTTACGTCCCTGCTCGCGTTCACGTGGCGCAGCCATCTACAACCGTAGTTGGCATAATTCATATAGCGCACGAGGGCTTTTTTACGTGTCGCGTGGGCGCGAAGCGCCTTTACGCGACTCTTTTGTAGCCGCTTTACATCCCTGCGTGCGATCACGTGGTGCGGCCAATAATCTCTGACCGAGTGGCACACAGATGTTTTACGCGACTTATGCTTCCAGAGACTTCGTTATAGATGTACGTTGAAGTGCTATGCATCACGTCTACGTTATCGAAAACGAGAAGGGAAACTGGTACATCGGTTACTCAACAAACGTACGCCAACGCATAGCTGATCACAATTGTCACAAGAACATATCAACAGCCAAATCGGAGCATTGGAAGCTTATTTACTGCGAAGCATATGTGGAGAAAATGGATGCTCTGGGACGAGAGAAATTTTTGAAAAGTGGATCGGGGAGAAAGTTTTTAAAGAAGCAGATGAGGTATTATATTGAGAAAAAGGAAAAGTTGATTCGCGGAGAGTGGGAGTAGGGACCATGGGATTTTCAGTTCAAGGTAAAAAATCTACACTACAGATACTATGCATGCGGATAACAAAGCGGTGGCATTGAATTTTCTCAAGTTAGTTGCACATGGGAATGTCGATGAAGGGTACGAAAAATATGTCGATATGGATGGGAAACACCATAACGTGTACTTTTCTGCCGGTTTTCAGCAGCTTAAAGATGCCATGAAAGAGAGTCATGCCAAAGAGCCGAACAAAGAATTCACACCAAGGACAGTGATTTGTGATGGAGATTTGGTTGCAGTGCATTCTCATCTGAAACGTTCCTCAGATGCTCCCGAAATACAGGTCGTCCACATATTCCGTTTTGTTGATGGAAAAATTGTAGAGATGTGGGACTGTGGACAGGAGATACCAAAAAATAATCCGAATACTGACGGTGCATTCTAGAATGTGACGAGAATGTGATAACCAGAAAACCTTGGCATCTTTTTCACTCATACATACTTGTATTGAATGCTATCGAAATCAGCCGGCAGTTTCCGTATCGTGCGTAATTTCCTCATACAACGGTAAATTTCCTCCGTTTTTGTGTAACACTATCAGTTCTCCCAGCCAACCCAGCGAAATAAACTGCCCTCCCAGCACCATAAGAAGCACGGAGAGAAGCAGAAGCGGGCGACCGCCTATGGCAGTGCCCTGTATCCAAATTCCCGAGAGATACAGCCCGCAGAGCAGCCCACCGAGGAAAAGGAGTATTCCAACCGTGCCGAAAAGATGAAACGGTCTTTTTTGGTACTTCAGCAGAAACGTAATGGTGAGCAAATCCAGCAGTCCGGTGCATCTGCTCTTCAAACCGAACTTACTTTTTCCCGCGTGCCTAGTATGGTGTAGCACGGGAATTTCTACGACTGTATATCCGCGGAATCGCAGTACGTGCGGAATGAAACGAAACAATCCTCCATAGAGTGGCAAGTCGTGCACTGCAATGTTGCGAAATGCTTTCAGTCCGCTGTTCATATCTCGAAAAGAATGACCGAAACACATATTGCATATTCCATTGAAGAAACGAGAAGTCATTCTGCGTTGCAATGAGTCTTTGCGCTCCTTTTTCCATCCTATAACCGCATCCGCACCGTTTTCCAATACCGAGAGCAGTCGCGGAATTTCGGACGGATCATCCTGTAAGTCCGCATCCATCGTGACAATATATTTCCCTCTCGCGTTGGAAAATCCGACAGCCAGCGCACCGCCTTTGGCAGAATTCTGCCTGATATTCCATGCGCGCACTCGGTCGTCTTTTTGTACCAAATCGTGCAACACAGTAATCGTGGTATCCGTGCTGGCGTCATCGACGAACAGGAATTCAATGTCATCTCTCCCCCGATACTGTGATGCAAATTTGTCGTAGAGAGCGGGTAGATTCTCCGCTTCGTTGTATGCCGGTATCACAATACTGAGAGTTGGCGCAGGCACAGTCGTAGTGTAGCGTGAGCCTCACCTATGTCACACGGTAATTGGCAAAAGTATCATTCACAGAATCCCATTCAATCCTTTCTTCTGGAGAGATTTTTACAAAAAGCTGAACTGCTTACACAGTCCTTATCGCTGTCTTCCGTATTGGATATCGGTTGTGCCGAAGGATTTGTATTGAGCCGTATTCAAAAACAGGGTATGCGTTGCGTGGGCATAGATTGCGACGGCAGTGCGCTTTCAAGAGGTAAAGGTTTGCATCCGTCGTTGGAATTTTGTGAAGGATACGCAGAGAAATTACCGTTTGAAGACAATGCTTTCGATATGGTGGTATGCATGGAAGTATTGGAACATGTGAAAGATCCCGTCCTTGTGCTGCAAGAAATACGCCGTGTGTCGGCGAAGTGGGTGTTACTCAGCGTCCCTCATGAGCCATGGTTTTGCATGGCGAACTTTCTTCGTGGCAAAAATTTTTTACGATTCGGGAATGATCCCGAGCATGTAAACCATTGGACCGGTAGGAGATTTTCTCACTTATTGCAGGGCAACGGATTGCGCGTACAAAAAGCGACATCCAGTTTTCCGTGGTTACTGAGGCTTGCAATCGTGGAAGGGCACTGAGCGATCGCAGGATGGACATCGAATTGCTTGGTCTTGGCATTGTAAGCCGGATATGCTATAATAAGGTCGAAAATACAGAACATACACCACACATCTATGCCTTCCATTCAAGAGAATATTGGTGCATTTGCCGCTTCCGGTCTGCTGGTCGGCGGTATTATTTTTGCACCGCTTGCCAGTGCGCAGAGTCGTTCTGCCGCACCAAGTCGTTCTCAGCAGGAGGTACAATCCGCACTGGCTGAGCAAACCCGAAACCTCGCAGACCGGTATGCGAATCGTCGTTTCGGTACGGAGGCAGATCCTGTCATGGAAGAAGATCCGCCGGTTGCAGTACAAGAAGATTTTACAAAAGCAATGCGTGCACGAAATGAACGCATGACAAGCACACAGTCTTCATCTGCAAATACAACAATGGTCGCTCCTCCGGTTGCGCAGATGCAAACACGCGCAATTGCCGATGCTATGCCGGCACTGTCTAGTTCGGGTTTCGGAATGTCTACGGTTGCGATAGCACTTGGAATATCGGGTGCCATACGCGGAAGACGAAAATTTGAGGGAGCCCTTTAATTAGCAAAAAAAACCGGAGACAGCCGAATGTCTCGGCTGTTTTTTTGCAAAGCAATGTGTACTTGCATAAAAACAGTTTTAGTGTGTCAAGCATTGTTAGAAATGCAGTAATTTGGTATTATTATTGGATTTTAAACACAAAAACACCAAATCACGTGCAAGTATTTTCAGATAACTACGACGATCTTCTGACAAGATCGAAAAAAATGCTGGTTCGAGCAGTGCTGGCGAGCGTTGTATTGACGAACATTATTACCGAGCCTGTTATGGCACAGTCTCTGGAAGTACCGCAAGTACCAACCATTTCATCTGTCACAGAGAATACGAACGGAGACCAGGAACAGAACCTTGAACCGGGAACAGTGGAAGCAGCTCAGCAGGCAGAAGAGCAAGTAGCTCAGGAAAAAGATCCGGAGCAAACGCAGAGCGGTAGCGATGCAGTACCTTCACCGGACGATGACAACACTGCAGTGCAGGAAGCCGAAGTCGAAACGTCGGACAATCCGGAGGGCAGTGGCAGTGCAGTGCAGCTCGAACCGGAGAGCAACGAAGACGTCTCCGAAGAAGCAGTGCCAACGGAAGAAGTGGCAGGAGAAGAATCTCCCGCAGAGGAAGAAGTGGTTGAGCAGGAGCCTGAAGAGATTGAGGCATCACTCATCAGTCTCGGTTCGGTTTCACAGCCAACACAGACATATCCGGCATTTACCGTACAAAAGACCGCAGAGATTCAGAGTGTGCAGGAACTGCAAGAGCGCCTGCGAATCACATTGGTGCATCCTGACGGCGGAACCGTTTTACCGTCATTTGACGTAACAGAAACACAAGGTGAGTACACGGTTACCGTACTGCCCGAAGACAGTTTTGTGCCGGGAAACTACGGTATAAAAGCAGTCATAGACGGCACACGCGGTTCGTCTCGAAAATTACAAAGTCTCTTCCGTGCGACGGAAGGTGAGGTGGAGGATATTACGGTGCTGGATACCACGGTGCAGTGGGGAACCATTGTTGCCAACACAGATCGCACGTCATACGCGCAGGGCGACACGGTTCTTGTCTCTGTCAGCGCACTCAGTGACTTCGGAAATCCTCTGTGCAGCGCAGCAATCACCGTAAAGCTTACGGATCCAAGCGGCGTGACAGGAAATCCGACTCATATGCAGTCTCCTGCCACTTGTATCGCAAGTTCGCTGCCCGTATTTACGGCAGCCATTCCCGTGTCGGACGTGGGAGTGCATACCATTGCCATTGAAGCGGAGACCGCCGAAGGAATGCGCTACGGAGTACTGACAGTGGATGTGACCGAGCAAGAGCCTATTTTGAACGTACAACGCATAGGCTCCACTGCGGTAGGCTCGGGATCTGAAGGAGAAATGTCCGTCATCTTCACGCCGTCTCACACATTTGTGGGTTCGCTCACGGAGAAAATTCCTTCCGGCATTCACATACTGTCCACCGCTCCCGAGGCACAGACCGTCGGTTCTGTTCTCGAGTGGAAAAAGCAGTGGAATGCGGGTCAGGAGTACGTATTGAAATATGTGTACCGCATTCCGGACGAAGGTTCTCATGTGTGGCTTCTTGGCCCGTTGGAAGCGGAAGGAACGGTTGAAGCTTCGGCTGTTTCCGTTCCGGTTTCGGGGGAGGAATCTTCCTCATCGTCCGCACCGACAGAGCCGGAAAAAATCGAAGAAGAAGTGGAACAAGAAGAAGCTGTTCAGTCATCTTCTTCACAGCCAGCCGACTCCGGCTTATCGGAAGAGAATTCCGACGAAGATCCACAGCCTTCCGCAGAAGAAGAAGTACTGCCAACACCTGACGAAAAGGAGGAAGTTGACGATGAATCAAATGGCCCCCTTTCGTCGATTATCAATGATATTCTGCGTTTCTTTGTTCCGGAAGCAGTGGCGCAAAACACACCGGACAGAGAGCTTCGTTTCCGCGAACTTCGCCGTTGGCAGATGCTCTCTGCCGCCACTGTGGTCGGCAAGCTGCAAGATGTCGAAGAAGATGATTCCGCGTTTGAATTTGTCGATGAAAAAAACACGGCGGATCTTCCTACGAAGGACAATGAAATAGCGCTCGACTATGCGGAAGGTACGGACGCGGTTGCCATGGGAGAAGAGCCGAAATTTGTTCTGGTGAAGCCGAAGGGTAAAAAGACTGAAACTTCGAGTGAACAGGGAACGGTACTGGAAGAGAAAGAGGCGGCAAAAAATATTTTGGATGCGGTACTGGATGAAGACGATATCGGTACGGTGCTGACAGAAGGAATAGTAAATACGTCTGTAATGGAGCAGGGGATTACGAAGGAAGTGCTTACAGACACCCTCCGTGCGGGAGTACTGAAAGATGCGTTGCTTCCGGAAGGGGCACGTATGCGGGCTTCCACACTCAACGCGGTGGAAGACGAGGTGGTACGCAGGCTCACCGCAGATGAGACGGATGAAACGGAAATAGTGGAGAAAGCGAAAGATATTGTGCTTGCGGCTATGGATGACGCTACCGTTCAAAAAGCAAAAGAGAGCGTTGTGCAATCTTTGGCAGACGGAGAGACAGATAAAAAGAAAGTACAGGATGCTGCTTTACAGACAGTCGATACGGAGAAGGTATCTGTGGTGACGGATGCGATCGTAAAAGATAAACAGGTACAAGACTCTGCATTTACCGCAATGGCTCAGCAGGGTACTGCCGGTATGGAAGAGGAGAAATCAGAAGAGCTGATTACAGTCACTGTGACAGACAGTGATGGCAATGTGGTCGATTCTTCTTATCACTTCGAAGAAAAGGGAGAAGAAACAGTATTGGTTATAGAAAAGGAGACAACGCTGAAGCCCGGTACCTATACGGTGAGTGCGACCGTACGCAACCCTGTAAGCGGCGAAGAGAAAACACAAACGAAAAACTTCACATGGGGAGTGCTTGCCATAAACCCGGGTAGAGATGTGTACCGTCCGGATGACATAGCAAATATTGCCATAGGAGTATTGAATGATGCCGGTGAAATGGTCTGTGATGCTTCCGTAGTTTTGACAGTAAAATCACCGAACGGCAGTACGTTTACTCTTTCCACAGACGACGGTTCCATCGCAGTTTCTCAAACGTGTGACCAATATATTGCCGGTCTCATAGACCCCGACTACGAAACATTCTTCCGTGTAAGCGATGCGGGAACATACGACCTCACACTCACCGCCACCACGCAGAACGGAACACATAAAGTTACGTCTAAAATAGTGGTGGAGAGCGCTCCCGAATTCTCCATAGAACGCACGGCAGCCACTCGTTTGTGGCCTGCGGCAGTTTCTCCCATGACGATAGAAATTACATCTCTCAGTGCCTTTGCCGGCACCGTAACAGATACGCTTCCTCTCGGTTTCGTGGTGACGGACGTGGGTCAGGGCGGGCGCGTGGTGCAGACAGATGAAGGCGTTACTGTCGTATGGCAGGCATCGTGGCAGGCGGGAGAAAAAGCACAGTTTACGTACGAGTACGATGCGCCGGATGTTTCTCCGGAGTTTTACCTTGTCGGTCCGCTGCAGCTTTCCGCATCCAGCGGAGATTCGTATACGGAAAAACGTACATGGCAGATAGCGAACGACCCTGTAGTTACAATCGGAGGAAGGGTGTACCTCACAAAAGGAGCGAACGATATCGGTGCGAACAAAACCGTACAAATTGTCGTGAACGGAGTGGCCGGTACTACCGATGAAACGGATGCGAACGGCAATTATTCCTTCTCCAGTATTACGGTAACGGGAGGAACGGTTATAGCGGTATATCTCACCGGAGAGGCAGAAAAAGGTGCCACAGTAACTGTGGCATCGGGAATTACCATCAGTAATCTCGATATCTATAAGAACTACCTCATTGTGCGCAGTGAGTCGGGCACCGTCATTACGAACGGTATTTTAGATACCGCACATGACGGTAACGCACAACTGGATACCATTTATACCGTCGACAGTAACGTAGTGAATGTGAAGGCGGGCAAAAACCTCTTTCTCTGGAAGAACACGACCTATAAACCCTATGCGAACGTAAACGTCGGTAGCGGTATTATTCTGGAAGGAACATTTAACCCCGGAACGTCCACAGTCACACTCTCCGGTTCATGGATGAACACATCCACGGGTACGTTTATAAACAGCGGAAGTACGGTGGTGCTGGATGGTGTGAATCAGACCATGTCCGGAGACACTGTTTTCTACAACCTGTATAAAGTTGCAAAAGTACGAGATACGCTCACTCTTGCAGTCGGTATGCGCCAGGCTGCCACGGGCTCTCTTATACTGAAAGGTGCGACGGGAGCCGTAATGGAAGTGCGTTCAAGCCATTCGGGTTCATTGGCACGTCTTGTGCTCTTCGGATACTCGAATGCGTTTCAAGACATTACAAACCTTCGTGTACGAGATAACAGTGCAACGGGCTCCGTTGTAAACAGAGCGCAGGCTCTGAACTGTACGAAGCAATGTGGAGACCGTGGCAATAACCATAACTGGACTTTCGCGTCTCCCATTATTACAGGAAGTCTCTACAGCGACGAGGGTACTACCCCTATTGCGAGTGCGACTGTTGCAATGAGTGTGAACGGAGGCTCACTTGCAGAACAGGTAGCTGTGGATGCGGGAGGACAGTTCTCCCTTTCCGGTGCCGTCATGACGGGAGGTACGCTTATTACACTCTTTGTAAACGGCAGTTCAGACCACGCAGTGACGATAGTATTGGGGTCAGGCAGCGCCATGACAGGTGTGCATTTGTACGAAAATCGCCTCATACTGCGCTCCGAGTCCGGTTCCGCCGCTGTGACAAACGCGCATATAGCCGTGGCAGATGACAGAGCAGGTACTGCCGATACCGACATTACAAACATCATTTCCGCAGCAAGCCCGAGCGCTCTTACGGTCGCTTCCGCTAAAGAAATATTAGTGTGGGCCGACACGACATTCCGCCCCGGCGGTACGGTGGTCACACATGATATGGATATCAACGGTACGTTAAATTACCAAGATAACAGTTTGGGAATAACCGGTTCTTGGGATGCAACCGGCGGTACGGCATCCGGAAATGATGTGACGTCCTTTACTTCCACGGGCTCAGAAACAATTCTGAGTGCGGGAAACAGCTTTAACAACATCGTATTCAACGGTGCGGGAGGAACATGGACACTGCAAGATGCAACCGATGTGAACGGTACGTTTACCCTCTCTCAGGGTACATTTGAGCAGAACGGTCAGAACCTGACTATTTCAGGTAATGTTCTTATTACGAACGGAGCAAACTTCAACGCACCGCTCGATAGCGGCACCATCACGCTGGATGGTGACCTTACTTTTGAAGATGAAACAGGGACGAAGTTCGGTATGGTGCAGATAGGAGCAAGCCCAGATGTTATTACGCTTTCGGGTTCTTTGCATGCCAACAAAGTGACTATAGGAACGGGGGATACGCTTGTACTTTCCGGGCATAACTTGTACGTGGGAACGGGCGGACTCTTCATTCACGGTCTGCTCGATGCGGGAGATAACGGTACGGATAACTCCGTGATCACCGTCTCGGGTTCTTGGCTTGCCACAGGCACGGGAGACTTTATAGCCGGTACCTCCACCGTCACGTTCGACGGCACGTCCGGTACGTACGATATCACCGCTTCCGGTTCATTCTACAATCTTACGTTTGCAGCAGCAGGTGCGACGTATAGTGCATCGGGTACCACGCTGGATGTGAACGGAAGTATGTCCCTTACTGCAGGTACTCTCACCGCTCCTGCGGGAAACATCACCCTTTCGGGAGCATGGACCAAAGCGGCAGCATTTACGTTCGCACACAATTCAGGATCCGTAATTCTCGACGGTGACAGTCAGACGATTTCCGGTTCCACTGTGTTCTACAACTTCAGTAAGAGCGTAAGCAGTGCACAGACTCTCACATTCCATTCCACCTCGGAAACGAGTGTAAGCGGAGCACTGAGTCTGAGCGGAGCAGACACGGACAATAAGCTGAGTCTGCGTACGACGAATGCCAACATTTCATCGCTGCTTACGCTGGATTCGGGAGGATCTCAGTCACTCACATTCCTGGATGTACAGCGTTCCAATGCAGGAAACGGCGAAACACTGACATGTACGGATTGTACCGACAGCTTCAATAACACCAACTGGAGCTTCGTTACCCCCACCATCGTCGGTACGCTGTACAGCGACGCGGGTACAACCCCTCTTGCAAGTAAAAAGGTATCTGTGAGTTTCAACGGAGGAGCAATTACAGATACCGATCCTACCGATGCGGGAGGTCAATTTACACTCTCGGGTGCAAACATGACGGGTGGAACAATTATTACGCTCTACATTCAGGATGAAACCGAAGACGGTATTACTGTTGTTCTTGGCTCCGGCGGTTCCATGACAGGAATCAATTTGTACCAGGATTATCTCATTGTACGCAGCGAATCGGGTACGACCGCAGTGACAAATGCGATACTGGGTCTCGCAGACGACAATGGAGGTACGGCAGATACTGACCTGAGTAATATCTACAGTGTTTCTGCAGGTGCTCTTACGGTGGCAACAGGCAAGCAGCTTTTGGTTTGGGCAAATGACAGCTTCAGCCCAGGAGGCGCCGTAACAGTGCCACAACTGACGGTAGGGGCAGGTTCTACGTTTACGGGTAACGGAGCCATAGATATAAACGGAGCACTCACCATTCAGGGTACGTTTGTACATGGCACAAGCACACTCAATGTTTCGGGAGATGTACGCGTTGTTTCGGGTGGTACGTTCACAAAATCTTCCAACGGATCTCTCTTCACCCTCGACGGAGACCTGACATACGAAGACGAACAGGGAGTGAATCTGGGTACGGTGCAAATTGGAGCAAGCCCCGATACTACGACTCTCTCCGGCTCCATGACGGTAGATAAACTTACGGTTGGCACCGGTGATGTGCTTGTCCTTTCGGGCCACAATCTCTTTGTCGGCACGGGTGGCTTGTATATTCACGGTAAACTCGATGCTACGGACAATAACGGTGTGGCTTCCACCATCACGCTCTCGGGCTCATGGCTTGCCACAGGCACGGGAGACTTTGTAGCGGGCAGGTCCACCGTTCTGTTCGACGGTACGTCCGGTACGTACGATATCACCGCTTCCGGAGCCTTCTTCAACTTCATCGTTGCGGGAACGGGGGCAACGTACAGCGCGTCGGGTACCTACCTTAACATCGATGGTACGTTGCAACTTTCTGCAGGTACTTTCATAGCTCCGAAAGAAAATTTGAACCTCTCGGGTTCATGGATAAAAGGCGCCAATGCGACCTTCACACATAACTCCGGTTCTGTAATTCTCGATGGTACGAACCAAACGGTCTCGGGTTCCACGGTCTTCTACAACTTCACGAAGACAGGTTCCACCGCACAAACACTCACATTTGGAGCAACGGAAGAAACATCCGTAAGCGGAGCGCTCGTGCTGAAGGGCGGCAGTACGTCTGCTCGTTTGAGTTTGCGTTCAAGCATTGCATCCATACAGTCACTTCTGACTCTGAGTGCGAGTGGCACGCAGGATAACCAGTACTTGGATGTAAAAGATAACGATGCATCCGCAGGACAATTCATGCAGTGTCAGGATTGTATCGATAGCGGAAACAATACCAACTGGGCGTTCTCTTCCATTTCTGGAACGGTGTATAGCGACGAAGGTACGACCCCGATTGCAAGTGCCATAGTGTCCGTCAGCTTTAACGGAGGTGTTGCCACCGATACCGATACCACCGATGCGGGAGGTCAGTTCACACTCTCGGGAGCAGCAATGACCGGAGGAACTGTGATTACGCTCTATCTCGACGGAGGCTCTGCCACAGGTGTGACCGTCGTGCTGGGTTCAGGTGGTACGATGACCGGAATCAGTATTTTCCAAAACCGTCTCATACTGCGCTCCGAATCGGGCTCTGCTGCCATAACTAACACACATCTCGACATCGCGAACAACAACGGAGACAGTGACATTACGTCCGTTATCACCGCTGCATCACCAAGTGCAGTGACGATAGCCGATGCCAAAGAAGTCTTTATATGGACAGGCTCCACTTTCACGCCCGGCGGTACCATCACCGTCGACGATATCGACATTAACGGTACGCTCTCCATGGGCGTAAACAACGCAACGGTCAGCGGAACATGGGATGCCGCAAACGGCACATTCACCTCCAGTGCACTCGTAACATTCGACTCCACATCCGCCGAGAATATTACCGGTAACGGCAACAGTTTCTCCGGTGTGACATTCAACGGAGTCGCAGGAACATGGACTCTCCAAGATGCTCTGGACATCAATGGAACATTCCGTCTGCTCAACGGTACATTCGCTCAGAACAGCAAGAATGTGAATGTATCGCAGGATATGCGAATCGCCAGCGGTACGACATACAGCACGGCACAGAGTACGGGACAGCTGACCATAGACGGCGATATAGTCATAGAAGATGAAACAGATACGGAACTCGGTACCGTTCAAATTGGCGGTGCCGCAAGCGATACGACTACGCTCTCAGGTTCTCTTCGTGCCTACAAAGTGACAATCGGAACAGGAGATACGCTCGTACTTTCAGGGCATAATTTGTATGTAGGAGCAGGAGGACTGTACATTCACGGTCTGCTCGATGCGGGAGATAACGGTACGGATAATTCTGTGATCACCGTTTCGGGTTCATGGCTTGCCACAGGCACAGGTGACTTCGTCGCAGGTACGTCCACCGTACAGTTCAATGCGACCTCGGGAACCTACGACATTGTTGCTTCCGGTTCCTTCTTCAACTTCATAGTTGCGGGTACGGGAGCCACGTACAGCGCTTCCGGTACGGCACTCGACATAAACGGAAACCTGCAGCTCTCTGCGGGTACGTTCGTTGCACCTGCCGGAAATTTGACCATTAGCGGATCATGGACCAAGGGGGCAAATGCGACGTTTACACATAGTTACGGTTCTGTGACCTTAGACGGCACGAACCAGACTGTTTCGGGTTCCACAGTGTTCCATAACTTTACGAAGAGTGTGACCACCGCACAAACACTTACATTCTATTCCGGTGACGAGACGAGCATAAGCGGTGCACTTATTTTGCAGGGAGGAGGACTGACTGAGCTGTTGAGTATTCGTGCAAGTAACAGCGGTATTTCTTCGCTTCTTACACTCGAAGCAGGGGAGACACAAACGCTGCAATTCTTGGATGTACAGCGCTCGGATGCCAGCAACGGTCAGGAACTTAACTGTACGAGCTGTACCGACAGCTTAAATAACCTTAACTGGCTGTTTAGTACCCCAAGCATTGTCGGTACGTTCTATCTGGATGCAGGCACCACTCCTGCCGGAGCAGGCACAGATATTTCTGTGAGCTTCAATGGCGGTGCCATTACGGATACGGATCCAACGGATGCCGGAGGTCAGTTCACCCTTTCGGGAGCGAGCATGACGGGAGGAACAATTGTCACACTCTACGTAAACGGAGCCGCGCAAAACGCGGTGACTGTCATCCTTGGTTCAGGCGGTTCCATGACAGGAGTACACTTGTACCGAGATCATCTCATCGTTCGCAGCGAATCCGGTTCCTCTGCAATAACCAACGCAGATTTGGCACTTGCAGACGATATGGGAGGTACGCCGGATGCGGACGTAACAGCCATATATAGTATGTCCAGTCTGCAGCTTACCATTCCTGCGGATAAGACGTTGCTCGTCTGGAACGGTACCAACTACACACCGGGCGATACGGTTACCATTTCAGGATCGGGAGTAACGGTACAGGCAAACTCCACATTCACGACCGGTAACTCCGCCATAGATATCAACGGTAGTCTGACTGTTCTCGGAACATTTGTGCACGGAACGAGCACTCTTAACGTCTCGGGAGACATTCGTATTGTCGCAGGTGCGACCTTCACCAAGTCTTCCAACAGCTCGCTCTTCATTCTCGACGGAGATCTTCTCTACGAAGATGAGCAGGGGGTAAACGTTGGTAATATTCAAATCGGTACAAGCCCCGATACCACCACGCTCTCCGGTGCGCTTATTGCAGATAAAGTCACAGTGGGAACAGGTGACGTGCTTGTCCTTTCAGGTCAGAATCTGCGCGTGGGTACGGGTGGCTTGTATATTCACGGTAAACTCGATGCTACGGACAATAACGGTGTGGCTTCCACCATCACGCTCTCGGGCTCATGGCTTGCCACAGGCACGGGAGACTTTGTGGCGGGCAGGTCCACCGTTCTGTTCGACGGCACATCCGGTACGTACGATATCACCGCTTCCGGAGCCTTCTTCAACTTCATCGTTGCGGGAACGGGGGCAACCTACAGTGCGTCGGGAACCTACCTCAACATCGACGGTGACTTGCAACTTTCCGCAGGTACTTTCATAGCTCCGAAAGAAAACCTCAACCTCTCGGGTTCATGGACAAAGGGCGCCAATGCAACGTTTACCCATAACTCAGGTTCTGTCGTATTGGATGGAACAGACCAGACGGTCTCGGGTTCCACCGTTTTCCATAACTTCACGAAGACAGGTTCCACCGCACAAACACTCACATTTGGAGCAACGGAACAAACATCCGTAAGCGGAGCGCTGAATCTGCAGGGAGCAGCTTCTCAACTCCTTTCCATACGCTCATCTCAAACGGGGCAACACAGTATGCTCATGCTGGATAACGCAAGCGGTACGCAAACTCTCGAGTATCTGGACGTGAAAGATAGCGACGCAAGAGGCGGACAAACTCTTATTTGCAGCAACTGTACGGACAGTGGTAACAACTTTAACTGGGCATTCCATGCCATAACAGGTACCGCTTTCAGCGATGAAGGAACAACTCCTCTCGCCAGTGCTATAGTATCCGTAAGCTTTAACGGAGGAGCTGCCACCGATACCGATACCACCGATGCGGGAGGTCAGTTCACACTCTCGGGAGCAGCAATGACCGGCGGAACGGTAATTACGTTGTATCTCGATGGCGGTTCGGCAACAGGTGTGACCGTGGTACTCGGTTCAGGTGGTACGATGACAGGAATCAGTATTTTCCAAAACCGTCTCATACTGCGCTCTCAGTCCGGTTCTGTAGCGATAACCAACACGCATCTCGATATTGCGAACAACAACGGAGACAGTGACATTACGTCCGTTATCACCGCTGCATCACCAAGTGCAGTGACGATAGCCGATGCCAAAGAAGTGTACGTCTGGACAGGCTCCACTTTCACTCCCGGCGGTACCATCACCGTCGACGATATCGACATTAACGGTACGCTCACCATGGGTACGAACAACGCGACGGTCAGCGGAACATGGGATGCCGCAAACGGCACGTTCACCTCGAGCGCACTCGTGACATTCGACTCCGCATCCGCCGAGAATATTACCGGCAACGGCAACAGCTTCTCCGGTGTGACATTCAACGGAGTCGCAGGTACATGGACTCTCCAAGATGCCCTTGATGTGAACGGAACATTCCGCCTCTTAAACGGTACTTTCACCCAAAACGGACAGAACGTCAATATTGCGCAGGATGTACGCATAGCAAACGGATCCGTATATTCCACTGTCTTCGATACGGGTCTTTTGACTCTGGACGGAAACCTGACCGTGGAAGATGAAACAACCGTAAATCTCGGTACGGTTCATATCGGAAACGGTGCCGATACCGTCACACTTTCCGGTGCTGTTCGTGCCCATAAAATGACAATCGGAACAGGGGATACTTTGGTACTTTCCGGTTCGGATCTCTTCATTGGTACGGGCGGACTCTTTATTCATGGTCTGCTCAACGCAGGAGACAACGGTACCGATAATTCTGTTCTTACCGTCTCGGGTTCGTGGCTCGCCACAGGCACGGGAGACTTTATAGCCGGTACGTCTACCGTTCGATTCGACGGTACGTCAGGCAGTTACGATATTTCTGCTTCAGGAGCGTTCTTTAACTTCATAGTTGCGGGTACGGGAGCCACGTACAGCGCTTCGGGAACGTCACTCAACATTGACGGAAACATTACTCTTTCCGCGGGTACATTCACCGCTCCCGCAGGCAATTTGACACTCAGCGGATCGTGGATGAAGGGCGCAAACGCGACCTTTGCACACAATTCAGGGTCCGTCGTATTGGATGGAACAGACCAGACCGTGTCTGGTAGCACTGTTTTCTACAACTTCAGCAAGAGCGTTACGACTTCCCAAACACTCACGTTCTCCGCAACGGAACAGACGTCCGTAAGCGGAGCACTGACGTTGAATGGTGCAAGTTCTCAGTTGCTTCTTATTCGCTCCGGCATAAGCGGAGTGCAGTCCAAACTTATTCAACAATCAGGACAGAGCCAGACAATTTCGTACGTGGATGTGAAAGACAATAACGCAAACGGCGGTCAGGCAATGACATGTACGAACTGTACGAACAGCGGTAACAATGACAACTGGTTCTTTGTAACACCGACCATCGTCGGAACGCTCTTTAGTGACGAAGGTGTCACTCCGCTTGCTGCGAAAACAGTCGCATTGAGCCTGAACGGCGGAGCGGTAACAGACACTGCAGTAACAGATGCAGGCGGACAATTCACGCTTTCGGGAGCCACAATGACAGGTGGCACAATCGTGACTATCTACGTACAGGATGAAACGGAAGATGCGGTGACTGTCGTCCTTGGTTCCGGTAGCTCCATGACAGGAATGCACCTGTATCAAAACAGACTTATCCTTCGCAGCGAGTCCGGCTCCGCAGTCGTAACAAATACGACAATAGCCCTTGCAGATGATCTTGGTGGCACGGCTGATGACGATATTTCCAATATCCTTTCTGCTGCAAGTACGGGCACCGTAACAGTTGCCATAAACAAGGAATTGCTCGTCTGGACAGGCTCTACCTTCCGTCCCGGCGGAAACGTAGTAACGCATGATCTCGATACGAACGGTACGCTTGATTTTCAGGATAACGCACTGAGCTTGAACGGTTCATGGGATACCACAGGTGGCAGTGCTTCGGGTACGAGCGCAGTTACCTTTACGTCTACGGGATCCGAAACCATTACAAGTGACGGTCATGTATTCAATGCCGTTACCTTCACAGGCTCCAGCGCTGTGTGGACATTCCAGGATGCCACAGATATCAACAGTACGTTGACCATCTTGGCAGGTACGTTGGCACAGGGAAGTGCTACCTTGAACGTATCGGGAGATATTCAAATCGCGGCCGGCGGCGTATTTACCAAGGCGGTGAACGGAGCTCTCTTTACACTCGGTGCGAGTCTGACGTTCGAAGATGAATCGGGAAATAACATCGGAGCCGTGCAGGGAAGCGCTTCGGCAGAAACCATCACACTTTCAGGATCGTTGAATGTGGACAAAATTACCGTAGGAACCGGCGATACGTTGGTACTTTCGGGAGGCAATCTTTTCGTCGGTACCGGAGGTCTGTACCTCCATGGTCTTTTGGATGCTACGAACCGTACCAATTCAGGTGGGTCTACAACGGCATCTCTTATTACCGTTTCGGGTTCGTGGCTAGCCACGGGAACCGGTGACTTTATCGCAGGTACGTCCACCGTTCTGTTCGATGCCACCTCCGGCAGTTACAACATCACCGCATCGGGAGCGTTCTCCACCTTCATTATCGCAGGAACGGGAGCAACCTACAGCGCAACCGGATCTCTCGATATCAATAAGAACATTCAGCTTTCGGCAGGAACATTTGTCGCACCACCTGACAGTGGAAGCATCACCTTAAGCGGATCGTGGACGAAGGGCGCAAATGCCACATTCACGCACAATTCAGGCTCCGTAGTCTTCGACGGAGGAGATCAAACAGTCTCGGGTTCCACGGTCTTCCATAACTTCACAAAGGCTATCAGCGGTTCGGGAAAAACACTGACATTCTCCGCAACGGAGCAGACTTCCATAAGCGGTGCACTCACACTTACCGGTACAAACGACAACAACAAGCTGATAATTCGTTCCGGTATAAGTGGAGTGGCATCTCGACTGATTTTGGACGGAGGAAGCAGTACGCAGAGCGTACAATACGTGGATGTGAAAGATAACGATGCATCCGGAGGTACTGCGGTGGTCTGTAACGACTGTACCGACAGTGGCAACAACACCAACTGGTTCTTCGTGACACCGACAATCGTAGGAACACTCTTCAGTGATGAAGGCACCACGCCTCTTGCAAGTAAGTCCGTTGCCATCAGTTACAACGGAGGTGCGGTGGCGGATTCCGTGACCACGGACGCAGGAGGACAGTTTACACTTTCAGGAGCGAATATGACCGGCGGAACAATTTTGACACTCTTTGTACAAGAAGAGAGTGAAGATGCCATAACAGTTGTTCTTGGCTCCGGCGGTGCCATGACAGGTATACACCTCTACCAGAACCGTCTTATTTTGCGTAGCGAGTCCGGTTCCGCAGCGGTAACAAATAATACGCTTGTTGTAGCCAAATCGACCGCAAGCTCCGGTACGGACATACCGAATATTCTCTCTACGGCCGCATCCACGGGTATAACTGTGGCCATAGATAAGGAAATTTTAGTCTGGACCGGTTCTACCTTCCGGCCGGGGGGTACGGTTGCCACTCATGATTTGGATATAAACGGCACATTCAGTTTTGAAACAAATGCACTCTCAGTAAGTGGAACGTGGGATACCACAGGCGGTAGCTTTACCGGTTCCGGTGCAACGTCGTTTACGTCGACGAGTGCCGAAACCATTACGAGCAACAGTGGGATTTTTGGTGCCATTACCTTTGTACACAGCGGTTCTTGGGCACTGCAGGACACCACCGATATTAACGGTGCTCTAACGCTTTCGGGCGGCACGCTTACACAAGGGACGAGTGCCATAAATGTGTCAGGAAACGTACGTATAGCTGCAAATTCAAGTTTCTTAAAGGCTTCGAATAATGCGCTGTTCACACTGGATGGCACTCTGGTATTGGAAGATGAATCTTCCGTCAGCCTTGGTTCTCTACTCGTCGGTTCGAATGCGGATACGGTGACACTTTCAGGAGGAGTGATAGCGGACAGAATAACAGTGGGCTCCGGAGCGGTCTTTGTTCTGAGCGGATACAATCTCAACATCGGTACGGGAGATTTGTACTTGCATGGTCAAATGGACGCATCCGATAACGACACCAGTATTTCCCGCATTACACTCAGTGGTTCGTGGATTGCCGCAGGAACGGGAGACTTTATAGCGGGTCATTCGAGCGTTTTGTTCGATGGAACATCCGGAACACATCAAATTACGTCTTCCGGTGCATTCTACGATCTTGTGTTGAACGGAACGGGTGCGACATGGACCGCCACAGGTTCCGTGGACATCAACGGTGATCTCACATTATCGTCAGGTACGCTCAACGCACCGACCACCCTCTCTATCAGCGGATCTATGGTGCACGGTGCCAACCACACGTTTAACCACAGTTCGGGAACCGTCGTTCTGGACGGGGACACGCAAGTTCTCTCGGGTGCGACGGCATTCTACAGCTTGAAGAAATTGGCTTCCGTCACCAGTACACTGACGTTCAGTGCTCTTGCTGAATACACCGTAAGCGGAACACTTGTCTTACGTGGTCAGGATAATATCAACAAGTTGAGTATTCGTTCGTCCATAGACGGTATGGAATCATACCTCACATTGGATGCGGGAGGAGCGGAAGCTCTGCGATTCCTCGACGTGAAGGACAGCAATGCGGGAAGCGGACAAACACTCACGTGTGTCAGCTGTACCGACAGCGGCAACAACACCAACTGGATATTCACCACTCCCACAGTCGCAGGTACGTTGTACAGCGATGAGGGAATCACGCCGTTGGCGAGTAAAACGATTGCGTACGCTACAAACGGAAGCGGAGCGGTGGCAACCACCACGACAGACGCAGGCGGTCAGTACGTGCTGTCGGGAGTCGTAATGACAGGAGGAACGATCGTCGTTGTGTATGTGGACGGTGAAACCGAAGATGCCGTTACGATCGTCCTCGGTTCCGGTGGAAACATGACGGGAATCAATCTGTTCCAAGATCGCCTGGTTGTGCGCAGTGAGTCCGGCACATCACCAATCACGAACGCACATCTCGCCATTGCAGATAACAACGGCGGAGCGGCGGCGGATGCGGATATTACAACCATACTTTCCAGTGCCTCCACATCTGCCATTACGGTGGCCGCAGACAAGGAATTACTCGTATGGGCAGGTTCTATTTATCAACCGGGCGGTACCGTAGATGTTGAAGATATCGATATCAACGGTACCTTTACCATGGGTGCGAACGCAGTGACAGTAAGCGGAAAGTGGGATGCGACTGGAGGAGCATTTACAAGTAGCAGCACGGTCACATTCGATTCCGCGGCAAGTTCCGGACAGGTTATCGTATCGAACGGCAGTGCATTCTCAGGTGTTACCTTGAGCGGCACAGGTACGTGGTATCCGCGTGATACCATGGACGTCAACGGAGCATTCGCGCTCTCCAGCGGTACGTTTGCTCAAAGCGGAAGCGCGCTGTCCGTAGCGGGAAACCTGCGTATTGCTTCCGGTGCTACCTTCGTAAAATCCACGCATAACGCACTCTTTACTCTGGACGGCGACTTCGTACTGGAAGATGAGACCGATGTGAACTTTGGTCAGGTGCAAGTAGGTACGAGTCCCGATACTGTTACACTCAGCGGTTCACTTCGCGTGGATAGAATAACCATAGGTACGGGTGATACGTTGATTCTTTCCGGTCACAATCTTTTCGTAGGAACAGGAGGCGTCTACTTGCACGGTTCATTGGATGCGGGAGACGGATCTCGTGTGGGAAGTCCTACGCTTTCGAAACTAACTGTCAGCGGGGCGTGGATAGCCTCCGGTACCGGAGACTTTATAAGAGGACGTTCCACCGTGATATTCAGAGGAAGGTCCGGAACGCATCAAATTACGTCTTCCGGAGCATTCTACAACTTTATTATTGCGGGAACGGGTGCATCGTATACGGGTTCCGGTGCATTGGATATAGACGGATCTTTCGTACTATCTGCGGGAACATTCACCGCTCCCTCACAAACCATTTCACTTTCCGGGGCATGGATTAAAGGAGCCAATTCCACATTTGCGCATAATTCCGGTTCCGTAGTACTCAATGGTGTCAGTCAAACATTATCGGGTACCACGACGTTCTACAATCTTACAAAGAGCGGATCTGAAGTTGCGACACTTACGTTCCCTGCAACTGAGACAGTTTCTGTGAGCGGTGCGTTAACTCTGAGAGGTACGTTGTCCTCATTGCTCAGTATCCGATCCGGTATTACGGGTACGGTATCTCGCCTTGTCTTAGATGGCAGCGGATCACAAACCTTGCAGTACCTTAATGTGAAAGACAGTGACGCATCCGGAGGTCAGACACTCAGTTGTAACAACTGTACGGATGCAGGCAATAATACGAACTGGACATTCGTTTCTCCGACCATCGTCGGAACGCTGTACAGCGACGAAGGTATTACTCCCGTCGCAAACCGCACGATAGCGGTGAGCATTAACGGAGGTGCGATTCTCGATACGACAGAAACAGATTCCGGAGGACAGTACACACTTTCAGGAGCTACCATGACAGGAGGAACGGTTGTGACACTCTTCATGAACAACGAAACAAACGATGCCGTGACCGTGGTACTGGGTTCCGGCAGCTCCATGACCGGTATACACCTCTACGAAAGCCGTCTGATTGTGCGCAGTGAATCCGGGTCTTCTCCGGTGACAACCGAGACACTCGATATCGCAAATAATCTCACAGACAACGATATTACCAATCTGTTGCCTGCAACAGGTTCCGCCAACTTCCTGAGTATGCCCGACGGTATAGAACTTCTTATCTGGTCAGGGTCCACCTTCCAGCCACTCGGCGACATTACGGCGCACGATATCGACATTGAGGGAACGCTCGCACAACGTTCGAACACCGTGGTTGTAACAGGATCATGGGATGCCGGAAGCGGAAGTGTAAGCGGTACCGGTACCATTAACTTTGCTGCCGCAAGTTCGAGTGAAACCATTCGTTCGGGCTCCAACTCATACTCCGGTGCCACATTCAGCGGAAACGGAATATGGACACTCACAGACGCAATGGATGTAAACGGATTCTTCGACTTGCAGGAAGGTACTTTCAATCAGAGTATTTATGCTCTGAACCTTGCAGGAAATGTGCGCATCGCTTCCGGTGCGACCTTCGTAAAATCCACCAATACAACTCTTCTTACATTCGACGGAGACCTGATTTATGAAGATGAGCAGGGTGTGAACCTCGGACGCATTCAAATTGGTGCCAGCCCCGATACCGTCACTCTTTCGGGTTCACTGAGAGCAGATACAGTTACCATCGGTTCGGGAGATTCACTGGTACTTTCCGGTAATAATCTGTTTATCGGAACGGGAGGACTGTATCTCCATGGTCTTCTGGATGCGACGAATCCCACGAACACAGGTTCGGTTTCACTCTCCACCATTACCATAAGCGGTTCGTGGTTGGCGTCGGGTACCGGGGACTTCCTTGCGGGTGGTTCAACCGTACTGCTTAATGCCACGGCAGGTTCTCACACCATTACTTCTTCGGGTGCGTTCCATAACTTTATTATTGCAGGTACGGGAGCAACCTACAGTTCATCGGGTACCGCACTGGACATAGACGGCAACTTCCAGCTTTCTGCGGGTACGTTTATTGCACCGACGGGAAACCTGACTGTAAGCGGATCGTGGACCAAGGGTGCCAATGGCACATTCACACATAATTCAGGTTCAGTGGTACTGGATGGAGGAGACCAGACTATGTTGGGTTCCACGGCGTTTTATAACCTTACCAAGACTGTCTCGAGCGCATACCAGCTGACACTTTCATCCACATCGTTGCAGTCCGTAAGCGGTGCACTGACGCTGCAAGGCAGCAGCAGCGCACTTCTTACCATTCGTCCCACCATTGCGGGAGTTCCGGCAAAAATACGTCTGGATTCCACGTCCGGTACGCAGAGTCTCTCGTACATAGATGTGCAGGATAACGACGCCAGCGGCGGCAAAACTCTCTTCTGCTTCACGGGATGTGTAAACGGCGGAAACAACCGTAACTGGGCATTTGCCACCATTACAGGAACACTCTACGGCGACGAGGGAACAACTCCACTTACAGGCAGGAGTGTTGCGTACAGCTCCAATGGGGGAGCAGTGGTAGATACTGCAGTCACAGGATCCGGAGGACAATTTACACTGTCAGGCTCTGCAATGACGGGAGGAACTATTATCACCCTGTTCATTCAAAATGAAACGGAAGACGCTGTGACGGTACTTCTTGCTTCCGGCGGCACGATGACAGGAGTGGATCTGTACCAAGACCGCCTCATTGTTCGCAGTGAATCCGGTTCTGTGCCAATCAGCAATGCACACCTTGGTGTGGCGGATGAACAGAACGGGGTACAAGACAGCGATATCACAAATATTTACTCCGGTTCCGTACTGTCGGGCATTACCATTCATGCGGGGAAAGAATTGCTGATATGGACAGGTTCGCGCTACAAACCGGGAGGAGTACTTACGACTCACGATATTGATATTCGCGGAACTCTCGAGACTGCGACCGGTACGACGTTGACCGTCTCGGGTACATGGGATGCCGATACGGGAAGCGGTACGGTGGTAGCGGGGTCCGGAGTGACTCTGTTTATCGCCACGGGTTCCGAGGTTATTAAGAGCAACAATCAACCGTTCCATACCCTTAAAATTAACGGGTCGGGCAGCATAACTGCTTCGGGAAGTTTGGATATAGACGACGAATTCATACTGCTCCAAGGTACGTTTACCGCTCCGGGTTCGAGTGACCAAATGACTGTGAGCGGAAGCTGGCTGAATATAGGAACAGGAACATTTGTCCATAACAGTGGTTCTGTTATCTTAGATGGTGCAACGCAAACCGTATCGGGCTCCACGGTGTTTCATAACTTCACCAAAACGCCTGACTTTGTTTCCACCATTTACTTCGCTGCGTCTCAAACACAGAACTTCAGCGGAACACTTGTATTGAAGGGCGCCGGTGCCAGCGATTTCCTTCTTATTCGTTCAACCGTACAGGGTGTGTATGCGCGCCTTAATCTTGGATCTCAACTCGGTGCAGCGCAGGATATAGATAACGTCAGTGTGCTCGATAGCGATGCAAGCTACGGCGCCACACTCTCTTGTCGCACGAACTGCAGCGACGGGGCAAATAACATTAACTGGAGTTTCCCGGCTGCTGCCGCACCTGCTCCGGGTCCAAACGGAGGCGGCGGAGGCGGCGGTGGCGGAGGCGGCGGTGGCGGAGGCGGCGCACAGCTGGAAGAGCCAAAGAGAGCATGTATCACATTCGGACGCCCTCTCACCTCACCGTTTGAAGACATAGAAGGACACTGGGCCGAACACGATATTATTCAGCTTCAGAAGGCGCATATCGGTGACCAGAACGTCCCTGTGATTCGCGGTCGGTTGCAGCAAGATCGAGGTCAGCACCGCAGGCTCTTCCTGCCGGATGACAACATTACGCGATATGAAATGGCAGAGTGGGCTATTCTCGCCAACTGTGTTCCGATTATTCACGATCCTCAGGACCTGCAGTTTGCATTCCGAGATGTGCCAAGCAGCCTTACACAGGCAGGCAAAGACGAAGCATTCCGCCGACGTGTTATTTACACCGCTGTGGATATCGGAATCATTCAGGGATTCCCCGACGGAACTTTCCGTGCCAATGAACCGATCTCCAGAGCAGATGCGTTGAAACTTCTTATTCTCGCAAGCGAACTTCCTCCGGTGGAAGGGGAGCCACATCAGCTTTTCTCGGATGTTCCCGTTACCTCGTGGTACGCCCCGTTTGTGGAGCGGGCAGTCTTCGACAAACTGTTGAGTAAAGACATACAAGGAATGTTCCTCCCACTGGCACCGTTTACCCGAGCAGAGGCCGCACATGCCATTTATCAGGTCATTATCAATGCGGAGGAAGACGTGGAAAACGACGACATTCCTCTGGAAAATGATTTTGTAGACGAAGAACTGAAAGACCAGGTGTTTGCGGAACCGAAGCAATGTTTGGTTTCCGGTTCACCTCCAACGCCTGCGTTCTCGGATATCGGTAATCACTGGGCGTATCCTATGATTCAGCGAATTGCACGTACGAGAACCATCGTAGGTAATCATCCGCTCACACAGGGATACTTGGTACAGCAGGGAGATCGTATGTACAGGTACTTCAATCCAGACCAACAAATTACACGTTACGAATTGCTTAAGCTCTCTCTGTTAAGTAACTGTGTTCCTCTTATATCTCTCACGGAAGAACTGCCGTATGAGTTCTGGGACGTACACAAAGTGCCACGTCTCAACGAGCACAACGACCAGCGTCAGAAGAGAGAAATTATCTACACAGCCGCAGAACGTGGCATTGTGAAGGGATATCCGGATGGCAGCTTCTTGCCCGATGCGCCGGTAACGCGTGCCGAGGCAATTAAGATTCTTATTCGTGCGGCACAACTTCCTCCGGTGGATGTCAGTAAGCGTCAGTTCTTCTACGATGTTCCGCTCTACGAATGGTACGCACCGTACGTGCATCAGGCTGCCACATACGGACTCGTATCCGGCTACGGTGACGGCAGTTTCCGCCCTGCAAACAGAGTCACTCGTGCGGAAGTCGCAAAGATGATCAACACCATCATCGCATCGTCCGGTCGTATGCCCGTAGGGTTCAATGACCCCGTGGCATCGCCTGCATTGCATGCGGCAGCACCATTGCCTGCTCCTGCGACGGTATCTGTTCCGTCTCCACAGCAACCGATATTCAGCCCGGAGCCGGATTTCCATGCCGCTTCCACGCCGGAGCCACGTCCGCTGCCACCGCTTACAAACTTGAGAGCCGCAGCACCGGACCGACCGGTAAGTACTCCGGTTATCACACCGGCAAAGATGTTGGCAGAAACGGTGACACAGCAACGAGATGATCGTAAGGAGCAGAGACAAGAACAAGAGCGTGACCGCGCACTTGCACGATTGGAAGACGGAAGGGAGAGGGCATTGCCGGATATGAGAGAGTGTCTTCTCTCAGGTAATCCGCTCTCTCCGGGATTCATAGACGTATCGGCGCACTGGTCTCAGCCCATTGTACAGCGACTAGCACGCATGCGCGTCGTGCATGGCAATGAGCCTCTCATTCAAGGCGAATTGGTCCAAGAGTCAGATAAGGTCTACAGATACTTCTATCCGAATCGCCCCATTACACGATTTGAATTTATCAAAATGGTTGTGCTAACAAACTGTATGCCGATTGTTCGCAACATCGATAACGTCGCCGTTACATTCCGTGACGTACCGAAACAAATTCGCAAAACAGAGTCGTCCGCTGCTTCGGAGCGCAGACTCATTATTTACACCGCCGCTCACTTCGATCTTGTGCGTGGCAGAAAGGACGGCACATTCCATCCCGATGAAAATATCACTCGTGTGGAAGCTCTGAAGATTCTGCTGAAGGCGGCGGAAATACCTCCTGTGCACCCCAATACTCCGGGTCTGCCCGTATTCTCGGACGTTCCGGATTACGAATGGTATGCACCGTATGTTCGCACCGCAGTCTATGAAGGATTTGCAAACGGATACCGCGATAACACCTTTAAGCCGGGAAACATACTCACTCGTGCGGAAGCGGCTAAGATTATAGATATCTCACTCAAGCGCTCACCTTCACGAACCTACGAAGATGTCGTTCCCGCTCCTGTGCCATCTCCGTTCGATACGGATACGCAGCTCAGTTCGCTCCCCCCGGAGCCAGATAAAGCTCCGGATCTCATGTTTACGGGAAGATTTAAGAATCCGAATCTCGGGAAGCCCGGTCCAAACAGTGCCATTTTGGAACAGGCACAAGATGTGCTGAAGAACATTTCATTCGCAGGAGACATCGAAAATGCCGTACCGAACTATGAGCCGCAGAACGATCCTCAAATTATCAACGAATGCCTTATTCTCAGTCAGCCGTTGGTACCAAGTTTCTCCGATATCGCAGGACATTGGTCCGAACCTATGGTGCGTTTCCTCGCCAGAGCACGCAGAGAAATTTCCGACAGACCGTTGCTACAAGGATACAAAGTACTGGGAGACGACGGTCCTGAGCGACTCTTTATGCCCGACAGACCTATTACTCGCTACGAATTGCTCCGCTTTGCGCTTATGAGCAATTGTATTGAGCTGGTGAAAGATGTAACTCAGGTACCGCTGCGGTTTAACGACATGCCTCGTACAACGTTCCTCACGGGAGAAGATGCCATAAAACGCAGAGTTATCTACACCGCCGCAGACCTTGGCATCGTACGCGGATACCGAGACGGCAACTTCCGACCGGACGCACCTGTCAGTCGTGCCGAAGCACTGAAAATTCTTATTCTTACATCCGAACTTCCTCCGGTGGAGGGTAATGCGGCACAGTTGTTCTCGGATGTTTCCATCAATGAATGGTATGCACCGTACATAGAGCGAGCCGCATTCGACAATCTTATTTCCGGGTACGCAGACGGCAGTTTCCGACCTTCCAATAAAATTACGAGAGCAGAAGCACTGAAAGTTATTTATCTTATTCTCAGGCAGAAGGAGTAGCAAATACGTTCTTCATTACGCACCATAAAAATATGTGACTATCCCTTGAAGGATAGGACGTAAAGCGGTGTCACCCTGAGCCTGAAGAAGGGCGACACCGCGTGATGGTTCGTCAGGCTCACCATGACACGCAGTGTTTACTGGCTCTGAAGGGATAGTCTTCTAAAAATACGTATCGCAGAAGACTGCCGGAAAATACGTCTCGGTGCACGAGAGTGTATAGAGGTGGTATGGCATGAAAAAGGAAGATTTTAACGTGTAGGAGACATCTGCAGAATGCTCTGTAAATGTCGTCGGGCATTTTCGTAATTCGGCTCTAAGCGAAGCACGGTTCTCAGTTCAGAAATTGCTTCGGGAAGGTATCCTGTTTCCGCCAAAATTCCCGCCAGATGGTAGTGGGGTGCAGGCAGTCTTGAATTTTGTTCCATTGCCGCACGAAAAGCAGCCTCCGCCTCGGTGCGCATTCCTCTTTTTCGGTAGGCGATGCCAAGATTAATATGCGGTTCTGCCAATGCCGCACCTCTTTCTGCCGCTTCTTTGTACAACGTGAGTGCATCGTCCGACTTCCCGATTCCTTCGAGTGTATCTGCAAGAAGATAGTAGGCAACCATATCTTGCGCGATGAGTGCTCTGTGTGAAGGAATGGATTCTATGGCTTTCGTAAACCATTCTTGTGCCGCACTCACTTCACCTGCCTTCAGTGCAATCAGTCCGATATTACCGGCGGCAATACTGTTTCCATCTTGCTCATACGCCTGTGTAAAGAGCGCCAATGCTTCCTCTTTTCTGCCTGTATCTGCCAGTGCACCTCCCAAATTAGTCAGTGCCATTGCAGATGTGGGGTATAGCACCAACACATTGCGATACATATGTTCGGTGTCTTTCCATGTGAGAGATTGTTGGTAAGACAGCACGGCAAATACCGGTATGACACAGCATACTGCGACTACCGCTGCGCGTTTGGCGCGTGGACGTTCCGCATATCGCTTTATTCCGAGAAGAAGCAGCAGCAGTAAGCCGACGGAAGGAAGGTACGCGTAGCGTTCCGATGCAAAGAACAGATACCCGTTTTTCGAGAACGTACTGAAATTCGGAGCGAGAAAGAGCACAAACATTCCTGTGCCAAGGCAAAGATGCTGCGCATATCTGTATGACCAACCAAGCAGTGCCAACACTCCGATTGTGACTGCAACGGGCAGCAAAAATTCGGTGTGTGCCACTGTGATGGGAGTGAGCTGCGGATGCAGAACGGAAAGTCCTGTGGGAACGAGTAATTTTTCAAGGAAGAATGTCATGCTTTTGCATGCCATAAGCACTCTCTCGGTTATTCCGAGCAACTGAGGATTCTGTGATTTTCCCGCAACCGCAATGATTCCAAACAGAAAGCTCCATACGAAGAACCATTTCTTTTCGAGAAGTACCTTGCGCGACAGGGGGCGACCGTAGGCGCGATCTGCGAGGAGCAGAACAAGCGGGAGAGCAATCGGTACGACTTTCGAAAAGAGGCTGCAAACGAAAGCAAACAGGGAGTACCGGAAAAATTTTCGATCTTCACTTGTAAGAAAATGAAGATACAAGCCCAATGAGAACAAGCTGAAAAGCGCAGAAAGAAGGTCTTTGGTTGCGGAAGCCCATACGACCGCTTCGGTATGCATCGGATGCAAGGCAAACAGTGCGCCACCCAATACTCCCAGCCATCTTTTTCGCAAGAGCTGCGTGAGTATCCATACCACGAGCATTGTGTTGGCAGTGTGAAGTACAAGGTTTGCAGCGTGAAATATCACGGGATTCGGGCCTGCAATCGCATAGAGAATTTGGTAGAGAAGCAGCGTGAAGGGGATATAGAGTTCCGGATCGTACGATGTAAAGACTCGCCGGAGTGTAAAGGGAGACATATGCTGCACCAGACTGTTTTTAAGAATGAGAAGATTGTCATCCAGTGCGACAAATTCATTGGCGAGAGAAACCGAATACGTCAGCCATAGTAGGGCTGCGATACCCAGGCAGAGGTACGTCTGTTGCCTTTGTGAAATATCCAGTTCCATCTGAATTCAGTCTGCTTTGTTTCGTATACGATGTCTACCAATCTGGCTGTGTGAGCACTTATACGGTATCTCTTATGCAATCATTGAGAGAAATTCTTTTTCATCTATGGTCGGAATACCAAGCTCTTTTGCTTTGTCGTATTTGCTGCCGGCATTTTCTCCCAGAAGTACGTAGTCTGTTTTTTTGCTCACAGAACCACTTACTTTTCCTCCGCGGTCTTTGATCATCTTCGTGGCGTCGTCTCTGCTGAGAGCGGGCATGGAGCCGGTGAGTACGAATACTTTTCCCGTAAAAATCTGCTGAGTGGCTGCACCTTCCGGTTGCAGAGCAAGCACTCCCGCATTCTCAAATTTGTGCAGCAGGGCACGGTTATCTTCTTCCGCTATCCACTCAAGCAGTGACTGAGCGACTCGGGGGCCTATGCCGTCTATGACAGACAACTCTTCCTCTTTTAATTTTTGCAGTGTGCGACAGATATCATTCATGGCAATACCGTGCACCGTAACCCTCTTCGATGATGCACCGAAGAGTGATGTTTGTGCACCGAGGTTTTCCTGTTCCTCCACCGTAAGATCTTTGGTCGGCCACTCTATGCGTCTTGCGATAAGTTCTGCGGTTTCTCTGCCTATATGCCGAATGCCCAAGGCAAAAAGAAAGCGATCCAATGGCACTTTCTTGGCTTTATGTAGGGCAGAAAGTATATTTTCTGTCTTGCGCTCTTTAAAGAGCGGAAGATCCATAAGGTCTTCGTACGTAAGAAAAAATATATCCGCCATGTCACTTACCAGTCCTCGTTCCAAGAGCACTTCTATGGTTTCTTTGCCGAGACCGTCTATGTTAAATGCGTAGCGTGAAATAAGGTGCTCTATTTTTTCCTGTAACACGGCGGCACAGTTCGTACCGGGACAACGGTGTACCGCCTCTCCCTCCGGACGTTGCAACGGAGAATTACAACTCGGACAATGCAGGGGAAAGTGGAACGGTCGTGACTCTTCAGGTCGTAAATTTAAGAGTACTTCCACCACTTCGGGAATAATATCTCCCGCTTTCTGTACCACCACGGTGTCTCCTATGCGCACATCGAGACGAATAATTTCATCCTCGTTGTGTAACGTCGCACGTGTCACAGTCGTACCCGCAAGGTGAGTGGGAGTGAGAATAGCGACGGGAGTTATGGCTCCGGTTCTGCCTACTTGGAGCTGGATATCCAGTATCTGTGCCGTTTTTTGCTCTGCGGGAAATTTGTACGCGCGTGCCCAACGCGGTGCCTTGGCAGTGGAGCCGAGATCAAATTGCATGCGTCGGTCATTTATTTTCAGTACGAGTCCGTCTATGTCGTACGGCAGAGCATCGCGTTTCTTTTGGTATTGCTCGTACATGGATTCCGCTTCTTTCAGTGACGTGCACAACTGCAGTGACCTCTCTGTCGGAATACCGAGTGCGTGCAGTGTGTCCATAATTTCCTTTTGTGTCGCAAGTCCCATGGCATCCGCCGCATCTTTATTCAGACCGTAGCAGAAAATTCGCAGATCACGATCTGCGGTGACACTCGGGTCCAACTGTCGTACCGAGCCTGCCGCCGCATTGCGGGGATTTGCGAATCTGTCGCTCTCGGGGAGTGTGCTGTTTACGGCGGCCAAGGCTTCTTTCGGCATATACACCTCTCCGGAAATTTCCATATATTCGGGAAGATTCGCCGCATCTTTTGGCTCCAAATGGAGCGGAATAGCTTCTATGGTTCGTACGGTATGCGTTACATTTTCCCCTTCCGTTCCGTTTCCCCTCGTTACGGCACGCAGCAGCTCGAAGTGGTCGTTTTTCTTTTCGTAGAGAAGCGAAATATTCAGACCGTCAATTTTCAACTCACAGAGAAATTCAAACGTGGCATCTTCACTTCCCAGAGCACGCTTCATTTGCACTACCCAGTCTTCCAGTTCCGCATGGTTGAATGCGTCACTCAAAGATTCTTTGGGTGTCAGGTGTCGTACTTTCGGCAGTCTGCCGTCCAGCGGCGCACCTATGCGCTGTGTGGGGGAGTCTGCCGTTACAAGATCCGGATACTGTGTTTCCAGTGCTATAAGCTCCTGTTTCAGCGCATCTCTCACGTCTTCGGATACCGGTGATTTGTTTTCGATAAAGTATGCTTTGTTGAGCTTCCAGATTTCCTCTTTCAGCTTTTCTATCCGCTTTTGAGCGTCGGCTTTTATCATTGGCATCAGTGTATCACTGGTTCTTTCTTCACATGAATACGAACAAAGAATCTCTCACCTCTTTTTTTCTCAACGGTTCACCCGCCTTCGAGGGATGCATCCTGCCGAAGCCGGAGGAGCTTTTCACGAGCATGGCGTCATCTTTTGTATTTGCACTAGAGTGCCAAGCGTTCCATGCGTCAATTGCATTACCCCTCTCTCAGCTTATATAAACGCGCTAATGACTCCGCTCCACGACACCCGTCCGGAAATCACCAAAATAGATGAACAACTCATACAACTGCTCTCAGATCGCGTGCAGCGATGCATAGAACTGCGTGACAGTGGCAATGGCATTACGTCGGACGAAGAAGAGGAGATACTGTCGTACTGGCTGGAAGAAGCGGCAGATTTTGAGCTGGATGAAGAGCGCATGGAGAAAATATGCCAACTTATTCTTGTTCTGTGCAGAAATAGCGGAGAATAGGCGCATAATTGAATAATTCTTCCAAATAGGGTATACTGGAGAGAAATCTATGACTCCGGATACACTTTTTCAGGCGGCATCGAAGGCGGGTGCCTCGGATGTTCACATAGCAGTGGGGTCTCCTCCTCTTTTCCGTATAGATGCGGAGTTGATTCCGCAGGGAAAAAAGAATGTGACCCTTGCCGAAGCACAGGCATTCGTACGAAAAGTAATCGGTGAAAAAATGTACAAAGAATTCATACAACTCAAGGAAATGGATACCGCGTACGCGCTGAATAACGGAGTACGCCTTCGCGTGAACTGTCACTACGAGCGAGGGTATCCCGGTCTTGTGGCTCGCCTTATTCCAAGTGGTATCCCAAGCCTCGATTCCATAGGAGTCACAGAGGAGCTGCGTGCTCTCTGCACGCTGCATGAAGGCCTCATTCTCTTCACCGGTCCCACGGGAGCGGGCAAGAGTACGTCTCTTGCCGCCATGGTCCAGAGTATCAATATGGAGCGTTCCGCCAATATCGTGACGTTGGAAGACCCCATTGAATTTATTTTCCCAAAGGGAAAAAGTCTTATTCGCCAGCGTCAGTTCGGTCAGGATTTTCTCTCATTCGGAGAAGCACTTCGCCATGTGTTGCGTCAGGACCCCGATATAATCATGCTCGGAGAAATGCGAGATTTGGAAACCATCGCGGCGGCACTGACGTTGGCAGAAACGGGTCATCTTATTTTTGCCACACTGCATACTCCCAATGCCGCGCAAACGGTGGATCGTATTATCGATGTATTCCCGCCGCATCAGCAGCAACAAATTCGAACGCAACTCTCCTTGTCTCTTAAGGCAATTATTGCCCAAAGGCTTCTCCCAAGAGAGGGAGGTGGTCTGGTGGCACAGCGCGAAGTGCTTATAAACACGGTGGCGGTTGCAAACACCATTCGAGATAATCGTGCCCAAGAACTTACATCCGCATTGCAGTCGGGCGTACAGGACGGAATGTGCACCTTCGAAAGAGACGCAAAACGCCTCCTTAAAGAAGGGCTCATCTCGAAAGATACATGTAAATGGGCTGAAAAGGGGGTTTAGAATACTATCTGTAACATTGACATTACATGTTTCATATTTTCTATTTACATTATGTAAAGTTGCTATATAGTGCAGGATTGCATGACAGGACTTCCCGCCAGCATAGAATCATACCTCGTGGAATCAGGGTTTTCTGCGACCGAACTTCTCATACTCAGACATGCGATAGGAGGAGAAGCTCTGACACTCAGGGAACTTGCGACAAAAACAGGAAAGAGTACGGGCGTGCTGGACCAAGCGTCGAAGAAATTACTTTCCCGCAGGATTCTCACCAAAGAAAAAGTGAACGGAGTCCCGAAGTATACGGTGGACTCAGTCAATGCGATTACAAAATGGGTTCAACAGGACAGTAAAATAAAAAAAGAATTGATAACGAGGAAAGAACAGGATTTTCAGAAATTTATCGAATCTCTCACGCGAGATTCTTTCAGACCCAGAATGGAATATTTCGAGGGGAGAGACGGTATTTTAAAGGCGTATATGCAACTTTTGAACTCCGCAGAAGGTGAAATGTTGCAGTTTCTGCCCATGACGTTCAAAGAGGAAGATGATCCTCTTCGCAGCTTTAAGGTGCAGTATTTTCGTGAGCGTAAAAAACGGAAAATCTTTTTGCGAGTCATAGGGTACGACTCTCCGTTGGGGAGAAGATTTCAGTCCAGAGACCACTTTGAATTCAGAGAGACAACACTTGTTCCCAAACAGGTGTGCCCCATTACATTTGAGAAAATTATTATGGGAGATACCATTGCGTGCTTCAATCACAATGAAGAACGAGCCTGCTTTATTCATTATCCGGAACTTGCACAAGCAGAGAGGGATTTTTTTAGGATTACATCGCAGAAAGAAGGAGAAAATTCAAATACACATCAGCTACAGAAGGAGGGGAGTGTTCCGGTCTGTACTCTTACGTTGTCCGGACTCAGGAGTTTTTTCTTGAGTAGAGAAAGCATTCAGATGATTTCTGTTTTTTGTTTAATTGCGGCTTTAACTACATATTTACAGTATTCGTATACTCTTCAATTAAATACAAAGCGCGTCAGGGAAAAAGTAGAAGCTATCGCCTCAACAGTTGCACCAGAATTTAGCGGAGATGAACTTGCGCAGATTCAAGATTGGAGAGATGTTGATACCGAACTTTATAGAAGGATTGCAGGTAAACTTTCTGAAATAAGAGAAAGAAATACAGGTGTTGAATATGTATATATTTTGAGACCAACAGAGCAAATTGGCGTTTTTTCGTTCGTTGCGGATGCCGACTCAATGGATTTAACGGATAAAACCGATCTCAATCATGATGGTCTGATCAATGATATTTTGCCTCCCGGATATTTATGGCTGGATGAGAAGCCAGAAACCTCTGCAATTAGTAAAGCTTTAGAGTATCCCGCTTCAGACAAATATCCTGTAAAAGATGAATGGGGAACTTGGATTTCTGGGCATGCGCCAATTAAGGATAGTGCAAACAATACCGTAGCTGTGATTGGCATTGATATGAGAGCTGATAGTGCCAAAAAATTGACACAAAATTCTTTTATGCCAATAAAATACTTTAGTGAAGTATTAGTAGCAATACTAGTGGTATTCATTTTTACTGTCAGAAGGCAGGTAATACAGATTCTTAGTTTTGCAAAATTGTCCTTTAAAATGACTGTTAAATAGGGTATAATACCTAGATGAGTTCAGAAAAGAACAACACAAAAAAATCAGTAGCAGCACCTCTGCCAAAAAATGAAAAAAGTGCTGCTCTCAACACTACAAAAGTAATATTTGTTCTTACTGCCACTGCAGTTACTTCTGCAGTTATTACATATATTATGTATAACTATACTCAAGATCTCCTAAAAGAAAGATTGCAGGAGAGGCTTATATCTGTAGCTTCTACAGCAGCGACACAATTTGACCCTCAGCAGATTGAGAAGATTCGTACTATAGATGATATTGAAACAAATGATTTTGAAACTTTAGTTAATCAACTTGGTGCAATTCGTGCTGCAAATACCGATATTCAATATGCATATTTAATGAGGAGAACAGAAGATCCTTCAGTTTTTGAGTTTATTGCAGATGCAGATAGCCTACTCACCGAAGAAGAATTGGATGCCAATGAAAATGGAGTAGTGGAAGATGATGAATGGGCTCCGCTTCCTGGTGATCCCTATGAGGTAGCAGATTATCCAGTATTAAAGGATGAAGCTTTTTTCCACCCTTCTGTAGATAGGGAATTACAGGAAGATCAATGGGGTCTGATAATGGCTGCATATGCACCTATTATTGATTCAAGCGGTGAGGCTATTGCGATCATAGGTATAGATGTACTGGTTGATGACTTTCGACAGAAGACGCAGGCAACTCTGCTGCCATTTTCTTTGTTTATTTTTATTCTGCTCCTACTTTTGACACTTCTTACTCTACTACTCATCCGATTTTACGGAGAAAGAGCAGATGCAATGAGAGAAATAGACAGACAGAAGGATGAACTGCTCAGTATCGTAAGTCATCAGCTTGCTACTCCGGTTTCTTCTACCAAGTGGTACTTAGAAATGCTACAAGACGGAGACGTAGGGAAACTTTCTGCCGAGCAGAAGAAACATGTTCACTCCATTCAGGGCATTGCAGAAAACCTTACGGATCTTGTGAGTATGATTTTGGATGTTTCCAGAATTCAGCTTGGACGTATGCAGGTAGACAGAGAGCCTTTGAATTTGAATGAATTCTTCGAAGAGGTTCTTACGGTTATTACTCCAAAGGCAAAAGAGAAGAATATTCAATTCAATGTATCTGTTCCTAAAAAACTGCCGATAGCAATGTTAGATAGAAGATTAATGAGAATGACCGTGGAAAATCTGCTGAGCAATGCCGTTAAGTACACTCCGGAGAAGGGGGTTGTAGACTTTACCGTGGAACTAAAAGGACATGTGCTCCATTACAACGTGAAAGATACCGGCTGCGGAATACCAAAAGCAGAACAAAGCAAAATGTTTACGAAGCTCTATAGAGCGACCAATGTTCGTAGCGTAGGAGGAAACGGGTTCGGTTTATATGTGGCAAAAGGAGCAGTGGAAGCTCAGGATGGCTCTATAGTCTTTACAAGTACGGAGGGAAAAGGAACTACCTTTACGGTTCAATTGCCAATAATTAAACCAGAAACAAACTAAATTAGGACACGAGAAATACGCCACATGTCATTACGCCAACAAGCGTAAATTTACTTGTGATGTGTTTTTTTGATTCAGGATCTCCGTATTTAGGTGCTAGGGTTACAAGAATTATAGACAGAACGAATGTATATGCAGGGATAGTTGATTCTACAGCAGCAACCAGAGACGGTATACCAAGAGACACGGCACGCTGTGAGCATGCAAGTGCTGCAAGATTTACCAGTTCGATTGCTATAAATATTTTAGTTCCATCGGTAAGTATTTTTATTTCGTTTGTAAGTATTTTTCTACATTTTGAAAGGAGTAGCGGGCTAAGTCCTGCGAGGATTAGTCCGCTTGTAATGAGGTAAAAACCTTGTAGGTAAGGGATATTCTCGAATACATAATCGGCGATCAAAAACATAGTCACTTGCATACAAGATGCGACGAACATTAATACAAATGAGTTCCATCTTGATTCCAAATTACTGTCTAGGAGACAGAAGAATATAGCACTTCCTACCAGCAGGAATATTCCTACATACTCAGTGACCGTTAGTACTTCTTTAAAAATAAAAAAACTAACAATTGGTATTAGAGCTGGAACAATGTTCCAGTATGCGGCAACTATTCCAGCTTCAGAATTAGATAGAGCTTGGAAGTAAAAAAATTGACTGAATTGAATAAGTGCGCCCGCAGAAAGAGATAGTAAAATAATCTGAGTACTTGGAATACTCCAATGTAGTACTGGAGCTAAATATGGCAGTGGCAGAAAAATGACAAGAGATGCCAATGCACTTGTAACTACCCCAATCCAAGGCTCTTCAAAAATATCATCCACACAGTACATATCTAGTACGTGTACTATTGCGAAAAATAATGGTGTTAGAAGCGCAAAATAAAGCCACATAGGAGGCAAATGCTACAGCTATTTTTAGGCATGAGGAAGCCGAAAAGGGGGTTATTTAGCGGTTAGCGGGTAGCGAGTAGCGGGGAGTGATGAGCGGGTAGCGGGTAGCGGGGAGTGATGAGCGGTTAGCAAGAAGAAGGCAGCAATCTGCAGTCCGGCAAAAACCACCCAAAACACACTTTCCTACCACATTTTGTGTTCAAGGATGCCGATTCCAAACCGTCTGTATGGCGCTTTTACATGCCAAAATCTCTCCTTTTGCCATTTCTCCCCCAAATAGAAGCACCAACCACGACACATGTAAAAGGTACTTGTCAAACGTGAAAACTGGACTACAATACGTACCCACGTAAAATACTCAGTTGTTATGGCAAGTTCTAATCCACGAGAGGACGGCCCACAGGAAACCGGTTTCGAAACCGGGGCATCCGCACAGACTCCGCAGTACGACAGGAGAAAGTTTTTCCGGACACTGGGAATCGGAGCAGGGGCGGCAACTGTCTACGGTCTTGGCGCAGGGCAAGCAGACGGACAGATAACGGAAGCAACGGAAGCAGACATGCAAGCTCTCATGGAGGAAGAACCGTATCCGGACCTTTCCCCCGAAGAGTTTGCGGAAAAACTGCAAAAAGAAGCGGAAACCGATGCGCAACTCGTGCAGCAATTCCTTCACGCCAACAACGCACAGCAGCAGGAATTCCTGGAGAGCCTGAGTGCGAAAGACCGCACGGCACTCTTTGCCGCACTCCCCATGCTCTTTGTGCCCGCACCCGAAGAGAACGTGGAACACGCACAAGGCAGCACACGCAGGAAATTCCTCGCAGCGGGAGTGACGGGACTTGCCGCACTGGGACTCGCAGGAAGCGCACAGGCCGCAGAGAAGAAGTCCCTTCTTCGCACCGTTGCCGCCAACAACACGAGTGGCAGGCGCACGGAACGTGCACCCAGGCTCACACCCGAGCAGCAGTACAAAGCGGACCTGCGTGCAAAACTTACGGCACTTGCCGCTACGAATCCGAACATCTCCTCCGTGGATATAGCCATGACGTACCATGATTACGATAGCGCAAGGCGTGATTTTGAGACACCGGACCAGGCGCGAGAAAGGAGAAGAGCGGCAATTACAGATTTCAACGTTATTCATAACCGGGAGGATAGTACGCGCATGGTGGAAGTGGAAGGGCAGCAGGTGCAACTTCCCACCCGTCACACGCAGTGGCAACGCAAGCAAGAGCAGGCTGTGAGAGTGGGAAACAGAACCGTGATGGGAAAGATGAATTACATTATTGCCGATACGTATTTATTAACTGACCCTGATACCAATCCCATGGGACTCAAGATCTCTAAGCCACTGAGTATGGATGCAGATATGGCAGAACGACGGTTTCAGGCGTACAAGAGCAGGTACTAGAGAGCAGAAAACGAGCGGTTAGCGGTTAGCGGTTAGCAGGGAGTGATGAGCGGGGAGCGATGAGCGAGTAGCGGGGAGTGATGAGCGGGTAGCGAGTAGCGGGGAGAGGGTAGCAAAAACCACCCAAAACACACTTTCCTACCACATTTTGTGTTCAAGGATGCCGATTCCAAACCGTCCGTATGGAGCTTTTACATGCCACAATCTCTCCTTTTGCCATTTCTCCCTCACAGAGAAGCACCAACCACGACACATGTAAAAGCTCCTTGTCAAACGTGAAAACTGGACTACAATACATAACCACGTAAAATACTCAGTTGTTATGGCAAGTTCTAATCCACGAGAGGACGGCTCACAGGAAACCGGTTTCGAAACCGGAGCATCCGCACAGACTCCGCAGTACGACAGGAGAAAGTTTTTCCGGACACTGGGGGGAATCGGAGCAGGGGCGGCAACCGTCTACGGTCTTGGTGCAGGGCAAGCAGACGGACAAATAACGGAAGCAACGGAAGCAGACATGCAAGCTCTCATGGAGGAAGAACCGTATCCGGACCTTTCCCCCGAAGAGTTTGCTCAGAAGGTGCACGAAGAGAGCGAAAGTGATGCAGAGCTCGTGCAGCAGTTTTTGCAGATACACGAAGCACAGAAGCAGGAATTCCTAGAGAGTCTGAGTGCGAAAGACCGCACGGCACTCTTTGCCGCACTCCCCATGCTCTTTGTGCCCGCACACGAAGAGAATGTGGAGCATACGCAAGGCAGCACACGCAGAAAATTCCTCGCAGCGGCAGGAGTGGCGGGACTTGCCGCACTGGGACTCGCAGGAAGCGCACAGGCAGCAGAGAAGAAGTCCCTTCTTCGCACCGTTGCCGCCAACAACACGAGTGGCAGGCGCACGGAACGCACACCCAGGCTCACCCCCGAACAGCAGTACAAAGCGGACCTGCGTGCAAAACTTACGGCACTTGCCGCTACGAATCCGAATATCTCCTCTGTGGATATCGCCATGACGTACCATGATTACGATGCCGGAAGGAGGGACTATGAAACGATTGAAGAATCAAATGCCCGCAGTGATGCTGCTATTGCAGATTTTAATTTGATCCACAGCAAGGAAGATAGTACGCGTGTGGTCGAAGTGAAAGGTCAGCAAGTGCAACTGCCCACCCGTCACTCGCAGTGGCAACGCAAGCAAGAGCAGGCTGTGAGAGTGGGAAACAGAACCGTGATGGGAAAAATGAATTATATTATCTCAGACACGTATTTATTAGATGATCCTGATACCAATCCCATAGGACTCAAGATCTCCAAACCGCTGAGTATGGATGCAGATATGGCAGAACGACGGTTTCAGGCGTACAAGAGCAGGTACTAGAGAGCGATGAGCGGGTAGCGGGGAGTGATGAGCGGTTAGCGGTTTGCTATACGCGTGAATATGGAGCTGTTTTGTGGTATAATAATGAGATGTCTACAGCAGATTCCGGTAACTTTACGAGTTTCGGCGGCCCGAACGAAGGGTTCGGAGGAAGTGAAAGTTTAGGAGGAACTCCTCCGCTAAACCCGAAAGAAGTCTCGCAAGAAGAAGTAGATGCCCTTTCTGCCAAACTGTCGGGTATGCCACCCGAGGCGACACAAACAGTGTATGAGAACTACAGAGAAAACGGCGACTCCGGTGCATTGGCATCTTTCGAGGGTGTTCCTGCGGGGTCTCCCGGGGGTATGGGGGGCGCATTTGAGTCCGGTTCTTCTGTGAGACAAGAGACCGGACTCATACCACCGGAAAATCTTGGAACATTTAACAACAGTCAAAACAAAACCAGTGGTTTAGATGCAATAGATGCACGAAAACGTGGAGATTCTGCAGAAACAATACGTACAAGATCGTTAGAGAGAGCCAGGCAAGCAAAAGAAGTAGCTGAAAATACTGCTATTCAGCATATAATAGACAGAGTTTTTGGGGATCTTGAGCCGAAAAAAAATAATGAAATAGCTGCAAAATTACTCAAAGTGTTTGGAGGACAAGAGGATGGAAATATCGGTTATGGAATGAATGAACTTGGTAATAGATATGAAGAAATAAACAAATTACCTGAAAATGAAAGAGATGCTCAGTTCGCACAACTACTGACAGTTTTTACAAAAGATGAAATAGGTTTCAGCCAAAGCGAAGCAATGGCAATACTGAAACTGTTATCTGGCCGTGAGTCAAAACAAGTGATTGCAGCAGCATCGGAGGCCGGAGCCTCCTACACTGCCGCTCTCATTGCAAATAAGAACGAATCTGATGCGTTCGTTAATAAGCAGATAGCAATAGCACAAGCAAAAACAGAGGAAGAAGCAGATGCGATTTTTGAAGATGCAATCGAGGAAGTAATAGAAGAAGAATTGTTAAGAAATCCCAACTCAAAACTTGCTCAGAGCTTGCAACAAAATTTGGTAAGCATTCGTGAACAGAAAACAGAAATAAGACGAATAGAAGAACTTGCAAAACAAGCTGAATTAAACCGGATTGCAAAGAGTACGAAGGTTACTGCTCAAACCGCAGCCACGCTTGTGGAATTCGGCGTGAGAGCAAGCGCACTTACGTCGCTGCCACCCGACGGTCAAGCAGCGGTGGAAAGTGCGGTAAACAGAGGGGGTGGTCGCATGATAGGCGCACTGCTTTCCGGTGATACGTCACATACCGAAAAAGCACTCACAGGAGAAATATCCGGACAGCACATTTCTCTTGATTTTAACGATGGAGAACTCTACCTGATAGGAGAAAAAGCCGCAGACAGGGCGAATCAGGGTGAATATCGCATAGATCCCCCCACACCGGCAGGATTTGAGACAGTGCTTATACATTCCATAGGGGAGCAGAATCGCATGCCGTACATTGCACAACACGGGCAGCAAGCGGCGGCAATTTGGGAACGATTTGCGGGCAGAACAGATGACGAGCAGCTGCCCGAAGCAAAGAATATAGATTTGTTTCGTAATTTTATTATCCTCCTTATAGGAGAAGGAAATCCCGGCGAAGCAGAAGAAGGAAGCCGATTGCAGGAACTGGGAATTCTTACGCAGGGAGTGGAGTCGGTGGATCGTTCTCGCGTGGAGCTCTTTGCCAGAGCACTGGAAAAGTACGTGCCGGGCAGCACGGTACTGCAGGACGGAGACTCGGGAGGACTTGGTGGTGCGGAGAGTCCGAGTTTCAATTTTGACGATGCACTTACTCTTGCACAGCTATGGGATAAAAGTACCGATCGTTTTCCCGCGAGTATAAACGAACTCAAGAATCTTACCGATATTCGCCTGGAGGGCGGTGATATTCACAATGCGGAGTATCGTTGATTCTTGGGATGTAGGAACTGCACGCTGCCCGCTAACCGCTCATCACTCCCCGCTACCCGCTACCCGCTAATCTCTCAGTCTCTGCTGCCTTCTTATTGCAGCTCGGCTCTGAGGAGTAGAGAGCGAAGGTTCCTGTGCAGGTGAAATTCTTGCTCTTCGCCGCTCCGATCTGCTCGGTAAAATTTGCCGTATGGTTTGACTCGGAAAAATACGAAAAGATGACAGAAAGGTGGTCAGTCGGTTTTCTTCCTCCTGCATGTACTCGGATGTAACCGCAAGCGAGAGCACGTACAATGTTGTGCCATCCGGAATGCGCAACTGAATGTACATGTAGGGATTTTCTTTCCCTCCCGCAGTAAAGACACTGCGGTGGACTCCTTTGCCTTTCCATTCTATGCGTTGCTCTTGCAGTACGTCCATTTCACGAATGAAAGACATGGTTTCTATTTGGTAGTCATTTATTGGCTGGCGAGTGAAGCGGATGAAATCTTTTTCCACATCTTCGTACGTCAGTTGTTTCTTCTTATCTTTCACCCATACCGAGAGCGTGCTTCTTCTATTTTTTTCGGGGGCAAAATGCACGATTGTATCTGCGAGAGATTTGGCGGTGACGTAACTTGTTTTCCATTCTGCGGGAAATTTTGCAGAAAAGCCGAGCGTCTCATTTGTAAACACGTTGTACTCCTGCTCTTTCGGAGAGTAGGTGGCTCTTCGTACTTCCTCCAAGTTATAGGCGCCGTTACGCAACGTGCGCAGCGTGGTTCGAGGTTGCTCACCATACGTGGGGCGTGCGGCGTGGGTCACTGCAGGAAGTGCGGTGCAGGTGAGGAGGAGTGCTGTGAGGAAGAGCCGGTGGGTGGCGTGTACCTTTTTCATTTGTTGTCACTACTGGCCTGGAGTGCTTTAACGGCGACTTCACAGGCGGAACGGATATGGTCGCTGCTGATATCTGTACACAGAGTGATGTTCCTCTGGCTTCTGGCCAGAAGTTCCAGGCATTGGTCATATACAATGGGAGAATCCTTCACGCTGTTGCAGTTTTGCTCCGTATCTAAGTAGAGAATACCGGCGAGCTCGCAGCACCTTCCCGGTAGGGCAGAGGGATTCTGCGCACATTCGGGCAGAGTGACACGCATATCTCCGCTGCCTACTTCCGCAGGGTCAGGGGAGAAATTGAACCAGCACAGACGTGAGTTGGGTTTCATTGCAGCGCCCAGGCACGACCACCCGTAATCCGAAGGCATCAGCAGCTCACACGCCGTGGGGTCTTTGGTGAGCTCTGCATAACGGTGGATGCATGACGCTTTCAGTTCTTGTGTCGTAGGACGAGGTCCAAGATCAATTGTTCTGAGAAGTAGGCAGTCTTTTGCCGGTCTGCCCCCTTGCACAAGCTTCTCCGCAAGTGCCGTTTCGTCACTGGTCACTTCGTACCCTGCCAGTACAAGAACAAAACCATAGAGCAAGTATAGCCAGAGCGGGCTAAGAATGATGCCTGTGATAAGCAGCAGAGTACGCTTCATGGGCTCGCTTAGGGTATCTGCAGAGTCTTGGGTACTGCCTGCCACCACGTTCCGGTCTCATCTGTTACCTGTACGAAATCAAGGAACATGTGCCCATCGGCATCACCGGCATTCAGTGGGATAGCGGGAAGCGTACCAGCTTCTAAATCAGTAATGTTCAGCGCTGCAAAACCCTCTTCACCTTGGGCACGTATGAGATTTGCAAAGCACGACACAGCGTACCCGTGCTCATTCAGATATGCCTGTGCGGCATCCAGCAACGCTTTCTGCGTAGGAATCAGGAAGGGGTTGTTCTGCTCCTGCAGTTCGGAAGGTATGACCAGATCGAAGCTGACATCTGCAGAGTTCGCACGCGCACTCGATCCAAAGAAGCTGCTTTTCAATGCCCAGGATGCTTTGGATACATCAGCAAAAGACACTTCAGAGGCAGGATAGCTATTGACTGGCAGAGGGTCTTTGGCAGAATCCAGCGCTACAATGGACTGTACGCCGAAATCATTCTCCGTATTGCCGTCTTTGCCGAGGAAATTCTTACCGATCTCGTACGCGACGAAGCTGCCCCAGCTGTGCCCGGCAATGCGAATTTGCTCACCGTGGAACCCTGCGGCTTTTAACTGGCTTGCGATCCAGGATCCTACAGCAGGTATCCAGTCTGCTCCTTCCAGAAAACCGAAACCATTGTCTTTGGCTGCGTCTTCCCAGTCCGAAGTCACTACCTGCCGACCGGTTGCTGAGAGTGCCTTTGCGAGATCGTTCATCTTGCTGCTTCCCTCCCTGTCCCCCCTCCCATGCACTACCACCCAAACTGGCTTGTCAGCATTGAGACCATTCACTTTCGGTTTCGTTGTATCCAAACCGTCGTAATTTTCATTCTTGACTAATTGCCCGTCCTGATTCTGTATGTAATCCGCCACCCGCATACTCACCGGCATCGTCACCGGACGCTCGGCAATACTGATTCTGCCCTCAATATTCGCAGAGTGAAACGACTTCATTTCCAACTCAAGAGGAACGGTAAAATTCCCTGTTGCCATCGTCCCACCGTCGTAATTTGTATCGTCGCGTACCGAGACCGTATACGTGCCGGACGGAAGCCGAAGGCTGACAGATTCACCCGCAGCGCCCTCGTGTGCGGAACTGTAACCACCGGCGGGAAGCTGCCCCCCTTGCAGGGTAAGTGATACATCTCGCATTGCCATTCCGTTCATCCAAATATTCACCATCTTTTCTTCCGTAAGAGTAAAGAAGAGTGCGGATTCTCCACCCTGAGGTACATGTAGAGATTCCGTGCTGCGAAGGTTTGTCTCCGTATCTATAAGACCCAGATTGGAGATATCCGTACCTTCGGAGAATTGAACACGTGCAGTTTGTAAGAAGGTTGCCCCACTCGCTGTTATTCCCTCCGCCGCCCCCTCCACGGACGTCAGGTTTCCCTGAATCACGCCTGTCACTCCTCGTACGGCAGTCTCTTGCTCATCGGCATGTACGTCAAAGTACGTAATGCCGTTCCCTCCGTATCGGAGTCTGTCTTCTATCACCATGTCATCCGGTACTATGCGCATCTGAATCCTGCGGTCGAGCATACTGCTCATGGCTGTTTCCACCAGTCGCTGTGCGCGGCCGAGCCTGCGTTGCTGCGCCTCACTCAGTTCCCCTTGGTATCCGTTATCTGCACTGCCTTCATCCGCTCCTATGAGCACTGCGAGGTCCGGCACGCCGTGTGCCAATTGCCATGCCCTGTTGCCGGCACGAAAGTTCTCTATGGTCTGCAACCTGTCTTGCTCCGACTGAATCTTTGTAAGCAGGTCATGCTCTTGCCCGAAGAGTTGCCGCCCCTCTTGGTAGAGTTCCTCCGCTGTCGGCAAATGAATGCCATAGAAGGCAATCTCTGTGAGGTATCGTCCGTTGCCGGCAATGGCTCGTTGGTACCGGAGTGCTTCCATAAGATCATGTTCGGATTCTCCGGCAGTAACCCGAGCACTCATATCCACCGACGCATTGAGAAGGTCTCCCATAGCATTTTCGTAGTATCCTAGCAGACCTCTTGCAATACTACGGTAGTCAGATTGCTGCATGAGTATACGATCTTGTATGTGTCCCGGCTCTTCGTTGAGCAATACAGCTTGTTCTTCTATGTATGCTTGCAGATTTTCCGGGAAAATATGCGGTAATGTGCGTTGTAAAATCGGCTCTATCTCATTGCCGTGCACATAGAACGAAGAACGCTCGAAGAGCTGCACTCCTTGTATACGGGAAAGTTCCTGATTTCGTACGCTTACACTCGTAAGCAGCACGGCACTCTCTTGTGCCAACTCCGTTTCAAGTATCACAGCTTCTTCTTGCAGCTGTGCGGTGAGCTCGGCAGAAACTGCTATCTGTGCCTGCATCAGTTGCAGCTGACTGCCTCCTTCTTCCGCAGCAGGGGAGTAGGCGATGCGGTAGTCATCCACGACGGTGCGACCGCTCCAGTTCGAAACGCCTGTCTTAAAGCCGGAGTACGAACCCGTTGTTTCACCCGAAACGGTGTACTGCCCCACTGTCACCGTGACGGTCGTTCCGTCATCTACTAGTGTGACATCCAAATCTTCATGCATCGGCAGATCCAAATTCGCCTGTTGCCCGATGATGCTCAAACTCCCTCCTTGTGACTCGTAAATACGCAGTGCTTTCGCCGCCATATCCAGTTCCACTCGCACTTCGTTGGCACTGCGATACCCTCCCACCGCCGTGGACCCTTCTGATCGAGTGAAGACATACAAGGAGTCTTGGTTCACAAAACGTGCTTTCATGGAGACTTCCAAGGGAGAGCTTGCGGTCGGTTCGAATTCTTCTTCCGAGACTGCGCTGTCTCGCACGCCCATAACCAGCTCTTCGTTTGCTACTTGTATGCGGCTGTTCTCATGATTGCTCAGTACGAATGCCAGCGAATCAACCGTATTGTTATCAAAAGGATTCCATGCACCTCTTCCCAAATCTGCAAAAACGGTATCCACTTCCTCCGTATTCGCAGCGGTATCATCCGTACCGTTCGCTTCATCCGTGCCATCTTGCATAGTGTCGGTTCCGTGTCGTATGACGTAGTCATCCACGACGGTGCGACCGCTCCAGTTCGAAACGCCTGTTTTAAAGCCGGAGTACGAACCCGTTGTTTCACCCGAAACGCTATACTGCCCCACCGTCACCGTGACGGTCGTTCCGTCATCTACTAGTGTGACATCCAAATCTTCATGCATCGGCAGATCCAAATTCGCCTGTTGCCCGATGATGCTCAAACTCCCTCCTTGTGACTCGTAAATACGCAGTGCTTTCGCCGCCATATCCAGTTCCACTCGCACTTCGTTGGCACTGCGATACCCTCCCACCGCCGTGGACCCTTCTGATCGAGTGAAGACATACAAGGAGTCTTGGTTCACAAAACGTGCTTTCATGGAAACGGTCAGTGGTTTTTCGGCAGAAGGTTGAAACTCCGCTTGGGAAACAAGGGAATCACGCACGCCCATAACCAGCTCTTCGTTTGCTATCTGCATGCGAACGTTCTCGTGCCCGCTCTCCACAACAGAGACCTCTGCTGCGACGTCTCCCGCAAAGGTGTTACTGAGCATCGAAAAATCCAGCGGTACCGCACTGAGCATCCTGCGATCTTCCAGTTGCTCTATGCCGGGCCTGTAGCCGTGTCTCCTCCTTTTTTGGGGAGACGGCTCACACAACTTTCTGTATTGCGACGCAATACCTGCCGCTATCGATTGCAAAAGTGACGGGGGAGGAGACCCGTTTTCTATGCTTGAATCATGAGATTCACGGTTTGTTCTTAGAGACATCGGAGAGGGGTGGAACACAACTAAAAATCGTGTTCCCATCACACTCCCGGTTGAGTGTTGGCAGTAGGTGCTGTTGTTGCTTTCATGGTTCCGTGTCCTGATTCTGCGCTTACAGAAGCGATTTTAAGCGTTCCACTCGTCCTCGGAACACCGTAAAATGACAAAAAGTGCTCACCAAAAAGCGTGCCCGGCGCAGTGTATAGCTACACTACTATAAAACGATACAAAACGTGTCATGGTGAGCCCGTCGAACCATCACGTTTTGGCTTTGTGTCGCCATTCGACCAGTCTTCGCCCTGCGGGCTGCGCCCGGCAAGCAGAGCTCAGGGTGACACAAAGCATATGCCAAATTATGGTTGTTCAGCTATGGAGTAAGGATTGGCAGTTCCACTTAGCTGAGGGCAAAATATTTCATTCATAGGCTCTTATTAGTACTTAAATGCCAAGTCACAAAGGGGGCTTGGTTGAAAGTTCGTACACGAGAGGCGCATAGAAGATTTGGAATCTGAATGAGGAATTCGGAGTTTCAACCCACGTCATCCCGAGTGATTTCCTCTCCGTGCTTCGATACATTTTGCATCGCTTCTCACTGCAAAACACTCAGCATGACGTAGAGGAAATCGTATCGAGGGACGGTGGCGGCAGACATCTCCTACCATACATTTTGCACCGCTTCGCGCTGCAAAACACTCAGCATGACGTAGAGGAAATCGTATCGAGGGACGGTGCCTACGCCTTTCCTGCTATAGCTGAACTACAATAAAACGATACAAAACGTGTCATGGTGAGCCCGTCGAACCATCACGTTTTGGCTTTGTGTCGCCATTCGACCAGTCTTCGCCCTGCGGGCTGCGCCCGGCAAGCAGAGCTCAGGGTGACACAAAGCATATGCCAAATTATGGTTGTTCAGCTCTATTTCCGCATACGTACGGTACGGAGTCGGCAGAGCTTACGCGTTCACGGACTTTTTCTGTGATTTTTTCAGTGTGCCCGCGACGTCTCGCACTGTTGCATTCGCCACTTCTTCTTTGCTGTGCTTTTCCAAAACGTACGAGAAAATGAGCGGTGCCACGATGCTCGCATCCGAATTGATGGTGAAATTCGGCGTATCGGGCTCCAGTTTGTACCATGTAACTTTCTCGTTTGCGGGGCACCCCGAGTAGCTGCCGTACGATGTTGTGGAGTCCCCTATATGGCAGAAGTACTTCCAGCATTTGCACACACGTTCGTGGTCAAACACCAGACCCGGTATCACACACATCGCAAAATCTCCCGCTATACCCCCGCCGATTTGAAAAAATCCGATATCTGCTTCTTTCTGATTGTCGTAGTACCAGTTCGTAAGGTGCTCAAACTGTTCCGTACCGGACTTTATGACGTTATGACTGCCTACAAGTCCCTGCATGACATCCGCACAGAACATATTACCGAGTGTGGAGTCTTCCATGCCCGGAGTGAAGATTGGAATATTCATTTCACACGCGGCTGTAACCCACGAATGCTCCATGGGGACATCGTTCTTCTCTTCAAAAAAGCCGCTGCGAATGAGCGCATAGAAGTACTCCCAGTGGAAATACCTTTCTTCTTTTATGGCAGCTTCTGCCCAGAGTGCACGCATGGCTTCGTGAATCTGAATCATAACATCTTCCGGTATACAGGTATCTGTGACGCGGTTGTACCCTTCTTCTCTCGTACGCAGGTCGTCTTCCATAGTCAGGTACCTCCATTTGGGTTGCAGTTTGTAGCGAGAATTTCCGACCAAATTAAACAGGTCTTCTTCTATGTTTGCTCCCGTACATGTTATGGCATGTACCTTGCCCGCTCGAATAACTGGTGCGAGAGAAATACCAATCTCTGCCGTACTCATTGCTCCCGCCAGGCTCACAAACATCTTGCCATTGTTTCGGCAAAACTCATGCCACCCCTGCGCGGCAGCACGCATTTCACGAGCATTGAAATGCTTGTAGTGTTTGTCCATGAACGAGACGACGGACATTGCGAGAACAGGGGAAGAAACAGAGAATTACTATGACACTAAGAAGCCATTTTAGCAACTTCCTTCTTTTTGGCTTCCGTAGCTATTGTAAGCGCATCTCGTGGTTTCATGACTGCTTCGTACGTAATCCGCTCACCTTCTCCCGCAATATCCAGTATGTGGCGGGTTGAGTCGCGCTCTATTTGCCTGTCTATAAAAGTACCGCGCCAGTCTGCAAGACCGAGATGAGTGTTGAGTATTTCTATTATTTTCATCCAGTTTACTGTGCAGCAACTGTAGAAATCCATGCGGATATGCGGGTTACGACCCGGTTTCTCAAAGTAATGACCGCTGATATGACTCGTCGTGATGGGCTGTATGAAAGACCATCCCGGTGCACGGTTATCTACGGCTGGGTAGATTTGCAATTCTCCCAGTTCTTCCATTCGTAACGCTGTAAGCAGCGCATCCACTAAATTTCGTGTTATTGTTTTTGCGCGTGAACAGTCGAGTGCCTTTACAAGGTGCGCATCCAACACAAAAATCTCGTGGAGAAGCCCAAAATGCCCGGCGGTGGGGGAGGAAGAAAGGTTGGTCATAACAGGGCAGACAAGATGACCCCTTTTTTGCAAAGAGGAGTGTCATACATTGTCGTTTTTTCACGATTAAAATCAACTCTTTGTGCGATTAAGTGTGGTATTCTCTTGTTTTGCTTTTGTACAAAATTTGTATTCAAAAAGGAGATAATGTGGCGAACTGCTGAAGTATTTGATTAAAAAAATACATTTAAATAGCTCATTTGGTGCATAATTTTGCAATTTGACATCTGAGAACCCTTTTACCTTCTTCAGAGTCGCAGGTATGAATAAAAAATGTGATCGACAAATATGTTTCACCGCTCCTTTCGCAGTGATCACTTCTGTTTATGACGAGCGAAAGTTCTGCGGACCGTTGCGATTTTTCGGTGATGTTCGCTGTGTGATTCGCACTGTCATTACCACTGCAAGTGCGGCACCAATAGCGAAAGGAAACCAGGGGATAGGACTTGGAGTCCTATTATCATGGTCATCGCAGGCATCTCCTATTCCGTCGTTATCGCCGTCTGTCTGCATGGTATTTGGCGTATCTCTACAGTTATCTCGCACGTTGGGAATACGGTCTTTATCTTCATCGTCACAGGGATCTCCTCTGCCGTCACGGTCGCTGTCACTCTGATCGCTGTTTGCGTCTGCGGGGCAGTTATCGTTACTGTCTGCGATGCCGTCTCCGTCCGTATCGGTACAGGCATCTCCTTTGCCATCTCCGTTGCGATCACGCTGGTGTGTGTTTAAGTATTCCGGGCAGTTATCGCACATGTCTCCCACGTTGTCTTTATCTGTGTCTTTTTGGTCAGGATTTGCAATACGCATGCAATTGTCGGATGTGTCCGGTATGCCGTCTCTGTCCGTATCTTGAATGCCGGAGCCTCCGATTTGCTGACAGGCGTCTCCTATGCCGTTACCGTCCTCATCTTCCTGTAGGGGATCGTAGTGTAACGGACACACGTCGCACAGGGAGCCTATGCCGTCACCGTCCGCATCCTCCTGCGTACTGTTTGCCTTTTGCGGGCAGTTGTCGGCTTCTTCCGGAATGCCATCTCTGTCCGTGTCGTTTTCGCAGGCATCTCCGAGGCCGTCTGCGTTTCCACCTTCCTGATACGGGTTAAAGACACCTATGCAGTTATCTGTTGCGTTGGTGATGCCATCGTTATCCGCATCGTCGCATGTCCATCCTATACCATCTCCGTCCGGGTCTGCCTGGTCACTGTTTGGAAAGTCGGGACAATTGTCTTCGGCATCCGATATGCCGTCTTTGTCACTGTCTTGCGGCCGGGTATTTGGCACAAGAGGAGCAATATCGCACACATCTCCCATACCGTCTCCGTCAGAATCTTTCTGGTCTTCGTTTGCATCTCTGGCACAGTTATCCGCATTGTCCGGGATACTGTCGCCATCCGCGTCGCCATCCGCGTTTTCGTATCGCACAGGTCCGAGTATTGCGGGTGTTGCAGTGTGGAGAGCATACGCAACCGTTTCGGTGGCGGGTGCAATGCCGGGAACTAGAAAGTATTTCTCGCGTGGCAGTGCCTGAAACAGCAGAAAACTCTTCGGTTGAAGCAGCTGAATTTCTGCGATATCCAGCATATCCTGTGTTTCCAGTGTTACTTCGAATACGCGTGCCTGCACAGACAGCAGCGGAATACGCAAGCTTGCGGGCGAACCGTTGTACGAGAGCGTGAGTAACTCAGCGCTTTCTCCCTGACGTACTCGCACATGGCGTACGGTGCCGGAACGCAGTTGGAGCAGAAGATACTCGGGTGCGGCTCGTGACTGCGTACGAAAGACAAATTTCTGTTCCGTAGCGGTAACGGGTCGGAATATTGTTGCGGGATTTCCATCCGTTACGTGTTCCACGTTACTTCTGGGACCTTCCATTCCCGCATCGGGAGATTCCGGTATCTCCGCTTGGAACAACAGATTTTCATTGGTATCTGTTTTCTGAAAAGGTACGGCAGATCCGTCTTCCTTTTGTATGCCGAAATGTTTTCCCGGCATTCCCAACGTATGAACAGGTACGGAGACTACGGTGGGTTCTCGCACCGCAGAAATTTCCACTTTACGATCAGCATATTCTTGCCCAGCAGTCGTAAATGGCAACACAACGAGGGCACAGAATATGACTGAAAGCACTGTTCGCATTACTGTGCGGTGAACATAAGAACTCGTGCAATTGCTTCCGCCACCTCTCCTCGCGTCAGCAGGCGCTCCGGCTCCAGTTTCTCTATGCGGGTGGGGAAGAGATTTTGTCGTTCCGCTATGCCCACATAGATTGCATACCAACTGTCTGTGGGGACGTCTGCGTAGTAGTAGGGGAGTCCTGTTTCCAAATCAAACGTCTCGGCAATCATCTTCAGAAATTCTGCGGTATTCACCGTGGCTCCGGGGCGGAATGTTCCGTCGGGATACCCGCGTATAATTCCAAGATTTGCCGCACCTATTACATATTTTACGTACCACTGACCGTCTTCCACGTCGGGGAATCTTCCGCTGTTGTTGGTATTCGGAAATTCACCGTACTTTGCTCCCAGCAGAAATTTTGCGGCCTCTGCCCGAATAACGGGACTGCTTTTGCGGAATGTTCCGTCGGAATATCCGCCTATTACTCCTATGTCTCGCAGCAGATTTGCCGCTTTATCTACTTCCGTATCCAGTGCGGTATCTGCAAACCAGTTTTGAGAAGGATCCGGCAACGTGCGTTTGGAGCGAGCCGAATCCGGAATGATGCCGTAGATTACTGCGGGAGTATCTGGTGGCGTGCCGATGTTTGAAGTGTTGTTTCCCGTAAGAATACACACGCCCGCACACACATTGCATTCGGGGCATGCGGGATCCGGCATACAGTCTCCCAATTCCACGGTGCACGTCATACCGTTTTTGCATTCGTCGGAAGACTTGCAGAACTTCGATTGCGGTGAGCAGGGGTTCACGTAGTACGAAATAGGTGCGCCGTCGGGATTGCAGCGCGGATACACGGACTTATCTGCACAGACATACGGGTCACACGTAGATTCAAGTGCAAGGCACTGCCCGTCTTTGCACCCGAACGGACAGAATTTCTGTTCGCATGTTTGTCGTGGTTTCGGTAAACAAGTGCTGTTTTCACAGCCGTAGGTGCAATCCATAACAAGGCACATGTCTTCGCTCACTATGCAGTTTCCGTTCTCGCATCCGTTCACACAATCCATGTATGTGCAGGGGTCTTCTTCCGGAGGACTAGAACGTACAACCGGAATACCGCAATCGTTCGGACACTCGTATACGCACTTGCACTGGTCGCTACTCACATTAAACGGACAGGCGGGGCATCGCAGTTCTCTTTCTTCGGCTTGGCAAATACCATCGCCGCAGAGGGTTGCCACTCGGCAGTCCGAGGGACAACTACCCGGCACGAATCGCGCGGGTGGCCCCAGACACTCAGGCGGAGAGCCGGCAGGGCAGCCACCGGATTCGGTGGTGTCTGCTTCGCCTGTTTCGCATACGCCGTTCCCGCATACGACTTGTGGCTTGGGGAGACATGCGCCCGCTTCGCAACCGTATTCACAATCTACTATCGCAAAAGTAACAGTATCTTCTTTGCAGAAGAATTCATGGAGGGCGGAGCCTCCGACTATCGGGTCTCCCATACAGAAGTCTTCACCGAATTTACGGTCTCCGTAGGGACTGGCTACCGTCCCTTTCTTTTCATAGTGTATTCCTCCATCGGTGTCGTTGCAGGAGGCACCCACCGGAACATCGGGGCAGTCTTGCGCGCAGTTTTCCTTGTGCTCTCCTTTTTCGCATCGAAGATTGCCGCACACGGATTGCTCTCTTTTTTCCACTATGCATGCGGATGAGCATCCGTCTCCGGTAATTTTATTGCCGTCATCACACTCTTCTCCCGTTTCGAGTTTTTTGTTTCCGCATACGGTTCCCGTAGGTGCGAATATGACTTGCTGAGTGAAGGAAATACCGCATTTCAGCGGGTCTATTCCCGAATGTAGCAAATGAAGTTCTCGCGGACATGCGGCCATGCGTACGGTGAATATTCCGGTTTCTGTCGGCACTTCGAAGTATTTTCGAAATTGTGTAATACTCAGAGTTTTACTGCCGATAAGCGCACTTCCCGCACTGAGTATACGAGTATCTCCCTTGTGGTAGATTTCGTAGAGTATGGAGAGCACTGTTGCCGGCGGTTCTCTGAGGGTCACTATTGCCGTACCGAAATCATCGGCAAATTGTACGGACTCAATTCTGTGCGTATTTGGTTCACTCGAAGATTGCCCCTGAATCGGCGCATGGTGAACACTGATTGCGGCGGCAGTGCCCAATGCAATGCAGAGGGTTCCCGCGGGGCTTATGCGAAAATGTTGGTGTTGTTTTTTAGACATGCGCAAATGCAAATATCATACTATTTTAGCGTTTTTGAGCCTTTTTTGCAATCCTGTTCTCTCTCACACTCGGAAAGATTCTTCCATAGTAATTGCAAAAAATACATAAAAATGGTACAATATACATTGAATGATCGTCATTTCTCCGTAGAAATATGTCCACACCAAACCGATCGCTAGACGACGATGACACTTTGGATCTTCCGCCTGCGCCCACCGTGGTGGAAGCGGATAAAGAGTGCATAGAAGCCGCCCCGGTAGGCACCGCTATTCGTTTGTGCAAGGTGCATCCGAGCGGTATTCCTGCGAGCGATGTTACAGAAACAATCGTGGCACAGGCGGGTCATGCGCGGTTCGCACCGAAAGACGGCATATGGAAAGATCAGTGCATGTACTACGGAATCTCGGGAGGACAACGCACATCCAAAATAGATCATATAGATCGTATGTCGGACGGTTCCTATTGGTTGCACACGCAAAACAGTGTGTATCGCGTGGAACTCTTAGACGATGCAGATGAATCAACAGTTTTTGAGGCAGAGTTGGTACATCTCGATGCGGACAAAGAAACAGGTGGTACGCACGTAGGCGACCGACGTCTTGATTATCGCAGAGAAGTAAGAGACATCACAGAATAAGATTACAGTTGGAAGTCTTTTTTTGAGATTCAATAACGAATAAAAGTCCTGCTTTCGCTTGTGGCGAGAGCAGGACGGCGTGTGTTGGTTCAGGCCGCAACGTTACGGCCTGGTTTCTACCTCTATCACCTCCAGGCGATCGAGGCGGACGCGGTGTGGTCGGGGTACCGGCTCGTCATCTTCGTCTCCGCAAGCCATGTGGAAAAGTCCACCGACTGCCGCACAGGCGCCCGTAAGGAGCACTGTGCAACCTGCGAAAAGAAAAAAGGCGGCAAGGTTTCCGGTTGCCAGGCCAAGCGCTCCTGCCGAGCCGCCGAGGAGCGAAACCAGAATCCATCCGACACAAAAGATTCTCATCCCCATGAGACGTAACCCTCCATAATTGTAAGGACCGAAACACACTGACGGACAGAATTATCCGCTATTATTATAATAATACAATATACACAAGTAGTCAATAATCATAGAAGTGCTCTAAAGGCGTTATGCCAAGCAAATATTTTCAATCAGCTCTGAAAAGTGATACTGTATTTTTACAGATGATGTTTTCCAAAAAGACGAACAGAGTGGCATTGGCAGGAATTCTTCTGGCCATTGTATGCTCCAAAACAAATCCGATATTTACGAAGGTGTTGCTCGCAAAAGGATGGACTCCTCTGGGTATGTATTTTCTCACGCTGCTGTTTGCAACCATTGTGCTCGCACTCCATGAATTCATGCTGCTGGAGTCGGGAGAAAAGTGGGGAATGGACTACGGAGACATAAAAGGAACACTGCTCACCACAGTGACGGGAGGCATACTTTCGCCATTGTTTTTCTTAAACGGATTGCGTTTTGTTCGCGCATCCGAGGCGGTACTTATAACCAGTCTGCTGCCGTTGTACATTGTGTTGCTCGCCGTCATTTTTCTGAAAGAAAAAATAAATCGCAGTATGGTAACGGGCGGGCTGTTTTTGCTCGCAGGTACCGCCGTGTTGCTGTGGAAAGATGTGGCGCACGCAGAACTGAGCATAGGCGTACCGCTCCTTCTTGCGTCTTCTTTTTTCAGTGCGCTCACCACTACGTTCCATAAAAAGTACGTCACGCATCGTCACTTGGACTCCATAGTACTGGTGCGTACGTTCATCAGCTTACTCGTTATCACATGCATTATTGCCATTGTTGAACCCGAAACATTTACGATGCTGCAAAATCCTCCGAGTATGTGGTTGGTCCTTGGTCTCAGTATCATAGGATTTTTATTGCCCTATTTTCTCTACTTCCGTGCGTTGGCAACAATTTCCACACTGGATGCCGGGCTCATAGTGGCCGCAGGGCCGGCCATAGGTATGCTTATGGCAAGTGCCTTTTTGGGAGAACAGATTACGCCCATGCAAATGCTCAGTTTGGGTTTTACCGCATTCGGCATTCTCTTCATAAACGTTCCGCTCACAAAACTGCGCATTATGCCTTCCCGTATTATGGAGCTCGGTCCGCTTCGCAGGTAGTGTGGGCAGGTTAGTTCGGACGTTCCGTTTCAATTTTCAGCTATGTTCACCGCAAAAAAAAATCGCAGAGCACTCATGGGGATTTTCATTGCCGATTCTTTTTCCAAAACCACAGCGATATTCGGAAAAGTGCTCACGGATTCCGGTTGGACTCCCGTGGCGCTGTATTTTCTTACTCTTATTGTGGTATCCATATTCCTTGCGGTCCATGAACTCATTGTCCACGGCGGTGATGCGCACCGTTGGTCCATTGGTCGCAAAGATATTATGGGCATAGCGCTTACCACTCTTATGGGCGGAGTGCTTTCTCCCATTTTATTTTTTACCGGCATGATGTATTCATCCGCATCCGAGGCAATTTTGGTTACCAGCTTACTGCCGTTCTTCATCGTGTGTTTTGCCGTGCTGCTTCTCGGAGAGCGTTTTACAAAACCTATGATACTCGGCGGAGCATTGCTCGTAGCGGGTACACTCGTGCTTGTGTGGCAGGATTTTCTCCTTGCCGAAATACACCGTGGCATACCGTTGCTTCTCGGCTCTTCCGTAACCGGTGCGCTTACCACCACGTTGCATAAGAAATACATTTCTCATCCTCATTTGGATTCCGTGGTATTTCTGCGGGTGCTTCTGAGTCTTGTGACAGTGGGGATATGGATGCTTCTCACCGAACGTGCATCGTTTGGAATGTTGCTTCAACCGCAGAATATTTGGGTACTCTTTGGTATGAGCGTGCTTGGTTTTCTTCTGCCGTTTTTTCTGTATTTCCGTTCCTTGCAACAAGTATCTACCATGGAAGCAGGTGTGATGGTTGCGGCAGGACCTGCCGTGGGTGTGCTTATGGCTGCGGGTTTTTTGGGTGAACAAGTGCTTCCCATGCAACTGCTGAGTCTGGCATTCGCAGTGGCGGGCATACTCGTTATCAATGTTCCGCTCACCAAAAAACGCATTATGCCTTCACGTCCCATGGAGCTGGGACCTCTGAGCAGGTAATCAGTTCAGGTTGATGTTGAGCGTGCGTGCTTTTTCCAATGCACGATGCACGACAGTGGCAGCTTCGGCACGGTTTAACGTGCTGTCCGCACCAAAGCGACCGTCGGGATACCCCGTCATAATTCCCGCACGATTCAGCACCGCGCTCTCGTAGAAAACGGGGTGACTTACCGGAACATCGGAGAAGATTTGTCCTTCATCCAAAATATCACCGAGACTCAAATACCACGTATTTAACAGGGCGGGACCGAGTATGCGATGCATAAACTGTGCGGTTTCCGCTCGGGTCGCGTAGGCGTCCCCGTCGAAATTCTGCAACCCCGTGGACCATCCGTGTTGCCAGAAGAGGCATGCTGCTCGGTATGCGAAGTGTTCTTCGGGTATGTCGTTGTAGTACGCATGGCAGTCCCGAGGTTCACCGACCGTTTGAAGATTTAAAAGCATGCGGTAAATAAGAGTGATGAGTTGCGCTCTGCTCAGTCTATCGCCGCTGCCAAACCGTCCGTCTTCATATCCGCGAATAATACTGCGACGATGCAGATCCAATATCGGGTTTGCTGCCCACGACGGAAGTGCATCTGAGAACGTATTTTGCTGCGCAGATGCCGGACCACGAATTTCTATATTCACATGTGCAAACGCATGATTTGCTTCCGCTTCCACCACTGCGGTTCCCGGATTGGTAGCAACAAACGTACAGGTAGGGCCCTTTTCGCATTCCGTTAAAAATCCGAGCGGGGAATTGCCAAGCAGATTCCACACCGCTTTTACCACCACGGAAGCCGTGCCGTAGTAGCCTTCCGCAGTCAGCCGAATGCTCTGTCCCACTTCCATATCGGTATCGTCCGATGCCCGTATTGTAAAGTTTTGCAAAGGTGGCATATGCTCCGCATTCGAAATACTCTGATGCGCCACAACTCCCGTTGCAATTACCAGACTGAGGCTCACAGATGCAAACGGATGCCACGACGTTTTGCACGTGCGTCGCGGATGTTTTTTCAGCCGATAGAATCTTCTGGTGGCGCACAATCTCCGTAGAAGTATGGTGCGTTTGTGTTTGAGCATGTGAGTGTGCGTTTTATTCAAAATAATCCTACTATTGTACCATATGATTCCTCCGAGCAGAAGTGCCATAGATCGTTTCTCGCTGTATCTCTTTGCATGCGGACTCGTTCTTTTTACATGGGTGGTTGTTCCGCTTCCTTCTTTGGCGTTTACGCTGCCCAAATTGATTCTCCTCAGCTTCTGTACGCTTTCGTTGTATGCGTCGCTCTTGTTTTACCGCGGACCGACTCCGCTGGGAGAACTGGCACGCAGCAGAGAAGGGAAGTGGCTCGCACTGTTTGCGGCAACGATACCACTTTCGTTGCTGTGGTCTGTGGCTCCTCTGCAAAGCTTTTTTGGTGCGGCACCGCGTTACGAAGGGGTGCTTACGTATTCTCTCTACATGGCAGTGGCGTGCATAGGAGTGTGTGCGAGTGCGACAGCCGAAGGGAGACGTATTCTTACCAAGGCGATAACAATTTCCAATATCGGCGTCGTACTGTACGGGCTTCTGCAGATTGCAGATGCGGACCCTCTGGCATTTCTGTGGGGAAGCGATGTGTTTCTTGGTCGGACATTCTCTCTCATCGGCCAGCCCAACACACTCGGACTTTTTCTTGTTCTCACTGTGCCGTTCGTCATTCTCTCCGCGCAACAGGCACCGAAGTGGTGGAGAAATGCGGGCGTCGTTTTATTCCTGCTCAATATTGTCGTTCTGCTTTCCACAGTGAGTCGCAGTGCCATTGTGGGTCTTACCGTGGCCATGCTTTTCAGTGTAGCGTGGACAAAAGGAAGAACGGTTACTCTTACGGCATCACAGAAGATTCTTACCCTCACAGTCGCACTGCTCCTTGGGGCACTCGGTACGTACTACGGTGCTGAGCGCTTTTCCGTACCTACGGAAGCGGGGCGTTCCGTGGATTCACGCAGCATCATATGGGCGGGCACCATGCATATGATTGCGGGAAGACCGCAAGGATACGGACTCGAGTCCGTGGGTATTCTGTCCGCTCGGAATTTCGATTCTCGAATTTTCCGGTACGAATCTCTGACCACTCGCATAGACAGAGCGCACAACAAACCGTTGGATTTATGGCTTACACTGGGGCCAATAGGTCTGCTGGCATACTACGGATTTCTGTGTTCACTTCTGCATAGCCTCTGGAAAAAAAGAAGAGACGACATGCAGTCGTATTATCTTGCGGGATTTCTTTCTCTTGTCGGGTCCGGCGTTACGTTACTTTTCGGATTTCATGTCGTGGTGACCGCAGTCTTCTTTTGGCTCATCGCGGGCATGATGCTCGGTGCACTCTTGCCCGTATCGCAGAACCAACGCACCTGGGAGCGGCCTCTTATTCTTCTGCTCACACTTACGCAGGTGGTGTTGCTCGTATCTTCCGCACAGTGGGCTCGTGCAAGACTCAGTATGGAAAAAGCAGAGCAGTGGTTTACCGCAGGGCATCTGATACGGGCTGTCGGCGGGTACGCGGAAGCGGTGCGGGAGTTCCGTTTCGACAGAGTCATGCTTACGCAGGCCATAGAGACAAATCTCCTCGCGCTCGAACATGCCGCAAACGACGAAACTGCCGATGGTTTGCATCTTCTCATAGGGCAACAGCTTGCACAGTTGGAAGCGCTTACGGGAGGGGAAGACGGTATGGCTTTTCTGTTACGTGCGTGGGAGAAAGCACTGGAAGGACAAGGCGACGAAGTGGATTGGCTCTTGCTTCAAGCAGCTATGAAACAGCCCGCTGGAATGGCGCAGTATCGCATAGGGTTGCACTGCTTCGACCTTCTGGGAGACGAAGAGAAGAAGCGGCAACTATACGAGGTGTTGCTCACGGTATTGCCACCGTCGTGGAATGAGCCAAATTCTCCGCACGGAAGACTGCTCTGGAAAGAAAACCCTTGGATAGAAGAAGTGTATAATTACGCTCAAAATAGGGAAGAAAGCGATAGTTGACATCTTGTAATAGCAGTACATATCAGTAGAATACACGCATGGATGATCTGCGGGACACCTGGGACAGGGGCTCTGCAAAAAGCGGCAATCTTTCGCAGCAATTTGCCGTGGAGGAAGCGCAACGGATGCTTACGTGTCCCGATGGTATGGAAGAGTATCCATTCCTGTCTGAGAGACAGGCAGGAGTACTCAACGGGCAGAGAGACGTCATTATTGCGGCACTGGAAGAGGTGCTTCATAACAGCGAAATTAGCCATGACTGGCAGAGAAGTTTTGAGCACTGGGACGAAGCGGAATTTGGAGAAGACGATGACCCGCTTGGTTTGAATACTCAAGATGATACGGAAGATACCGGTGGTGGCAATGCGGACGATAATTACTATATGTATCATCTGCAGAACGTATTTCCCGGAGGCATAGCGCCCTATGTGCTGGAAGACAACGCATCGTATACAGACTGCACATCCATTCCCCCGAGTATGCCCCGAATCATCGAAGTACACTACCGCATTGCAGGCGACCTGCGCGGAAAATTTGTTCTTGCCATGCGCTACCCGAGCTTCGTACCTCTTTTGCAGGTATGCGAGCGCGGTCAGCAGGATGCAATGTGTCGGTTGCTGGATTTGGCGGACTATTATGCATCCGAAGATGACAGTCACAACTTTCTTCACAGGTACTTGGCTCTCTATCTTGCGGCACAGTGCGGATCTTCATGGGCCAAACAGCACGTACGGCAGATAGAATGTGCTACGAATCCGGAGCAGGATGTCATCCTCGAATTCGGGCAGGGCGATTTTGACCTGCCGAAAGCAAGGGCTCACGCAGAGTCTCTCTGGCGCATGGCAATTGCCAGAAATCCGCGCTTGGTTCCGTAGCATCGCCTCACGACGGAATGCTTCATTTTCGCCATCAAAACAGATATTAAGCAGGCTCTTAGGAAATAAACAGCACGATGAGCAGCGATATGAGCAGTCCCATACCGGCTCTTCCGATATCCTTAAAAACCAGTTTTGCTGTTTTTACGTACACTTCAGGTTTCTTTGTCATGAGCGTGAGTGCTATTTCACGTCCTGCAAGGAGACCCAAAAACACCCACGTCGTACTCATGGGAATGTTATTCATATTCTTAAACACGAGCAGCACGAGCGCGTACACAAAGTCGATAATCGTCGCGGCACGAATATCTGTGATATCCGTTTTCTCCGTAACCACTACCTGTATGCCTCCTCCTTTTATGTACATCAGCAATCCTATGACAAAGAAGAGATAGAGCAATGAGATAAGCATGTGCTCGAATGAGAGTGTTCGAGGCAAAAATACGCTTACATTTGCCGTATCGTGCATAATCCATGTGGACCACAAAAAAGCGGTGGAACATGCCTGCAACATTCTCCAGTTACGCTTGTTATAGTGCTTGGATGCAAACTCCTTCCGGTGATATATGTATGCGATAACCGACCACACAAGTACTGCAACTATGAAGGCGACCATATACCCGATGAATGTTTTGGTGAGCATGCTGCGAATAACTACGGTACTGCTGAATGTGGAAAGCAGCAGAAACGTCGTGCTTACTGGCATACGAAGTCTCGTAAGAATCAGCAGAATGACCGGCCCTGCCAGCGTAATAAACTGAAACTCCGTTGGTTGAGGTATTTTTGCGAGCCTGCCGAAGGAAATATCTCCTCCGTTTTGCGCCCATCCGTATGCATACGTTACGGCGAATATTCCTCCTATGAATATCCACAGCAGCCACCATGGAATTTTTTTATTACTGGAAAGAAATGTTCCAAGCGTCTGAATACTGTCGTTTGCAATGGCACTGTACCCCGCTATGCCAAATCCAAGCCACATAGCGACTTCCGGATTCGGAAAGAAAAGGTAGCAAGCGAGAAAGAGAAGGCAAATAACAACAGTGAACGGAATTTCTTTTTGAATTTTCTGCTGAATGCTCGGGGCATTGCTAGGGAGCCAGTTGATCATAAAAAAATACGAATTGGTAGAATATTGCCAAGCACTCTAGCAAGCACGCTGAAAAATTGTGAGGGTTTTTCTGTTGCCAAAGTGAGCAAATACCACCAATTCTACTTCCAGTTTCGTACTTTCCACCATGTGGAGAGCAATGATACTCCTACGATCATAAGGAATACCGCCACCAAAAAAGCGAGTAAGTCGGGATTGGCAAAGATAGCGAGAGAGAAGAGTACGCAGAGCAGACCGTTAAAGAGCAAACCCGACCCCGCACTTCGCATTTGCCCCTGAGAGACGTAGCCGAGATTTTTAAAGAAATGAAACATAGTATGAGTATAGCAGAGAGATGTATGCTGCCAGCATGTCGTATGCCACAGATCATAGAAGAGGTTACTACGAAAGCCCCATAGGACTTTTGGAAGTCCGCGGTACGAATAAAGGAATTTTTTCCATCGTCTTCACCGAAGAAGAAAAAGAAGATGCGGATGTTCATGAAGAATTGCAGCCATGTATGGATCAGCTCCACAAATATTTTTTGGGTGAAGCGCAACATTTTCATTCGTTGCCGCTTGCGTTACACAGTACGGATTTTCAACTGAAGGTCTGGGAGTACCTTTTGGGTGTGCCCTACGGTGAAACCGTAAGCTACGGAGAAGTGGCAAAAGCCATAGGAGAACCCAAGGCAGTACGTGCAGTCGGTACCGCAGTCGGTCGCAATCCACTTATGCTGCTTGTTCCGTGCCATCGTGTGTTACCTGTTTCCGGTGAAGTGGGGGAGTATGCACACGGTTCTTGGCGGAAGGAGTGGCTGCTACGGCACGAAAAGGCACAGTCCTGCATTACACCAGTATCGTCTCAGTAGTTGCAGATCCGCGTCCAACGCCGATTTGCTCCAAATGTGGCCATATCTTCTCTCCTTGTGCGCTTGTGAGGTTATGAATACGAATGGCGCATTGAGCATCTTCTTTGTGAACGACTTGTACAAATGGCATATTTGTTTGCATGACGCGTCGCAGTTCACGTTGCATCCAGAGTCCTATAAAGACTTCAGATTTATCGATTGGTGCCCTGCTTGGTACAGAGACATCCAATGCCATGGGGTCGAGCAAAGAATTCATCGCCGCGTATTATGGGAAAAATTCATGTCTTGGCAATAGCTGAAATCATGAATAACTCGGAAAATTGTACGCATGTACATATTCATATTTTTTCACTGTTCTTTCTCTGTTTCCTATCATTCAAAATCCACCGTGTCGTCTTCGTCTCCCTGAATCGGGTATTGTATTCCTATGGTGGACAACGTTGTTGCGATAGTGGATTTTTGTTCGTCTGTAAGGTGCTCGATACGAATTTCACACAGTACATTTATTCGCTTTTGAACAGATACTTTCAGATTGAAATTTTGCAGCGCCTCTCGTAGTTTTCCTTGAATCCAGAGGGCTATGATAATAGTAGGACGCGTAATAGGCGCCGTATTTATGGGAAGGGCTACTTCTATTGTTAGGTCTTCCGTAGGTTCGTGATCTGCCATACGAGAACATCGTATAATATTATTATGGAGTGTCAAATAATTCAGCGGTATCACCATTGGGGTCACTTAACTGCTTCATTCCGGTGAATTTCAGTACATCTCGAATACGATTTCTTTTGTCATCGGGTATGCCTTTTATGGTTACTCTGCATGAACTTTGTTCCGTATTTCGTCTCTCTATGCGCACTTCCGTTCGTTCCTGCATAACACGATACACATTTTCACAGACCCAGAGAGCTATGGCACTTTCGTCCCACCACTCCTGTACCGCGCTCGGAAGCCGTACATACAATGAAGCCGGTCTGGAGTTGTTTTCTTCTGGCATCAAAGAAGTATAGCAGAATTATCTTTTCTTTAAAACCGCATGCAAAAAAAGACCGGCAAGCCGATCCTTTTTTGTTTGTGTGTTGACCGCTGACTATCAATGGCTTCAAAAGATGCTACTGAGTCAGTCTGATGGTCTGTGAGGGGAGGAGCCCTCCACTCGTCTGCCCTACTCTGGTCTCTTGTTTCTCCTCGTGACCGACGAAGTCCCCGGACCGGCTCTTTTAGACTGGGCACAAGGGCGCCAGAGAGCACTGGGGAGCAAGGGGGTGCATACCGTTACGCATCCTCGCTGTAACGGTACGAACATCGTGGAGCAGAGAGAATGATGACCACGACCCGCAATCACGTGCCTGTACTCAGTATGTGTACAGAAGTGTGTAGGTGCAGTGGCTGAGAGGAACGAGTGCAATGGCACATGATCATCATTCTCTCTACGGTGTCTTGCTGTGGTGTGAAGGATCTTTTTGTGTGGTTGTCCGGCCGGACGTTTTTTGTGTGAGCCCGCGAAGGGCTTGTTTGTTTGGGTGTGTATCTTTGAGACCGATAGGGTCACTAGGCTGATGGCCTTGATTCGTTCTTTTCAGAAGCAAATCATATCATCGTACTCATATGGATTTAGTAATGCAACAAACAGCCCTAGCCAAAGCCATAATCTGTACTATGAATATATTTTTTATACAAGGTGATGCAGACTTCTTGGCTTAGAATAGGGCTCTTCTTAAATTATATATCAGAACACTTGCGGGTTTGTATGGCGAGTAAAGGCCGGTGAAAGTAGTTGATTTATTGGCTCTGCAATTAATAGAGACTTTCTCCTGTTACTTTTCAGAGATGAAAAGTAACCAAAAATCTCCGTCAGTTCCAGACTCGGGCATGGTTCGAGGCTCGACTGTCATCCTGAGGTGCGAACGAAGCTGCAAGCAAAGAGAGCCTCGAAGGATCAGTCGAGCACCTCACCATGACGAAAGCAAGCATCTCAAACAGGTGAAACTGACGGGTTTATGGCAACAGTTGCACTTGTAAAAATTTATTCAGATGTTGCGACCTTGAGCCCCAGTGCAATAAGCACTGCGCCCATCACTCGTTCCACGTAGTGCTGAATGGAGCGGAAGATGTTTTTAATTGTGCTCAGTGAAAGTATGCACGCCAGAAAGCTGAACCAAAGGAATGTGCTCACGCCCATATATGCTCCGTAGAGTGCTTGAGTGAGCAGGGGAGTTGCCGGGTCTATAACCTGCGTGAAGAGTGCGAGCATGAAGAGTGTCACCTTCGGGTTGAACATGTTGGTAAGCAGACCGTTACAGAATGCCTCCTTGTTTGTCATTTTTTTGCATGACTGTTGCGAGAGGTCTTCGTTGCATGTCGGCTGGGATCGCAGTGCTTTCCATCCTATGTACAGCAGATAGGCGGCTCCGACGTATTTGAGCAGCGAGTACAGCACTATGGATTTTGAAATAATGAATCCTATTCCCAGCAGTGAGTACGTTACGTGCATTTCCAGACCCAGCGCTATACCGAGAGCCGTAAGCACCCCCTTCTTACGCGAATGTACGAGACTGTTTTTTGAGACAATCGCAAAATCCGGCCCAGGGCTTATCATCCCGAGAAAGTGTACCAATGCCACCGTAAGAAATGCGGACATACGCATATGGTACTCTACTGCACCGCCGTTTGTCTCTTGCATTGTTCTCTGTTTGCAGCGAGCTCATGATGGTGTGCGCAATTTTTGGAGCACGTTTTCTTGTGCTCACTTTTCTGCTCGCAGCGCACACAAATCACGGCCGCTGCGGCACACTGTTTGCAGGTGATATGCTTGTCTCCGGGGTCTCCGCAGTGGGGGCAGAGGTGATACTTTTGTGAGGGTTGCAGATGCGTATCCACCGCTGTGCGATGGTCGAATACGAAGCATTCCCCCTGAAAGAATCCTTCGGGGTACTCTTCGAAGTATTGCAGTATGCCTCCCTGCAACTGGTAGACATTTTTATAGCCTTGGCGCTGCATTTCCATGCTCGCTTTCTCACAACGTATGCCTCCCGTGCAGTACATAAGTACCTTCGTATCTTTGGGAATGCCGCACTCTTTCACGTAGTCTCCGAAATCCGAAAATTTCTCCAGTTTCGGGTCTATGGCATCTTTGAATTTTCCGATTTCCGTTTCGTAGGTATTGCGCGTATCGAGTACCACGACATCATCACGTTGCATCATGTCGTGCCACTCCTGCGGAGTGAGGTGGTTGTTCGGTCCACTGGGGAAGACCGTCGGGTCTCCCAATCCCACTATTTCTTCCCGCACTTTCACAAAGAAGCGTTTGCAAGGATTCTCTGCGGCCACACTGTCTTTGTACTCCACCGCACCCACTGTTTCTTGCAGTATTTCTTTCCACGCAGCTATTGCTTCGGGAGAGCCTGAAACAGTGCCGTTTATTCCTTCGTGAGCCACGAGTATAAGACCCCGAATGCCAAGGTCTTTCCCCCTCTTTTCAAGCGTCCGCTGCAGCGCCTCCGGAGAATCCACCCTCAGGAATTTGTAGAAAGCGGTAATGGCGTAAGGTTCGTTCATTGCGTGCAACAGTATAAGCGCTTTACTCGGTGCGGCAATAAAAAGCGGCTATTCTCGTTGTCTTGCAACTTTAAATAACTGGTTCCCACTCTAGTTCTGAGCCCGAGCACTTTCAGGCAAAGTTTCGATCTGCTTTATAAGATTGAGAATAATAAGCACTTGGCCTTCCAAGGCTATTCGTTCTGTCAGCTCTTCCGGTGTCATGGAAATGCTAAAAGGGTGCAAGATCGGTTTAGAGCCTCGTAATGAGCCGAAATATCCTTCGATGAGGTCGAGAATATGTCGTACAAAAAAATTGTTGCCATCGAGTCCGTTTCTATCTACTGCTGCTTTTAGTCTGGCCGTAAGATCATTAATGCTGACTTTCTCTTCACTGAGAGCATCGTGTGTGAGCAGGTCTTGGTTCTTATAGAATTCATCCGCACTGAAGCGGTGCATGGAAATACGTGAAACGGCCCAACATAACGTTCGTATTTTCTGTGCAGTTTCCGGCCGAGGCACAAGGTCCACAGGGGCATCGAAAGATTGAAGCTTATGTTCTCGTATGTGTTTGGCAAAACCGGGGTATGTATCTGCTATGTGATCCATAGTGACTCCACCTGTCCAATCCGGTGCTATAGTCACGACATTACCGACTCTTCGGTTTATACAGGCAATCATACACATAGGACACGGACCAAGAGTGGACCATATTGTTACTTCGTGAGGATCTATTGGAGCTTCTTCATTTTTTCGTCTTCGCTTATTTTTCCTGTTCATTTGAGCAATAGTCAAAACTTCGGCATGTGCGACATGAGACCAGTCGAATTCGTCATCATTCAGCCGATTCTTTCCTTCAGCTACAAAATTATGACCTGTCATATCTTCATTTAAGCAGGTTGCTACGCTGCCTACCCCACGAGCGCCCTCTAATGTGGCAGCACACGCCTGACGAAGTGCTTTACTATAAATAAATGTATGTGCGTGTTGCTGACGCAAGCCTTGTCCGTTGAGCCATCCAAGTACCTGACCTATATATTCTTCAGTTTCTCTCTCACCTTGTATTTGTTCCGGTGCAAAAATATTTTCTACTGACATAGTGGAAAGGCGTTTGAAATATATTTACGGAAGTGTACTCAAAATCTCTTCGATATTGTGTTGCTCAATATACTTCTTAAGACTTCCGTACATCTCTGTGCGTTCACCTACATCTGTGTCTTTCCCCGCATAGTGTGCGAGACCGTGTTCTATGCGTTGCAGCTCATCGCGTATGTGTACAAACGCATCTTGGTAACTTGCGACGGTATGGTCCGGAAAGATTTGGAGAGTGGAAAACACCTCATTCATACGATGCACAAAGTCCCGTATGCGCGAAACAGGGATATTTTCACCGTCAATAATGTACTCCTTCACGCGCTCAAAACAGGTGCGTACGGCTTGAAATTTTCCTATCACATGCATTTGTACGATGGCATCTTGCGATGCGGAGAGGTCTCTGCTTCGCAGTGCTGAGTTCAGCCCCTCATACTTTCCGCGTATTTTGTCTGCGTACGGCAGGAACGGCTGCAGACGTATGTTCGCACGTAAGTCATCGGGATTCGCACGCAGTCTGCCAAGTACCCCACCGGATTGCCCTTCTGTCTGTTTACTGCTGAGATCTCTGCTCCCAAAGAGTTCCAGACGGTCGTTTACAACTCCCGCATTTGTTTGCAGTGCGTCTCGGAAGCGCCGCATAGTTTGCTCGTGTTGCTGAATGTGAGTTTCCAGAACCATGTGATCCTGTTGATTAAAGCCTCCTTTCGGATACATCTCCTCAAACCGAGATTGCAGACGATTGATAATGGCAACCATCTTTGCGAGAGATGCTCCCACATTCGTTTTGTCACTCTTATCTTTCAGGTCGACAATCTCTCCCAGTAAGTCGTGAGCCTGCACCTTAAACTTGTTTTCGCAGGCACTCAGCAGTTCCCTGCATGCGAGAATAAGAGTATTGGCTTCCGAGCGCATCGCTTCCTTCTCGGCTTCCGGAGTCGCTTGTTTCCAGTCTCTGTTCAGTCTTCCGTTGAGCGCTTTCACTTCTCCCTGCAGGGCGGTGAGTTTCTCGATTTCTTTTCCGTAAGATTGTGTTTCGTGCAATGTTTTACGATGCGCTCCGTACACGCTATCAAAATGTTGTACGGTGAGTTGGCGAGGTTTCCCGTTTCCGTTTCGTGCGTTCTGCCTGCCGTTCTCTTCTTCACGGGTATAGAGAATGGAGCCGACTACCGCTTCATCCGGTCCCGCAGTACCTGCATATCTTGCTTCAACGCTGTCTGTCGGGAGTTGTACGGAAAGAAGACGGTGATTCCTTTTTTGAAGGGGGACAGCCGATTCCCAAATCTTTTTGAGCGTTGCAATGGCTTCGGGTTGTGCTTTCTTCTGCAGTCTTTTGTAGGGGTTTCCGGTATCCGACTCGTCGAATTCCACCAAGTGTAAATCTGCCGCCAGTTCATCGGGAATACGATCCGCACTTACAAGGCAGGGTTCCAAGCTCATGGAATTCCACTCCGGATTTCCGACGAACGTCACCGTATTTTTTGCATCGATATTACATGCGGGGACTATGAACTGGTGCGGATGGCAAAATGCTTCCTGAAACCGTTTGAAACGTGAGTTGGGCATGGCATTCCATATATGCTCCCGCAATCTGTCTCCCTCCAAAGTGGAATCGGGATAATGAGTGGTATCACGCAGTCGTACGAAAGATTCGTGCCACTGTTCTGTGCCATATGCTTCTCGTTGACTTTGTGTGGATGCCAAATCTTCCAGAGATGCGCGATCGGAAAGCAGTCGTTGTATGCGCCCGCGCTGATACGCAGTCAGCGTTGAAACGTCCACTTCGGGTGTATACTGCACACGATTCAGTGCGCTTTCGTTGCGAGTGCGCAGTTCCTCGAAGGAGATGGTTTTCAGTGGGGACATCAGTGACGTATTGTCCAATCCTTTCTTTCTATTGTCAAAAAAATAGGCATTCGAGAGTCATGCAGAGCTTTTTCCCTTCTTACAATACAAAAAAGGCGCTCAGAATTGCGGCCGCAAAGCCTCCTGCAACTATGTCATCCAGTACGACTCCATACGGAGAGTTCCATCTATCTATTTTGGCAATTCCAAGCGGTTTCCAGATATCAAAAATCCGAAACAGCGCCAGAGCTCCGAGAGAATGAAGCACACTGTAACTTTGTACGAAGAGAAGGGGAGATGCCGCTATCAACATTCCTATGACTTCGTCTATCACAATAAGGGGCTGATCGCAGTCTTTTACGGGAACATGGTTACTGTGTACGATCGCAGGAATTGCGAACGCACTCAAAATCAGCACGATGCCAACCACCCAACCCATACGCAGCGAAGGCTCGGGAGGCAGTACGCTAGCGATGCTGAGAATAAACGGCAGGCTTATAATGCTGGCCAACGTTCCTTGCCCGCCGGAAACAAATCCCACATAAAAGAAGCTGATGTAGAGAGTGGACACGAAAGAGACAAGAGCTTTCATGTCTCTATGGTACACAGAGAATGTGGCAATTTCTATTGCCGAGTTCCCAGTTGGCGCAACTTGGCGCGAACACAGTTGCTTCTGTGAAAGTGCGATGTTTTGTCCGCACATGCTTTCAGTGCTTCATCCATTCTGTTGCGTGCGATACGAGCGGATTCTTTTCTTTTGTCCTGAGTAGAGATGCCGTTGTTTGACTTCAGGCTTCTGCGAGAGGGTCGGTCTTTGGATTGTTGGAGTTCTGAGTACTCGGCACGTTCTTGCTCCAACTCCTTTCTGCGATCCGATCTTTCAGCGGCTGTTTCCGGCAATCCTATGACTTTTTGAATGGCGGATCTGCTGTTCCTGCTTATACGTTCTTGCACTTTCTCGGCTCGCAGTTGTAAACGCCACTGCCGTTCGTTTTGCGCCGAAGTGGCCAGGCGCTGCTCAAGGCATGCATCCACTCGTATCTTATATGTGCCTTTTTCCAGCATGTACGGCTCCAAGCCGAGAGCTTTCATGCATGCATCTCTTTCGTCCTGTATTTCCGTGCCATTCAGAGCGTAGCCGGCAGTGGCAGGCAACAGAAGGCACAGGAGCCAAAGAGCGGTGGCGGCGGAAGAGAGAAACTTCATACCCATAGGATACAACAGACCCGTAAAAGTCCCAGAAGAAAGAGAGATATTATTTCCCCCATCCTCATAAAATCGGCATTATACGGCGCAATGGAACATCCTACTCTCCTCATTTTTCTCAGCATCTTTGGCGTAAGCTTGGTGTCGTTGGTTGGGGTATCTCTTCTCTCCGTTCAACATGCTGTTTTAGAGCGAATGCTGCTTCACTTCGTCAGTTTTTCCACGGGAGCATTTTTAGGAAACGTCTTCATCCACCTGCTTCCCGAAGTCATGGAAAGATCTGCAGATGCGCACGAAGCACTGTTGATTGTGCTTGGAGGAATAGTTCTTTCATTTATTGTGGAGAAATTCATTCACTGGAGACACTGCCACTCCCTAGAGTGCGAAGGGCATGTGCACGTTGCCGGAAAAATGGTTCTTTTCGGAGATGCCGTGCATAACATTTTGGATGGTATTCTTATAGCAACTGCGTACCTCGCAAGTATTCCTCTCGGAATCGCCACAACCATGGCGGTATTTTTGCACGAAGTTCCTCAGGAGATCGGAGATTTTGCCGTACTGCTCCACAGTGGATATTCTCGCAAAAAGGCGCTCTTCTATAATTTTTTGTCCGCACTCACCGCATTGCTCGGAGGTGCATCCGTTCTTTTTTTAAGCGCACAGGTGGATCATATAGAAAAAATTCTGTTACCGATTGCCGCAGGAAATTTCTTGTATATCGCAGGGTCGGACCTCATCCCGGAACTCCACAAAGAAGCCAGACCCAGACAGGCAGTGGTGCAACTTATATTCATGCTTGCGGGTATAGGGCTTATGTATCTGCTCTCTCAGGCGGCGGAAGTTCACTGATGTCTTACTCGGGAAGTGCCTCTATAACAAATGTCGTCGTAATAAATTCTCCGAAACGTGAACTGCTGTTTGGGTTTTCATTGGCAGAAAAAGTACGCAACCAAAGAGCGTATCTTCCCGCGTGGGGGAGAGTGAGTTCCGGTGTTGTGCGCTGCGCCTCATCGGATATGTTTTCATCGATTGAATGCAAAAGAAACAGCTTTGAAACCGGGTCTACCAGAACATACCAGTCTCCTCCCGTGGTATAAAAAGTGGCAGGTTCACCATTAATTTTCTCACCGTGAAAGCGCAGTCGTTTTGGGGTAAGAGCTGTTACGAAGGGAGATTCCAGATGCATGTGAAAATTGCCGTCCGTATTTTTATCTCGTACGTCAGCTATGTGGTCTGCCTCATTTTCATCGCGAAGATCTACTGTGACCGTAGCCAAAAAATCTATGTTGCTCGGATTCGTACTTTCGATGATGTGTGTTTCGTGCAAATGTCCCACTGCATTATGCATTTCTATCCATATGGTGTAGGTATCAGCTTCGGTGAAGGTGTGTGTGAACCGAAAATGTTGCGCATCTATATGATCTATCTCATAGCTGTCATCGTACGACCAGAAGTCTCTGAGATTATGACTGGCAACCGTAACATGCGCAGAGAGATCCGTGGGTGCATTGGCTACCGATACCGTAAAGGTCACCGTTTTACCCGGAGCCGGTTTGGTATCGGGCTGTACCAAGACCGTGTAGTTGTTCGTGTTGTACATGGAATCCAATTGCAGTGCGTCAACTGCTATCGGCCGTTGTATCACATATATACCTATGGCAATGCCGCCGAGCAGCATGACTATGAGTAACGCATATCGCTTCATACGCAGACGGTAGTAGAGAGAAAAAGACTGTACATGAGTGTGATGTGGAAAGAGTAGAGCTATGTATGTTTCATACCGTCTTTCTCATAGTGCTTAAATATATTCGTATCTTCGCTATGACCACAGGAACTGGAAATATCCCACGTCTCTGCGATCTGATGGACATCCCATCCCTCATCGACAATGAGTTTCTTGGCCAGTCCCGACATCACATACCACTTCCAGCACTTGCAGCAACAGGGTCCACCATGGTGGGACATGGCGACCGCTTCGTCGAATATCACCTGCTGCTCTTGTGAGAGAACGATATCGATATCAAACTGCGTGAGTTTCTGGGCGACATCGACCGGAACATCGTACGGATCGGGCGGAATCAGATCCGCGCCGCCGTGTTCCTGCACAAAGCGCTCGATAGCTTTGATTTGAAGTTCATATGCTTCAAAGCTCGTGAGTGTCCCGCAGCATTGGCCTCCGAGGTTGTCTTCGCTCGTGGACATCGCCAGTACCTGCTTTGGTCCGAAACAGCCGATGGTCTTTTCATCGAGTTCCACGAGGCGATCCGGTACAGGTTTCGTGAGCTTGGCACTCTGTTTGTAATACAGAGCCTGTGCCTGCGGTGAGAGCTTCTGGTAAGCAGTGACAATAGGATTGTTCTCATCCTGCTGCATCGGTTCGGACTTCTTGCTTGCCTGGAAGGAAAGGAATCCGACAATGAGGATAACGAGACCGACGGCGAGATATGCTAACGGATTTTTCATGGCAGGAAGAGTTACGGAGCAGAAACAAGAGTCGGTTGGATATGTCGTTCGCGGAGCATCGCAAACAACACGGGAAGGACGATCAACGTGAGCATCACGGATGTCGAGAGTCCCGACATCACGACGAGTGCCAGCGGCTTCTGTACTTCCGAGCCTGTTCCTGTTGACCAGATCATCGGAATAAGGCCGATCACGGACGTGAAGGCCGTCATGAGAATAGGACGCAGACGCAGAGATGCCCCTTCGATAACAGCTGCATGGATACCTTCTTTGGTAATGAATTGTTCGGGGTCAGGAATATATCCGGCAGCTTCTTCCATCGAGGGGAGACCGAACTGTTCACGGAAAGCGTTTTCGAGATACACGACGATCACAACTCCCGTTTCAACGGCATTGCCGAAGAGGGCGATGAACCCCACCCACACGGCAACGGACATGTTGTATCGTGCAAGAAACAGCGCAATGACCCCTCCTACAAGGCTCAACGGAATCGTGACCATAACAATACCCACGAGGCTTAGGTCTTTGTACGTCAGGTAAAGGAGAAGGAAAATGATGAAGAGCACTAACGGAATGACAATGGAGAGCCGCTTCTTGGCTCGCAGTTGGTTCTCATATTGTCCCGCCCATTCGTACGAATATCCGGTTGGGAGTTTCAGCGTCTCCACGAGAAGCGCATCGGCGTTTTTCACAAAAGAAGCCATATCGGTTCCGCGCACATTGGATTGCACGACGGCTTTCATTTGCCCATTTTCACTGGCGATCATTGCGGGTCCATTCACGAGCTTGATGTCCGCGACACTTCCAAGAAGAACCTGAGCACCGTTCATACCCGTTACAGGCAGAGATTTGATATCTTCGATGTCCTGTCGGAACGCCTGTTTGAGCCGCACTTGCACGCCGTACTGTTCCCGTCCTTCAATCGTACGTGTGACCATCGCGCCACCTACCCCGGCAGCAATCGTTTGAAGGGCGTCCATCTTCATCACGCCATGCTGTGCAAGCAGATCATCCCGCAGTTCAATATCGAGGTACCGTAGTCCCGTCGTGCGAATGGCAACCGTGTCCGCTGCACCCGGCACCTGATTGAGCAGTCCTTCGATTTCAATTGCAAGCGTTTCCAGCTTTACAGGATCATCTCCGAATATATTAATGCCGAGCTGTGTGCGAATACCTGTCGAGAGCATGTCGATGCGACCGATGATGGGCTGTGTAAAGCTGTTCCAGACGTTATCGAATTTGATAGCGCGGTTCATTTCCACAATGAGTTTTTCTTTTGTCATTCCTTTTCTCCATTGGTTCTTTGGTTTAAGGGTTATGAATGTCTCGAACATCGCAAGTGGCGCGGGGTCGGTCGCGGTATCCGCACGCCCCGCCTTCCCCACAACTTTTTCGACTTCAGGGAACTTAGCAATGATGCTGTTTGTTGCGATCAGAAGCTCCTGCGCCCGTTCTTCGGATACATCGGGAAGCGTGATCGGCATGTACCAGAGCGTTCCTTCATTCAGCGGAGGCATGAACTCCGAACCGATCTGCGTCATCGCTCCAATACCAAGCACTGCAAGCACTCCGGCAGTCGCAAGTGTGACGCGGCGATGCAAAAGAGCTTTGAGTAGCAACGGTTCGTATTTTCGTTGCAGAAAACGCACCACGGGGATTTCATCATCTCGTTTCAGTTTTCCACGAAGGAAGTACACAGCCAATGTCGGCACAAGGAACAGTGATGCAATAAGCGCTCCGAACATCGCAAAGAGATTCGTATATGCAAGCGGCGCGAAGAGTTTTCCTTCTTGTCCCGTGAGCGTGAAGATAGGTGTGAAAGAAAGAATGATGATGAAGATGGCAAAGACGATGGGTTTGCCGACTTCCAGAGTGGCTTCTTTAATTCTTTGAATCCTTTCCAACGTATTCTTCGGCGGTTGCTCCAAGAGCTTTCGGTAGGCATTCTCGGAGATGACAATGGCTGCATCCACCATAGTTCCTATTGCAATGGCAATACCACCGAGGCTCATAATGTTGCTCGGTATGCCAAAGAGTCTCATGAAAATGAATGTCATGAGCACACCCATAATGAGGGCTGCGGCTACAATGAGCGTTGAACCGAAATGCCAGAGGAAGAGCCCGAGAATGACGGTCGTAATGATGAGTTCCTGCGTGAGCACATCTCTGAGTGTACGGACTGCCGAGAGGATGAGATTGGTCCTGTCGTAAAAGGGAACAATACGCACGCCTTCCGGCAGACTTTTCTCGATAGACGAAAGCCGCTCCTTCACGGCATCAATGACAGCAAGCGGGTTTTCCCCGTAGCGCATCACGACCACTCCGCCAACCTTCTCTTCTTCGTGATTGGCTAAGATCGCTCTGCGGAAAAGACCCGATACGCGCACTTCACCGACATCTGTTATCGTGAGTGGCATGCCGTCCGCTTTCATGCCGATGACGGTATGTGCAATGTCATCAGGATTTTCAAAAAATCCGATGCCTTGAATTGCCACTTCTCTTCCTCCCGTGTCTATAACTTTCCCCGAGACATTGTTGTTCGCCATTCTGACTGCATCCATCACCTGCCTGATCGTGACGCGGAACTGCTGCAATTTCTGGGGATCTAGGATGACCTGATAGATTTTCTTGTAGCCTCCGACGGATGCGACTTCCGCGACTCCGGGGACACTCTGCAATGCGTAGCGCACATTGAAGTCCTGTAGTGAGCGCAACTCCGTGAGCGTATGTGTGGCACTTTCGAGCGTGTACATGTAGATGTGTCCCACGCCCGTTGCATCGGGTCCGAGAATAGGGATCACCCCTTCGGGGAGCTGTGCTTGCACGAGATTCAGCCGCTGCGAGACGCGGTCACGGGCGAAGTAGATGCCGATATCGTCGTTGAAGATCACTGTCACCATCGAGACGCCGAGCATGGAGATGGCGCGGATATCGCGGACACCCGCAAGCCCCTGCATATTGACGGTGATGGGATAGGTAATTTGATCTTCGATGTTTTTTGGACTCTGTCCGGTCCATTCGGTCATAACGACGACCTGATTTTCCGAAAGATCGGGAATGGCATCCACCGGTGTTTGCAACGTGGCGACCACTCCTATGACGGCGATGACACCGAAAACGAGGAGAGTGAGGAAACGATTCTCAAGCGCTTTGATGATGAGTGCGTTGATCATAGCATTGGATTGGAATCACCAGGATGCTCTTTCGAAAAGAGATCCGGCGGATCGAGTATCACAACGCTTTCGGCTGTGATCGTTCCGGTCACTTCGGCAAATTCACCATCTTCCGCAATAACGGATACCGGGCTTTGTGTGGGGTTTTGCGTCTGCGGATCGAGAATCCAGACGTAGTTTCTCTCCGCTTCACGTTTCACGGCAGAGGAGGGGACTCTATATACGGGTCTTTTTTCATCGGTAATCCGAATGCGTACGCTTGATTGGTGCGGAAGTTGCAGGTCATCGGGAATTTTCGCTTGCACGGTAACCGTATGAGTTTGCATATCCACCTGAGGACTTTTTCGTGTAACGATAGCACTGTGCTGACGCATGTCATCCGTTTGCAGAAAGAATGTAACCGTATCACCCACATCCACTGCGGACTGAAGGTATTCCGGCAGTCCGAATTGCAATTCTGATTTCGCTTTTTTCGCAAGACTGGTCGGTACGTCGGTCAGTTCGAATGCCGACATGGATGGCATGACTATTTGGCCCACATTCACAAAGCGCTTCGATACCGTTCCCGAAAAAGGAGAGCGAATTTCACGGTGTCCGCTACTTGCATATTCGGACTGAAGCGCCGCATTGGCAATTTCCACCATAGTTCGTTGCCGCTCTATAATTTGTTCCTGATTTGCTTCCGTAAGACCGAGAACATTGTGGGCGGTACGAATGTTCTCTTCGAGCATACGTACCTTGTTACTCTTTTTTCCGGCGATATTTCCGCTCCTGTACGCACGGAAGAGCTCCGGTTCGGATGCAGCCAGTGTCTGAAAGATATTTTGTGCATCTTCCAGCTTCTCTTTCGCTTTGTAGAGAGAGTCTTGCGCTGCGACTATTTTATTGAGGCGTTCAGTAAGCTGTTGGTATGAAATGCTGTCATAGCCATTTGCCGAAGGTTTGGACGGAGTATATTGAAGCAACACGGCAGTGGAATTCAGGGCATCCAATCCGGCGAAAAGAAGACGATCTATCACTGCTGATTTTTGTGCAACAGAAGCATTTCTGTATTCCTGATCTGCCTTATGAAGGTCATTAAAGGCAAATGATGCATCGTATCTCGATGAGTTACTTCCGTCCTGAATGCCAAGATTACGGAGGAGATCTTCTTCCTGAATGTCTGCCCCCGTACGGGTATTGCTTCCCAGGAGTATCCACTCAAGGAGTTGCAGTACGTTTTGTGAAGCGGAAAACGCTTGCTCACGCATTTGAGCAGTATTTGCCTCCGCTTCTTCAAACCTTTGCAATAGCGCATCCTGTTCTCTTTTGGCGACCATGAGTTCCGTTTCTTTTTCCTGAATCTTTTGTTGTGTATTAATGATTGTTTCTTGCGCTACGTTATCTGCCGATATGAGATCGGACTCTGCTTGAGATTTGCGCGCCTGTTTCTCGGCTATCATTGCTGCGCTTTGTCCTTCCACTCCCTTGGAAAGTAAGAGAGCAACTACTTGATTCTTCTTTACCGTATCTCCGATATCTACGTATATGTCCTCGATCACTCCGTCTCTTCGAGAGTATATATTGGCTGTCTCATGAGAGAGAACAGTACCTAAAAGCACAATGGAAGAAGATGCACTTATCAGAATGGGCTGCACAGTCGTAGGCGCATTATTTTCATCTTCTTTCGCAGCAGATTCTTGCATTCCTGTTTGCACCAATGCAGGAGGCTTATGGAGACCGGTAGCGTACACAGTCGCTGAAAGGGCAATAACCAGGAGTATTCCGGCGGATCCGTAGGCGAGTCTGCGTCTCCGTGAGAGTGGTATAAGTACTCGTGTGATCAGTGGAATTATTCTATTCATAAGTAGGAGAGAAAGTAGTTGTGATTCATCGTTTACATTCCGTTTTCGTCTTCAAGCATTTTCATGTGTGCTTCTATGTTCATGTTCATACGTGCCGCAGCTTTCTTTTCTTCGCGGAATTGTTCTACGGTGATGCCGTATGTTTCTGCTTGCTCTGCTTCGGTAAGAGGTTTCTCCGATGCACAGCCAGATAGGAGTACGAATGAGAGAACAAAGATGGATGAAAGAAACTTTTTCATGATAAAATGGAGAAAAATATAAGAAATAAAGCAAAATGGCACAGATGTGCCTGTTATTTGCAATCAAAATGATGTTTACGTTCTCAGAACAACACTTTCTACAATTAAAGACGCCAAAGAAGATGGTCCCGCTCTTGCACTCGAAGTCAGCAAGATTCTATTGCCAAAATTATCTTCAAATTTCGGTGCTTGCAATACGGGAGCAAGAGTAAGAAGGGGAGTGGAATACGCAGCTCCCGTCTCGGATTTTTTTGCCGCAAGGTTCTCAAATGCCTGCATACACGTACTGCATGTTCCCTTTTTTGCAATCGCGAGATCATCCGCATTTCCTTTTTCCATCGGTGCGCCGTGCATCATCATTGCCATTTCTTCTTCGGATGAAGAAGGCATCATCGTCATTTGCATGGGGCAGATGCCCAGAAGCGCATACAGTGTGAAGGCAGTGAGGACGGAGAGTGAAAATCTCATAATGCGTGGAAAATTTACTCCTGTTTTCAATACTTTACAAGTTGATCTTTTTAAGGCGAAGCGAGTTTAACACCACGGATATGGATGAAAAGCTCATGGCTGCAGATGCTACTATCGGTGAGAGAAGAGCTCCCGTAAACGGATACAGCACACCTGCTGCGACGGGAATTCCAATGACATTGTATGCAAATGCCCAGAAGAGATTTTGCTTTATGGTGCGCATGGTATCTTTCGAGAGTTTGAGTGCCTGAAGAATTTTACCTATATCCCCCTTGAGGAGAGTCATACCGGCGGACTCCATGGCGATATCTGTTCCCGATCCCATAGCAATGCCAATATTTGCTTGTACCAGAGCGGGAGCATCATTTATTCCATCTCCAGCCATAGCCACTATTTTACCTTCATTTTGCAGTTCTTTTATTTTCTCCGCCTTTTCTTCGGGTAGGACACGAGCAAAAAATCGCTCTATACCTGCTTGCTCGGCAATTGCTTTGGCGGTGCCCTCGTTATCACCGGTAATCATAATTGGTTCTATACCAAGATTCTTTAACCTCCTTACCGTTTCGATGGCACTTTCTTTCAGCGTATCTGCTATGGCAATAATGGCATCGGTTTTTCCACCGGTTGCCACAAATACTACGGTCTTTCCGTTTCGTTCCAATCCTTTTGCTTTTTCATCCAGTTCGGCACTATGCAACACCCCCTTCTTCTCAAGAAAATGTGACGTACCAACGAGAACAGGTATGCCGTTTACAATAGCTGACACTCCCTCTCCTCTGTGAGCCTGAAAATCGACCACATCTCGCTCTTGCAACTTCTTCTTTTTACAATATTGTACGATTGCCCGGGCGAGCGGATGCTCCGATAGTTTTTCTATGGCCAACACCGATGGCAGTACATCTGCTTCCGTTGCACCCTCTGCCATCATAATGTCGGTAATACGTGGCTTGCCCTCCGTTAGTGTTCCGGTTTTGTCGAACACTACGGCGGTCACTTTATGAGCATTCTCCAGTGCCGAAGCGTCTTTAATGAGAATGCCATTTTCCGCACCTTTACCTGTTCCTACCATCACTGCAGTCGGTGTCGCAATTCCCAGCGCACACGGGCATGCGATAATAAGAACGGAAACCGCAGCTACGAGTGCGGTTGTAAAAGCTCCTCCGAATGCCACCCATATGCCAAATGTCACAACTGCTATAAGAATAACAATGGGAACAAATATTCCCGATACTCGGTCCGCCATACGCTGAATGGGGGCTTTACTTGCCTGCGCCTTTTTAACGGTGTCTATGATGTGGGCGAGCATAGTGTGAGATCCCACATTTGTTGCCTTCATTTTGAAACTTCCTGTTTCATTTATAGTTGCTCCGATTACCGTGTCTCCGCTGTGTTTTGATACAGGAATACTTTCACCGGTGATCATAGACTCATTCACAGAAGATGAGCCTTCGATTAGGATACCATCGACGGGAATTTTTTCGCCGGGACGAACAAGTACAATATCGCCGACCTGCACGCTTGCAATCGGAATAGTCGTTTCCTCTCCTTTTCTGATAACGCATGCAGTCTTTGCCTGCAGTCCCAAGAGCTTGGAAATAGCTTCCGATGTTCCTTTTCTGGCTTTGTCTTCCAGGTATTTACCCAGAAGAATAAGCGTGATGATAATTGCTGCGGTGTCGTAATAAACATCGACCTCTATACCACTCCCGGCTAACAAGTTCGGTATAAAAGTTGCCACGAGCGAATAGAGTAGCGCTGCTCCAGTACCCAAAGCTATGAGCGTATCCATATCCATAGTCTTTCGCAGAGCCTTAGACCATGCACCCTTATATATGCGTCCGCCTGCCCAAAAAAGAACCGGAACAGTGAGCAACAGCTGCAAGATAAATGACAAATGACGACTGATTTCAAATATGCCAAGTTTATTCCAGTGCACAACTATGAGAATACATGCAGAAAGAACAGTGCTGACCACTACTTTGCGCTTCAGCACCAAGAGGGAATGTAGGGCTTGTATTGTGTCATCATCCGTATCTGGTTCTTTTGAAATGAAAGACGGTTCATATCCGGCGTTTTTTATTGCTTTTACAATTGCGTCAAGCTCTGCCGTATTGCCGTGCGTAAAAACAATGATTGCTTCCTGGTTTGCAAAACTTGTTTCCACGCTCTCTACGGATGCAAACGATTGTACAACGCGCTTTACGACCCCTGCGCAGTGGTCTGAGCCCATGCCTTTCACGCGGAGCAATATCGGTCCTCCTTCTGTTTTTTGCCGAGGCGGTTGCGGATCGTAGCCCGCATTTTTAATGGCTTTCACTATTGCGCTTAATTCGGAGTCATTCTCTTTAAAAACAATGATTGCTTCCTGGTTTGCAAAACTTGTTTCCACGCTCTCTACGGATGCAAACGATTGTACAACGCGCTTTACGACCCCCGCGCAGTGGTCTGAGCCCATGCCATGGACTTGTAGTGTGACGGTATTCATGAATGAGGGTGGAAAGATGAATGTTGTTTCAAATCAATTTCAGATGCTTCTGCTGCGTCCGTACAATCTGTTTCTGTCTGAAGAGTTGAGAAGTACATGCCAAAACGCTCCTTAAGCATATCGTGTACTTCACAGCGAATGCCATCTGCTTTCGCAGAGTCTTCCACGACAAGATGTGCCGAAAAAACATTCTTACTCGAAGTCAGACTCCATGCATGGATATGATGGACATCACGAATGCCGGGAATGGCATGTATTGCATCCAGTATCGTGTGAATATCCAGGTCTTTTGGAGTTCTTTGCAGGAGAATATTCAGACTATCGCGAATGATTCCCCACGATGCCCAAAACAGTACCAAGCCGAATGCCATACCAAGCAGAGGATCTACGACAAGAAATCCTGTGAAACGAATAACAAGTGCGGAAATGATGATAATAATGCTGCCGACAAATGTTTGAAGAACGTGCCAGAACGCTCCCTTCATATTCAGATTATCCTTTTGCCCTTTCAGTAAAAGCCACATGGAAATACATTCTGTAATCAGGCCACCGAGTGCCGCTGCAAGCATAGGTCCTGTCGGCAGTTCAATTGGTTGCATAAGGCGCATGGCTCCCATCCAGAGTACGAGAAATGCCATGGCAGCAAGAAAAAGTCCGTTGAAGAGTGCGCCGACTATCTCTGCTCGAATCAGGCCAAAGGTCTGAAAGTCAGTAGCCTTACGCTGCGCAAAACGCCCTGCTACCAGAGCGATAAGCACTCCGCCAACCGCCGAGAACGTATGGAAAGCATCTGAAATGACAGAAATAGATCCTGTCCACAAGCCGATGCCAAGTTCTATGAGGAAGTAGATTCCTGTCAGCCAGCCTGTAATTGCCAATGCTCGTGCATCTGTAGATGCCGGCATATGGCCCGAGTGTGAAGGGGGATTCTTCATGATGATGAAGGCAAAAAACGAGGAATAAATCTCCTTGGTACTTTTTTGCGATATTTTTCATACTCTTGTCCAAGTTTTCTCATACAATCTTTCTCTTCAACGAAGGCCAGCCGGTAATACACAATCAGAAGAACGGGGAACATTGCGAGCGTAATGATTGTCGGCCATTGGAACAGGAAGCCAAGCATTATCAGAACGAATCCGTCATATTGCGGGTGGCGCACATATTTGTAGAGCCCCCCGGATGCCACCATTCCCTTTTTTTGTGCGTTATATAATTCTTTCCATGCTGAAGAGATCATTACAAATCCTGCGACAATAAGAATGTTGCTGATAATATGAAGGATTCCGAAATGGGGGTTACTCCCGGAACCAAAGAATATTTCAAGCAAGTGCCCGTTTTCATGCGCATACAGATCGATACCCGGGTATCGCCGTGTTAGCCAGCCTGAGAAGAAGTATATGGTCAGTGGGAAGCCGTACATTTCGGTAAACAGTGCTACAATGAATGCGGAGAAAGCGCCGAATGTATGCCAGTCAGTTTTGGTCTTGGGCTTAAAAAGGCTCAGCGCAAATGCAAGAATAAGAACCGAGTTGATGATAACCAGTGACCATAGGCCGTAATCATAGCTTGGAGGATTCATGCGACGGGCGCAGAAGGGGATTTCACAAAAGGTGTCTGTAGTACTGCAGTGCTATATTTTCCGGCGCGGACAGTGCTCCAAAGTACTGCCATCATTGAAATGAGAGAGAACAAACTGAGAGCCACAAACCACGGTGATATGAGAAATTTCATGAATGATAACAAGGAGGGAATCACTCTGTAGAAAACATATTCAAACTGGAAGATATGACCCAGCCGACCACGAGGCCTAAAAAAATACTTTCTATTATCCCGACAACAAAGCTGGTTGCATTGATGCCGGAAAAACCGGGGAAAGTCATACGCAATACATTCATATGCAATTCGTAGAGAACGGGATCTCTCAGTGCGAAGCTCCAGAAAAAACAAATAATGAAAAAGACTCCGGAAAAAAGAGCAAGACCCTTGGCCCATTGAACGACAGAAAAGGTGGACATGATTAAAAGGGGGAGAATTAATGGCAGTTTTTTCCGTTGTGACTGTCAGCGTGGGAAGAGTCGGATTTGACACCGTGGCTGTGGCCTCCGAATGTATGCATGAGCGGACAAAGAAGAAGAAGAAAAAACGGCCAGTTTTGTGTTACGAAATCCCATTTATACAAGAATCCTGCTCCGATTATTCCGGTAATAACTGCGAGAATGATGATAAAAAATCGATTATGGCGGAGGCAGCAGAACATAAGCGGATATGGTAAAAGTGGGAAATCAGCGAGTGGAAAGACCGATTACTTTCAGCAGTTCGTGTACGAAAGTATCTTGATCCTTTTCGGATGCAAGTTTCTTGGGAGCACATGTTTTCATATGGCTCTCTAGAATTCGTGCTTGTACATGATCGAGATGACCTTTCATTGCCAAGACATTCCGAAGTATTTCCGGACAATGCTCATCTTCATCCAGCATTCTGTGCACTTTTTTACTCAGACCATCCAGACGCTTCAGCGCTGCAAGTGCCTTTTCTTTTTGGTCAGGTAACATAGCATATAGTGGTAGTGGGTAGGGGTACCATATTATTATGGCTTATAAGTGTCAATATCAACTGTCTGTTCAAATAGAAATTTCTACATGTATATATAATTGCGTGACCGTACTTTTTTTGCAGATGGGTGAGTATTGATACTTCTTTACGGAAAAAGCCTTGTACAATGCTTCCATGACCGTCGCTCCTCGTAACCGTCATGACCGTTTTTTAGAGCTCTTCCCCAAAGAGCCTGCGTTTCGCTTGCGCCAAATAGAGAAGGCATACTTCACGTCGTCTATGACCGGCTGGGAGAGTGTGACTACGCTTTCCAAAGATATGCGAACAGTGCTTGAGCGAGAAATTCCGTGGATCAGCTGCAAGGCGGTCACCACGCTTTCGAGTAACAGGGGAGACACGCACAAGGTGGTACTGGAAGGATACGACGGTCAATTGTATGAGAGTGTACTTATGGCAAACATGAGGAACCAATGGACTATTTGTGTCTCTTCTCAAATCGGTTGTGCCATGGGCTGCACGTTCTGTGCCACGGGCACCATGGGGCTGAAACGCAATTTATCTTCCGATGAAATCGCAGACCAGTATCGTTTCTGGAGAGCGTTTCTCACAGAGCGGCCGGAACTTCCTCAACGCATAAGTAATGTCGTATTCATGGGTATGGGAGAACCGTTGGTGAATCTGGAAAACGTGAAAGCGGCCATTCATACGTGGCTTCAAAATACGGATCTCGGACCTACGCGCATTACAGTTTCCACTGTAGGAGTGCTGCCCGTACTCGAAGAAATTTTAAAAGACCCTTTGTGGCCACCCGTACGCATAGCAATCTCATTGCACAGTCCGGAAGAAGAAAGCAGGCGCAAAATAGTACCTACCACTGCGCCGCATTTTCACACCCGTCTTGCCAAGTGGACACATGATTATCAGGAAGTGCATGGCAATCGCAGGCACCATGTCACGTTTGAATACACGCTGATTTCAGGAGTGAACGACAATGCGGAAGAAGCAAAAAGGCTGGTGCAATTCGTTCGCAAGACCAGTGCGGTAAAAGTGAACGTGATTCCGTTAAACCCCGTAAGCGGAAAGGCGTTTACCGCCAGCTCTCGCCAGGGAATCGAAGACTTTAAAACAGTATTGCTCAATGCGGGAATAAATGTGACCGAGCGCAAAACCATGGGGCAAGATATAGCGGCAGCGTGCGGACAGTTGGCTCTTACCGTGAAGAGCGGAGGAAAGGTGGTGGGTTAACATGCATCTGTTTTCTCGTATATCTGCACCTTTCCATGCGGACATGTTCGTTTGCAGGTAAACCCCCGCATCATCAGCGCGACCGAGGGGTGGGCAGTGGGAAACACAGCTTCATCCACACTCAAAACAAGTGTGTTTGCATCGTTTAAAATCACCAGATCTCCGTTTTTGCTGCAGCGATCCAGCTCGTTGTAGAGCGCTTCGAGGTAGGGGATTACGACATCCGATACATTGGAAGGATCTTCGCAAAACTCTTTGAGCGGTTGCAGCCCCGAAATATAGATACCCCTCACGTATTGTCCGCTGTGTTCTTCCAGTTGTGCCATGAATGCCAATATATCGGTCAGATGCGTATGTATCGTCATGCCACCATCAGTGGTGCGGACGGGATTGTGTAATCGTGTCCCCAAAACATCGGCATCGTTATCTGCTTCCACATAGGTGCAGACACCAAGCAGTGTGGCGATATCGACAACAGAGAGATCTGCAGTTTCCGGCTTTGCAAGGCCACAGGGAACATCTATGAGTGTGCCTCCCAAAAGTTTGGACCGAAGAAACTCTCCGAGTTCGGTAAGAGCTCCGTCGGAGACACACGCTTTTTGCAGCCACTCTGTCCATGAAATTTCAGGCTCGCCGTACCATTGCATATTTTCAATGAACGCACCGTATTTCTGAGTCATACATTCAGTATTTCACCTTGTATCTCCCGTGTCTTCATAATTGCATATCAAATAAGATCACAGGGTCTTCCCAGTTGCGGAGTTCCTCTTCGGTCTGTACGTATCCTCGTAAGTCCGTTGCAGTTCCCTTGTGAACAGCAAGATGCAAATGAGGCCTTTCGCCGCTTGTTTGAGGGCTGAAACCTTTTCCTAAACTTCCAATTATGTCTCCGCGTCGCAGCATATCTCCTCGTACGTAGTGTATGGTATCCATATTTAAATGACCGTACAGAACAGTGAAAGACCCGGCATTTGTTTCGCACGATTGCACCAACACTCCGCCGTAGCCTCGTATGGTATCCCGTAATTCCACTCTGCCTTTACAGAGAGCAGAGACGGTTATGTTCGTTTCATCTTCCTCCGCAAAAACCTCAAAATCCGTTCCTGTATGGTAGCCACGGAATACTTCCGGTTGTATGGGTGATGTATCGGGATCTATGAAAATACCGAACGGCTTTTTGGTGATGCGACTCATATCGTAGACAGGCACCGTCACGGATTTCTCCCTAAGGTTTGATGCAAAAAACGATACGGTTCTTTGCATAAAATCTTCCCACTTTGGAATGAACTCATGTTTTTCTCCTTCATACACGACGTAGTTCACGTCTTTGTTCAGGCTCGTAAGTTCTCGATGCAAAAATTCCGACCACTCTACCGGGACATCGCTATCCTTTGTGCCATGAAACAACAGAATGGGGTCATCTATCACATTCAGGGCGCTCAATGAGGAGAGGGCATTCCAGACTGCGGGACTTTGCTCCCTCGTACCGAGGAGTGCTCGCGTGTTATCTCCCTCTTCACGCATAGAGCGCCAACGCATGAAGTTTTCCCACGCATCGCTGTGCACAGGAGCGTACAGAACGACTGCATCTACCATTTCGGGATGTGCCGTGGCGATATTCAGAGTCACTCCGCCACCGAGCGAATGACCAAGCATGCCTACACGGGAGGAGTCTACATTCGGCAGTCGGGCCTGACGCACGGCGTTGATGGCATTCGCACTGTCCATGCTGTATTCCAGTCCCGCATCGTACACCATCCGCGTATCCGGACTCGGGTCAGATTCTCCGTGTCCGCGGTAATCTGTGTGCAGTACGGCAAAGCCATGACGAGCAAGGTAGTCCTGCTCCCGTTTCAGGCCTCGGCCGACTGTGTAGACAGACGGTGCTATAAAACCGTGATTCAGAATAATCAACGGAAAAGGCCCTTCGCCCTTAGGAATGTTCAGTATGCCGCTTATCCGAAGCCCGTTGCTTCGGTAGGAAATTTGGTGGCGAGTGTATGCGGAGTTTTCTGCAAGAACAGTTTCGAGAGTGAGCCCTGTTCCCACGAGTTGCATACCGGAAAAATGTGCTATGGATAACTGCGACGGTACTGTTTCCATTTCCCTTTTGCTTGGCACATTCCTGCTCTGTGGCACAGGTACGGAATCTGTTTCCGTTTGAGGTGCTACGAAGGGGTTTGGCCACGGCTCGGCACATGCCGTGAGTAAGAGCACACAGCCCAAAACAATCATCTTCTTCATATACGAAGTATAGAAGGGAAGTGTGCGAAAGTAACTGCTTCATACTATCTCTAATACAAATAGAATAAGCATTTTTGCTCCGTAGCCAAATACTCCCCCTTCTTTCCATTATGTTTCAATTTATCTGTATACTGAAGTATGCATGATTCCTAACCAAATTAATTCTTCGGAGGATCTTGAAGCAGTTTTTTATGCTCTTAACGAAGATATCTACGGTTATATTATGGGTCGTGTGCGTTCGCAAGTAGTAGCGGAAGATATCGCACAAGAAGTGTTTGTAAAGGCATGGGAAAAAAGAACTCAGTTTAACTCCGAAAAGGGTTCGTTGAAAAATTGGATTTATGGCATAGCACTCAACGCTGTCTATGATTACTTTCGCAGGCAAAAAAACAGAAGAACGGAGGAGTTGAGAGAAGATTTTTCGGATGCGAAAGATATTAAGTCTGACACGGCAATAAAACTTCTGCATTCTCAAATAATGGATCAAATGCAGTTCCTCAGCCAAAAAGATCAAGATGTTCTTCTTTTGCGCTACGCTCAGGAGCTTTCAGTAGAAGAGATAGCAGAGGTGATGAATATGAACTATTCGGCAACGAAAGTTGCGCTTCATAGAGCCACAAAAAAACTAAAAGAAAGATGTAACCGTTTCATGCCGTAGGCGTATCAGCTTATGGCTTTCCATCTCTTACTATGATTAACGATAACGACATTACACAGGCCCTTAAATCCCAAAAAAGTAAGCCGTCCAAAGAGTGGCAAGATTCCACCTTGAAACGCTTAAATGAAATATCTTCAAAAAATTATGTAACCGATACGTCGGGAATACGTATAAGCCTACGTGACACAGTGAAGTCACTGGCTTCTATTTTCTTTCCCACCTCTACTATGAATCCGATGCTTCTTAAATCCATAGGCTCTCTGACTGTGGCATGTGTTCTTGCTGTCGGTACATCTGCGGTAGCAGACAGTGCAACACCTGAAAATTCCGTTTTATATTCCATAGATAGGGGGTTTGAAAAGATAGAATTAGCATTTGCCGGACTAAGCGGCAATGCAGCGGTTGCTCACAAATATCTTTCTTTGGCAGAGGAGCGTGCTTTGGAAATAGATGTTCTTCTTGGCGGTGAAGCATCTGCACCCTTTGCATTCAGTCCTTTACTCATTGAAGTTGCCTATGCTCAAAGCATAGGAGCAAATGCAACCCTTCGTGCGCATATCGAACTTTTGGTGGAAGATTGCAGCTATGCATTGCAAGAAGCGGTAAATATTTTGGAAAAAATTGCAGATTCTGCTTCTGCTACAACACGTACGAAACTTGCTATTGCTATTGAGACAACCTCACAGAGTATCTCTCAGCGGCTAGAAGCTAGTGTGCAAGCTACTGCCGAAACAGATGTACGCCCCGTAGTTTCCAAGGGTATCAGTACTGCAAAATCTATTGAGCGCCAAGCGCGCAATATGCAGGTGCAAGCTGACTCAGAAGTACAAGCAGAAGCTGAAGTATCACAAGACCACACCATGGAAGATAATGATGATGATTCAGATAAGAACAGTGATACCTCTATTAAGGTGGATATCGATACTGGTCTTCCTCTTGTGGACATAAAGAATGTGGGGGGACTGAATATGAATCTGGAAACAGGCGACAATACTCAGAAGAACGATTCCGGTGTGATTTCTGAGACGAAGACACAGCAAGATACCGAGACATCTTCTGAATCAAAACAGGAATTTCAAGGTCAAAAACAGACTTCCGGTACGCAGGGTACTTTAGAAGTGGACTTCTCAAGTACTGTTCGTACCAAGACCACTGTAGACGGCAATACAGAGACGAATACAGGGATACAGAACGATATAAATTCACAAGTAGAATCGAATATACAAACAGATATACAAGGCAGTACAGTACCTAATTTTTTGAACTAGTTTTATATTTTTACTCATCTTTATTGTGAACATGAAGACCATTACAACATCGGCACTTGCTCTCTTTATCCCTATTACGGCATCTGCGTTAGGCATTCAGGTCATGATCGACGGTCAGGCAGTTGTATTCTCAGATGTTTCTCAATCCGCTTGGTTTTCTACTTACGTGCGCAGTGCCGCGGAAGCAGGCATTGTGAGCGGGTACAAGAATAAGGAAGGAAAGCTGACAGGATTATTTGGTCCAAGTAATAACATTACAATTGCAGAAGCTCTGAAAATAGCAGTGGAAGGGGCAGGATACGACAATGAACTCTACGGTGCTCAAATCTCCAGTGGTGTTGATCATTGGGCGTCTTCGTATGTTTCTGTTGCGAAGGCAGAAGGGTTTGCTGTTATAGACGAACGAACACGGCTGGATACACCGGCAACAAGGGCACAAGTATCTGCCATATTTACGTCTGCGTTCGATGTCGATACCGAAACACCCGTAGGCAATCGCTACGATGATGTTACGTTTGGTACGAATCATGCGTTCTCCATCGAAGCGCTCAGTAGAGATGGCGTCGTCTCCGGAGATACGGATACAAGTGGTAAAGCTACCGGTACGTTTAGACCCACGGAGAGAATTAATAGGGCAGAAGTAGCAAAGATAGTAAGCGAAGCCCGTGCGAAGTACGGAACACCAGGTAACGGTAAGAGTCCTTCGGATACAGAAGCTTTTCAGGCTGAAGACAACGTAGTCGCATATACAAAATCCGGATTTTCGCCGCAGGTATTACGTATAAAAAAAGGTGAATCTGTCACATTTTCAAATATGACAACCGGAGGACTTTGGGTAGCCAGTGATCCTCATCCCGCACATACCAATCTTTCGAGTTTCAATGCTCTTAAAGCTGTCATGCAGGGGGGTACATACACATATACCTTCACTCAAATAGGTAGCTGGAGTTACCACAACCATGCAGATGCCTCAATGAAAGGTACGATAATTGTTGAATAATTTTCTATGATTTATACCCGCGGAGAGTAACGCTCTCCGCGGGTTTGCACACTATTTCTTCCTATACATATGTTCTTTCCTCGCAAATCATCTTCAAAATTAGGATTATTGTTTGGAATATGTATTTCAGTCACTTCGTTTGTAGGTATTCACATCGGATTTATTGTTCTACATGAATTTGTAAACGAAGCGACCCCACGAAACAAAATTTCATATGCTTTTGACCGCAGACTTGAATTCGTGGAAAAGCTTACAGCGAATGTGCGTGGCGATTCTTCAAAAATTGAGACCAATACAAATCATGCTTCCGAACGGATAGAGGAATTGGAATATATGGTGTCTTACGAGAGTCAATCTGGCACATCTATGGTCGCTCTTAATCCGCTTCTTACAGATGCGTTGTATTCCATGGAAACGTCAGTTCGTTCTTTGGAGAAATATACAGGTGCAGATGTGCACGACTTACATGCGTTTACTCTGGCCCTGTTTGTAGAATCATCGGTAGATGATATCTCGCGTCGCCTTCTGAATATAAAAGAGCATGCGAAGGAATCTGAAAAAGATCGTTTAACCGAAGCCATACTATCAGTAGAAAATTTTGTACAACGTTCAGTGGCAATCACAGATATTTTCGATGTTGAGCCGTCGATTGCGACTGCAATTCGAACTGATTTTCAAAATGGAATTGCACTGCGAAGAGTCGCACAAGAAAAAATATACACGCAGAATACAGGCAGCGTTTGCGGAGTGAAAAATGCAACTTGCGAAACGAGTAGCGATTGTTGTGCGGATCTTGGACTTATATGCTCGCCCGTTATAATTTCGGATGGTTCACATAGCAAAAGATGTATGGTGAATACCGTACTTCTTTGCAATATACGGTGTGAGTCGGGCACTTGGAATACGCCTCGGTCTTGTACTATGGGAGTTGCACCGCCCGATATTCCACATTGTAATGATCTGGAAGGAGATGAATGCAAAGTTGGAGAAAACTCACAGCATTCACTTCGTGTTTGCTATAAGTCGTAAATTTATGAATACGAAGAGAGTATCTTCATGCGGAAAATAGGAGAGGGCAGTGAATAAAAGTAGCTACTTTCGAACTTACCAATGAATCCGTAAGGAAGACAACATGGAGTCTATTGTCTCTTGGAATCCCGCATTCGTGGGATCCGGAGCCATGTATGCAATTTCCAGGAGTGAATTTTCATTCAACTCTATAAATATTCTTTTGGAGTCTCCGAGTGCGGACGCACTGAATTCTTTGGTGGCAATTCCATTCATCATTCCGTCATGAAGAGGTTCTGTCACAGTCCCGATGTCTTTGTACTGCTCTAATTGAGAATCTATATATGATTGCATTCCCTCTGTGGCTTGTACCTTTCGTACGGAGAGAAGCAAGCCGTCGTACATCTCGGTCTGACCTCGTTGTGTCGGACCATGCAAATAAAATCGCACTTCTTCTTCGGAGTCTTCGTTGACGGTTAATTTCGGGTCGTACTGCATGGAAAAGCCCACGGTATCACTGTCGTACGTCTTCCAATTGTCATGCAGTGCAATCGGTTGGCATCCGCAGCCATTTTCATCATCGAATCGTTCAAAGCCCTCTATGCACATCACTTGTATGCGAGAGCACTCTTCGGCGCTCTTGCCGACATACATATCCGGGTTATCGGTACCTTTCGGCTGGGAAATGGCAATTCCTGTTACGGCCACAGCAACGATAATGCCAATGATGATGAGCAGTTTTTTATTCACAGAACGAAATCCTATACAGAGAATGACACTTATTCAAGTGCGGCAAAGATTCAGTACCGAAACAGCGGATACGGAGATGGAAAAAGTTTCTCAATTGTCCGTAAGTCGTCTGCGGTTACGTAGCCCTTAAACATGTAGCCGGACTCGTGTGCCATGCGAGTGATGATTTGCAGATGCGTATGGGTAAACCAGCCACCGCTATCGGCGTAATTCCCAGTGGAACCAAGAATGTCTCCGGCTTGCAGTATGTCGCCTTCTTGTACGACATGTTTCGCATTCAAATGGCCGTAGAGTGAATAGCATTCTTCGAATGCACCTTCGTGTCGAAGGACCACGTATCCTCCGTAACTTCCCACCTCCTCTTCTTTGCCGACCAGGAATACCGTCCCTGCCACAGGTGCGTGCACCTGAAATCCCGCAGGGACAATTACATCCACTCCCGCATGGAAAATACGCCCTTCGGAAATCATTTGCGGATAGTTTCGGAGCGTCGTGGAGCGTTCTTCCAGATATCGGCCGATGCCCCAAGTGCATGTGCTTGCACGGAGTTCGTCGAAAACAATTTGTTGGAATCCGTCAAAATCCGTTGTATCGAAAGAGAGTGTCTTGGGGTTTCGCGATGAGAAATCAAAGATGTAAGGCTCTCCTTCCAGTTGATTCCCAAACAATGGGAAAATGTCGCTTTGCCGACGGAGAAGGTGAAAAGGGTACATATCATTGGGGGGTAAGTTGTGACGTATGGCGATTCATATGCATGAAGATATGTTCAACATAGTGGCGTAACCCCGTCGTAAGCAGGGGCAGTTTTGCCTGTTGGTAATTGCGATACCGCAGATGTTGAGGATCGTCGTAGGGATACACGGGCGTTCCTTCCATATGCGCAATCGGAGGACCGTCATCAATGACACTGTTCACAAGATGGAGAGTCGCACCTGTAATGGTATGGTCATCGGTCTGTGCGCGGTCTATGGAATCTTGCGTCGGTGTCGGACCCCGAAAGCAGTAGGGATGATCTGCGAGGGTAATGGCAGGATGAATATTCAGTACGCGACCGTAGAGCCCGTGCTCTTTTGCAATGAGATGTTCTATGCGAGCCATGTAATGGTCAGAAAGCAGTATGTCCGCATTGCATTGCCGCATGCGCTCCGCGACTTGGCGTTCGAATTCAGTTTTCAGTTCGGCTTTCTGAGCGGGGTCATCTGCGGTTCGTACTTTGCGAAATGTTGAGGGTATCCAATGGGTCATATTTTCACCTGCAATCAATTCGCCGGATTCGTTCCGTAAGTGGTGAAGATGAATCCATGGTTCATAGGGCTTTGGCTGTGCGGGGTACGGAGATCCTTTCATGTCTTGTTCCATGTCGTCGTTGATAATTCCTACCACTTCTATCAATCCCGAAAGTGCACCACCTTCACGAGATTCATTTATCAGTCGCTCCACCGCACCTTCCATATAGCGCCATCCTTCCGGTGTGCTGACACTGGAGCCGTTCTTATCGCAGGAACCGACATCTCGAACAGAAGTAAGCACCATCAGTTTCACAGGGTTGCGGGGCTGTTCGGGTTGAGCGGGCGGGGTGAGCCAATGCATGGTACTGCGGTAATGAGAAGGGGAATGTGACATGAGATAATGGGTATACATACAAAAATAGCTCCGGGAAGGAGCTAGAGATTCCGAAATACATTCAGGTATCAGCAGCTGTCCTTCCCAGTGTGGGAGGTCTTCTTCGCCTTCTTTTGCTTCAGAAGTGAGAGCTGCATAACACTGCGATCTTATCGCATCATTTTAACATGTCAAGTACGGTAGACTTCTGCCGGATTCACTGCTCATGTAGAGAGAAACATCCGGATACTGTATGATGCAGTCGTACCCCTTAGTATTCTATGGAAGAGGCTTTGATTGAATTCTTTTCGCTGCACAAACGTATTTTTCTGACATTCCATTTAATAGGAGTGGCAGTTGGTATGGGTGGTGCAACCATCACTGATATTCTCTTTTTTAACTTCTTACGGGATTTTAAAATTTCATCCAAGGAAGCGGAAGTAATGCGGATTCTTTCAAATGCAATTATGGTTGCCTTGGGCATACTCTATCTTTCGGGTATTGCTCTTTTTCTCTCCGATCCTTCAAAATTTATGGAGTCATCTGCCTTTCTTTCGAAGGCATTTATTGTTCTTGTATTGACCGTTAACGGCATAACCATGCACAAGTTTATCGCACCGCATATGGTGGAATTTTCTTTTTTGCGTCATCCGATCCATGCGCATCATACGATGCATACCATGCGCGCAGTCGCATTCGCCATGGGTGCCGTTTCTTTCACGTCATGGTATTGCGTATTCTTCATAGCAATGCTGAAGTCGTATTTGCCCTTATCGGCAAGCGCATCGCACATCATCGGAGTGTATCTGCTCACTGTGACTTTGGCAGTATGTGCCAGTCAGGTGCTGCATGTACATATTCGTAAGCGAAGTACGAATGAATAAATCTTACTCCGGGATGATTTTGGATTCTGCAGGAGTCTAAAACATGCAAGATGAGTGTCCAAGATCGGATATTGTATGAACTCTATGTGTGGAATTCTTTTAAGTATGCAATGCACATTTGAGCCATGAACTTATTCATGTGATTTCTGTTATACAAAAATCCTGCTGGCGGCTCGCGCCAGCAGGATGTATTGCCTTTCCTTCGTCAGTTGAAACTACGGTCTTCTGAACTGATCGACTTCCCCTCCGCTTATGGAGGCCTGCGCCATCATCACCAACCGATCGGCGTCGTACGGCACGGTGACTACGTGTCCCTCGAGAAACAGGAAGTTCGATACGCCCCCTGCGTGATTACTTCCGAAACTGGTGCTCGATTGTTCGAACACCCAGGGCATTTCGATTTCATCGTTCCGACGGAAAACCCAGTCTTGAAACACTCTTCCGGGGGCTTGGTAGGTCGGCCTTCGCACAAAGGCCAAACCTGCATTGGCATCGTTTTTGAAGTTTTTTAAAAGAAAGTTCCGCGCAGCCTCGCTCAGCGCAATCAGTTGTTCTATTCTCGGTGATACAGATCAAACAGGTGCAATCCATTTACTTGCAACGAGGGGTCTGCGCGCAGACCCCTCGTACGCTGCAATTATCGTATGTATCCAAGCTCAATGAGCTTTGTAAATATTTTAGCAACCTCTGCGCGATTGATAGGATCGTTCGGACGAACATTTCCGGTGGGTTTTCCGTCTCGGTCGGTATCGCCACTGATCACCCCAAGCTTTGCAAGAAGGAGAATGGCTTGGGCATGGGGGTGATTGCTACGGATGTCCGTGAAGGAAACATCAGGAAGCATCGGCACTTCTTCCTCTTGTTTCAGAGCATCGCCAGTGGCGGTGAGCACTGATCCAGAACCGATGAGTCTGCCGCTCCCACTGAGAGTTTCACCCGTGCCCGTGAGCGTACCGCTATCGATCTCCGTCATCTTTTTTGGCGCAGGTTCAGTGATTTCCAGAACCTCCACAAGCGTTTGTATCACTTCTCCGCGCCGTGCAGAATCTCGTACATCGGGGGAATCGAGATACACACTCAAGCCGAATTCTTCTGCGCGACCGATATACAAGGAAGACCAATCCCCCTGTGCACTCGGGTTCTTCGCTGGTAAGCTCCCTGGCCCGAATCGCGCCGCTTCAAGAGCCATTTTCGCGATCTCACCGTAGGTCACTCTATTGCCCGGCCCAAACTCTCCCTTTGGATTGCCTTGCTCATTTCTGTACCCGGAGGCAATGCCAGCACGCATGATGGTCGCCACGAACGGCGCGAACCACTCCTGCACGGAAACGTCGCGGAAGGTGACATCGTTGTCCTCAATGGACATCACCAGATATCCGCGCACGCTGCGCAGGTGTGTCGTATCCACGACTTCTCTGGGAGGAGCATTGGTATGGAGCGACGCTGCAGCATGTATTCCGTTGATGGCGCCGGCGCTCGGCAGAGACCTCCGCCCCCCCCCTCCACCGCCACCACTGCTTCCACCACCACTGCTTCCACCACCGCCACCACTACTTCCACCACCACCGCCACCACTACTTCCGCCACCGGTCGGCACAACGGGAGCGAAGGTGGAGAAGTGAGACGTCACCATCGTGATGGTGTTATTCTCCGTATCAACGGTCGTGGATAGCGGCGTCCATTGCCCGTTCTCCCATACCGCTCCGACCAGCGCGGCTTCTGTTCCACCGGCTGCCGTAACATCTGCTTCGGTATAGGGAATCGTGATGGTGACGGACGCCGACAAGTCAGAAACCTTCTGACCGTCCGCCGCGGTCGCGCTGATTTCGTACCCCTTGCCCCCTGGGACAACAGCAGTCGGGGTTTCATCGGCTACGGCCGTTGTCTGTTTTGTACTAATGGATGTTGCATCGGAAGCATTGCCAAGTGCTCCGGCGGGGACATTCATCTTGAAGGAACTCCCGATATTCGTGTCATAGACGAGCCCGCCGCGCGACGGTGTCATCGTTGATGTCTTTGGATCTTTTCGCGTGTAGCCGGAAATGGCGGTGAGCGAAAGATTCGCTGTTGCGGAACCTCCAGTGGAAAGTGTGACGGAGGTCGAGGCAGATTCATACCCCTCCGATCGCGCTTTGATCGTCCAAGTACCTGCCGTGAGATTCAATGTGTAATTGTTTCCGCCTCCTGTTTGTGTCGTGTCGACATCGGCAAAGGCGAACGTGCCGTCCGCGTTTTCTGCAATCACGACTGTGCCGACTGTGATGCCGGTGGATGACAGCGTCACACGACCGCTAATGGTTCCGTCCGCCGCAGTAAGCGTTCGATTAGTTCCACTGGAAACGTTCGCGCCGTTTACGGTAATGGTCGTCGGTGCCGCGCTATCGATACAGCCCGGTTTGCCGGCCGATAGACGGTATGTGCCGTTGGGCAGGCTGATGGAAAATGTGCCTCCACTTGCGCTTGTAGCCTTCGTAACACGGCCATTGGTGCTGTCACCGAAGATGATCGATGCGCCGATGGTGCAGGAGGTCGAATCCGAGGAGATCGTGCCCGAGACAACGTAGATGGCGGAAGGAGCCATGGTGACGGAAGCAACATTGTTCGCAGTGACAGTGACCGACTCTGAACCAATGAGTCCCATACCTGGACTTTGTGCCTTCACGGTATACGTTCCGGCGGGAACGGGAATCTCATACACGCCCGGTGTGGTATTCACACTCGTGCTGTTGCCGCGTCCGTTACTGTCTCGCGCTTCCACGAAAGCATTGTTAATAATGCTGGATCCCGTAAGCGTCACTTTGATCGTTCCTGCCTCCGCCATACTGAGATCCTGGCTGCTCAATGTCTGCCCTGCCGTAATGGTGATGCTAGAGAGAGGGGTGAGTGGTCCGGAGCCGGGTACGAATCCTTCGATGGTGTAATTACTTCCTGCTTGTACTTTTAAGGAATACCCGCCGCTTGCGTCTGTCACGGTGCCATTGCCTCCACTCGCTCCGAAGATATTCACGAATGCCCCGGCAACGGCTGTTCCTCCTTTTGTGATCGTGCCTGTGACTGTTCCAAAGTCACCCGCCACGGCTTGTATATTTTGTCCCGTTGCATTCGATCCCGCAGCAACTACCACGGTCAGTGCAGGCAACTCACCGTACTGAGGAGCATGTGCGAACACTTTGTATCGACCTGAGCGCACGTAGATGGTGTAGTTGCCAGAGGTGTCCGTTGGCGTACCCATGAACGGACCATTGGGATTGTCCGATGAATCCACCTCCTGTGCCATGACATGGGCGTACGAAATGGCATTGCCGTCTTCATCCAGCACGCGGCCGGAAATGTACAGATTGCCTTTGGCTACTTTGAGGAGCAGATTGTCAGAGCCGTTATCACCGTCATTCACAAGAAGTACTCCTTTGCTGTACACATCGGCCGTGCTATTGCTGTCACTTGCGCCGCTGTTGTCCCGCACTGTCACTTCAATGGGAGCGGTCGGTGGCATGCCGGGAATGCCTGCGTCCACATAGTATACTCCATTCTGAACTTTAACGTTGAAGTTTCCGTTGGCATCTGTTTGAGCCATGCCACCATTCAATGCTCCTGTGCCTGTGGGTCGGGCCAAAACGAATGCATCGGCAATGCCCGTTCCACCACCATCCACTACTTTGCCTTTGATTGTTCGATTGGCGCTTGCGAGCGTAAGGCTCGTTTCATAGGTACCAACGCCGTTTATTTTCATCTGTTGGGGTTTGGGAGGCATGAAGGTGAAATCGGGCATAGACGGGGGACCCAGAGACGGATCTTTCGGTATCCATGGCCCCACGCCGATCTCCCACGTACCGTCCGATACGGGTAGGGTGACCGAGCGGGAAGCATTGCCGTTCCATAAAACTTCGCGAACAATATGGCCTCCACCGTTCGTGGATGTGGAATTGAAGGCGAAGACGTCCAGGTCCGTATTGCTTGGAATACCCCCCACGGTGATCGAAATATTACGGTCAGAGGAACGGAACGCAAAATTCACCCCGGTACTGTTCTGTCCTCCGCTGAGTTGAACATCACGGAAGAACGGTCCGCCGATGTAGCTGCCGGTTGCAAGCGGCGGAATATTGAGATTGTAGAAGCCGTTATTGAGAAGCGTAAAGGAGTAGGCGCCATTGACGTCCGTTGTCTGGCAGCTGAAACCGTTGGAGCCACCGAGGCATACCTTAATGTTCGCAATGCCCGGCTCCGATCCATTCTTTGTTCCGTCATTCGCCGTGCCGCCTCCATCACCGTTGTCGTTATACACCGTCCCCGCGATCGTTTGAGTCCCCGGAGTCATGAGAAAGAAGGGCTGACTCGTTAGGGTATTGAGCACTGAGCCATCGAGCCCTTTCGTTTTGATGTCCACGCTGTAACCCGACGTCGTAAAGTCTTTGGGAATGCTGGAATTAGAAATCCCCTGGAGAAGGAAACGCAGACGATCACCGGCCGTCGTCGCTGCGCCACCTGTCGTGATTGTCACGGTTCTGGCTGTAGCATCGCAGACGATGGATGCAATGGTAATAGCTCCCGTTGCAGGACCGTTGATATCGCTGTTGTCCGGCACATTCGCAATGTCCTCACACTCCGACGCCCCCCCGTCATCCACTATTGCAAAGCCGCTTGGCATAGTGAAGACAATCGTGCCGCCAAGGGGAATGGACGTCGCTGCGGCGAATTCCACCTCGTACGCGCTGATTGCACTGGCCATCGGAGTACGTGGCAACACGCGGATACCATTCCCGAAGTTGAATTCGCCTGAGACGCCATCATGGACGTTCGATACTGTCCCCTTCGCGAGATTTCCTGATCCTGTTGTTTCCATCAGGTTACCAGCGAGGTCTTTCATCCGTATTGCACCCGTGCTGGTGGCGGTCTTCACAAGGAACGTTTGGTCGGGTGGCAAGAGAAGGTCAAAGATTGTCGCTGTGAGCGTACTCGGTTCGTACTCGATCCGTTTATTGCTCAGGCTTACCGTGCTGCCGATGGGTGACTGGAGTGTCCAGTTGTTGATGTTGTTCACAACGCTGGATATGTCGCTCGATGCACCGTTTCTCGATTCATTATCGAACTGCAAAGGCTCTGTGAACGAGACTTCCACCGAAAAATTGTTCGCGTTTGCAAAACTTATTTTCGGCTTTGTCGTGTCGCTTACGCCACCGTTGATGATGTTGCCTGTCGTAAAGGCAATGACCTTTTGTTGATTGCCGCCCGTCGCTCTGTCGCCATCGAAGTTATTGCCGGCGAGATCAAGCACATTTGTTGTGATGACAACAAAATACTTCGTGCTTGCCTCAAGCAAAGCCGTCGGCGAAATGACTGCTGCGTCGAGTTCAGGGAAGTAGTCGACGGCGCTTGTTACCACCACATCAACACCGGCATCAAAGGCGCCATTGTCATCAAAATCTTCGTACAGGAGGATACTGGTGCTATCGACACTGCCGTCATCGACCGATTCGCTGAAACCGATGTTGATATTGTAGATGGCACGGTCGACTCCCGTCGCATTATTCGCGGGGTACGTCCCTTTGAGGGTGGGGCCGAGTGTGTCGCTGCCTGTTGCTGTGAAGGAGACGAAATGTGTAAAGGGCATGCCGATGCCGTCACTGTTCTGCACTCCTCCCGCTCCATCGAAAGCCCCTTGAATCATGAGAACGTACTGCTGGCCTGCAGCGATGCCGGCACCGCCCGTCGATGCAATCGAGCCGCCGGGGGATTTCTTGCCCGGTGTAATAATCAGTTCACTTCCGGTTGAATTCCATGCCATGTTGCAGTCTGTCGGCAGAGCAGGATTGGCACCGACACTGGCGCAGGCAAGGAGATTGGTGTCATTGGCAGGCCGTCCATTTTCCGCTGCAAACAGCTTGATGTTTTGCGGAGAGAGAACAGATCCGGTGTTGTCGGTTCGCATGACGGTTGATGCGCCGCTTCCGCCAACACTGAAGTACACACGCATTTTTGCGTTGGATGGGAATGTTGTTCCCGCGCGGGGAACACCCCCGATCACAAAGGGGGGAGGAATAAAGTCGGCGCCGCCGGTAAACGAGTTTGTCTGGAATTGGTACGCTGCATTTGCACTGAGCGCCATGCCCGTGGCCGTCTTGATACCGGTTGTGAGTGTGAATGTGTACCATGTGTTGCCTAGAAGCGGTTGTCCGTCGGCCATGTGGTCGCATTCGATACGGTTGCCCCCTTTTAGGAGCGCAGTGATACAGAGATTGTCACCCGTCGGCGTTCCGCCCTGTACGTTCCCATCGTTCGTCTGCAGCCGGACGGTCCCGCTCGCTCCCACCGTGAGCGTCGCGCCGCTGAGCGGCAGATCGAATTCGCGATCAATGAACGCTTCCACGGGCACACCTGTTTGGCCGTCGGACGGGCCGCCGTTATTCGTGGGGTCAAAAGCCAACGCGGCGCTGCTCAATACGAAGAGGAGAACAAAAAAATACATCCGTAGAAGATGATTTTTCCTCACTATGGAAGACAACATAAGTTGGAGGGGGCAAATAGACACGATTAGTCTATAAGAACTTTAATTTAAAAGTATCTTTACAACTGTTCTTTGTAGATCCATATAATATTCCATAGTTCGTACTTTTCTTGCAGTCTTAAAAAGTCTGCTGCTGAAATCGATCTCTTATTTATTAAGTTGATCACGCCGCCTGATAACCGCAAATCTGTAGGTTATGAGCGGTGCAGTTGCAATGCAGATCGGCCATGTGGACGTTCACCTACTCCATAGTCCTATGAAAACTGCCGATGAAGCTTTGTGCTGTTTCCGATTGCAGAAGATCAGTATCTGCAAAGAATCCCTCAATCGTGTTTGAAGGTATCGTCCAGTGCGACAAAAAAAGAATTGGCTCCCAAGTTCAAGTACTCTCATAGAGCTTCTGGCGGATGCGGGGTATTGGAAGGGGGTGGCGGTGAAACTGAGGATTATCAATGTGTGTATGAACGATGCCTGTAGCGTGGTTGCATGTTTTTCTCATTCCTCGTACCGTACTTCCTTTTTTTGCACGTTTGCTCGGTATTCCATTTACTTCATCCAATGTATCTTCTGTGACAAATGCATTTCATACGAGAAGCATCGATATCTGCGCACTTAAGGAAAGAAAAGATGTTCATATGTTAAAAAGAGTGCCACCCTCCATCCACGTAGATGGTCGCACCCGTGACGTAGCTTGCTTCTTGTGATGCAAGAAAAATAATGGCACCGGATACCTCTTCCGGTTTGCCCATACGATGCAGTGGAATATGTTCAAGAATGGCTTTTTTTGCCTCCTCGGAGATACGTACACCTTCAACTCGCGGTATTTCAATCACACCGAGTGCGATAGCGTTCACATTGATACCGAGCGGCGCCCATTCGTCCGCAAGAGTTTCGTTCATGCCAATCATTCCTCCTTTGGATGCAGTCGCATGTGCCGGACCACCGAAGCCGATACCTTCACCGGCGGGGGCGATCCAAGAAATATTTATAATGCGTCCCCATGTGTTTTTTGCCATTTCTTTTGCCGCGCGCTGCGCGCACAGAAACTGTCCTTTCAAATTCACACTGATGGTTTCATCCCATTCCCGTTCAGTGATTTCCAGAGCAGGCTTCGGTTTAAATACTCCTGCACAGTTAATGAGAATGTCCAAGCGCCCGAATTGTTGTCCGACTTTCTCAATAGTTGTATCTATCTGGGCTTTCCTGGACACATCCATTCCAAAACAGTGCGCATCTCCTCCCATCGCAACAATCTCTGCTACAGCGTCTTTGCACAATTCTTCGGTTGTATTTGTCAGGACAACTTTGGCTCCCTGCGATGCCAGAGCGATTGCATACACTCTCCCCAAGGTGGGTTGTGCGCCGGTAATAAGGGCAATTTTGCCGTAGAGGTTGAACATTGTGAGGGGGATGGAGTGCGTTGTGCTTTGAAGCCCGGCAAGTGCTTCCGAGTTACAATGAGTTTTTTTGTCATGGGAAGGCAAGAAAGGAAATGCAATTATAAATGGCATGATCGTTACGAAGGCCTTGCTGCTTTTATGCTTCGCATTTTTGTTTCGAGAGCAGCAACCTTTGTTTGAAGCTTGTCCTTGGCTACCTTGCGATGATGCATCTCCGCGACGTAATCATCGCGGATTTCTTTCGATACATTTACCAGCTCTTCACCCTGTTTCTTCAGTTCTTCCAAAAACTTGCGTTCCTTGATTGCGTTACTATCTATCTGGCGTTGCTTTTCCTTCTCCGTTGTCGCCATATTCGCAGCTTCGGTTCGTTTCTCGCTATCTCGTCGCGCTTGTTGCACTTCCAGCGCACTTTTGCGATTGCGATTGAGGCGTTCCTCATCGCTCACAATTGCTGTGATGCGCGACTGCAGTGCTGTGATGTCATCGGACATAGGATTTTTGGAGGGAAGAGAGACAAGAATTGTTCACCGTACTACCGTGATATGCGTGCGCTGTTTCGACTTTCTGCCTCTGCGACAATCGAACGACGACTTGGCCTGTTATATGTATTGGAAACGACGGGAGACTTCGGTGTGCTGACAACGGGTGTGATGGGATTCCTTTGATACAAGGAATTGTTACTTTGATTGAATCCCATGCTGATCTTCTCCGTTGCATCCACTTTCAGTCGATAGACAATCTGTGCCATATCGGCACGCGATAGTGTTTGGTTTAGGCGTCTGATATTCGCAGGAATTGCATGCAGATCGGAAAGACTTTGCACATATGGGCGGTACCAAAATTCTCCGGTTTGATATGCACCAATACTCAGAGTGAACACATTAGAGATAATCTTTGCCGCTTCAACGAAGTTAATGGAATCCGCCGGATGGAACGTACCGTCAGGATACCCGTCAATTAACTTCTTGATTTTTGCAAAACACACATTCTCTGCGTACCAAGCACCTTTTGATACATCAGAGAAGAAAACTTTCGTTGTGCTACTTGGTGTATTTGCACTCACACAGTTCCCCATACCATTGGTGTCCAAAATAAAGGGATTGATGATGAACTCCACAAATTCTGCCCGGTTGATAATCATGTTGGGTTTGAATGTGCCATCCAGATATCCTTTGACCACATTCTGTGTTCGCAGATATTCAATGGCCTCGTAGTTCGGATTGTTTACGGCAACGTCCGTGAATGGTTGCAGGGAAAATGTTGTGTTTTGTGCAAATGCAGAACCTGTAAAACCGAGAAGGCCGATGATAGTGAGAAGTAGAGAGCGCATAATAAAAAAGGGAAATGAAGCGATTACAGCGTGAGAGAGGGCGGAGAAATCTTCAGCTATCTGGGCCCCCGATACGCACGGTAGAGAGATGTTGCCTCTTCCGTAAGAGAGTGCGTACAGATCTCGACAACAGGAAGAGCTATGTCTGCATTGAGACAAACGTACACGAGAGTTGTGAAGTCCTGACCAATCAGTTTACCGTTCGCCGGACTGCAAGCCGTATGATCGGTGCGGGAACAGAAGATGGTTGTTGCGACGCTGCATGTGAGGGGAGCGGTACCATTGGAGAATCGCGATGCTTGCCGTTGTTTGACCATAAGGTTACTCATGTGAAATCGAATCCTGTTCTTATGTAAAAATTTCCGCAAGGACATGCGGAATACATCATGTCGCCTATAGTCATGGGACTCCATACTCTATTGGACTGATTTCATCTGTTTTTGTGTTTTTTTCGACCACTGCTTCAAGAAGTTTGATGGCATGAGATCGACAATGGCGTATGCCTGCGCTTTCGGGCTAAGAAGACGGTGATTATATTTCCATTCCAGTTCTTTGAGGTAGAGACCGGTATTTTTCTTCCGTATACCGTGATGTTTGAGCATGCGTTCTTTCATCCACGACCAGAAATGTTCCACTCCATCTGTGTGGTCGGTCGTATCGGAAAATCGTAGAAACTTTCCTCCGCGTATGAATCCGGCATAAGCGCAATATTGGCTCTTGCCGATTATTTCTTTGTCATTAAAAATCGTTTCAAAATGAAATGGAATGCTGTCGTCTCGAAGAACATCGATAAATATTTTTCCGTTTTTTAGGTATGTAACACCAAAAATAGGAGCATCACCTTTTTTCGTGTTTTTGTGGTTTATGCCTTGTTTCGTGTGTTGCAGGACTGTGCTTTCGGAGCTACTGCGGTCAGTATCCTCCACTGTTGTCAACAAATGCATTTGTTCCTCAAGGAGATTCTGCTGCGCAAGTAGTATACGAAAGTGTTTATAGCAATCAGCGACAAGCCGATACCGAAGCTTCGTAAGATCCGATGTTTGTTGTGCCGAAAAATCGAGGCAGAAGCAGACGAGAATATCAGCATATTGCTTCAGCTTCGTTTTATCTGTTTTTTTATCGGGATCGAATTTCTTGACGCAAACGCTGCACTTTTTGCGTCCGTCTTTCAGTGTATACAGCTTTGTACGATTTCTGCATGACGGGCAGAGAAAATGACGTGATCCATCCTGTGTATAATCCAAGTGCGTCTCTTGTAACTTTGCCAATACTGCAGCGGATTGAATAATCATAAGGTAAATGAAAAGCATACCACACATTCGGTCCAAAGCCGTGGTGAGTTCCCAAATTTTATAGAGAAAAAGTTTTTATTGACAAAATTGGTACTATGCGGTTAATGCATCGTGTTGCGAATGTTCCGAAGATTCTCTTTGATTAAGACGCAAAATATTTGGCTCCTCGGGCTGGATTCGAACCAGCAACCCTCTCGTTAACAGCGAGATGCTCTACCATTGAGCTACCGAGGAATATGTGATGGTGATAGAAAGATCATACAGACAACCGAGCTTATGTATTTATGACGCCCTGCGGTAGCAGGGCTAGGCATTGAGCTACCGAGGAATAGGGGATGGTGACTGAAGGATCATGCCAGCCAACCGAGCTGGCTTATTTTATGACGTCCTGCTTGTCACCCTGAGCACAGTCGAAGGGAGCAGGACTAGGCATTTAAGCTACCGAGAAATACGAAATAGCCGCAGGCAGTATAAGCAAACCCAACGCATTTGAAAACGAATAGATGACTTCTTCTCCTATGGTCTGAACGTACAAGAATCGCCCGTACAACTCTTTCGGCGTTTGGCGATTTCTGCGTATATTCTTCTCCCGATAGGAGGAATGCCGGGAATATAGAGAAAGGGGACTGCTATCCAGAGAGCCGGAAGATGCCACGCAATAATGCGGAATGCATCGAATCCCTTTTCTACTCTGCCACCGGGAAGATATATATGCATGGCTTTATCCAGCTCTTCGAATGTCAGCTCCGGTGCAACAGCTTTACGGGCTTCCACATTGTGGAAATCCACCAACGACAGTCTGTGAAGAAAATCCAACATCTTCAGCACGAAGACACTTCGTTGGCAAAATCCGCACTTACCGTCGAATAGCACGGAAAACTTGCCACTCGACGTTATATTGAGTGACGTTCGAATCGCATTCATATCTTCTTCCAGCAGCAGCCCGCAGTATGCCGCCAACATGGCAGTGGAAAATGCGCCGACATCGAGCAGGATAAAAATACCGATATGGAACATAACCCCCGAAAGAATGAGTGTTCGCTTCAGTGTTCCCGGTTGCACCCATTGCGGGAGTCGAGACGTGAGAGAGCGGGGAATCAGCAGCAATGCCCATGCGAGCAGGAACATGAGTGTGGCATACGAGATTGTCGCACTGAATACGGGATGACTGAGAGCATCTGCCATATCTTTTCCCCATCGGAAAAAGTGCGGATGGTGAAATACGGCAGCCACCGCAGTGCCGTTTGTCCACATTGTGCCTGTCATTTTCTCCCACCCCGAGAATATATAAATCACTATAACCTGCCAGAGGAGAAGTCTGTACGGCCATATGGGCATTGTAAGCGGAGGAAGCAGTTTGTGCTCCTTCCACCAGGAGTTCCATTGCTTGGGTATTCTTTCCACGGAAAACGCTCTTATTTCCGGCGTGATACAGAGCAGAAATCCGAGGAGTCCCAGTACTTTGTCTCCGCCACCCAACGGAAACAGATTGCGCTCGTGGAAAGAAAGTAAGAGTACGGTGGTCAGTATGGTGCTTATGCGAGGCCACTTTCCTACGCATGCAGACAGTGCGGAAGTCAGCAGAAGAAAGTAGAGAATCCAAACTCCCGTACTTTCCATACCGTCCAATAGTGAAAATCTGTACGCACTTCGAAATGTTATTTCGCCGAGAGGAGTAGGTAGGAACCCGCTCTCGCTGTAGAAAAACGGTACGAAACGTATGACACTGAGCATCCAGAAGAAGACCAGTCCTCCCCATAAGACTCGTAGCAGACCGAATCCGTTTGCTTGTATTTCACGAAAGAAGAAATTGCGAAAAGCGTTCATAATGAGGTGTGGGGACACTGAGCAGTGGCATCTATTCGAGAAACCCACTCCGGTTTCCAGTTCTTCCACCACGAAACACTGTGCGGATACGTGTGCATGGGAAGAACAAAATGATCAATACGAAGACGTACGGGCGTGTCCGGGGCTAGGTTGTACCGTGCACACACTTGCTTTGCGTAGTGTGCTCGTATGGGAAGATTTCGTTCTCTGTATTTGGATTCTTCCAATCGTCGAATGGTCTTGAGTTGTACGGCTGCGTTCCAGAAAGAGACGGTACGAGGCTGCACTTCATGCACTCTGTGCCACTTCCCGTCTTGCTCAGCCTCCACTGCAAAGGACGTTACTCTGCGAAGCGGGTCAGGTGCGAAGAGAGTCCACTTTTGCCACTGGCTTGTAAGCAGAGTGTAGGGCTTTGTCAGTTCGTAGAAGTCCTTGGTAAAGAGTTCAATGAAATCTGCGACGAGGCTTCCGCTTTTCAGTGCTCGCAATTTTTTCGTTTGATCGGAAAAATCCGGCATTGCATACGTGGCAACCGCCACCATATGCCAGATGCAAAACAGAGAGACTGCCCATTCTTTCTTCGTAAGACTCATGAACAGATTGTATACATAGCTGCCGGGAAAAGAAGTTGCACATTGTCCCGAGAGACAGGCATTACTTCTGCTTCGGAAGCAGCAGTACTATCTCTCTTCCCACGAAGTGGTCCGGTCTGCGGTAGAACAGCGTCGGCTTTTCTCCGTCTTCGGGCTCCACGGGGAGCACGATGTCGTACGGAAGCTCTTCTATGACTTTCCAAATCTTTTCCAAGAAAACCGCTTTGGTTTTGGTTCGCCAAACCGGCCATGTGCATACCAACGGTACTCCCGGAAGCGTTTCTGCCGCATTGCGAAGGAAGCCTTCTTGCAGTGCTTCGTTCTCCGCTTTTTCTTTCATGGCATCTTTGAGCGTGGGTTTCACTTTCATGGGTGTGCCAAGGCTTGTTTCCGTGACCACAACGTCCGGAAGTTCTTTAAGCACAAACGGCTTAAGAGCATCGTGTTTCCATACAACGGAAGGTACTTCTTTTTTCAGTATCTTTTCTTCTTTTCGTATCCAGTCCAAATTTGTCGTGGTGCCTCCGATTGCCTTTTGAGCTTTATCGGATGCCAGTACCGGCCAGCCACGAAGCAGCGCCTCCATGGGTATCACTCCCGTGCCGCAAAACGGGTCGAACACCATAATCACAGGAGTTTTCTTTATGGCACTCTTACAGCCGTTTTCCGTGGCAAGCCATAGTCCGAAGTTCAGAAGTATTTGTGCAAGTTTCGGAGGAAGGAGCCCTACGGTTGTGTCTCGCACGGGTTTTTCCATATCACGCTTTGTGTAGGAATCGATGTCTTGTGCGGCAATGGTTTTGCCTACCCAGAAGAGATCTTCCCCCATTATGACTGTCAGTTCACATCCTTGGCTGCCATCCAGCAGACCTGCATCGTGGAGCAGTACGGTTGCCGCAGGTTTACGGTCCGACCCTACGTATCTGCTGGCTCTGCCATCTTTTTTAAGCGCATCCTTACACTTGCGGTAGAGCTGACGTACCACCTTCGGAGAGACTCCAACAGTGCGTAGTCCGAATGTAACTTTGCCGCGTTTCTTCGTTATTTCATTCAGCAGAACCTTGGGCAGGTCTGCCAGAGAGAGTTCGCTGCCTCCTATTTGTTCTGCCAGTACCACCGTTCCACCCAGTGCATTGAGTACGGATGGTTTCAACGGTTCTGTTGCGCTGAAAAGCGCTATCTTTTTATCCAGTACTTTCTCCAAAGAAAATCCGGGTACCACCGCAGCAAGTTCTGCGGTACTGATGTGCGGTTGGTGTCCCAGGAAAGCGGCGTAATGTTGCATGTAGGCACCAGTCTTCAGCAGAAGTTCTCCAAACTCAAGAAATGAGAGTGGACAGTTGCTCGGTGCATCGTAGAGCTCAATCTTTTGCGGCTGTCGGCGGGGACAGTACGGAATGTACTATAAGGAACAATGCGGTCACTCCAATGGGTGCTATTTGCACAAGGCCGCGTGCGTATCCCGTTTGATTCAATGCTTCGGTGGAAAGTCCCGTAAAGAAGAAGAGAGGCAATTGGCCTATATAGAGCAGAAGGAAGAATGCGGTGAATATGACAGTGGCGCTTCGCAGAGACTCCTTTTGAAAGAACACAATGCATCCGAGTAGCAGGGGAATGAGCAATGCCCAGTTCCCCTCGAAGAATGTGTTAATAATTATGGCGTATGCCACACCCTCTTGCCACGCGATCTCCAATCCCGATACGGATTTTGCGTTACCAAAGGGCAAATTGTGTGCCAGCTTAAACAAAATCCACGGTGCTCCCACAAGCAGCAATGCCATCGCAAAGTTGGAAACTGTTCTTCGTACCTGCTTTTCACCGAAGACATCATGTGCGTGTAAATGCCTCAAAATGAACACGAGGAGAAGGAGTATGACCGGCAGGTACAGCAGCAGTGCCTCGTTTTTGGTAAAAACGAGAAGCCCCGTAGCCAACGCGCCAAGTCGCAAAAAACTGGCGCTGTGTTCGTCGCTTTGAGCCGACACAGCTCCGTACAACATGGAGACAGCTGCAAAAATATGAGCCGCCATAAACACATCTGCATACGGGGTCACTCCGTGCATGAAAAAGAGTGGCAGACTGCTGAGTCCGTACACTCCTGCCAATGCCCAAGCGGCGGGCATACGCCTACGCAGAGTGCAGTACACCAAAATAAGTACGCATAGAAACCAAACGAAATGAATGGAGTTCGCCAGTCCTTCATGCCATTGCCTTGCCATGTCGGTCAGCATTGTTTTGGTCATGGAGACAGTGGGAGGGTACGAACTTACGCCTCCTACGGCAGTAATATCGTTGCCGATGGCAAACTCGAGCGTGAGTGCGTTGGTAATGCCAAACAGTTTTCCTCTCATGTTCCAGTTGTTAAACACGTCATCTTGGTACGGCGGTGTGCTTACCAAAATCACTGCGCCAACTATCAACTTGAGCAGAGTCCAACACATCAGGGTGGCAAGGAGTATGGTAACGGGCTTGGACAGCCGCACATTCTTCGGGAGAGAGGGGACAGGTTTTACGTGCCATGAAACGTGGAAGCGCATCCATAGCAGGGAAACAAGAAGGAAATAGCTAACTTGTATGCCCAAAAACCCCGTGAGACTCAGCGACATAAACCCGGCAATATGTGCAAGGAACGAGAGGTACATACTCAATGTTGTTCCAAGCAAGCACCCAAGTGTCCATCGCTCCAGATTCAATAGAACAGGATGCTCCTTCTCAACTAAGCGGAGCGTGAGCCATCCCGAAACTGTGGGAAGCAGTAAGCCGACGGGGAGCAGAAGCAGCATCATGACTGTTCGCGGAAGATAAATGTTCCCGTTTCAAATTCATGCAGTATTCCCCCGGGTCGTGTGAGAACAACTCCTCTGCTTTCCAGCTGATTCTTTGGATTCAAAATCACATCCGGTCTCTTGTAGACAACCCACGTATCCTTGGTGCCGTCTTGTTCCGGTTCTGTTGGCACAATGGGGTACGTGTAATATCGAATCAGCCCCAAGTATGGCCATCGCTGCGGCGCAAGGAATACATATTCTTTTCTGTCCTGTACGAGCGATGCCGCACCTGCGGCGAAATCCGTAAAGAATGATCGCTCTCTGAATGTGCGTTGCCCTATGGGTTTACTGAGGTAGGTGTCGTAATCATGTTTGGCGTTCCAAAGGAATTCCGTACCCATGCGAATGTCATATGTTATCCATAGCGCGGCCATTACTCCCGCCAGCGTAGACATCGCTTTCTTTTTTCGCGCAGGATACTTTTTTATGCCATAGACGGTCCACGCCACTGCAATGCCCATGACAATGTAGAAGTAGCGGTTTGCAGACTGTTCCATGGGCGGAGTACTTTTAAACATCATTTCACGGCCAATGGGGGTGAATGCAATGTGCGGACCCCATAAAAAATTGATGCTCGACGGTCGTATGGAGTCGAATGTCCAAAACGATCGCAGTGCCACCAGCAATTTCTCTACCGGATTCCACCCTTGCACGCGCAATCGATTGATAATCAGCTCACTGTCTGCAGGCAGACCGATGCCGATAAAATCGGTTCGCCTCTCCCATCGTTCGTATTTGGTCATATCCAGATAAATGCTCCCGACTCCGTTTGTGGGGGCAAGTCGCAAGGATGCTTTCGTCAGGTCATCGTTGTCCCGTCCTTTCTCATGCCAGTAGATGCCTGCTTCTATGTAGTCATCCGCTTTGTAGTCCAACGAAATCGTATCTATGGGATCTGCCGTAGAGACAGATCTTCCAAAGAGACTGCGTACGGTCGTGGATATCCGCAGACCTTCGGGAGTGGAAGTAAGAGAAGGGTCTCCCGCAACTTCCCATCCGCTTTCAAATGTTTCTCCCGCAAAACTCCACTCGGCACTGCGCATTGCATTCGCATGTGAGGGCGCAAGAGCACCGAGAAACAGAGTACCTATGAGAAGAGAGCGAATATTCACGGAAGCATGGTACATCCTTTTCATTTCCTATGCTGCCTGTGCGACATCTATTTCTTCGGGACCTCCGGCAACAACCGCTTTTATGCGTCGCACACCCGAAGAGGAGCTCTCTTCCTTCTTTATGGTAAAGCTTCCCAGCATTCCCGTGCGGGCGACATGCGGACCGCCGCAAATTTCTTTGCTGAACGTCAGCTTGTCGTTTCCAATAACGTACACTTTCACTTCACTTTCGTACCGCTCGTCAAACACTCCTATGGCTCCTTCGTCTTTGGCTCCTTCCACCGTGGTGATGTGGTACACAACGGGCAGATCTTCTTTGATTGCCTGATTCACCAGTTTCTCCACATGCTCCAACTGATCCGGAGTCATTTTGTCATCATGAGAGAAATCGAAGCGTAATCTTTCTGCGGTAATATTGGATCCTTTCTGGTACACATGGTCTCCCAATACTTTTCGCAGTGCGGCATTGAGCAAGTGCGTTGCCGTATGGAGTTTGGTGGTTTCTGCACTGTGGTCTGCCAGACCCCCCGAAAACTTCTTTTCCGCTCCCGCACGAGAGAGTTTTTGGTGCTCTGCAAACGCTTGTTGAAATCCTTCCATATCCACTTTCATGTGATTTTCTGCGGCAAGTTCTTGTGTCATTTCTATGGGAAAACCATAGGTATCGTACAGATGAAATGCCGCGAGTCCGTCTATGGTATTGCCTGCCTGCTCCACTGTTTTTTGGAATTGTTTCATGCCTTCGTGCAGTGCTTTGCCAAACTGTGTTTCTTCATGGCTCAGCGCATCACAGATTTCCTTCTTCTTTTCGGCAAGATGCCCGTAGAAGCTGCCGTACTGTTCTATGACCGTTTCGGCAATATTCGGAGAGAATGAACCGTTATGCTCTATGCCCAGAGCCCGAGCGGAACGAATGGCACGGCGAATAAGTCGACGAAGTACGTAACCCTGATCCACATTGCTCGGTGTAATGCCGTCTCCGATTATAAACACCGCTGCTTTTATATGGTCCGTGATGATACGTGCATGGCGTAACGTATCGGGATTCAGTTTGCCTTTTACCATTTCCTGCACGTCCTCATGCATGCGTAGCACGCGCTCGAGTATCGGTTTCATTGCATCTGTTTCGTACACATTATCCACTCCCTGCATGACGGCTGCCGTTCGCTCCAGACCCATGCCAGTATCCACATTTTGCTGCGTTAGTGGCTCGAACGTACCGTCGTCTTTTTTGTTGTACTGCATGAACACGTCGTTCCAAATTTCAAGCCAGTCATCTTCGTTTACGGCAGGATTGCCGTGCGGTTCTCCATTTCCCACCCAGTAGAACATCTCGGTATCCGGTCCGCACGGACCGGTTTGCCCGGCAGGACCCCACCAGTTTTCCTTTTTGGGCAGGAATGCGATGCGGTCTTCGGGAATACCGACTGTTTTCCAGTATCCTGCCGCTTCTTCGTCTTTCGGTGCATCGCTGTCTCCTTCAAAGCAGCTGACCGCGAGCATTTCTTTTGGAATTTCCAAAACCTTCGTCAGAAACTCGAAGCTCATTTCTATTGCTTCTTTTTTGAAATAATCACCCAAGCTCCAGTTGCCCATCATTTCAAAACAGGTGAGGTGGGACGAGTCGCCCACTTCGTCTATGTCCTGTGTGCGAATGCACCGTTGAATATCTGTCAGTCTGTTTCCCGCGGGGTGCGTTTCCCCTATGAGATAGGGGACCAACGGATGCATACCGGCTGTAGTAAAGAGTACCGTCGGGTCGTTTTCGGGTATGAGCGGTGCTCCGGGTACCACCGCATGACCGTGGCTGCGGAAGAAATCCAGATACGCTTGCCGAATCTCATTGGTGCTTCGCGGAGGCATAAGAGTGGGCAGAGTATAGCAGGTGCGTAACGGCACACTACTCCCTCTTCCCTTTTTCTTGGCTTAGGACAATGCCGTACCGGAGTAGTCCGTACATCGCATGAGTTTCCCTCTTGCTCTTTTGTACGTGTGAGAGCCATTATAGGTCACTTACTTATCAGATGTTTTTCTTGTATAAAAGTCAAGTATACGCTACTTTTGCTTCTCATGCCCGGTGAGGTATATACAGAGTCGGCAGTGGAAGAACGACCGTTTGTAATAGGTCCGTTGTCGCCGGAGGAAGAAGAATTTATTCCTGAGTACATCAGGAAAAACCTGCAGAGAGTACGCGATGAGGGCATAGATGGAAATGATGCAAACATAAAAGTTCCTGGGATTACCGCAGCAATCGGTGCGCTTATTACAGAGATAGATGGCTATTTAAAGAGATGTCTTCTGAGCGGTATTTTGACTCAACGACAGTGCAGTGATGCCATGGAACGTATTGCTGCCGCGGGGAGGGGAAAGGGTCTGGAGCACGAGCCGGAGGTCGTGACGAATGTGTATGAGAGAGTGCTGAATAAAATTACAATGGAGGTTAAAATTGCGTTGGAGGAAGCATTGGTGAATCATCTGGAGCATGGCAATAAAGACCCTTTTAAAACCATTGAAGGAAAATACTGGGTAGATTCCGACGGTCATTTTCATTCGTGGTCGTTTGACCACGGTGATGGTTTTGAGCCCGCAGCGATTGCCGACCCTACAGATTCCGATCATCTTGAAATTCCCAATGGCAGAGGTCTTCTGCTTGAAAAAATGTTTATGGACACGGTGGAATACGGTTCTCAAGGAACGTCCGGGCAGATTGGCACGAGTGTGCACATGACGAAACTTACCGGTACGTTGACGCAACGAATGGTAGAAGCGGATGAGGATGATGATCCTGAAGATGGAGAAAAGAATGGTTTTCCAGAGCTCGCCCTAGACAGATACGTTCGTCATGCCATGCATGGTATTCTTGATGACAGGCAAAAAAATCAGGACGCAGATGCCAAAAAAGAGGCAGAACGAGTAAAGAATAAGCAATTAAGAGAAGCATGGTTCGGAGCGAAACAAAAATTGATTACATGGTTGGAGGGAAAGTGGACCGTGCGTGAGCATTTGTCTGCGACAGTTGCCAACATAGGCAAAAGAGTACGGCGAAAGACGAAAGACCCGAAGCACGGAGAGTAATACTATTTGGAGTCTTCGCTCTTCAACTCTTCGTATTTGTCGTAGAAGGAGTTGCCCACGGTTCCAATGAAGAACAATACTCCTTTTGTCAGTTTTTTTACGTTGTGCACATACTTGTTCTCATGTTTCTTGCCCGTAGGGGCAGGCATGTCTCCGACAGAGCGCATTTTTTCAAATCCCCATTCACATATGTCATCCACACCGTTTTGAAGGTGCGCGAGACAGTGCCCTATGCAGTTCGCCCAAAAGTTGCCTTTGTCTCTCTTCATGCCGTCCATACTAACAAATATGGTGCATTTCTGCCAGAATGTCAGAAAAGCAGGGGAGCGGGAGTACAATACGCACAATCGTTCACAGCACTGCTCTTCGTTGTACACCATGTATGCTGCCGTTGCCCCCGCTTCGCCCCCTGCTTGTTGAATGTAGTATTTTGGGCAGAGCTACGGTGGGCAAGAGGAGTGAGTGTATGGTATTCTTTGGCTCTCGGTCGTTTACATCACTGGGGATGACAGGTTTCGACAGCGTGATTTCTAGCGTTCGCTAGCTTCTGTTCGGGATGGCAACGGTTCCCGATACCCACTTGTTGCACACTATAATTGCCGACTCTCTAGTTAGCAGAGCCAATCGTATTGCTGAAGGTGTTCTCGCTCGTATGAGCTTGACCCCTCAGTTTGCAATGGCTGCATAAGTTCGCTCTACGCGAACGCGTCTCTCCTCCCATCCTCGCGTAAGAGGAAGAGGCGTCACTTAGCGAGGTGAGTATGAACCTGACGTGATTCATACTGACATAAAGCGTCACCCCTCTCTGCCGATCTTGGCCTCATTCTTATGGCAGCGAGTATCGAACGAGGCATGACAGTATGAGCACGTTCTCTACACGTTGGACCCGGGTTCAATTCCCGGCATCTCCACCATGATTCGATAACTGATTATCAGAATCATCCGAGTCATCATCAAGTTTCGGAATTCTGTGTTCAACTATTACCCTTCCATTGCGGTAAACAGTAACCCGATGAATGAGCAGACATACAATCTGTTCTTTCACCTGTTTGCTGATGGTTTTGTATTTTTTCCTGTATACCCTTGCTAATTTCTCCAGAGAATTGAGCATTTGCTCTTTCTCCTTTTCACCATTGACCAATCCCGTTAAGCGCTCCTCCTCTTTTACCAGTACTTCAATTTCATCATTGATTTCCCTTGCGAGTTTATCGTGACGGTTCTCTGCAAGGGAACCACGCCCTAAAGCCCTTCCCAGACGTGTTAGCTCTGTGTCTTTTTCCTGTAATGCTTCCCTTGTAACTACCAATTGATCTTCGTATTCCTGTAATTTGGATTCCTGCTTTAGCTTTCTTTCCAGTGCAGCAAGATATTGCTTGGGGTTATTCAGCAACTCTTCGATTCGAAAGGTTCTCATTGTTGTTTTCTTTGAAGCGCCTCTTTCGTATCAGCCAACATGCCGTCTTCCATTTCCTGTTCAGTCAGCATGCAATGGTCCCAAAGCTCTTGATACAGCGGGTCCATACTGAATCTGACTGTGCCATCCTTATCACTTGGAACCTCCGAAAGACCACTCTGGTATTCCGGAAGCAGAGGATTGGAAAGGAGCTGATTGAGAGCGCGTTGGTGAGTCAATAATTCATCCAAGTATTTCTCCGGTAGCCGTTCTTTCAGGAGGGTAACCTGATTATCGATGTGCCACACTTTCCATTGCTTGATGGCATTAAACCGCTTCCAAATTTCCTCTCCTTGTTTCTCGTACGCGTCCGCAAGAGTGGAGAGGTTGTGCGTACAATCCGCGCAACTCACCATCAAGGATTCTTTCGAGGCAACCTTGAGGTGTTCTAGGTAGAGTTTCTTCCGTTCTTTCCAAGGAAGAGATTTGTCCTGTTCCGTTACTCCTTCGACGATTTCGAGTACGTTTGCTCCGAATTTCTGTCCGATCTCTGTGTGGTACTTGCCCTTTTCATTTTCCGGAACATCCTCCAAGACATCATGGAGAAGCCCGGCGATACAAGTGTCTTCATCGGCTCCCCAGTGGGTCAGAAGACCGAAGACGGCCATAGGATGAGTAATGTAGGGCAAACCATCCCCCTTGCGGATCATGGGACTGTGCACGAAAACAGCCAATGATATGGCTTCCAGTAGTCTGGGAGTGAGAAAAGTATTCATAGTTGAGTTGGTGAAAAAAATAAACGGTCGCGAAATCATTCGTTCCTCATGCGAGAATTGAATAATTTTCTGATTAGCCAATAGGAGGCGCCCGCTTATTTCTTTTCTTGTAAGGAAAGAGATGTTTTCTTCCCTTCCTTGAAACAATAAACCGAAAAGGCGCTGACAGCCGTTTTTGAAGCTGAGGTGCCATGTGCCTTAAGGGTAGCACGCCCTCTGTAATTTGTCACTCTGATTCATGGGCTTTTCTGCATAACAACAGCCGCAAAAAAAACAGTTCAATGAGCATGGCGTTCCGAATGTGGATTACCTGCAAGACATCTTGCGTGCGCCTCGGGAGAAAATTGATAAAGTTGTCGGTCTAATGCCCACGCAAAAAACCAGTCTGCGGCTTACCGTATTCAAAGTTGAAAAAACAAAGTGGAAGGCTGTTGCAAGCCGTCACAGGCTTCGTCTTTCTGAGTTCGTGCGATGGACGGTAAATACCAAGGTCAGAATCCCCACGTTGGATCTTGCAAAGAAACTGGAGAAAAAGAAACCTGAACAAATGTGCATCATCGACGTCACAAACTACGATGCCCAGTGTTCAATGTTTTGATTTGAGTGGTGTGCGTATAGAAGCGAAGCTGAATAAGGGCTAAACTAGCAACTCCATTCTACTTCTTACTATGTCTAGTTTTGAAGAATATAGAGAGAGATTTAAAAAGCTGACCGATGTCGAGCTCCAGGATACTTTGAACAAAGACTGTGGCAATCCCGGGTGGGTAGCAGCAAGGGGATTTTTTCTATCTGCTCTGAGAGAGGAATTTGAAAGTCGTGGTCTTGATTATTCAGTTGCCCAGGCTCAAGCCAAAATATTTTATGAGCAGAAGAAAAAGTTACAGTCACGAGGTGAGAGAAAACCGCTATGAATATCGACCTCGACATCGACGGGACTATTGTCACTCGTGAATATGAACTTGCAATTGCGACGATACTTACGATATTTCTGATCTTTTACTTCATGATAGTGGAGTTTACTGGGAAATGAGCTCCGACCAGCCTAGGATGAGTTGTTCAAGGCGGTGTAAACTTTTCCGCAGGATGTCCACCATTCGACTCGTCGTTCGCTTTCAGCGAACTCCTCGCTCATGGTAAACCACAAAATCCTTAATATGGTATGGCATTACTTTTTGACCTATGCCATAATAAGGATATGTTAGATCCACGAATACAAAAACGGCTGGATGAGAAGCTCAAGAAATTAAATGCTCTTCGTCCGCTCAATATATCTCAAGTGCAAAAACTACGAGAACAGCTGGAGATTGAAATGACCTACAACTCCAATGCAATTGAGGGGAACAGTCTAACCCTTCGTGAGACATGGCTCGTCTTGCACGAAGGAATTACCATCAAGGGGAAACCTCTTAAAGATCATCTCGAAGCAAAAGACCATAGAGACGCATTGGAATTTTTGTACGAACTCGTTTCTGGCAACCAATGCACAATCTCTGAACATCTCATAAGGCAACTGCACCAGCTTGTCGTAAGAGAAACAGAGAAGGAGTATGCAGGAAAATATCGCGATGGTGCTGTGATAATCGGAGGAGCAATGCACATTCCTCCTGATGCTTCACAAGTTCCGGGACTCATGAAAGAACTGATGGAATGGCTCCAAAAGAATGAAAAGAAGCTCCATCCCGTTGTCTTATCTGCATTGTTGCATCACAAACTCGTTGCCATTCACCCCTTTTTCGATGGAAATGGAAGAACATCTCGTCTCGTCATGAATGTCACGTTGATGCGCAAGGGTATTCCACTGGCTGTCATTCTCAAGGCAGATCGCAAGAAATACTACACTGTGTTGCAGAAAGCAGACGACGGAAACACGGAACCGCTTGTGCTCTTTGTTGTCCAATCTGTTGAGCGCTCTCTGGATCTCTATATTCGAACCTTTGCCAAAGAAGATACTGGAAAGTTGGTCAAATTGTCGGATGCCGCAAGGAGTGCAAAGTACAGCGCAAAGTACTTAAATCTCCTCGCGCGAACAGGTAAACTGTTTGCGGTCAAACGTGGTCGGTTGTGGTACACGACAAAAGAGGCAATCAGGGAGTATGAACAAGGTCGTTTACGGAAGCGGTAATCTGCGCCTATTCTCCAAAATCCTACTCGTATGACCCATAAAAAATCAATCTCCACAAATAAAAATCTGGCATGCCTGCCACTGTCGCACATGTACGACGCGGCCTGCCCGCCGAAGCTCACTATGCGGCTCACTGCGTTCGCTCACAGTCCTTCGATGTATCTGAAGGAGTGTGACTTCGTACGTCGAACAACGACACGGCGTGGCGAAAACAAGTTACCGTGAAACGGAAACTTGTATACACTGATCTTCTCCGGAAAGAGAAGATGGCAACTATCAGATGTCCAAAGTGCGAAAAGAATTCCGAAGCGGAAATACCCGTGGGACAATGTCAGTACTTTTATGTTTGTCCACACTGCAGCGAACGCCTAAAAGCACAAGGAGAGGATTGTTGTGTGTTCTGCTCCTATGCAGATGTACCTTGTCTAACTGCACAGCAATACTGATTCAAATACCATCATGGTAACTCCTGTACGGAAGCGACAAAGCTTTGGAGAAAGATTTTTTCTGTGTTGTAACCACCTTTGATCAAAATTTGTATTCAAGTATACTGCCTTCATGTTCCGGGGCGCCAAGTATGGCAGTGACTCAGTTTCCGATGAAATCCGGAACCGCTGCGTGGCAATCGTCGGTATGAATGCGACGGGAAAGAGTAACTTCGGAAGAGCATTGGCATCTGCGTTGCACATGAAGAGGTGCGATATAGATGCTGCCTTTGTACGGCAATATGGTGCTATTCAGGCTTTTATAGAGAAAGAGGGGAATGAAAAATACAGAAAATATGAAGAAGAATTGGTACTGCGTTCCATACAGCCGGGGTACGTACTTGTGCTGAGCGGCGGAGCCATAGAATCCGAAGCGGTACGAAAGTCACTCGCGAAGAATGCAGCAGTTATTTGGATTCGTGCAGGCAAAAAACGTGTGATGAGAAATATTTCGAATGCAAAAAGAGAGCGACATGAATTTGTCGGTAAAGATGTGCGAAAAACCGCGGAAGACCTGCTTGCAATCAGAGATCCTCTGTACCGAGAAGTGGCAGATATTACCCTTGCGGAACGTGTGCGCTATTCGCAGTATATTCCCGTTGCCATCAGAGAGCTTCGTACGTTCCACGGTCACGAACCTTCGGTTTCCGAGTCGCAAAATAAATGCTCTTGAAGCTGTTACAGACAGTGTATACTGTGCGAGCTTGCAATGAAGAAACATGACACATCACTGAACGGAAAAACCCTTCTTGTTGTTAATACCGGTTCTCCCAAGAAGCGTTTTATTTTTCAGCGGTTAAAAAAATTGGGTATCAGGGTAGTGGTGATAAACAAGGAAAAGAACTGGGCGCAGCCCTACGTGGATGAATGGATTCTCACGGACACATACGATCGTTTGGCCGCGGTGGATGCGGTGCGTGTTTGGGTAAATGCCTCCAAATCAAACAGATTTGACGGTATTACCACGTACTGGGAAGACGATGTTCCTCTTGCCGCACGTTTATGTGCGGAATTTAAAATGATGGGCAATTCTTTGGAAGCTGCGAATATTACGCGAGACAAATATCGTATGCAGGAACGACTGAAACAATGCGGTTTCAATTTTATAGATCAGCGATTGCTCAAAACGGAGAAACAGCTGGAAGAAGCCATGAAGCATATCGGTTTTCCCGCAGTCATGAAGCCGGTGGCGGGAAGTGACAGCCAGTTTGTGCTGCGTGTGGACGACGAACAACATGCCCGCGATGCTTTCTCGTATCTGCGCCGAAATTGCAATGCCGCATACGATCCCATTTTTCAATTCAACAGACATTTTCTGTATCAGAAATTCATAGAAGGTCCCGAGTTCAGCATGGAGTGCTATTGCCAACACGGTGTGCCGCACATTGTGGGAGTGCATGAAAAAACAATTATGAAACCGCCGTTTTTCATGGAAACGGGAGATTATTGTCCTCCGAGAATAGATGAAGAAGAGCTTGGCGAACTAAACGATGCGGTGAAAAACGCATTGATAGTGTTCGATATTCAAAACAGCTTGGCTCATGCGGAAATAAAACTGACTGACGACGGACCGATGATCATAGAAATTGCCTCTCGCATGGGCGGAGACTACACCTACGACAATGTTCTCAGTGCGTACGGGTTCGATATGGTCGACGCATCGGCCTACATCGCGTTGGGTCAAAACGTAAAACAGAAGGCGAAAGAAACGGGCAAATGTATTGTCAGTCATTTCTTCATACCCGAACATTCTGGCATTATTGCGAAGTTCCGCGGAAAAGATGAACTGAAGAAAGCGGGATTCAGCAGCTCGTTTTCCAAGAGCATAGGTGATTCTGTCTTTGTGCCCCCCGCAGGATACGAAAATGTCGGGTGGATTACATCCGTTGCGTCATCGTTCGCATCGGCAGAAAAAAATCTCTCGAACATACTGGGGAAGGTGGCAATAGAAGTGACGCCGTTTCGCAGTACGTCTTCCATCGGACGAACGAAGAGGCGTGGCAGAACGGGAGCGGCATCTCTGGCGAATACTCACTCGAGACAAGGGGCAAAAATAGAGAAAATTCGCACGCTTCCCAGACGGTCGCTCCGTAAGCTTCATGTGGGCATAGCATGCAACGTGTATCAATCAAACGGTGCCAATGCAGTCGAAGCAGATTTGATGTCTGTGGGACGCAACATAGAAAACACCCTCATAGAGAGAGGGTACAAGGTCACATTCATAGACTTCAACGATGTGCCGAAAGCAATAGAGCAATTGGCCTCGGAAGGCATAGATATTGTGTTTAATGTGTGTGAGCGCATTAACGACAGCAGTTTACTGGAGCCGCATGCCGCCTCTATTCTCGATATCATGCAAATTCCGTACACGGGTTCCAATCCGTTTACTTTGGGTCTCTGCATAGACAAAATCCGCGTAAAGAAACTGCTCGCGTTCCATGATATTCCGACTCCGCGGTGGGACTACGCATATGCGATGGACGACGCGATAAGCGACGATCTTCGCTATCCGCTCATCGTCAAACCCGCCAATACGGATAACTCCATAGGTATTACCAATAATTCGGTGGTGACAAACACCAAAGAGTTACAGCGACAAATGGAAGAAGTGATAGTGCAGTTGGGCAGCCCCGCACTGGTGGAAGAATACATAGAAGGCGACGAGTACGATGTGTCCATTATCGGGAATGACGAAGAAGATTTGAAAGTACTTCCGTTATCACGATCCATCTTCACGGCAATGCCCGAGGGGTACTGGCATATTTATCCTTTCGATGCCAAGTGGACCGAAGAAGATGCGTACGAGAGAATAGTCATAGACAGGCCCGCAAAGATTCCGGGTCGCTTGGCTTCGCTTATTTCGGAAGTGGCTCTCGATACCTACAACATTCTGGATTGTCACGACTACGGTCGTGTGGAAATTCGTACGGATGCCGAGGGGAATCCCTATGTATTGGAGTTAAATCCGAATCCTTCCATCAGTATCGGCGATTGTGTGCCGAACTGTGCGAAGCTGCTGGGTATGGACTACGGAGACTTTTTGGAAGAAATAATGCGTATGACCATCCGTCGCTACAAAGACCGTCCTCCGTACTATCATTTGCAGACAAGTATCCTCTGAACGTATGTCTGCAATTTCGTCTGTCGTCGTAGAGGATTTGGAGCAAGCCAAAGATGTGTGGAACGCACTTTCCCCGCATGAAAGTCTGTATGACGAATGGGAGTTTCGCAGATTATTTTATAATCCTGCGAAGTCAGCATTGCGATTCATTGTGGCGAAAGACAGCAGCAACAAGCCGATAGCATTGCTGCCGTTGCAGCAAAGCACCATTCAGGGCTCACTGACTCTGGAGTTCTTCGGCGGGCAGTTTATGGAGTGCAATCGTTTATTTACGCACCCCATGCATTCGGAACTGTCTTTGGAAGATTTTCTTTCCGTGCTGCCGGGAAATTACTGGCTGGATTACATCATTCCCATGGATGAATTCACGAAAAATTTGCCCTTGGATGACTACGCATACAGTTTGCCGATTGCAGGATATACGAATGTTGCAGATTTTTTTGCAAAGAAAATCGATTCGGATTCCATTCGCCAGGCCATACGAAAATTACTGCTACATCCGTTTACCTTCAGGGAAGGTACGTTCGAAGACCTTTCGCCTATGGTGCTGCTTTTGGAAAAACAATTCGGTACGGAGTCGCTCTTCGCGGAACCGGCATATCTCGCCGCTTTACGCACGTTGCTAGAGGGCGATATTCCGTGCGATTTTCGCGTTCTTTGCAGCGGGGGGGTTCCCGTAAGTTTTGCTTTTTCCGTTCTCTACGCGGGGTGTTACTATTTTCTGGCTACCGCAACAGACAGATCTGCGTACAAAGATATCGGTAAACTCATTATCTATCATGTCATAGACAGAGCAATTTCGAAGGGGTGTTCGCATGTGGAAGCTGCGGCAGGGGATTGCGGCTGGAAGGAGCGTTGGGAATTTGAAAGAATACCTCTCCATGAGTACAAAAGCGGTGTTCCTTCTCAAGAAGAAGGCAGAGAGTAAGTTATTTCTACCACCATTTCTTCCATTTAAAGAGCACGAGCATGACAATGGTAAGCAACATCATGCCTCCCCATACCGCAGGGTATCCCCATGGCAACTCCAATTCAGGCATGTAGTGAAAATTCATTCCGTATACACCGACAATGAACGTAAGAGGAATGAAAATGGTAGAGACAACAGTCAGTGTTTTCATGACAGTATTCATTCTGTGACTCATCACGGAGAGATAATTATCCAACATGTTCGCAAGTAATTCACGGTACGTATCTGCCGTATCTGTTGCCTGAATCGCATGATCTTGGAGATCACGGAAAAACGGACGAGTTTTCTTTTGAATCAACACGGATTCAGAGCGATTCAGAGAACCTACAACATCTCGCATGGGCTGTATTGTTTTCCTCGCAAACAGGACTTGCTGTCTGAGTTGGTAGATTCTTGTCATTACTTCATTACTTGGTTCCGACATTGTGTCTTCTTCCAAGTCTTCAATGCGATCTCCCATTGTATTTAAGATTGCAAAATATGAGTCTACGACTGCATCAAATAATCTGTAAAAAAGGTAATCTGCGCCGGATTTACGAATTTTACCCAGTCCTTTACGCAGTCGTTCTCCGGTGGGGTCGAATGCATCTTCCGGCTGCTCTTGCAGCGAAACCACGATATTGTCCTTTAGAATCAAGCTTATGTGCTCCACTCCGACATGTCCGTTCTCATCCTGCAGGTGCAGTATTTTTATGACGGCAAAGAGGCAGTCCTCAAATTCTTCTATTTTTGGTCTCTGCGACGTGTTCACGATGTCTTCCAAGAGAAGAGAGTGTAAATTCAGTTGCATGCCGATAGTATTTATCAGTCGTGTATCGTCTATTCCGTCCACATTTATCCATGTCACACCTTTGTACTTTGTAAGGTCAGGAAGTTCTTTTATATCTTTCAGTACGGTTTCATCACATTTGGATTCATCATATCGCCAAATTGTGATTGTAGGCTTTTCCACTTTCTTCTTGCCGATGTGCGTCAGCGTGCCGGGAGATTCGCCTTTTTTCGAATGTGTTTTTACAAAAAGGGGTATGTGCGGAATTTTTCGATTGTTCATAGGAAGAAGTATCTCTTATCTTCCTTTGCAAAGGAAGAATTTTTACCCGTAGGTTCCGCGATCAGCAATGAGTTTTATATTACGCTGCTCCCCATAGGTCGTAGACAAACAGCACTATTTCAACGGCAATGAGTACGATAATCGTCACTTCCAACCAGAAAGATTTTCGTGCTTCCAACAGGTGAAGAATAAACTCCGAATGTTGCATAAGCAGTTCCAATTTATAGGTGAGTTGCTTGTGTCGCATTTCAATTTCATATTCTTCCAATAAGTCCTTGTAAAAATCGCAGAGATCGGTGTCGTCCCATACGAGATCCGGCGTATCTAACATCGACATGGAAATCGATGTTATTTGGTGCACATCCATAGCTTCACCGGATATGCGCAACATTTTTCTGTTGGACACATAGCCCAATAAAGAGCTCTTCTTGCGCGTTACCAGTGGTTGAAATTGCAGTGTCAGCTTTTCTAGATTGAGTTCTTGCTTTTCTAATCCCAGTGACCGTGCGAGAATCAGTGAAATAACTGCGATAGATTTGGAATCGATAGACGGGACAGTTATACGATCGTCTCGAAAACTGAATTGTGAACCCTCTTCCACTTTTCCCGTTTCTCGGAGAGGGGACTCTTGCACATGTACAATATGTTCGGCGATGTCTGCGAAGAACCGTTGTTCTTCATTGGCAGAAAAATCCCAAAAAACCACGACTCCAAACGGGAAAATAACAACATTCTTCTTCTTCCATTGCACGATAAGAGGATTTCTCATAACAATACTCTCCCGATTACTTTTGATCATCGGTTTCAAGGCAATGGAATCGCCGATATGAACAGCAGATACTCTTATGTTCGTAGTATACACCTCCTTCGAGCAATGTTTATTCATTCTCTTATTTTTATGTATGAGCGGCAATTACATAGCATGAAAGTCACCCATGCCTCCACAAATTCTTTTTTCGAATTCCATTCGTGTATAGCTTGTTTCCGAGGTATGATTCTTCCTCACCTTCATGGAGATCCAAACTGTCATCCTAGGCGTTCTTTGTGCGTTGTCACTGCTCGTGATGCCGGTGCTTCTTCGTGACTACAAAAAAACGTCGGCTAAGCGTAATCATTTACTTGCAGCATTGTCTGCAGATAGCAAAACATTGCGATCCAACTCGAGCAAGATTGGCATTCTCTATGCCGCCATGACTTTTATTTGGATCATCGCGGCAATCATTGTTTTCTTACTGCTTTCACGGGGTTTCATTTTATGACAGACCAGCTCACGCAAGAGCGGCTTATTTATGCGGTCAGTACCCACTGGGCGAAGTATGTTTCCAGAGCACTGATTGCTCATTTGCTTGCAGGCACAGCCATCATCTTAGTAGTCATAGCTTTCGTGACAGCCCCTAAAATGCATGAAATCGGACAAGATATTTTTCTGGTGGGAGTGTTGCTTTTTTTCTTCGCACACCATTTCTTCTTTCACAAGCTGATGAGTGAAGCACTGCTCGATATTATCATTACCGACGAACGGGTGATTTACTTTGATGATTGCCTGCTGACATGTGATGACGAGCACGAAATACCGATTCATAAATTAACGGGTGTGGAAGTACGGCAGCATGGTCTTATTCAGAATTTTCTGAACTATGGGATAGTATGGTTTGATACGGGAGGGGGTATAGTGGAGTTGAAAAGGTCCATTCCTTTTGTTCCGCACCCCGATGAGTTGGTCAGTACGATTACCGAACTTATGCGTCGCAACAGACTATACGATTCTCATTCATGAACATGCGTTACAGATCTATCGGCATTTGCTTTACGATTTTGTGTGCTGTCGCACAGACCGTACATGCGCAGGATGAGTCATTGAAGACTATCATCATAGATGAAACTCTGCTCAAACAGCTCTATGAAAGGCAGTTGCGGTATCCCGATGATACGTACATTCAAAAGCGCATAGCGGATGAACGAGGAGTCATACGAGATTTCATAGAAGAAGAGCTGCAGAAAATTGTCACTCCACCGGTGGAAGAAATAGAGTTGGACGCTTCGGAATTTCCCAAAGCCATAGACAGGCAAAAAAATGTTGTTGCCGGTCTGGAAGACAGACTTCGCGAACGAAAAGTGGATTTGGATCTCTTGCAGACAGAGGAAAAGAAATACTATTTGGATCCTCGGGTAGGCACAGGTGTTCTTACGGACGACAAGTTCCGTCTGACGAGATCTCACGAAGGTCTGCTAGCAAAAAAAGCAATCATAGAAGAGAGGATTGCAGTGGTGGAGTTGCTGCTGCATCAGCAAAAGAGTCGCTACGACAAATTGCTTGTTCAGCAGCGCTTACAGCATTTCAGTCTGTTTATAAGCATAGGGAAATACTTGCTGGTCATATTTTTTGTGTGGTTTTTAGAAGCCTACATTCGCAGAAAATATCTTTCTCAAATTCACGACGCGGAGAAACGATACACAATTACAAAGGTGTTTTCCTCGGTGACATACGTCATGCTCTTCGGTTGGTTGATAGCAACTCTTTTTGCCAAGCAGCCGGGAATTCTAGCTTCGTTTGCCATTGTGGGTGCCGGTATTGCCATAGCTCTTCAGGATGTGGTGAAAGATATTTTGGGATGGATGGTCATATTGCAGCATCGCCTCTTTTCCACGGGAGATCGCATTACCATCGGTGAGTACACGGGTGAAGTGGTGGATATAAATATGCTTCGGGTAACCCTGTTGGAAGTGGGGCTTCCACCCAATGTCATTCTTGAGCATACGGGAAAAATTTTGTCGTTACCCAATGCCCTTGTTCTTACGCAGGCCATTACCAATCACAGTAAGACATCTGACTTTGTGAATGCGGAAATGCATATCACGATTACGTTTGAGAGTAATTCCGTAAAAGCGAAAGCGATTCTCGGAGAAGTTCTGCAGGAAGAAACATTGCGTTTTACGGAAGCAGAACGAATTCAGTATATGCGGAGAACACGTTCCATGTATGTGCAGCGTCAGATATCCGGACCTGCCGTCTATATGGAAATTTCCGCAGACGGTGTGAATTTCATTCTTCATTTTTCCACTCCCATCGGAGAGAGGCGCTCTGTGGTAACCAAGCTTTCTGAATGTATTCTTGCAAGATTCAATGAAGAAGACGATATCACACTGGCATACAAGACCATTCGTTACTACAAAGAGGGAGAGGGTAGGAGTGACAGCAGGCAGTAAGCAGCGGGCATCGATGAGCGGGAAGCGGGCAGCATGAGCAGGAAGCTGTAAGCCTCTGTGTGGTACAAAAGCCATATTGTATGAGAAATTTGACATTTTATGGAAAAAGAATACAATCTACTCCTCATTTCCCATCATTCCCATGGTCAACACTCTCGAACAGGAACCGGATTCTACGGAAAGCACTGCAATCATTCAGCTGAAAGCTGATGGCTCTCAGGAAACTGTGACAGACGAAACAGGCTCATTGAAAGAAGCAGGCGATGTTCGTGCGGTGGCGGGAAATATTACGGACAGACGTATTCAAGATCTTCTCACTCAAAAGCTTGCGGAAGGTGCAACGGAGTTCGGTATAGATGTCAGTCAGGTCGGTGCGTCCGAAACGGTGATAGCTCAACTGAAGAAGCAGCAGGTCAAACTTCGTGAAAAGGGAATCACCATGGATATCCTCGGTTTGGATTCTGCGGATCTTCAGCGGGCGGATGTGAAAGAAATGCAGCAAACGAGCGGCGTGAAAGTATTTACGCAGAGAGACACAGGCAAAGCTGTTTCCGCAGAAAAGGAAACAAAACTTGCCGCCTAAAGCAGCATGCCACCCGAAAGACAGGAACGCGAAAACATCACCCTCCCTCCCGTGAGTGCGGATGTCGCTATGCCTGATTTTCTTGTGGAAGCGGGGTACAAGCCGAATGCCGTACCGCGTGTACGCATAGAAGGTCACAAGAATTCCGTATCGTACAACTTCAGATTCCAAGCAAATCTTCAGGATGGATGTATTATTGAACAGGTAGAGAATCTGTTGGAGCACAGAGGCGCGACGGGGAGCATAGGCTACGTTCGTCGTGAAGCGGAGCGCTACATGCGCGATATTCTCAGCGGTGCGGCTCTTGTACGCTCATCTCAGAGGAAGAGGCCTGCGGCGTAGAGATTCACTGGCTTGCCCCTCCAAAGAGTGAGCGCACATGTAATCTGGCAAACCAGCTTCTTGCTTTAACGGTGAAGCCGGGTACGTGCATAATCTGAAACACAGATTGCACATGCATGGTATCCACGTCGTCCAATTCCTCTTCGGGTTTGTGTTTTACAGCCCAGAAACTAAGCCCGACTTCATGTTCTCGCAGCTCATTGAAAGTCGGGTCTTCATTGTTTGCAGCCAGTCCGTTTCGGTGTTTTGCGAATTCGGGGTGAGAACTGAGGAGATTCATAACGGTAGCGAGTTCTGCGTACGTCGTGGGTAGCTCCAAGCTCGGAAGAGATTCCTCGCGAGTCGTTTCAGCTTCTCTTTGTGCCAAGATATCGGTTGTCATAATAGAGAAAGAAAAATGTATATATCCTTTCTACGTACTATGGCTTTTCGTGGTCAATGTGTCCGAAACCGAAGGAGCGGCACAGTTCAAAACTATTACAGGCGTATGGAGAAAAGTATTCCATTTTTCGTATTCACTTCGCAGCAGCTGTTCACTTTGTGAACAAATTGCAGCCATGGAAAAGTATGTTATCGCTTCTTCTCAATGAGAGAGAACGAGCGCAGCAACTGGTCGAACTGACGCGTAGCAACGAGATTCCCGGCAGAGCAGAGAGCCGTGAGTCGGTATACTCGTCCTTTTGTCATAATCAGTGCTCGTTTGGAGCCGCAACCCACAGAGTAGTCTTCGTAGACTATTGTCCAAATCGGATCTGCAAGCACGTCTTCCAACACGGTGATGTACGGACTGTTATCGAAGTCCGAAATCAGAAGATCCGTATCGATATTATCGTAGCCATCTATATAGAAACTTCGTTCGTTGCATTTGCCGAATCCGGGGCAAGATTGATCGTCGTGACCCAAGTAGACTCGCCAGCTTGAACGTTGCACGGGTACGCCGTCATTGGATATTCCGCGTGCCTGAAAGAAAGGAGGAGGCCACGTATCGGGGTAGGTAAGGGCAAAGCCCTCTGTTTTGCGTACGTAAGGGAGTCGGGGAATTGTTTCTGCGAGGTCGGCATAGGTAAGGGTGCGCTTGGAGGTGACAGTAGTTGCCAGGTGCGCATTGGTAAGGCGGTAAATCATCTCCGCCATTTCTCCGCGAGTAATGGGGTACTGAAAGCCCCGAATAGTGGGCGGTATGGCATTCAAATCAGCCAAATCTTCCACGTACGGCTTGTACCAGACATCTTGTTTCGCACGAATGTCATGTCGTTCCGGACTTAAGATTCCGTACGAGTTGGCGAGAATCTTTGCCGCTTCCGCAAAATTGATTCCGTCCTCGGGACGGAAAGTGCCATCCGGGTACCCTTGAATAATTTCTGCCAGAATACCGACACAGAGGTACGGACCGTACCAGTCCAGATAACTCACATCGTCAAAACGAATAACATCCAGAGCTTCTTTACTGTCAGGCAGACTTTCGACGCATGTTTCTATGACGAATTCGGAAAAAAGGGTGCTTACGATTATTTTTGTGAATTCCGCCCGAGAAATCGGCAAGTCCGCACGAAAACTTCTGTCGGGATACCCGCGTACTATGCCTTCTCTCATAATGTAGTCTATTGCTTCACCGTATGGGTGATCATCCGGTACGTCCCAGAACCGTGCGGATGCGGTTGGAGCGACGGAAACAAGACCGATGATGAGCAGTACGCGAAGAGTCCTCATATGCAGAGGACTGCATCATACCATTGACCGAGATAAAAGTGGGAGTATGCTTGGCGCAGGTTGCATCATTTCGCCGCAACAATTCGTATGACCGCCGCATCGCTTATAACTCTGCGTGAAACTCTGGAAGCCTCACTCATTGTGGGAATAGTGCTTGCATACCTGCAATGCACCCATAATCAGAGGTACAATATCACCATATGGTTCGGTGTGTTGGCGGGGGTGGTAGTGAGCTTGATTCTTGCCATTTTTTTCCAGCTTGCCTTTGGCGGTTTTGAGGGTCGTGCAGAAGCTTTGTATGAAGGATTTGCCATGCTTCTCGGTGCCGGACTTATGACGTGGATGATTCTCTGGATGCTTCGCCAGCGTCGTACGATTCGGAAAGATGTGGAGCAGCAGGTGGAATTTCACCTGGAAAATGACCATCCGTGGGGACTCTTTTCCCTGGTATTTTTCAGTACGGCGCGCGAGGGCATTGAGACAGTGATTTTTTTGCAGGCAGCTCTGGTTCATTCAGGTGGTGTGTGGCAAATGTTCGGAGGACTTCTTGGCATCGCTGTTGCCATTATCATCAGCTTCTTCCTTTTTAAGGGGATTGTACTGGTGTCGTTGCGGCAGTTCTTTTCCGTCACAAGCTTGCTTCTCATTCTATTTGCTGCCGGATTGATTGCTCACGGCATTCATGAGCTGCAGGAAGCGGCTCTTCTTCCTGTTCTTATCGACAACGTGTGGGATATCAACCCTGTGGTGCTATCGGAAGGCGTCTATCCTCTGCTGCATGAAAAAGGTGCAATAGGAGGTATTGTTAAGAGTTTGTTCGGATACAACGGCAATCCTTCGTTTTTGGAGATTATGGGTTACTTACTCTATCTTCTCGGTATTACTTTGGTATGGCGTCGCATTGGCGATACGCCAGCGGCAGTCCAGATTTGAGTACGGGTAGCTTGTTGAATTTCTGCTACCATGCGACCGTATTTCCCCCTGTTTTCTTATGAATGAAGATGAAGTTCGAAAGAAATGCGAAGCATTTGTGCAAGGTCTCGGACTCCCGTGTTTCATAGTATTTGGCTGGGAGAAGGAGAGTAACCAATTCGGTATGGTGTCTTCCTACAACAAAATGCCTGTGCAGGCGGTAATCAAAGGAATGTCATGGGCTCTCAACGACATTGTCAGTAAGTCCATGTAACTTACTTTCCGTTCAGCATAGCTTTTATGATCCAGTTTCCGACTCCCAAGATTGTCGCGACGACTATCCAGCCCCACAGCTTGCCGTGAATATTCAGGGTGACGAGGTTTTCCTGCATGTTGTCCACAATGTACGTGGTGAGCTGCACAAAGACTCCGTTTACTATGATGATTGCCAGAATGGTTGCAAACAGTTTCAGAGGAAGCGTGAAAATTTCCAGCAGCGGTCGTACGAAGATATTCATGAGAGTGAGCAGAGAGCCCACGATAATGTAGGCGGCAAGACCGCCGGTTATTTCGAAGTACGCGTAGAAATATGTGGCAAGAAACCATACCAATGCAATATTCAGCACTGCTCGCAGTAACACTCGTGCCGGGAGAGAAAGACCTCCTTCGGATGCCATATAAATGAAGTGTACGTAAATTTTGGTTGCCTGAGAAGAAGGAACTCAGCAGAAAGCGGGCAGCAGGCAGCGGGCAGCGATTAGCGGGCAGCGGGGAGCGATCAGCTTCACTATGATGTGTGTTCTATCTTTGTGAACCGAATGTGAACCGAACGGTCTCCGATTTCCATGGGATGATCTTCTCCTTTGGTATCTTCAAATTTTGCACGTGTTTCCTGCGCTATCAGTTCGCCGAAGTGCTCCAAAATATCATCCGCGCCATCAATACTGAGCGTGATGATATCCGTAAACGAAAGCCCAGCCTCTTTGCGCAGGCGTTGTACGGCACGAATAATGTCTCGTGCGTCTCCTTCCAGTTGAAGTTCCGGCGAAACTGTCGTATCCATACTCACCACCACACCGCGGTCCGCTGCGACGTTTTCGCCTTCTCTGCTTCTGTACACAAGCGTTGCCTCCTCGGGAGTGAGAGTTTCATCCAGTATCAAAATATTTCCGTTTTCTTCCATTTGGAATTCTCCCTCTTTTCCTGCGTGTATAATTTCTTGTACACGCGCACCGAAACGAGGGCCCACTTTACGGGCGTCCACCTGTACGTAACTTTCAGCCAAGGTTTCGGGATCTTCAGCGAATGCAATTTCTTTGACGTTGAGCTCTTGTCGCAGCAGCGTGAGATCTTCTTCCGCAAAGCGTACGGAGTTTCGCAGTGCCGGTGGCAATGCCACTGTGGCTTTGGTAAGCGGCTGTCGGATTTTCACTTTTTGCTCCGCTCGTACGGAAAGGCCGAGAGAAACAATCAGACGCATCAGGCGATTTTTGGTAATGAGCTCCGATTCTTCCTTCGTGAGTTTTCTGGCTTCAGGCCAGTCTGTCATATGAATGGAATGATGCTCTTCTTCCACCAGATTTAAGTAGATGGCATCTGTAATGTACGGGCAGAACGGTGCCAGCAGCTGTGAAACGGTCAGTAAGACGTCATGGAGTGTCGCCAGCGCATCCTGCCTGTCTTCGTCTTCTCGGTCTCCCGAAGAATCCGGCACATCTATGGCGCCCTTTCCTGCGAAGCGACGACGGGAGAGTCGAACATACCAGTTTGTAAGAGCGTCTATGGTTTCATGGATTTCCGCACAGGTGGCCGAAAGGTCGTAGTTATCCAGTTCTTTTGTCATTCTGTTTACCAAGTCCTGCGCCTCTGCGCGCATCCACATATCCAGAGGATGCTTTGAGTGACGCCTCGTTTCCGTTGCTTCGAACTCGGCGGCATTGGCGTAGGTTACGAAGAAACTGTACGTATTCCACAGAGGCAGAAGCACGTTGCGAACGGTTTCTTCCACCAGTTTCTCCGAAAAGCGCAGATCTTCCGCACGTACGGCGGGGCTGCTCATAAGCGAGAAGCGTACGGCATCCGCTCCGTGGCGAGACACGACTTCCAACGGGTCGGGGTAGTTACGGAGTCTTTTGCTCATTTTCTTGCCGTCTTCCGCCAAGACGATTCCGTTTACAATTACATTCTTAAACGGTGTTTCTTCAAAGAGTGCGGTAGAGAGTACCATGAGTGTGTAGAACCATGCTCTGGTCTGGTCCAAACCTTCTGCGATGAAATCTGCGGGGAATCCCGGCGGTTCTTTACGGTCCCTGTCGCCCAGTTCAAACGGATAGTGCTTCTGTGCGTAGGGCATGGAACCGCTTTCGAACCAGCAATCCAGAACCTCGGGAATTCTTTTGAGCCTCTGGTTCATTGTAAATGTTTCGACCGATCCGTTTTCCGGTACGTAGGCGAGGGCTTCTTTGTAAGACAAGTTCTGTGACACGATTTTCATAAACTGCATGAGGCCTCGATGGCCTGCTATCAGCACTTTTTTTCCGGCGTATTTCTCAAGCAGCATATCCGTCGCTTTCTCCACTCTCACGAGGTACTGCCCGAACGATTCGCCGCCTTCGGGTGTGCAGTTACGAATCACACCGTTTTTGGTTTCCACCGGAGCAGGCTGCATTTTTTGCACTTCCACGAGTGTTTTTCCTCCCCAGTTACCCAAATTGCGTTCCCGGAGTTCCGGCATGGGCTCTTCCATGGGTATGCCGAGCTCTTTCGAGAGAATCTCCGCCGTTTCTCTTGTTCGTTTCAAATCCGAGGACACAATGCAGTCAAATTTCTGCCTTTTTAAGCTCTTAGCCAGGTCTACTATCTGCTTCTTGCCGTTATCGTTCAGCGGAATATCGCATTCTCCGCCTTGTAGTTTCTTCTCCTTGTTCCAGTCGGTTTCTCCGTGACGCACCATGGTGACTTGTATGCTTTTATCCGACTCGGAGCCCGCCCACGAAATATCATCCACTCTGTCTTTATGAAGATCCATTTGCTCGGTGCGCTCGTGATCCCAGAAGAATGTGAACGGCTGCGCGTACTTCGGGTACGGTTGGTGTGAGAGCTTTACGGGGTCTTGCTTGGTGAAGAATGCGCGTATGTTTTGCACAGGATCTGCGTGCGTTACCACCAGAATGTGCTCGCTGCGGTGCTTGGGGAGCGTTTCTTCCAGAAACGAACCGATGCGCTGCGCAACTTCGTCCCATGTTTCCATGCCTTCGAAATGGTAGATGCTTTCCGGTTTACCGGACTCCAGCTTATGAGCACGTTTCGCTTTGATGAACGAGAGATCAGAAAAATCCACCGTCTTTCCTTCGTATTTTCCGAACGATACTTCGCGCAAGCGCTCATCCACTACGACCTCGGCGTCCAGTTCCTTGGCAAGAAGCTCGGCTGTCTGCCTGGTACGAGCGAGAGGGGAGCAGTAAATGGTCTGAATTTGTTCGTTAGAAAAATGACGAGCGGTTCGTAGTACTTGCGATTTTCCCGCATCGGTAAGATCCGTACCCGGCTCTTCTCCCTGGTAAATGGGAATAAGATTTCCTTCGCTCTCACCGTGACGAATGGCGGTGATTTTCGTGAAGCGAATTTTCTTCTCTCTCATCAGGTCGTCTCTGCTTCCTATCACGTCCATATCGCCCGTATCGGAGCATCGCCAAATCGGGAGAGGCGTTCCCCAGTATCTGTTACGAGAAATTGCCCAGTCACGCGCACCTTCCAGCCAGTTTCCGTAACGGCCGTCACGAATATGGCTCGGTACCCACTCGGTTTTCGCGTTATTGGCGAGCATTTTACCCTTTATTTTCTCCACGCTCACAAACCACGAACTCGTTGCGTAATTCAGAAGAGGAGAGTCGCATCGCCAGCAATGCGGATAGCTGTGCTTGTACTTCTGGGTGCTGAAGACAGATCCCGCTTTCTCCAGATGTTCTATGACTTTTCTGTCCGTCTTGGTGGGGTCGTCCTTCGGTTTTACTTCCGTGCCTGCAAAATCGGTGACTGCATCCGTAAATTTACCGTCCATCGTAATGTGTTGCAGCAACGGCAGTTTTTCTCTTTCACCCGTACGAAAGTCATCTTCTCCGAAACCGGGGGCGATATGCACCACGCCGGTTCCGTCATCCGTTGTTACGAAATCGCCTTCCACGATTTTGAATGCGGTTTTGCCGTACTCTTTCTCAAAATAGGGGAAGAGGGGCTTATATTTTTTGCCTATCAGATCTTTTCCTTTAAACGACTTTCCGGTGAGGCAAGGCATTTCAGGAATCGGCTCCCCCTCTTGTACGGTTTCAGCGAACAGTAGGGGATGAAGAATGCTTTTCGGATCTTTTCTGTTTTCCCAAACGTCCTTTGCAACAATCAATATTTCATCATCTTTCCTGAATTGTACGTACTCAACTGTCGGATTTACAGCCAAGAGCAAATTCCCCGGAAGTGTCCACGGTGTAGTGGTCCACGCAAGCACATACGTCTTGCTGCCCGCTGCCCGCCTGCCCTGAGCTCTGTCGAAGGGCTGCCCGCTGCCCGCTTCTTCCAGTTCAAACTTCGCAACCACAGACTGGTCGGTACTATCTGCGTAGCCCTGCGTCACCTCGAAATTGGAGAGGGGAGTGACGCATCGGGGGCACACATGCATGGGCTTGTGCCCTTCGTAGATCAGCCCTTTCTTCTGCAGTTCACTGAAAGCCCACCACATGCTCTCCATGTACTCGGGATCCATGGTGCGGTAGTCCCAGTCCATATCCACCCAGCGTCCCATGCGTTCCACCACGGAGCGCCAGTCTGACGTGTAGCGTTGCACCGATGAACGACAGAGATCATTAAACCAACCCACGCCCTTCTCCTCTATCTCCTGCTTGTTTCCTATGCCATGTTCCTGCTCTATCAGGTTTTCTATTGGAAGACCGTGGCAGTCCCACCCGAAGCGACGTTCCACATGCTTGCCGCGCATTGTTTGGTATCGCGGAATTACGTCTTTTATGGTTCCTGCAAGCAGGTGACCGTAATGCGGCAGTCCCGTGGCAAAAGGGGGACCGTCGTAAAATGAGAATGATTCTTGGCTGTTTCCCGAGAGACCGTCCAGCTTATCGCCGGAACCGGCACTGCGCATGTGCATGCTTCGCTTGAAGATATCTTCTTCTTTCCAATATTGAAGAATTCCTTCTTCGAGGTCGGGCAGGCTCTGTTTTGGATCTACGGGGTCAAACATCGTGGCGACAGTGTAGGACAAATAGTCTTTCGAAGCGAAGTAAGAGGGTTTTTTTGATCTCCTACCTCCAGTATAATTATGTGCCTTATGAAAGGCGAAAGGCCCATAACAGAGGCAGATCTTACGCAGGCTGAAGACAGCTTGGAATCTCTCAGTACCAAACCATGCTATTTTGCTCACGAAGATACGGAACTTGCAAATCCCAAGCAATGTTCAGTGCAGGTACAAGAGAAGCGATTAGGTTGTGCGCATTCCGCACAGGTTGTATTGCACGATGCCGTACGTCTTTTAGATTTACTCCCTCGGAACAAATCCTGGCATGCTCAAGAATATCGAGACCGTATACGATGTGCCATGCTTCAACTCGGAAGATTGGATATTGGTGCAAGCAGTGAGTATGACACGAATCGATTTGCACTTGTGCAACTTTCTACCGAACATTCGAAAGTAGGATTAAAACAGTCAACTATCGATGGGCAAATACAGGCAATTTCTCTTTTAAATGACATTCGCGAAGAATTACTTCTTCGGATTAGAGCTGCACGCAAACCTGTGTAGCTAGTCGGGAATCGTGACTTCTCCCGCAATGTTTCTGGCAAATATGTCCTCGATGTCTTTGCTTTTTTGTGTTTGTCCCAGTGCCCATTTTAATTTAACGTATGCGGCTTCCGGCGTCATATCTCCCGTCGGAATAACGCCGAGATCCATGACACTTTGACCCACTTCATAGAGGTACATACGCGTCGTACCGTAAATGCACTGCGTGGAAATAAGTACGGGAATACCCATTTTACGCGCTTGATCAATGGCGGGGAGTAAGTTGCATTCTTGGTTCGGAATATTTCCGGGTCCGAATGATTCCAAAATAAGTCCGTCGATTTTGGAATTGATCATCGAGTCCAAGACTCGGGGCTCAAGTCCCGGAACGATTTTCAATACGGCCACATTTCCTGCGAACTTTTTTTGTATATCCAACGCTCCTCCGTGCCGTCGCGTGATAGTATTGTACGTGATTTCCGGCTGCAAACGAATGGAACCCAGTTCCGGAAACACGGGAGAAATAAACGCATTACGCTCACTTTCGCTCACTTTCATACTTCGATTTCCTCGCAGAATCTTTGTGCCGAATACTATGGCAACTTCGGCAAAGTCCATAGTGGCCGCAAGGCAGGCATTCACCATATTGGTGACGGCATCGGATCCCAGAATTTCCGGAGGCACTTGTGACCCCGTAAAAATAACCGGCTTTCCAAGATTTCCGAGTGCATAAGAGAGGGCAGAGGCGGAATATGCCATGGTATCGGTGCCATGAATCACGACAAAGCCGTCGAAGTTTCCGTATTCTTTCGCAATAATTTCCGCAATGTTAGACCAATGATGAGGTTGAATATTCGTACTGTCTAAGTTTGTTACGGTTTGCGTTTTCACATGAAATTCAGATTTGAGAAGGGGCGCGTATTCCACAAGTTCATCTATGCTCAGCTCAGGTTGCAGCGCGGATGTGCGCGTATCCTGTCTCATTCCGATTGTGCCTCCGCAGTAGAGAAGAAGAAGTGATGGTTTGGCAGGACTCATAGCAGATGGTTACGGAGAGATACGAACGATTCGTGTGATATCGGACTGACTGAACAGATATTCGTAGGCTATGCGAACAGTGCCGATACGATCCGTATGAAAACCGAGTGTCACACTTGTACGGTCGAACTGAAGCAATGCAATAGGAGTATCAAGTAGATTTTGCAGGTTCGCAATGGTTTTAAGCGGGTTGCTACCCGGCTCAAAGGACCACATAAGCGCAAAGTAAAACGGATGTTCCAACAGAGCGGGGTTTCCAATGCTGAGCGGTACCAATTCTTTGGTATGGCGCAATGGTTTTTCTTTTTCATTGCTCTCCACGGAAAGCACTTCTATGACATCCGGTCGTATTTGCAGTCCTATCACTTTCTTTCGCTGGAGGCTTTCTATGGATGTACGCAGTATAAATCGAATTTTCTGAAGAGGAGTCAGTCTTGCAGTAAATTGAAAACATCGTGGGTCGAGCAGAAGCAACTCTTCTGCCAGACACTGTTCCTTCATAAGATCAAAGGGATTTACAATACCGCAACCGACGTTTTCAACCTCGCTTCTCTGCGCGCAGAGTTTTCGCAGCAGAGATTTTTTCCACTCCGTCGAATTGAAAGGATCCATGGAGATATCCAACATATGAGAAAGCAGCTCCTTTCCACGTCGGTATTTTTCACGTTTTGAAAGAACACGAAGTCCTTCCACAAGCAGCTTTTGACCAAGTGATGAGTGCACGTAGTTCAGGTCTTCCGCCGTACGCTGAATACCTTTCTTTGCACTGATAATTTCTATGACATCGGCATCTTTAATAATGCGCTTCAAGTTTGACTCCTCGCTGTTTACTATCGCATTCGTTGCGTACAAACCGGTGTTTTCAGACACGTAATATGCCACATCCAACATGCTGGAGTGGCACGGAAGATCTATGAATTCCTGCTTCTCTCCCACTACATGCACACGGCAACGCTCGCCGAGAATTTCACTTTGTACGGCTTGGAAAAAATGCGGAAGATCTTCGGTATCGTTTTCGAGTGACGTAAGTTGTTCCACCCAAAGAGGCAACCGTCCCCACGGTTTCTCCCCTTTCTTTTGAAACGGTATCGTTGCGCCGAAACGCCCTTGAATATCCATATCTTTTGTCTGCACTATTATTTTTATGGGATTTCCCAGAGAGGACATTACCGTCGTATGAAGCGCCTGATACCCGTTGGCTTTGGGATGAGAGATATAGTCGTGAATATGGTGGGGAAGTGAAGAAGAAAACTGATGTAAGTAGTTCAGTATGCGGTAGCAGTCATCTTGCTTCTTTGTGATGATGTAGACGCGATAGAACGTTTCTATATGCTGGAGCAGCGTCATTTGTGCCTGCGTAGATTCGTAGATGCCGTGCAGATGCCTCGGACGCAGCTCAATGTCGGCGGACGCAAATCCGTTTTCTTTCATAAAGACTCTCATTCGTTGCACCCATCGTTGGAGATGCTTGATGTCTTTTTCTGTCGCAGCTTTCTGTCTCCGCTCCAGGAGATCGTACTCCGTAGGTTCCAGAGCCTTAAATGCCAGATCAGAAAGTTCTTGGTACCAGTTGCGAATACCGAGAAGGTTTGCAAGAGGACAGAATATATCTCGTGTTTCTCTGGCTATGCGTTGTTGTTTTTCCTTACGAAGGTGGTCGATGGTTTGCATATTGTGCAAGCGGTCTGCCAATTTGATGAAAATGACTCGCATATCGTGACCCATGGCACGGAACATTTTGCGAATTGACTGCATGTTTCGTTCATTGGGGCCTATGTCTTTTTCAATTTTTTCCACTTTGGTTACGCCTTCAACCAGCTTTGCAACCGTAGGGCCAAAATCTTTTTTAATGTCTTCTATGGTTATATCCGTATCCTCCACGGTGTCATGCAACAGTGCTGCGGCTATGGTTTCTTCTCCCGCATGGATACCCTTAAGAATGTGAGCGACCGCAATGGGGTGTTCTATGTATGGGGAGCCGGAAGCTCTTTTTTGACCTTCGTGGGCTTTTTTTGCCGTCTGCAAAGCCTTACGATACGGGCCTTTGGTCGCAGAATGTGAAGATTTGGTCATTGTTAGAATTATTATACAGAAAGATCTTGTATTTTAGATTGTTTATTTTATAATGATTCTTCCTATAAGTCGAATTCCATCACACTCTTACTCTATCGCTAATTCTAGCACAAATCGGTCTCCCCTCAATGTACATGTATTGGGTGGCACAATCGCATGCGATGAGCATGACGTTGCTTGCACACAGGCCTCAAGAGACCCGCAGAAGGTACTTCTTCCGGAACCCGGAAAAATTCGTCGTATCATCGAAGGGGAAGTTCCTGCATCCGTGATGGACAGAGTGCAATTTGATTCCAAAAAAAACTACTCGGAAAGTAGTCCTGTCATAGACAGCGCAGATCTCAATGTGGCGATTCTTATGCAGAACATTGCTGATGTGCGAGAAATGACAAAGCAGCAGACCAATATTCTTCTCGTGTGCGGTACGGATAACGCAGCGTATCTCATGCAGGCCTTGGCGGAGGGTGTGAATCCTGAATGGTTGGGTGATAACAATATTATAGTCGTGGTTTCACAGAAACATGCTCCTCACATACCGGAGAATGCCTCGGGTCCCGTGTGTCCTCCCGGTACCGAAGCGGTGGATAACATTACCAATGCAATCTACCTCGGAACTCGCAAGGAAATGGAAGGGCGCATAGGGCTCTACTGCGGAGGAAAAAGAGGTGTATTGCTTGCTCCGAGAGGGTTGGTAAAAGCAAATACGGAGTCTTTGCAGCCTTTCGGATGTCGGTATAGAGCGATTGCAAAGTCAGATGACTCCGAAGTGCCAAACTGGCAATTTACACGAAAAGGACCCGAAGACATTCCGCGAGGACGCAGTCATAAGTACAAATTGTCACCGGGCGTAGAAAACTGGGGATTCAGTCCCACATCCGATTACGGAAATCTGCCTGCAGCCATGGCAGGAATGATGGCTATGAGAAAAGGGAGCGGAAACGTACGAGCTTTCTCAAGAATTGCAGAAATGATTCAAAATTTCAGAGAAGGTTCTATGAGACGGAGAAATGATTGTAACGCGATAGTTGTGCAAGCACCCGGCTCGGCAAATCTTCGCCAGAACGAAGAAGAGCTTGCCTGCGTAAATGAAGCCGGTGAAATAGGGGTGAAGGGGGGAGTGCCTGTTGTGCTTATCAGTGATCCTTTGCAGCCGCATTGGGCAAAAGGTGGATTTATATACGGCGGAGATTTTGAACTGATGCGACAGCAAATGGACAAAGCTGCGGGAGGAGTGGGGAGAAGCCCCGTACTCAGCGGAGGAAAACTTTCGCTGCCCGAAGCCCAACTCGTTGCGTCTCAGTCGACATACAGGGGTAGAAATAAGCATAAACATGGCGGAAGAGATCTCGTGGAATATGTGCGGAAATGTTTTGCTGATTACGAAGCACGTCTTCGCGGGCAGTAATCGGTAACCTCGTACCGTTATGACAGCACAATATTCTTTCGGCAAGAATTCAAAATTCTCGCAAAAATAGTTGATCTACAGGCAAATATTCTTATTATTTAATATCCTCCATACGTCAAGAATTGCAGAGAATCGTTCTCTGTATTCTTATAGCCATGAGTTCCGAAATTTCTTGTCTCCATTGATTGCTCAACATGCGTCTCCAGAGGGTAAAAAGCCATCCCTAGTGGTCATAGGAGAGGGGGGTGCCATATCTTCCAGAAGGGAAGGTGATGAAATACTACCATGCAAAGAGGCACTGGCTTTTTTGATACAGAATGTCCCCGAGGCTCTGATCGGACTCTTTCATCGTATTCGTCCAAGCACGGCATTCGAGCAGCCCATGGTACTGAGTTCGGATGCAACTACCGAGCGTATTGAGGGATTTGCAAACAAATTGAGGAAAATTGCGCATGGTACGAAGCAGAATGTTCTTGCACTTATCGGAGCACATGCGGCTCCAAAATATGCCGCAGCAGTAGCGGAAGCGCTGTGCGCAGATGATATGAATATTCGCTGTAAAGGTTCGGATCAAATTTCGGGGCAAAGATCTGTGCTTCTTGCGTGTGCGCGCAATACTCCGTATGAATATCCTTCGGATGCGCAAAATACTGTCAACGATGCAGTGATGCTTTCTGCAATGCCCGAAATGAGAGGGAGAGCAGGGCTGCTTTTTCATGGGAAGGTGTTTGCTTTGCCCGGTTTGCAACGAAAGGGCGAGCCGATCGAATTCGATTCGCGTTTTCCTACGATAGCACACAGAGATGAACAGTCGGAAGATTGGTATTTTTCCGAGACTTCTCCCGCGCATTTTCCCCATGGTGAATGCGGAGAAAAATTTCTTTTGGATTCCGGCATACAGCGTTTTGACATTCGAGGAGACGAGCAGGAGAGTATACTGGCTGCCATACATGCTTCCGCAAGTAAGGGGAAGTTAAGTGGTATGGTATTACAGACGGCTGCAAGATCCGGAGGGCATCTTCGAGAAGATAATGTCGATATTCTGAGTCAGTTGGATACATTGGAAATACCGGGAATCGTGGTATGCGATACCCTGCATAAAGCAGGAAACGGCACTCATGCAAACGGACAGAAATTTGAATACAGACATCTTTTTGACGGAAGAGGACTGCTGAGTGAGGAGGTGCAGATTCTGCTCGCTCGTTGGGTGGCACAGGCCAAAAGTGTCGGCATAAACGACAAAGAAGCACTTGTCGACTTTGTACGACAAAAGCTATCGGCACACTCCGGTACATAGGAGAAGGGTCATTTGTATCAGCGAGAATCGAGCAGGCTGAGAATGTAGTGCTGCACATTGGCAAATATTTCCTTTCGGTTATCCAGAGCGGTTATCTCTTCATAAGTGAACCAGCGTATTTCCGAACCTTCTTTCTCTTCCAGAGTGAGCTGTTGGTTTTCATTCGTCGGGCGTGCGAGGTAGAGAAAATCCATATGTTGGTGAGCGGGCTCTCCTCGTTCTTCGCTTGCGGGAATATTTTCCAGAAGCAGTGCTATGGGTTTTTTGAGCATGTGTCCTTCGTGTGCGTTTTCTGCAAACAGGTTTTCCTGTGCATCACCTATTATCTCCACATCCAATCCTGTTTCCTCCTTACATTCGCGTCTTGCCGTCTCTTCCGGTGTTTCATTGGTATCTATGTGCCCGCCGGGGGGCATCCATCTTTGGAGTCTTTTGTGCCAAAGCAGCAAGGTGCGGTTCTGCGAATCGATGATAAATGCCGTTGCGGTAAAGTGCTTCTGCATTGGTACTTCACTTGAAATTTGATAGAATCCTACCCCACGCTTCGTCTTCTTCCCACTTCTTTTATGGTTCTTATAGACGATAACTCCACCGTGCTCTCCATTGGCGACTCCATGCCTGCTTTTTCACTTCCTGCCACAGACGGCATAACGGTGGACTGCACTCTGATTCGAGACCCCATACTTGCCGTGGTATTTACGTGTAACCATTGTCCGTATGCGAAGGCGTACGAAGACAGGCTCATTGCGTTGGCGGAAGATTTTGACGAAGAAGGTGTGCAGTTTGTGCTTATAAACAGCAACGATTCAACCAATTATCCGGAAGATTCTTTCGAGAATATGAAGGAAAAACACGATGAAAAAAGATATCCGTTTCCGTACTGTCTCGACAAGTCTCAGAAGGTAGCTCAGGCATACGGAGCGCTGTGCACACCGCACTGCTTCGTATTCAACCACGATCGCATTTTAAAATACAAAGGTCGCATAGACGATAACTGGGCGCACCCCGATGCGGTGACGGAACACAATTTACACGATGCTCTGCGTGCTCTTGTGGAAGGAAAAGAACCTCCTGTTCACGCGGTAAATGCGATCGGATGTTCCATAAAATGGAAACAGTAGATTTACGACGCATCGAGTATCAGTACCTCCGGCCACGCAAGCAGGCGTGCTCGGGCCCATGTTTCACCCACACCGCGAGTAATGGCAAGCTGAGTGGAAGGATCTGTTGTAAATAGGCCTTGATCGTACTTTTGGCTGATGCGGATGGGCATCGGTCGTATGGGCCCCAGAAACGGGAGGCGTATCTGTCCGCCATGCGTGTGTCCGCTTACAATAAGATCTGCTCTCGCACTGCGAGAGTCTTCTATCACATCCGGGTTATGAGAAAGCAGTATGGTGGTGACATTTTCTGGGAGCTGGTCGAATGCGGCATCCAAATCCGCGTCTCCAGTCCAGAGATCGTCTATACCCGCTATGGCGAGTGTATCGACACCTCGACTGATACTGTGTTGGTTCCGCAGCATATGTACTCCCAGCCGTTCCAGTTCCGCCGCTATGTCTTCTCCGCGGTTTAGCGTGGAGTACCGTGTGCCAAAGATTGTGGCGTGTTCTCCCTGATCATGATTTCCCAAAACGCCGAATACACCCAATGAAGCGCGAATATCGGCCAAGGGAGCAAGAGCAGAAAAATCAGACTCATCTGCGTACAAAAAATCTCCGACAAGCAACACGATATCCGGCAACGTATTGTTAATGGTACGTACAAGTTGTTCGGTAAATCGTATTCCTTTATACGGTCCGACGTGCAAGTCCGATACCACTGCTATCTTCAGCGGTTCTGAAACGGGCAAGTTCACCGAGTACTGTGTTACGCGTATCATTCTCGGTTCCACGAAAGAGCCGTATACCACTGTTGCGCCTATGCAGAAGCTCACAATTCCTACGGCAGAGATTGCCGCAGCAAGGATGGGTCGGGCCTTCTTTCGTCGGGCACACAGTATGCAGACAAGACACACACTCAGTGCCACTGCGATAAGAAGTGCAATGGTAAGATCCCAAACGAAAATGGAAGGCTGAAGCAAAAACACTGGCGGCATTTTAGGTGGGAAGCAGACTATGAGCCAGCCCCGTATTTTCAGCTATGATGCTCACCATGCAGGTCAGCGATATTCCACATTCCCTCGGCACGGTACTGCGCAACAGATTTGTGTGGTTTTACGGGTTCTTGGCGCTGGTCATAACGCTGGTGTTTACGGCATTGGTGCCGTTTCATCAGGATGAGTTCATTCATTACATTTTCATTCGTTGTGCCCAGCATCCGTATCTGCAGATGTTTGTACAGGAAGATTGCACGGGATTCTGGCATTTAAATTTTCTCAACACAGGTTTACTTCTGCCGCTGCGAGCGTACTGGTATGCAGGAAGCATACCGGCTTTGTTTTATTATCCGCTGTACCTTGTATGGACATCGCCGACTTCGGCACGCTTACTCGGTGTGTTGTGGCTTCTGGTGCAGGCCGGAATACTCAGCAAGGTATTTCGCATGCGATTCTCTTCTGTTTTTGCGGGTCTTGTACTCTTCTTCCCGTACTTCTTTCAACATATTGTCGATACGGGTCCCGTTGCCATTCAAATTACGAGTGTGTATCTGCTCTACGTGATTTTTCTCTTGTGGGTGGAAACGGAGCGCGTGCGCTATGCGCTGTACACCGCACTTGTTATTTTTGTCTGCGTATGGACGAAACTCGTGTATTTGTGGCTCTTCCCCGGCATCGCAGTGCTGTTTATTCTGGCAGTGCAGGAAAAGAGGAGCAAACCGCAGAGGGTATCTCTGCCGCTCCTCAAGCAAATTGGCATTAGTATCGCAGTCGCCACAGGGCTTCTTTCTCTGCTCTTTCTCTCAACAGATCCTTTTATTCCCGGAAAATTTGTCTACATGTCCACTCTCCTGCAAGGAGATTCGTACTCCCTTTCCGAAATACTGAGGCAATTTTGGTCGCTGGATGCCGTTCGCCTGCTTTTCAATCCGTTGGAAGCATCTCATCGTATATTTCATGTCGGTCCGACCGGTCTGTTTGCATACATCTACGATGTACTTACATTTGGCACGTTGCCGGTGGCGCTTTTCGTAATGAGTTTGCTCAAGAAAAAAGAGTTGTCATCTGTCATTCGTACTTCGGCAGTTCTGTACGGATTGTTTCTGCTTACGTTTTTCTTCACACTCCGTACCAAAGAAGTGTGGGCAATGCATCATGTTATTTTAAGCTTCTCTTTCTTGGTACTTGCGTATGCGGTCTTGTGCAGCGAATGGAAGACCATCGCTGCCATACGTTTCGGTGCAGTACGTGTGTCGTCGGTTGTTACGTGTATCGTATCCGTATGGGTCGTACTGAATGTGGTTTGGTTTTCCACGTTTTACAGGCAACCCGTGCGCACTATGGCGGACGTATCTCGCAATTCCATTCATCACATTCTCAACGATCCGTATCTGGCCAAGCACTATATCTACATCAGCTTGGAAAACGGCCTGTACTTCTACCAAGCGTTGTACGGGCATAAAGATCAGAGCATCACATTCAAAAATCCTCTTACGGAAGAATGGCAAATTCGCCAGATTCAGGATCTTGGCAGACAGACAGGTCGAAAAATTCTCTTCGTGTACGACACCGTCGATACGTATTCGGATTACGAATTAATACATCGCAATTTCCGGACCGTGCCATGCAAAGCAACCGACCCGAAGTGGGTATGGCAGATTTTTCTGGAAGATGACGGAAACTCTGAAAACATTTGTCTCTAGCTCTTCGGTTTCTGTTTCTCAAAGATGCCTTTAAGGTACTCTCCCGTGTAACTCTCTTTGACAAGAGCCACTTCTTCGGGTGTGCCTTTGGCTATTATTTTTCCGCCTCCGTGCCCTCCGTCGGGACCGATATCTATGACATGGTCGACGGATTTAATGACATCTAAGTTATGCTCTATGACGAGAACGGTGTTTCCTTTCTCCACCAACCGCTGCAAGACACCCAGAAGCTTTTCTATGTCATCAAAATGGAGTCCCGTGGTTGGTTCGTCCAAAATGTAGAATGTTTTGCCGGTGGCTCTGCGCATAAGTTCCGTGGCCAACTTAATGCGCTGTGCTTCTCCTCCCGAAAGGGTGGTGGCACTTTGTCCGAGGTGAATATAGGCAAGGCCCACGTCCTCCAGTGTTTGCAGCTTCTTTTTTATTGCGGGTATGGCAGAGAAGAAATCCAATGATTCACGTACGGTCATATCCAACACGTTCGCAATGGTCTTTCCTTTATGCGTGACTTCCAACGTTTCGCGGTTGTATCGCTCTCCTTTGCAGTTTTCGCACGTCACGTATACATCGGGCAGGAAGTGCATTTCTATGCGCTTCAAACCGTCACCTTCACATTCTTCACAGCGACCTCCCTTCACGTTAAAGCTGAACCTTCCCGGTTTGTATCCGCGAAGTTTTGCTTCGGGCGTACCCGAAAACAGGTCTCGAATGTCCGTGAATATTCCGGTGTAGGTGGCGGGGTTGCTGCGAGGAGTGCGTCCGATAGGGGACTGGTCTATGACGATTGCTTTATCCAAATGTTCCAAGCCCGAAATACTTGCCACATCCTGCGGTTTTGTTTTTGCTTTATTCAGCACTCGCTGCAGTTCCGGTCCGAGTATGCCGTGAATAAGACTGGATTTTCCGGATCCCGATACTCCCGTGACTCCTATGAAACATCCGAGAGGGAATTGTACATCGATGTGTTGTAAATTGTGATGATGTGCATCCAGTACTTCTATGTTTTTTCCGTTCCCTTTACGGCGCTTTTTTGGAATGGCAATACATTTCTTGCCGCTCAAGTACTGTCCTGTAACGGAATTTTTATTCGCAATGAGATCTTTCGGTTCTCCTTGTGCCACTATTTCTCCGCCGTATTTTCCCGCTCCTGGGCCTATTTCCAGCAAGTAGTCCGCTGTCTGAATAGTTTCTTCGTCATGTTCCACCACTATGACCGTATTACCGAGATCTCGTAATTTTATCATGGTGGAAAGAAGACGTGCGTTATCACGTTGATGCAGTCCTATGCTCGGTTCATCCAGTACGTACAGTACCCCTTGCAAGGCGGAACCTATCTGCGTGGCGAGACGTATGCGCTGCGCTTCTCCTCCCGAAAGTGTGGCTGCGGAACGAGCGAGCGTAAGGTACGTGAGTCCGACATTCTCCAAGAATGAGAGTCGAACGATTATTTCCTTGAGAACCTTTTTCACTATTGTGTAGTCGTAGGTACTCAGGGCATCCACAGATGCATCTGTCTGCATGTCATCCGTTCGCTCTTTGACCGGGAGTAGCGACTGGAAGAAAATTTTCGCTTCGTCGATACTCATATCCGTAATATCCACGATATTTTTTTCTCCGAGAGTGACTCCCAGAATTTCTTTCTTCAAGCGACGTCCTCCGCAATCCGCACAGGGGAGTTCCAACATATAGTCTTCTATCTGCTGTCGTACGTAACTGCTGTCGGTTTCTCTGTGTCGGCGTTCCAAGTTCGGTATGACTCCTTCGAACGTTGTTTCGTACGTTCCGTCGAATGTCGCAGACTCGTATTCAACCGTAATCTTCTTTTTGTAACCGTTCATTATTATGTCTCGCACATCCGCGTGAAGCTTGATCCACGGTTCATCCATACTGAATTCTGCGTCTTCCGCCACCGCTTCTAAAATCTTCATCATGTAACCCATGCGGCTGGCGGATGTTGTCCACGGATGTATGGCGCCTTCCGCAAGTGAAAGCTTGGGATTCGGGACGATAGAACTTATATCCACCTGCAGTATTGTTCCGAGTCCATGACACATGTCGCATGCACCTTGCGGAGAATTGAACGAAAAACTTCGAGGTTCTATGCGTGGAATTTCGATACTCGGGTGCTCGGGACATACAAATTCTTCGCAGAACCTCTGCGTTTCTCCCGTATCGGGATCCAAAACCATCATGCTTCCATCTCCCTTTTTTAAACAGAGCTCCACAGAATCTGCAAGTCTTGTTCTGTTCGGATTCACTTCGTCATTTTTTACTTCAAGATCTCGTACGACCATACGATCCACCACTATTTCTATGGAGTGCTTCTGTTTCGCATCCAGAGAAATTTCTTCATCCACTGTCACTATCTGTCCGTCTATACGCATACGTACGAATCCTTCTCTGCGAATCATATCCAACACCTTTATATGTTCACCTTTGCGATCCTCCACTATGGGCGACAGCAGGAAAATTTTCGTACCTTCTTTCATATCGGCGATCGTATCCACAATTTTACTGGGAGATTGTTTGGTGAGCGGAGTACTACATTTTGCGCAGTGCACTTTGCCTGCTTTTGCCCATAGCAGCCTCATGTAATCGTATACTTCCGTCACGGTTCCCACCGTGGATCGCGGATTTCGTGGTGCTGTTTTTTGGTCTATGGATATGGCGGGGCTTAAACCCTCAATACTTTCGACGTCCGGCTTTTCCATCTGCGCTATGAATTGTCTTGCATACGCAGAAAGACTTTCGACGTATCTTCGTTGCCCTTCGGCAAAAATGGTATCGAAAGCCAGAGAAGACTTCCCGGAACCGGAAAGACCGGTAATTACCGTGAGCTTATTTCGCGGAATTTCCACGCTCACATTCTTTAAATTATGCATTTTGGCTCCTTTTACGATTATTTTATCCATAATTTCTACAAATGGGTACAACGCAAATATGCCCGCGCGGCACGCGAGCGAGAGCCAGAGCGTACAGAAAAAAGCATTCCGTGTCCAGGCTCAAGGTCTGAAATCGTGAGTTTCTGATCTGTACAATGAAGGCGAAGCTCTATACTGCAAATCGTATGTTTACAGGAATCATAGAAGAAATGGCAGAGATTGTCTCTCTGAGCGAGAATAAGCTGACTCTTTCGCGCCCCGACTCTTTTTCGGATGTTGCAATCGGCTCGAGTATTGCGGTCGCGGGAGTGTGTCTTTCTGCCATAGATAGAACCCGAGATTCCATGACGTTTGATGTCGTGGGAGAAACGCTGCGTAAAACAACATTGGGTTCGTTGCAGCCGGGAGCAAGAGTGAATTTGGAGCGTGCGTTACCTGCAAACGGAAGATTTGACGGGCATATCGTGCAGGGTCATGCGGAAGGGGTAGGTGAAGTGACCGGCGTGAAACAAGACGGAGAGTGGACGCTGCTTACGGTTACTCTTCCGAAAGATGTACTGCCGTATGTTGTTTCCAAAGGCTCTCTTGCCATAGATGGTGTTTCTCTTACCATAGCGGAGAAGGGGGTACAGAGCTGCACGGTCGCACTCATTCCGCATACGATGGCACACACAACTCTCGGCGTGCTTCGCGAGGGCGACGCAGTCAATATTGAGACCGATATTCTCGGGAGGTACATTCATTCCATGGCATCCGGAAATCATGAAGCATAAACACGAGTACACCATACCGGCAGGAGTACGCCCCGATTGGAAAGTGGGCATCGTGTCTTCTTCCTTCCACAAAGAGGAAACGGAAAGCATGACAACAGCTGCGCAAGATACATTGCTTCATGCGGGTGTGCGTGCCGAAAATATATCCGTTCATATGGTACCCGGTTCTTTTGAAATTCCACTTATCGGTGCGGCTCTTGCGAAGAGCGGGGGAGTCGATGCGCTCATCGGTCTCGGTATTATAGTGGAGGGAGAAACGCAGCATGCACGCCTGCTGGCAGAGCAGGCCGCACGAGGCATTATGGATGTGCAACTCACGTACCATATGCCGTTTGCGTTTGAAATTTTGTACGTAAAAGATATGGCACAGGCGCGAGAACGCGCATCCGGATTGCAAAATAAGGGTACGGAAGCGGCGCATGCTGTACTACATTCGCTCGTAAAGCTCCACACCATTCTTTATTGACTCCTTGTCAAGGTCGGACTCCAAACGGTAGCATGGGCGGTAACCTTTCCCATGCGTCGTTTTTCTCAGGTTTCTGCGGCAGTACTTATGGTTCCGCTCCTTGCCGGGACCGCACTTGCATCCTTATTTCCGGATGTGCCCGCAACCCATATTCACTATAAAGAGATAGACTCTTTGGTGAATGCGGGCGTTATTAACGGAAATCCCGACGGTACGTTCGATCCCGCTGCTCCGGTGAACAGAGCGGCATTTCTAAAGATGCTCTACAAAGCAAAGGGGAAAGAGCCGGATCCTACCAGTGTGCGATGCTTCAAAGATGTTATTCCCGACAGCTGGTACGAACCGTTCGTGTGCGATGCCGCAGCGAATCGTTATGTGGATGGGTATCCCGACGGTAACTTCCGTCCTGCTCAGGCAGTAAAACGTGTTGAAGCATTGAAAATGATTACAACGGTGTTCGATATAGAGGTGGATGAAATAGATGCTCTGGCAAAAGAGATAGTGAACTTTGTGGATATTTCCACATCAGCTTGGTACACGGTGTATCTGTATACGGCCTTTAACAAAGGCATACTTCCCATACCGGGTCAGGATGGTGCTCGTTTTTATCCCGATAAAGAATTACTGCGCAGTGAAGCCGCGGCATACATATACAATGCGCTGAATGTAGAGATCAGAGAAGCCAGACAACAGCCCGTCACTCAGAGTTCCAGTGCGAGTGCGAATAACGATGATACTTCCGACAGCGGACAGTCCGGCAGCGCACAGAGTTCTGCGTCGGATTCAACGGAAGTTGCCGTATCGTTTCCATTTGAAAGAAGCGGTAAGTTCACTGCGAAGAGACCGTATGCATTTGTCTTCGATATCGGCAGCCCAACAACAGCCTACATAAAAGTGGATCTCGCCACCTCCGGAAAAGTATCGTGTCGTTTGTACCTTCTTGCATCCACCGGATTCTCGGATGAGTACTTCCTCGGTCACCAGGAAGGAAATAGCTGCTACATTCATGCCGCACTCAACCCCGGTGCGTACCAGTTACAGTTACAACCCACGGTTGCCGATGCAACATTCTCCGTGGAGGCAAGTGTGAAGGCAGGCGACGGCAACGACGGTTTCCGTGAAGCACTCGGACTTCCTAAAAACACTCCTCGATCCGCCGTGTTGGAAGTGAATGATATTCAGGACTGGTACTCATTTGTCGTGCGCAAAGAAGAAACCATGACATTGGATATCACAAATGCACTGGAAATCGACTGTATTGTGTACGCCATGAAAGATGTGGATTTGTACGGATTTTCCGGTCCGAGTTGCGGACAGAGTTATCTGTATCCTCCGGGCACCTATTTCGTAGCCATTGGCAGATCCATTGCTTCCAAGGCTTCCCAGAAGACCTACACAATTCAGCTGCGATAAAAATCGTCGAGTTTTCCCCCAGAAAAACCGATACTGATATACTGCGGACATGCATGTATTTTCCGGCATTCCGCAGGCCATAGATGCGCTACGCGACGGCAATTTTGTGATAGTGGTCGATGACGAAGACCGTGAGAACGAAGGAGACATCGTGATTGCAGCCGACCATATTACGGCTGAGAAAATGGCGTTTATTATTCGCCATACGGGCGGAGTAGTTTGCTTGCCCATGAGCAATACAATTGCAGACAGTTTGGATTTGCCCCCGATGGTTATGCGCAACACATCCAAGTACTCCACTCCTTTTACGGTAAGCATAGAAGCGGCGGAAGGAGTAACGACGGGAATTTCCGCGGAAGACAGGGCACATACGATTCGTACTGCAATCAGCACTGTCGCAAAACCCGAGGATCTTCGCAGGCCCGGTCATATTTTTCCGCTACGTGCGGAGGACGGAGGAGTCATGGTGAGAGCAGGCCATACCGAAGCGTCGGTGGATTTGTGCAGACTCGCAGGACTAAGAGAGGCTGCGGTGCTCAGCGAACTCATGCACGATGACGGAACCATGATGCGGCTTCCGGCGCTCACAGCTTTTGCAAAACAATTTGATATTCCTCTCATATCCATCGCAGATCTCATTGCTCTTCGTAACAGAAACGAAACGTTTGTTCGAAGAGAAGCAGAGTCCGATTTGGAGTCGGACACCGGAATGTGGAAACTGATCGTCTACTCAGATGCGTTGCATAATCATGAGCATGTCGCCCTTATAAAAGGAGAAGTATCCGGTACGCAACCCACATTGGTTCGAGTGCATTCCGAATGTCTTACGGGCGATGTGTTCGGTTCGTGTCACTGCGATTGCGGTGCACAGTTGGGACTTGCCATGGACATGATGGAGGCCGAAGGAAAAGGAGTGCTCTTGTATCTTCGACAAGAGGGAAGGGGAATAGGTTTGGCCAATAAAATTCGTGCGTACGCTTTGCAGCAGAAAGGATTCGACACAGTCGAAGCAAACGAAGAGCTGGGTCTTCCGACTGACCTTCGTCAGTACGGAATAGGCGCACAGATTCTGAAAGATATCGGACTGTGCAACATACGATTGCTTACAAATAATCCGAAAAAAATTGCCGGCCTAAACGGATACGGTCTGCATGTTGTGGAGCAACTTCCGTTGGAAATTAAAAATCTTTCTGAAAAACAAAAAAAATATCTGGAAACAAAAAAAAGAAAACTCGGTCACTGGATTACGCGCGTCTAAGTTTTTTTCAAAAAAACAGTGCAGAAAATTTCAGTATTTCATCAGAAAAGAGACATCGATTTTTTTGCTGTATAAAGCCAAAAACTCATAACATGTGTTTTTTGCGCTTTCGCAAAAGAGCACAATTTTTATTGTGCGCTTTACAAAAGGACTTTTACATAAAAAGAAACGAAGTAGAATTGTGAGTAACCTTTTCCGTATTACTTTTATCCCCCCATCAGTTATGCCAGTTAAGAAAAAGAAGGCTGCCAAGAAGACAGTGAAGAAGGCAGTTCGCAAGCCGGCTGCTAAGAAGACAGCAGCAAAAAGGAAGCCTGCTAAGAAGGCAGCTGCCAAGAAGCCAGCAGCAAAGAAAAAGACAGCTGCTAAGAAGAAGCCAGCAGCAAAGAAAAAGACAACTGCTAAAAAGAAGACCGCTAAAAAAGCAGTTGCAAAGCGCAAGACTGCTACGAAAAAGCGTGCAGCAAAAAAGCGCTAATACTCTTCTTGTCTTCAAAACACCTCTGCCTACATGGTCGGGGTGTTTTTTCAATCTGAATCCCGTTCTAATTATAGATAATACATGCATATCGCGAAGACAGGATTTTCATCCTGCATTTTTATCTTCCCGGGAGAATGTCATTCTGAGCTCGTTGAAGAATGGCCCGAAGCGAAGCGGAGGACCATGAGCGACCCCGCACGCGTCAGCGCTGCGGGGGAGTCGAATGGTGCCCCCTGCAGGGTTCCCTTCGGCTCTTCCGCCTTCGGCGGAATCGCTCAGGACAGGCTTCTCACCCTGCATGAGCTCACTGAGTTTTCTCTTTGTTTTATCCGAAGACAATGGTGCCCCCTGCAGGGTTCGAACCTGCAACCTTCGGTTCCGAAGACCGACGCTCTATCCAGTTGAACTAAGGGGGCATGTATGCGCTTTTTCGATGGTGTAAAGATCCGCGAGCAAAACTTTTTTGTTCTTTCCTGCCCTGCGGCAGGAAAAGCCAGTTGAACTAAGGGGGCATGTATGCGCTTTTTCGATGGTGTAAAGATCCGCGAGCAAAACTTTTTTGTTCTTTCCTGCTCTACGGCAGGAAAAGCCGGTTGAACTACGCGGGGGCTTTGCTTCCGCCAGAGTATCATGCACTTTGGAAGTCTGCACCGATTCTCTGCTAAAATATGACCATGGGTATACGAGACGATGACGAGGATTTGTTTATCTCCCGCTCCAACGAGGATGCCTTTAAAAATCCCGAAAAGGCCAAAAGAGATGCACGAGAGCAAAAGGCTAAACAAGAAGGCAAATTGCTGGACTTAAAAAGGCAAATGCTTCTGCAGCAAGTCTCTGCGCAAAATACGCACTCGGCTTTGGCAGACCAAGAAACAAAACGTCTGCAAAAACTCAATGATGACGCAAAGCAGAAAGAAGTATTTGGCACAAAGACTCACAAGCAACTCGAAGAGGAATCGATGCTGGACGCTCAAACCCAAGTGACTGCGGAGCAACAAATAGATGCAGATGCTCAAGCTGAAGAGAAAAAAGAGCAAGCGAAGCAGGAGTACCAGAATGAAGACGGGTAATCTGATAGAATACGCGTATGCGAACGTACCTCTTTGGCGGACTTCTGCTTCTCCTATGCACGACTGCGCAGGCATCTTCTGTGTTGCAGGATATTGCGAATCATCCGTACAGAGAGTCGATAGAAATTCTGGTAGAAAAAGGAATAGTCCACGGATATTCCGACGGTACCTTCAAGCCAAACATTCCAATCAATCGTGCGGAGTTTCTGAAAATCCTCATGTTGGCTGTCTATGGAGATCGTGTTTTTTCACAGGGGAGTACGGCATGTTTCTTCGACTTTGGTATGGATGTGCAGTGGTATTATCCGCATGCATGCACAGCGAAAGAGCTTGGCATTATTCACGGATACCCGGACGGAACGTTTCGCGGAGAGAGCACCGTAAACTTGGCCGAGGCTCTGAAGATGAGTTTGGAAGCTTGGGATGTAACGTTGCCCGTATATATTCGAGCGCCGGATCACTGGTATGACCCGTACATAGATGCGGCGGCAGATACGGGAGTGTTCCAATTCATACCGTTGGTGCCGGATTTTCCATTAACAAGAGGGGAAGCAGCGGAACTTCTTGTGAAACTTAGGCAACCGTTGGCTGTGTTGGATCCGGAATCTTCGAATCCCGAACCGTCGGGTATCTCCAGGACACAGATTCGCGACTACCATACGCAGCCTTCGCAACAAGCGGTGTGCGGGAACGGCATACTGGAATTCAGGGAAGCCTGTGACGATGGAAATCTTCTCAATGATGACGGGTGCAGTGAGCTTTGCATCATAGTGTCTCAACCTGTTCGCCACGGTGCGTTGCGTCTGGAGCAGAGGCCTTCGAGCACGTTGAACATTGCCAAGGGTGCAAGCAATGTGACTCTTCTTTCATTCGATGCACTGGCAGGAAGGCAAGACGTGTATCTCACACAATTGAAATTCAAAGCAGGAGCAGGCTCTTTAGACAGCGCTCGTAACTATCGTTTGTATTACGATACGAACGGAGACGGCACAGCAGATAAAATGATTGCAAATGCAGTGCCGCAAAATGAGAAACTCTCTTTCGGGAATTTGAATATTCCGGTTCGCAACGGGTACTACACCCGAGTCGAATTGCGTTCGGACATTGCAACCGGCGGTACGGTGGACGATTTTAGTGTGCAATTTGATACCGCAGATCCCGACTACGTGCAGGGTGTGGATGCTGTGGATGCGGAAGATGTGGTGGGAATAGAGACAGACGATGCGGGCTGTCAGCTTGTTTCCATTTGTTGGATAGCTGTCTACACCGATGATGCACGACTTATTTCCATCGGAACACAGGGCAGCTTGTACGTGACTCAGGACAATATTTCCGTTGGGAACAAGCAGCTTCTTGCCGGTGCACTGAGCGATATTCTTCTCCGTATAAAATTTCGCGCACAGGATGAAGATGTATCCGTCACCAAAATAACCATAGGAGGCGGAACCGACAGCGTGGATTCGTTGGAATTGTTTTTGGACGGAAGCAGTTTACCGTTTGCGGTGGCACGAAAAGTTGCATGTGATTCCGTCGTAACAAGTCAGTATTGTGCGGATACGGATTTGCTCATTGCAAAAGATGTCGAGAAGCGAGTGCTTGTTCGTGCCCGTGTCAATGCGGATACGTCCGGTGGTACGAGCGGAGACACAGTCGCCCTCACGCTTACTGCCAACACATCCACCAATGTGGCCGTAGAGGCTTGGGGCGAGGCATCGCTGAAAGAACTGAATCAGAACAACGGTAATGCGACTGCCGAGGGTGAAATTTTTATCGGACGCGACTCTGCGGGGGCAAACGTTGCCATCACAGGCATGACACACGATATTGTGAATGCGAAATTCGCTTCCATACAAAATGCGAATGGCGATCCCGATGGCACTGCCATTCCCACGGGAGAGTCCACATTTGCCGCGTTCAGCTTTGCGGCTTTGCCCCACACCAATTCATTCGGAGGTCTGAATAACATCGTCATGGAATCAATCACGTTTAAAGTCACTTCCACGAATGTGCAATTCTCTTCTTCTTCCTTTGTTCTCTACAATCCGCAAAATCCCGGTGTTACCGTGAGTTGTACGGGAGGTACCACGGGCATTATTACCGTTGTCTGCGGCAGCCTGGAAGGCAGTGCCATCAATACCGTTATTGCGCAGGGCTCTTCCATAGAATTGGCGCTGCGGGGCGATATTACAAATCCACAGGTGGGAGCGGGCAACAGTACGTTGCAGGCGCAAATAAGCGGGCTCGGAAGCAGGGGGTCCGGCGGTCCGATAGTATGGAACGACGAAGTATTTTCGTACGGATGGGTGGATTTGAGTTCCACGACGATACGGTCGACGTTGTACAGGGCGCAGTAGGCGAGCGAGGAGCGAGGAGCAGGAAGCGATTAGCGAGTAGCGGTTAGCGGGCAGTAGGGAGCAGGGAGCGATTAGCGATTAGCGTTTAGTAAGAGACTGTCCGAATGAATTCATCATTCGTTGCACCTCTTGGACTCTGTAAGTATGGATTTCAACGTATCATCATCCATGTACCTCAGTGTATGAGAGAGAATAATTTGTGTTTCTAGTTCCGCCAGAGATCCTTTGGCTATACAGATAAAATTAAAAAAATCTTTATCACTTGTTCGTTGACTCCCTTCGGCGATATTTGAAGGTACAGATACCGCTGCGCGTCTGAGTTGGTTTATTAGTCCAAATTTTTCTGTTTCCGGAAACACTTGTGTGACCCCATAGACCTCTTTTGCCAGAGTCATTGCCTTCTGCCAAATTTTCAGTTCTTTATACGGCAATTTGCTCATGTATCTATTATCTATCCTTGATATGAGACAATGTGGCTAATCGCTACACGCTTACACGCTACACGCAATAATCTGGCTTCATGAAGCTAATGCTGCCGTTCTCTCTCTCAGAAGAACTAGCCTCCGAAAATCTGTCCCAACATTCCTTTACCCTGCGAACGCGTGGGAGCACGAAGGAATGGGTTTAATGTTTCTGCGAACGTACGGAGATTTCTGCTCTGCATGTAGATTGTCCCCGGTCCTTCAAAGGCACAGGAAAGACCTTCTCCCGTCGAAACCATGCTGAATATGCTCTCTCCCACTTTCTGAATGTTGTAGGTGATATTTGCGGGGAATGCGACGATGTGTCCGTTATCCACTACGAACTTCTCTCCCCGTGCGATCTCCTTTTTTATGATTCCTCCGAAGCTGGAAGCAAATACCTTGCCGGTTCCTCGTACTTTTATCATGAAGATTCCTTCACCGCTCACAAAACCTTTCCAGCCGGAAAAATGCGCGTCGGATTCTATTGTTTTGTCGGATGCCAAAAACGATCCGCCCTGAATAATGTATTCTTCGTTATTCAGTTCCAGTACTTCTATGTCTCCCACTGCGCGGGGAGCGAGAAACACTTCGGTATTCGGCTGCATCGCCCGTATGGTGGTTACGAAGAAGCTTTCACTGGTCAGAACAGTTCTTTTGATTGCTTTCCACGCCCCGCCCTCCATTTTTCCTTCTATTTTCGCCGTGTCATCCATGGCGAGCATTGCGCCTGTTTCGGTGTGAATTTCTTCATTGGTTGTTAAAACGCAGCGAAGAGCGGAATAGCTGGGACGCATGAGAATTTCGTATTGCATGGTGGTACAGGGAAAGATGCGCCCATAGCATTACATGATTTTCCTTGCTTCGTAAGGTGTAATCCGTAATCTTGCCTGTGCAGCTTTATTGGGGAGTAGCCAAGCGGTAAGGCAGCGGGTTCTGGTCCCGCCATGCGGGGGTTCGAATCCCTCCTCCCCAGCCAATTCTGTTCTACACTCCTTTTCGCAATTATCTGGAAGCCGTTCTTGTAGTCTGGGAGTAGTTTTTTGTCCTTTAGAGAAAGGTTCAAAAATACAAAATTAAGGAGTGATCGCTTTTCGGTCGCAGTTGCCATCTCTTCATAGAGTTTTTGGCCCTGTTGAGCCAGTTCAAAAATATTAGCACCTAATTGGAGATAATTGATGTTGGCCTGCTTGTGATTCTTAATGGCTTCGAGAACTGTTGCTTGCTCTTTGGTGTATTGGTCGAATTTCCTGTCATACATCTCCTTGGTGATCTTCTCGTCCATCTTGTCGTCGTACAGATTATCCAATCGCTTCTGCGTGGCTGTTAATTGTTTGGTCAAACCGTCCATGATCGTTGTGTGATACTGAATCTCATCGGCATGGCTCTCGCGTAGTGCATCACGAATCCATTCCAGTGTTTCCGGGCAATCAACCTGAAATTGATCCAATAATGCCACTACCTGCTCTTCGATCACTTCCTCGCGCACATACTTTCGCTGGCTGCATGTCGTTTCATAGCGCGTACAGGAATAATAGGCGTGACCCTTCTGCATCTGCCCCACAATGGAGCGGCCACATTCTCCGCACGTTAAGTCCCTGAAAAGAAAGTCGTGCTTCCGATACTTTCCATTGGTCTTCCGTTTGAGCCTAGCCTGTACGGAGTAAAACATTTCTTTGGCTAAAACTCTTGATGGATGGATGAGAGGCTCATGCTTCCCGTCAGGGTAATGCTCGCCATTCCAATCAAATTCTGAGCAATAAAAACAATCAGTAAGAATTCTATGAATGACTGACTTTCCGACAACTTTTCCGTCTTTTGTTTTCCATCCATCCTCAAAGAGTCGCTTACCCACTGTC
>Ga0210019_1000043_pt1 | contig 175251 bp, 162 predicted proteins | sample CryGeyCG2114_020_2_FD_183969 | JGI IMG/M metagenome (GOLD analysis project Ga0210019, IMG submission 183969) | Groundwater microbial communities from aquifer - Crystal Geyser CG11_big_fil_rev_8/21/14_0.20 (SPAdes) (version 2) | ecosystem: Environmental > Aquatic > Deep subsurface > Groundwater...
ATCGGGTTGAAAAAATGAGGAAGTGTGGTGTGATCCCCTCGGTCTTTTATGACCTATCCACTTTACGCCATCACTTCCTCTCTTTTCTTTCTCTTCCAAATTCAACTTCACTTCAAGATACAATCCACAATTCTCACAATTTTCCTGTCATCACGAGGAACGTAGTGACGTGGTGATCTCAATACTTCAAATTGCCAGAGGAGATTGCCACTCCACCTTAGGCGGATCGCAATGATAGCAAATAGTGAGAATTGTGGATCCCCTGGTCAAGCCAGAGGATGACAAGCATTCAACCAAGTACTAAGTACTATCGAACTATCGAACCATTGTCCCATTGCCCTATTGAACAATTGAACTATCGCCAAATTGCACCACCCATCACTTCACCAAATCATACAATACATCGTTGTCTCTTTTACTTTTTTCATCACGCTCGATTTTACTTTGGTATTGTTTTGCCAGCTCATCGTTGGGGTTGATGTCCAAAATCTGTTTCGCGGCATTGAGGGTGGAAGGATAATCTTGAAGGCTGTAGCTTGTCACCAGCAGCTCGCGCAAAAGGGCATAGCGCAAGTCGGTGTTGTCCGCAGTATTTGGCGTTTGGCCAAGGGCGCGTTCAAAACGCAACTTGGCTTGGGCATACTGTTTTTGCTCACGTAAAATTTGGCCACTCATCAGCATAGCATCCACATTATGAGGATTCTGCTTGAGGGCAATTTCAAAGAGAGGAAGCGCTTCAGTGTATTTTTCCTGCTCGTACAAAATTCTCGCAGCGTGAACCATCACTTCATTTTTTTCGGGATGGAGACTGTAGACAGAAGCAAAATCTTTTCTTGCAATATCAATGAGTTTCTCGGCATTTTTAAAGTCATCCTTCAACTCAAAATAAAGCGCCAAACGCAGCAAAACCAAAGGGTCGCGGCAGCCTTTTTCATAGGCAGTCCTTAGCAATACAAGGCCAGTAGCATTATTTCCAAGCTCGAAGGCATTAAGCCCTCCAACAGCATAGACATCCCAAGCTTCGGAATGCTTTCCATACTTTTGGTAGTAGTGGACATCATGCATCATCACGTGAGCTTGCTTCTCTGCTGTCGGCTTTAAACCTGGCTGTATCGTCTCATGTGAACCGGGGGACGAATGGGGCTCATTTACAGCCCCCATAAAGGGAAGAGGTGCCTCTTCCGCAAAGCTAGGCCTAGCAAGCAAAAGCGAAGCAATCAAAAAAAAACTAATCATTCCAAGCCACTGACGCCACAATAGAAACATATCTCTTCCCCTTGCCTAAAAATTGAGCAGCTCACCAGAAAGTGTCTGGCACTTTCTGGTCATTTAGCATAATCCCTCTAAATATCAGCATTTTTTTCTTGTAGCCCCCATAAAGCTATGATAGCAAGCCCGCACTTAACGACACACGCCCTTATCTACTTTGGTGCTTCCATGTGGAAGTCAAAGAGGGCGGAGGGGCCTGCTACAAGATTTTCCAATCTTTTTCGAGGCCACAAACCAAGGAGCACAATATGAGTATTACCGTAAGCATCAAAGAGATGTTAGAAGCAGGCGCGCATTTCGGCCACCAGACAAAACGCTGGAACCCAAAAATGAGGCCATACATCTTCACCCAACGTAACGGCATCCACATCATCGACCTCGATCAAACCGCTGCGCAAGCCAAAAAAGCTGCAAACTTTATTCTTGAAACGGTTGCTTCAGGAAAAAGAGTTCTCTTTGTAGGTACCAAAAAACAAGCTCGTGAAACTATTGCAGAAGCAGCAAAAAAAGCTGATCAGTTTTACGTCATCAACCGCTGGATGGGTGGAACGCTCACCAACTTCAAAACCATTAAGGCTTCCATCGACCGCATGGTGAAGTTGATGGAAATGCGCGACAATGGCGAATTTGAAAAGCTCATCAAAAAAGAAGGCCTTAAAATGGCGCGCTCCATTGAAAAACTTGAAGAAAACTTGGGTGGTATTCGCGAAATGAAAAAAGCGCCAGGCGCTGTTATTCTTGTAGATCCAAGCCACGAACACATCGCAAAAAAAGAAGCTATGCGTCTCAACATTCCAGTTGTTGCCTTGCTTGATACCAACTGCGATCCAGATAACATCGATTATCCAATTGCATGCAACGATGATGCAATTCGTTCTATTCAGTACTTCATGGATTTGTTCACTGAAGCTTGCATCGAAGGCGGAAAACTACGTGACGTCCGCATCCGCGCCGATCAAGAAAAATCAGCACAACGAAAAGAAGAAGAGAAAAAATCTATGCCACGCGTTCGCGAAAAGAAAATGGCTGGAAACAAAACCAGAGCCTACACCGCGAAAAAAGCTGAACACGAAGAAGGCGCAAGCGCTGAAGAAGTAGAAACATTCGCAAAAGCAAGTGCTGAGAAAAAAGAAAACTAATTTTATGGATGATCCCTCCCCTTAGATTAAGGGGAGGTTAGGTGGGGTTATTGTTTTCACTCTCAAAAATCAATAACTCCCCCAGCCCCTCTTAATTTAAGAGGGGAGATATTCTGAATAATTTTAAAAAGGAGTTCGTAATGAGTATTTCAGCATCAGCAGTAAAAGAACTACGTGAAAAAACTGGCGCCGGCATGATGGAATGCAAAAAAGCGCTTACAGAAGCTTCTGGTGATTTTGAAAAAGCAATTGAGATTCTTCGCAAACGCGGATTGTCACTGGCTGCAAAAAAAGCTTCCCGAAAAGCATCCGAAGGAACCATTGGCGAATACTTAAGCAACGATGCCAGCTTCGGAACCTTGCTTGAAGTAAACTGCGAAACAGACTTCGTTGCAAAAAACGACGATTTTCAAAACTTCGTGGCAAAGCTTGTTGAGGTTATCAGCAAAAATAAACCTGCAAGTGTTGATGCCCTTATGGAACTTTCACTTGGAAGTGAAACCGTTGCAAGCACACTCACCAACATGATTGCAAAAATCGGGGAAAACCTTGGTATTCGCCGCTTTGCTCTCTATCAAGCAAACGCTGGTGAAAAGTTGGCGCAGTACATTCATCCCGGAAATAAAATTGGAGTGCTTGTTCGTTTTGTTGATCCAAGCAACAAGCTTTCAGCAGATTTGGGCCGCGATGTTGCTATGCACGTTGCAGCAATGAATCCTCAATACTTAGATCGTAACAGCGTTCCCGAAAATGTTTTGCTGAAAGAAAAAGAAATTCAAAAAGCTCAAATGGCTGGTCAAAATAAACCTGAAGAAATCTTGAACAAAATTGTTGAAGGTAAAATTGGAAAATACTTTAGCGAAGTTTGTCTTCAAGAACAAATTTTTGTAAAAGATCCCGAAGGAAAACAAGCCGTAAGCAAATACCTTAAAGGTGTAGATGCTGGCATCGAAATTAAAGAATTTGTTCGTTACCAAGTAGGTGAGGGCATCGAATAAAAGCCAAAGAGCGGGGGGACAGTGGCCAAAGTAAAATACAAACGCATTCTGCTAAAACTTTCAGGCGAAGCTCTTTTGCCGCCCGATTCAAAGTACGGCATTTCAACTTCTGTTGCCGACAAAATTGCCGCCGAGATAAAGCAAGTAGTGAAACTGGGCGTTCAGCTTGGAGTTGTTATTGGCGCCGGAAATATTTTCCGCGGTGAGGCAGCAGCAGACGAAGGTATGGACCGCGTTATCGCCGATAACATGGGCATGCTTGCAACCGTCATCAACAGCTTAGCTTTGCAGGACGGGCTTTTCCGAGCCAACGTTCCATCCAGGGTTCTCACTTCATTTCCCATGCATCAAGTGGGCACACCTTTTTCACAACGCGATGCCCTTCGCTATTTAGGCAGAGGAGACGTTGTTATTTTTGGTGGAGGAACAGGAAACCCTTTCTTCAGCACCGATACAGCGGCTTCGCTTCGTGCACTTGAAGTTCATGCTGAAATTATTTTCAAAGGAACAAAAGTGGATGGCATTTACGACAAAGATCCCGTGAAACACAAAAATGCTAAAAAGTTTCAAAACTTGAGCTACCTCGATGTCCTTAATCAAAAGCTTTCGGTAATGGATCTCACGGCTATTTCTATGTGTATGAACGCTAACATTCCCATTACAGTCTTCGACATGTTCTCAAAAGGAAATTTCCTGAAGGCGGTATCTGGAGAAAAAATAGGAACACTTGTCCATGCTTGATTCTTATCAAAAAGATGCCAAAGAAAAAATGAAACGCTCACTTGAAGCCCTGCGAAATGACCTTGCAAAGCTTCGCACCGGAAGAGCAAACACCGCATTACTAGATGCTGTGCGCGTTGATTACTACGGAGCTCTCACTCCGCTGAATCAGCTAGCGACACTTTCTGTAAGCGACTCAAGAACAATTGTGATTCAACCGTGGGATGGTTCTGTTATTGCCCTCATCGAAAAATCTATCATGCAATCTGACTTGGGCCTAAATCCTATGAACGATGGAAAACTTATTCGAGTCTCTCTTCCAGCACTTAACGAAGAACGTCGAAAAGATTTGGTTAAAGTAGCAAAAAAACACGGCGAAGAGTGTAAAGTAAGTATTAGAAATATTCGACGTGACATAAACGATCAACTCAAAAAAGCACAAAAGCAAGGCGAGCTTACAGAAGATGAAGAGAAAAAAGCTCTCGATATCATGCAAAAATTCACCGACGACTTCAGTAAGCTTGTTGATGAAACCGTTGTGCACAAAGAAAAAGACATCATGGAAGTGTAATGACACAAAAAATTCCCCAGCACATTGCTATCATCATGGATGGAAGTGGCCGTTGGGCACATGAACACCGCAAAACAAGGCTAGAAGGGCATCGCAGAGGCGCAGAAGTTTCCGAACTCATCATCGATGCTTGTCAAGAAAGAGGCATAAAATACTTAACCCTTTACGCCTTTTCTGAAGAAAACTGGAATCGTCCCGCCGATGAAGTTGCTGGTCTCATGGAATTGCTGAAAATTTACCTGCTCTCAAAAAAAGAAAAAATGATGGCCAATGGCATTCGTTTTCAAACCATCGGTGACATCTCAAAACTTCCTCAAACTGTTCAAGATGTTATTTCCGATATTAAGCACAGCACCAAAGCTGGAAAAAGCATGACCCTCATCATGGCACTTTCGTATGGTGCTCGCCAAGAAATTTCACGTGCTCTACAAAAGTTAGTAGATGCGGGAGAGAAAAAAATTACCACTGAAAAAATTTCTGCATCACTTGATACAGCGAATTTTCCAGATCCAGATTTACTCATTCGCACTAGTGGCGAATATCGCATAAGCAATTTTATGCTCTGGCAACTTGCGTACACAGAATTTTATTTCACGAAGAAGTATTGGCCAGACTTTAGTTCCGCAGATTTGGATGACGCCATAAAAGCTTTTTCTTGCCGTGAAAGACGCTTTGGTCTAACAGGAGAACAACTCACAAAGGGGGAAGCTTGAAGCGAATTTTCTCGGCCATCATTTTAGCAGGGCTTGCTTGGCTTGCTATCGCTCGTCTTTCAGATTTAGCTTTCCAGTGTCTCATTTTTTTTGTGACTGTCCTCAGCATTATCGAATTCACCAACATGTTTTATGATGACGTCATTGAAAAAATGGCGTTGCTCCTTGTTGCAACTCTTCTTTCCAGTATGATGCTCTGGCGTGTGGAATATATTTTGTCCGCCATTATTTTTTCTACATTTCTCTTTTCACTCGTAGTCATGAATCGCAGCAAAACATTAGAGCGATCTGCCACTAAACTTGGATTGGGCGTTTTGTGCCTTGTTTATCTTTCGCTCTCGCTTCCATTTTGGGATTGGCTACACCGTTTGCCTTCGGGATCTTCGCTCGTATTTCTTGCTCTTCTTCCTGCTTGCCTTACCGATACCTTTGCCCTCATAGCGGGAAAATTATGTGGAAAGAAAAAATTTACACCCTTAGTAAGCCCAAATAAAACTTGGGAGGGCTATTGGGGTGCCTTAATAGGTTCGGCCGCTGGTGTATATCTGGTCTGGTTTTTAGCCTTTCGAGATATGTATTCATGGCAAATAATGCTCCCACTTGTCTTCATTATTTGGATTACGTCTCCGTTTGGAGACTTGGTTGAATCAATGCTAAAACGCGAAGCTGGGGTGAAAGATTCGGGAAAACTTATTCCAGGTCATGGTGGCCTCTTAGATCGTCTCGATGCCCTTATTTTTACTGGCCCAGCCACTTATCTCTATCATCACCTTTTTCTCTCATGACAAAAAAGAAGATTTCTATCCTTGGCTGCACCGGCTCAATTGGTACAAGCACGCTTGATGTGATTCAAACAAATCAAGATGCCTTCGAAGTGGTGGGGCTTGCGTGCGGCAACAACATTGAACTGCTGTTGAAGCAAATTGAAACCTTCAAGCCTCAATGCGTTTCTGTTTCATCTGAAGAAGCTGCAAAAAGCTTAAAACAAAAAATCACATCTCATCTCCCGGAAATACTTTATGGAATAGAAGGGGTATGTACCGTTGCAAGTTCTGGAAGTCCTGATCTTGTGGTATCCGCCATTGTGGGCGCGGCCGGTTTGCGGCCAACTTTAGCAGCACTTGAAGCCGGCATTAATGTTGGCCTCGCAAACAAAGAAGCGCTGGTGGTAGCGGGAAATTTAGTGACGGCCACAGCTGAAAAAAAGAAACTCAAACTTCTTCCCATCGACTCTGAACATTCCGCACTTTTTCAATCACTTGTCGGTCACAACGCAGAAGACATTTCACATATTACGCTTACAGCTTCAGGTGGTCCTTTTCGCACAAAAACTTTAACTGAGCTTAACAATGTAAGCGCAGCTGAAGCCCTAAAACATCCCAATTGGAACATGGGCGCAAAAATCACCATTGACTCTGCAAGCATGATGAACAAAGGATTAGAGGTCATTGAGGCTGCGTGGTTGTTTAAGCTTCCACCTGAAAAAATTAAAGTTGTAGTTCATCCTCAAAGTATTGTTCATTCCTTTATCGAATATATCGACGGCTGCGTTATCGCAGAACTAGGTTTGCCAGACATGCGCTCCCCCATTGCTTATGCGCTTGCCTACCCGCATCGCATTCCATCCGGAGTAAAAACTTTAGACCTTGCTTCCATTGCTACGCTTACGTTTGAAGCTCCCGACACAAAACGCTTTCCCTGCTTGCAACTTGCATACGATGCGCTAAATGAGGGAGGAACAATGTCAGCTGTCCTTAATGCTGCCAACGAAATTGCGGTGGATGCATTTTTAAAGGGAAAAATTGCATTTTTAGAAATTGCCACTACGATCCACGAAACCATGAACGCTCATAACAACTGTGAAGCCTCAAGTTTAGATGAAATTTTATCCATCGATGCTTGGGCCAGAACGTGCGGTTCAGAATACATTCAAAGGAAACAGTCATGACCATTTTTTATTTTATTATCGCGCTTGGCATTTTAGTTTTCATTCACGAATTTGGTCACTTCATTGTGGCAAAAAAATCCGGCGTGTTTGTAGAAGAGTTTTCTATTGGATTCGGTCCAAAACTTTTTGCAAAAAAATGGGGAGAAACAGAATATAAACTCTGCCTTCTTCCCTTGGGTGGCTACGTAAAACTTCACGGCGAAAATCCTGAAGATGAAGAGTCGGTTGATAAAGCGAGAGCCTTTTCTGAAAAAAAACTCAGCACTAAAGCAGCTGTTGTTATTGCAGGACCAGTTATGAACTTTCTCTTATGTCTTTTTTTGATGCCCATCGTGTTTATGTTGGGAAGAACTGTTCCAGCTTTTTTTGATGCAGCACCCGTGGTTGAACAGATCAGAGCTGATTCTCCTGCCGCAAGCGTTGGACTTACAAAGGGAGATCTCATCACGCAAATCGATGGCAGTAAAGTTAGCAACTGGGAAGAAGCCATTAACCAAATTATTGTAGCAACAGGCCAAAAAGTAAATCTCACGGTAGATCACAAAGGTGAAACAAAAGAATTCACAGTTCCCATTACCAATAGTCCCGAAGGCGGATACGCCGGATTTGAGCCAAACCTGTTTTTGGGAATGGCAGCCATTATAGGCAAGGTAAACGCAAACGGTCCGGCGGCAAAAGCTGGCATTGAAGTTGGTGACCAGATTCTTTCACTCAACGGAGAAAATATTGACGACTGGATTGATCTCACCGAAGCCATTGCAAAATCGAAAGGTGAAAAAGTTAGCCTCAAACTACAGCGCAATAACTCAATCGTGAACACCGAAATTCAAGCCGACTACAACGAAGACCTCAAACGTTATTTGGTTGGCATCGAAAAACAAGTTCAAGATATTCCAAGCACTGTGCGTAAATATGGCTTTCTTGCTTCGCTTCAAAAAGGAGGAGAAGAAGTTGTTCAACTTACAAGCACAACCTTCAATGTATTTTGGAGACTGATCAGCATGCAGCTTTCACTTAAAGTTTTAGGCGGTCCCATCATGATTGCGCAAACCACAGCTGCTGCTGCAAAACTTGGGCTTGGCCACTTTCTTTATTTTCTTGCTTTTATGAGTCTACAGCTTGGCATTATCAATCTCTTTCCTATTCCCGTGCTAGATGGTGGGCACCTCTTTTTCTACGGAATTGAAGCTGTCATCAGAAGACCTGTCAGCCGCAAAATAAGAATGGTCATGAGCCAACTTGGTTTTGCCATGCTCATTGCGCTTATGCTCGCCGTTACCTTCAACGATGTTCAACGCGTTTGGGGAAATGTAGGAAGTTTGCTGGGAAGATTTTTCTAACATGAAAGTAATCTTCGTCGATACCAGTACGCCTCACATACGACTTGCTCTCTTGGATAACGCGCAAGTCATTTGTGAAAAAGAACGCACCACGCACAATGGACAAACCTCGCATGTGTTTCAGTTTTGCCATGAACTACTTGAACAATCGAAGTGGAAGATTGAAGAGCTCCAAGGCGTTGTTGTGTGTATTGGACCAGGCTCGTTCACGGGGTTACGCATTGGAATCAGCTTTGCAAAAACGCTGGCATTTACTTTAAACATCCCCATTTGCGGAGTATCATCCCTCGATGCACTGGCAGCGCAAATAACTTTACCACAGGAAGCCCTTATAGTTCCCCTCATCGACGCCAGAAGGGGAGAGCTTTACGGAAAAATTTTCTCCTTTCATCCTCATCAAAAAAGGGAAGTAAAAGAAGAAGCCTCGGTTCTCACTCCAGAAAAATGGATTGAAAAACTAAGTGCTCAAAAAGAAAATCTCTTCCTCTGTGGAAATGGTTTTTATGCTTTCAAAGAACAATTTCTTTCCCAGCTTTCGCTTGAGGAAACTGATGTTTCAAGCCTTCCACCGGAAGCAAGTGTAAATTCCTTTTTTGCACTTGCTCAGAAAAAACTTTCAAACGGCGGAGAGGATCAGAACAAGATTTTGCCTTTGTATATCAGACCATCTGATGCGGAAAAAACTCTGTCCCTATAAGCTTCTGATATCTCTCGTGTTCCCTTTTTCTCCATTTTGTCTACTTGACAGAACTCACAAAGATTACGTACACTTAATCGTCCAAAAAAGGAGGAAGTCATGGAGAAAGAAGACCTAAAGCTTATTCAAGAATACCGAGAAACAGATTTAGCCCTCAATTCGTTGTATGAAGAACACCTCAGTTTGGAGAATGAATTAAAAAAAATAAACAGGAAACATGTTTTAAGTCCGCATGAAGATTTGAGAAAAAAAGAGCTGCAAAAAAAGAAACTAAAAGGTAGAGATGAGCTCGAACAACTTTTGAATTCATACCGTAAAAAACAGGAAACTCATGACACAAACTAAAGACGCTTACTCGCCAAATCCTCATCAGTACATCGTTGCAAAAGAAGGGTTTCCCTTCATTTCTATTGCGTTTGCAATGGCTTTTTTTTCACTTTTCTTTCACGTTCCACTGTTGAGTTTTTTTCTGTTTGGCATCGGTATTTTTATTGTCTCCTTTTTTAGAAATCCAACTCGTCACCTTCCAGGAAACAGTAATCATCTCATCTCTCCAGCCGACGGAAAAGTCATTGGAATTTTCCCCGGTGAAAAACATCCATTGAGCACCGAAACATTTACTCGCATCAGTATTTTTATGTCTGTTTTTAATGCACATGTGAATCGCTTCCCAACAGATGTAAAAATAAAAAAGATCGTTTACCACACTGGAAAATTTTTAGTAGCAAGTGATCAACGAGCAGCAACGGAAAATGAAAGCAACCAAATGCTTGTGGAAGATGAACAAGGCCAAGAAATAGTACTTGTCCAAATTGCAGGTCTCGTTGCCAGAAGAATTATTTGTTATTTCAAAGCAGGCGCATCGGCAAAACGCGGAGAGCACTTAGGCCTCATCCGTTTTGGTTCTCGCGTAGATTTATATCTTCCGCAAAATTATACGGTGTCAACGAAAGCGGGCGACAAACTTAAAGCTGGTCTCAGCATAATAGGTGAAAGACTATGAAAAAACATGCCCACCAACGGGAGGGGTTGAGAAAAGGTATTTATTTGCTTCCAAACCTTTTTACGACTGCAAATCTTTTTTGCGGATTTTTCTCAGTCATCAAATCTCTGAATGGTGATTTCATTGCCGCAAGTTGGGCTATTCTGCTTGCCGGTATTTTTGATACTTTAGATGGTCGAGTTGCCAGGCTCACTAAAGCTGAAAGTGAGTTTGGAATTGAGTACGATTCACTTGTTGATTTAGCAAGCTTTGGACTTGCACCTGGCATTCTCGTTTATACCTGGGGGCTGCAGGGTGTTGGTCATATCGGCTGGCTTGCGCCATTTCTTTTCCTGGCTTGTGGCGCACTTCGTCTTGCACGATTTAACGTGCAGCATGACAACGTTGAAAATTCATTTTTTCAAGGCCTGCCCATTCCAACTGCTGCTTATGTTTTGGCAAGTTTTACTCTTTTTCATCATCATTTTTTTTCCATAACTACGCCAGCTCCACTTTTTCTGTCTTTGGTTACCATTCTCCTTTCGTGTCTCATGGTCTCCACCATTAATTATCGCAGCATGAAATCTCTTGAGATTAAAGGGAAACATTCCTTTTTTGCCCTCGTGCTTGTGGTGCTTTCTATTTTTGTTATTGCCACTGAACCCGAAATCACCATTTTTGTTCTTGTTTTGGCCTATGTTTCTTCAGGGTTGTTAGAGGAAATCTTCACCCAAAAAGAGAGTCGAAAACTTGTGGCAAAAGTAAAAAAACACCGTGAAGATAAACGCGCTCAACTCAAAATGAAGTTGGTTTCTGGCGGAGACGTCCTTCCTTTTCAAGCAGAAGAAAAACCTGAGAAAAGTCCAAAACAATCATGAAAAAACAAAGCTATACCGTTGCTGTAGTAGGAGCCACGGGCCTTGTAGGCCAGGAGATGATTACAACGCTTGAGCAAAGATTATTTCCCATAGAAAAACTTGTGCCTCTCGCCTCTGCAAAATCGGCAGGAAAAGAAATTTCTTTTCACGGAAAAAAAGTAAAGGTTCAGGAACTCACTCATGACTCTTTTGCAAGCTGTGACATTGCTCTTTTTTCAGCTGGCGGAAAGGTGAGTGAAGAGTTTGCACCATCGGCGGTAAAAGCGGGCTGTTTTGTCATTGATAATTCCAGCCACTTCCGAATGGACAAAAATGTGAGCCTCATCGTCCCAGAAGTAAATGGTCAACTTGTAAGTCAACTCAATGCTCCACACATTATTGCAAATCCAAATTGTTCTACCATACAAATGTTGGTTGCTCTTTCTCCACTTCATCGCAAAGCAAAGATAAAAAGAATTATTGTTTCCACGTATCAAGCAAGTTCTGGCGCTGGAAAAAAAGCAGTTGATGAATTGCTGGCACAAACACAAGCCCATTTACAACATGAACCCGTAAAAGTTGATGTCTTCCCACATCAACTCGCGTTTAACTGCATTCCACAGATTGATATTTTTCTTGAGGATGGTTCTACAAAAGAAGAGTGGAAGATGGTGATGGAAACCAAGAAAATTTTTGACGACAACAACATTCAAGTTGTTGCAACCGCAGTTCGTGTTCCAGTACTCAATGCACATTCAGAATCTATCACGGTTGAATTTCATACTGAAATTTCCGTTGCAGAAGCAAAAGAAATTCTTTCACAATCTGAAGGCCTTACCGTAATTGACGATACCTCGCAAAGACAATACCCGCTTGCATTAGAAGCTGATAAGAAAGATAACGTTTTTGTTGGTCGCATTCGAAGAGATGCTACCGTTCCTCATGGTCTTTCACTTTGGGTTGTTGCTGACAACCTTAGAAAAGGTGCTGCATTAAACGCCGTTCAAATTGCAGAACTTTTATTACACCACAAATATTTTTCTTGAACGATAATTCATCATGACTTTTTCTCGCACGATTAAACTGCACATAGAATATGATGGCACTTCTTTCAACGGTTGGCAAAACCAAGCAAAGGGCAGGGGAGTTACTGTTCAAGGCGCGGTGGAAAAAGCATTGTCTCAACTGTGCAAAGAAAAAATAAAAGTAGCCGGCTCCAGCAGAACTGATGCTGGAGTTCACGCTTTTGATCAAGTGGCAACATTTAAAACAAAAAGCACACTGCCACTTCAAGCTTTTCAAAAAGGACTCAATACTTTTCTTGTACCAGAAGTAAGAGTGAGAAAAGCTGAAGAAATGGATGCAAGTTTTCATGCTCTTCGAAATGCAAAAGGAAAAATATATTCATACTATGTTTTAAGTGGAAAAACTTCTTCACCCATTGCAAAAAATCACGTTTATTTTTTTCCCTACACTTTAAATTTTTCAGCCATGAAAAAAGCTGCAAAGCAACTGGTGGGAAAGCACGATTTTTCAAGCTTTAGAAGTTCACGTTCAACTGCAAAAACAAGCGTACGAACCATTCATTCTTTTCAGGTTAAAGTGGTGAAAGACTCACTCTTTATGCCCAAAGAAAACACTGAAGGAACACTTTACTGTTTCACCGTAAAAGCGAATGGTTTCTTGCACAATCAAGTACGAACAATGGTAGGAACGTTATTGGATGTGGGAAGAGAAAAAATAAAACCAGAAGACATCAAAAAAATTATTTCTGCCAAAAAAAGAAGCGCTGCCGGGAAATGTCTACCTGGGCACGCGCTTTATCTTATTAAAACCTTGTATGCCTAATTAATTTCCAGTTTCCCCTGTCGGAGCAGCTATAGGATCATCTTCTTCATTCTCTGGAGCATCAGCACTTTCAGCTGGTGGGGTTGAAGCGCTAGCTGGCGCTTCGGGAGAGGCTGGTGGTGGTGTATAGGCCGGAAGATCACTCAAACCAAGGTCTTTCAAAACGGTATCTCGCGCGTCATCGGAAAAGCGTGAACCACTTTGGCCTGCAAGCACATCATTTCCGACTCCACCATCAAGTACAAAGCCATCTTTCACCGCAAAGCTTAAGTTTTGAACCGTAGGAACAAAGCCATCTTTTCCAGTGATATGAATATCGCCTGCATCTTCATCAACACGAATGACAATTGTTTGCGCTTTTTCACCATTTACTCCAGGCTTCACAAAAACAACATAATGATCGCCATTTCCTGACTCGAGTATATAAGCTTGATTATATCCACGTGGAGCAACAAGGTTTATGCCATCTTCTTTATTACCACTCGTTCTCCTTACACTTATGATTTTTTTTACTTCACTTACATCAACTCTAAAATGTTTTTCATTACCTTCACCATCAGCCACAATTCCAGCAGCAACTTCATGCAAAGTTTGATTTGTTTGACCTTGGCTTGTAGTGATACGTTCTAGATCAAGTCCTAAATGAAGAAGATGGCTTTCTGCTCCAAGAAGAAGATCATTTCCAGCTCCGCCTTTGATATTTATAATTTGAGTATCGAGACTTGATTGATCTTTCAGTTTACTAAAATCAATAATGTCATCGGCCGCAGAACCGTTTATATTCAAGACCAGCGGAGTATCCCATGGTCCGTTAAAATCTGTAATGACCACTTCAAAAGATTTTGTGTTTCCAGTTTCGTCTGTGCCTACAAAAGTGATAATCAAATCACCATGTTCATCCATCTGAGCTGACGCCATGTTATACCCATCCATCTGTTGCATGTTGAGGTTAATTTCGCCGCCGTTTCCAGAGGCGTTTGAAAAAACAACTCTGCCATTTTCATCTTTACGTAACCATTCATCAGACGTACGCGCCCAAGCATTTCCAGAAGGAATAGCACCTGCTTGATCAGATAATTTACTTTCAACTTCCGATACACTATCGGTACCACCTGAAGTGTAGGCAACATCATCTCCTCCACCTCCATAAATAATGTTGTTTCCAGATCCGCCTCTGATGATATCGGAACCACCATAAGCAGAATTATAATCTCCAATATTTTTGTAATATTCGTCACCCCAAATGAGGTTGTCACCACCCATGCCATCAATCTTGTCGTTGCCTGCAAAGCCTGCAATTTTATCATTTCCTTGTGAGCCTTTAATAGTATCATCATACTCTGATCCATGAATATAGAAGCTCACAAACCCATCAGACTGCCCAATACGAATTGCTCGTGAAGCATCAATGGTAACCCCCGCGCCTGCTTGAGTTGCATCTATTGAAATCGTACCTTGATGTGTGACTCCATCTTCCAAAACGTAAGATCTTTTCTTTCCATTTTTGCCCACCACCGTAAAAATAAGATCATTTCCCTTTGTTTCTACATAAAGCTCTCTATCAGTTGGCTTGAGGGAAAAAATAAGAAACGATTCGCTTTCGCTTCCTTTATTTTCCATGGCAACAGTACCCGCATACTCGCCATATTCTGGGTTTGATTCAATATAGGCCTGGTTATCTCCATTTTCACGGTCGAAGAAGTGCCCGTTCCAACCAGGAACAAGTTCCGGATTTGCATCAAAAGGGTTGAAGTCGGCAGGGTTGACTCCAGCTACACCAGCACCACCTTCGATGCCGTAGCCAGAAATAGCTGCATTCTCGGCTCGTAGGGTAACCGAAAGACGATCCAAATCGTGCTGGGACTGCTCGTCTAGCCATTCAGCGTTTTCCTTGCGAAACTGCTCAATTTCTTTCATTAACGCATCATTCTCAGAAAGAGCAGCATTCTGCCACGCCTCTTTCTCAGGCACTTCTGCTTCAGGCGTTTCAATCGCTCTTATAGAAGGGTTGTATTTGTTAATCGTAGTGCTCATATTCTCCTCTTGGAATTGCTTCAGGACTAAAGAGTGCAATATGGTTGCCAAAAAACAGCCTTCTCATGAGACATAAGTCATTGATATTCCACAGTATTTTTAATGGTTATTTTCAGCAGAACGAAAAGGAGAGGGGATTTGAACCCGTTTGGGGACTCCTTTCCCCAATTATGAGAAGGGATTATTCCACCGTATAAGCATCCTCAATATCACCATCGATCTCATTGATAGTGACAAAGAAGGCATCAAAGGTCTGGTCTACTTCACTCGCAAGCTCAGCGTACGAGCCATAACGAGCCTTCCAGCTGTCGAAGGTTACCTGAGGCGCTAGGCCTTCACCGCCGGGTGCGTGCCTGATAATTTTGAGGAGATCAGTTTGAGCATCAGCTTGTAAAGTATCAAGAGCGCTGGCATCCCAAGGTTTTCCAGAACGATATTCTTCCGCAACATCATCGTCATCAATATTTGAAAATGCAGTTGTACCACTTACTCCATAATAATCATCGTGTAATGACGCATCACCATTTTCGTACGAGGCGGCGGCATCGAAACCAATTTCTTCTGGATTATCGATATAATTGGTACCGCCGCCCTTTATTTGTACATAATTTCGCACATTGCCACGCGCTTTATCGAGATCTGATTGAGAACCATGAGCAGCAATAGTTGAAAGATAAAATTTGTCACTTGCGTCATTTTCCTTCGAAACAAAACTAAAGTTTCTGGCAACCACACTCCCGTTTCCACCTTTGTAAATATTTGTGCCACCACCTCCATCAATAATGGTACTTACATCAGTTCCTTTCAGGTTATCTGTAACAATTACATCGTCATATTTTGTTCCGGTAATAATTCCACCGTTATTAAGATGGATGAAAAGACCTGATCTAAAATTAGCTTCAGGATGCCAAATACTTTTTTTATTTCCAAACATTGCATTGTAACTTCTCTCATTATTATCAAAAGTACCGGATCTTCTAGCATCTATATTTGTACTATCGCTATAAATATCATTTCCTTCAGCTGAATAATATTTTTTCTCAATATAATGTGGTGCTGAATAAAGTTTCCCAGCATTTCCTTCACGATTGTAAAGAAAAAGACCAGGCGACTTATCACGAAAACGGCTAATGTTTTGATGGTAAGATATTGCGGCACGTTCTTCCTCAGTAAGCACGGCACCAGGGTCTTTTCCCCAATTGCCCTCATCAAAGAGAGTGTCTCTTACTTTTCCTAATTCTGGTTTATCAAGCTTAAGAATATTTTCGATATTTTTCGTAATAAATCGTCCTGTTGATTCCCACTTAGAAGCATCAAATTCAACTGCAGTTCTATTTCCGCTAAAGGTCATTGCGACGGATGAAGCTGCACGATCTGCATCAGTTCCATTGCCTTGAATTTCCATACGCATAATAAGATTGCCATCGCGGTCAAGGTAATCAACTACTTGATGGTAAAGAGGTGAACCTTCAGGAGCTTTCACTCCGCTTACTCGAGAATGGACCATCACTTTTGCAACTTCTACTTGCTTAGCTTTTGACATATCTTCTGGAAGTTTTCCTGAAACATTTCTTCCACTAATATCGTAAGAAGGAACGGGAGTGTATCTTAACTTTCCATTTGGTAAAATTTCTTGCTTTGGTTTATTTTTCCCTTCTTCCGTTTCAACCCAAATATACTGAGGAACATTTATATTTACTTCTGTTCCAAATTCGCCTGCATATTGTGGCGTTTCTTTAAGTTGAAAATGAATATCCGCACTGTCTTTTAGCTTATTCCTTAACTCACCGTTGTTATCGTAGAAATCAGAGTTTGCTGTCTCTCGAGGCCCATTCACAACTTCAACGTTGCTATCACTTATAAAACTTGGAGTGTAATTAATATCATTATAAGGTTTATCAACCGGATTTCCTTCTTTATCAAAATAATTTCCATCAATCACGCGGAGGCTGTTTTCGTCGTTTGGTTTTCCCATCCATCCATCTTGATTGAGATCGGCTCCTTGAATGCGCTCTTGCATCCACGCATCTTCTTGTGCGTCTATGCGTTTGTATAATTTTTCAATTTCATTTTGAGTTGTTAATTTTGCTTGCTTCAAAAGCTGAAGGCGTTCCGTTAGGGTTTGTCGTTCGATTCTATTTTTCAAACTTGGATCTGCAAGCGAAGCTTTTGTGCGTTCAATCAGTACATCAATTTTGTCACTTAGACTTTCATATTTTTGCAATCCAATATCTGGTCTTTGTGCAAGTGCTAAATTTTCAGTAGCAAGTTCTTCAAAGCTGGGTGGAAAATTTCGAAGTTTATCAAGCGACAAAGAAGACAAATCAGATTCTTGAGCAGCGTTGGCATATGAACCAAACGTATAAGCATTTAAAAGTTCTGCATCAGAACTTGTTTCAGGCGCTGGTGCATCTAACTCTTGTGCAAGTCTTTGTTCAAGCACCTCAGCGGAAGTAGGCACATTTTCTTGACCTTCCACTCCCTGTGATCTCGCTTGAGATTTTTCGAGTATGATTGTTGGTGTTGTTTTCGTTACTTGCATATTTTTCTCTCACTCATTTATGTTGTTGCTGAAGTTAACAGATCTTCATCACTTGCTTCATCGATGAGTTTTTGTTTTGCTTCTGCTTTCAAGTCTTGCCACTCTTTATAATAATTTGCTGTGGCTAATTCTTTTTCTACACGCCTTATGCCTTCACTTAGCTTATTGATATACAATTTGTATTCTTCTTTTTGTGAGGCACCCAATGACGATGAATGCCACATTTTTTTTGCTTCATCGAAAAGGGATTTGTAATTTTTTTGCAAACCTTCCAAATTTTTAACCATTCCACTTGGATTTGCTCTCACTGCAGCAGAACGTCTCATTGTTTTTTCAACATCTGGAATCGCTGGAAGGGAAAAACTTGGTTTTTTTCGCTCCGGATTAAAATCCCCAAAGGTCATGCGCGAAATAAGTGCCTCTTCAGCATTAAGGGTAAACGTTCCGTCTGTAATTGCATCTTGGATGTTCAAGGTTGCATCAAGCACGCTCATCACTTCATCCACATCAGAAACACCTTGAGCAGGATTCACCAAAGCTCTCAAAGGAGCTGGAGCTGCGATGGCATAATTGTCCAAAGCGGAGGGTACTGTATTGCTAGACTTTGTGGGCACAGACTTCTCGCTTGCTTCCACTGTCTGAACGCGTATATTTTGTTCTACTTTAACCATCCATTTTCCTCCGGGATTAGAGAATGCAACATCCTTGCCAGATTAGCACGTATGACAATCAAATATAAGTTATATCTTTCATATACTTACGTAGACATAATACAGAAGGGAAGAGGGAATTGGGGGAACAAAAAGAAGAGAAGGGGGGTAAAGTCTCCAGGCTGGAGAAATAAAAAAAACACCGTATATCGCTATACGGTGTTTTGTGTTTTCAGCTTAAAAACGGGCTTAGATTTTAAGAGCAGCTTTCAAATCAGCTACCTTATCGGTGTTTTCCCACGTAAATGCTTCTCCGCTTCGTCCGAAGTGCCCACCAGAAGCCGTTTGTCTGTAGATGGGGCGCTTCAATTTCAACTGCTCAATAATAGCTGCGGGCTTCATACAGAACACTTCTTTTATTGCTGCAAGCAATTGTTTTGGATCTACTTTGCATGTATCGAAAGCATTAATCATCACAGAAACTGGTTCTGGATATCCGATAGCATAAGCAATTTGCACTTCGCATTTATCAACTACTTCAGAAGCCACAATATTTTTAGCAATGTAACGCGCCATATATGATGCGCTTCTGTCTACTTTGCTTGGGTCTTTGCCAGAGAAAGCGCCACCACCATGACTTCCAACACCACCGTAAGTATCAACAATGATTTTTCTTCCGGTAAGCCCACAATCTGCATGTGGTCCACCAAGAACAAAACGACCAGTTGGATTAATGAGGTATCGAGTTGAATCATCAAGCAATTCAGCAGGAATGCATTTTCGAATGACTTGCTCTTTTACTGCTTGCTGAAGTTCTTCATAAGAAACATCAGGGTCATGTTGCGTTGAAACAACAACCGTATCAATGTGAACTGGTTTGTCGTTTTCGTAACGAATGGTCACTTGGGCTTTTCCATCCGGTCTTAGAAATTTAAGGTCACCATTTTTTCTTGCTTCCGCTAAACGATTTGTAAGACGATGTGCAAACACAATAGGCATGGGCATCAGCTCTTGAGTTTCGTTACATGCATATCCAAACATTAAACCTTGATCGCCAGCGCCTTGCTCTTTGAAAACACCTTCACCAGCAGTTACTCCTTGAGAAATATCGGGAGACTGCTTGTCTACGCTTACAATCACTCCACACGTTTCCCAATCAAACCCCATGGCATGATGGCAATAGCCAATATCTTTGATAGTACCACGAACGATATCTGCATAACTAATTTGAGCATTTGCAGTAATTTCGCCAGCTATCATTGCAAATCCAGTGGTAACAAGTGTTTCACATGCCACGCGCGCATTTGGATCTTGTTCAAGAATCGCGTCGAGAATACTATCTGAAACTTGATCGGCAACTTTATCAGGATGTCCCTCAGTCACTGACTCAGAAGTGAATAAATAATCTAATTGTTCTGCCATCATAACCCCTTTTTTGTTTGCATGCGTTAAAAATGAATGGGCAGGAAGCTAGTAAAGATGGGGTACGGTGTCAAGCTAGGAATACCAAAAAAGGCCGTTGAAATGGCCTCTTTTATGGATTGGGGAAAGTAAGTCGTATCAAAGAATAGGGGGCTCAGGAACCACTGTTTTGCATGCTTTTTTCATGCGATCGCGCGACTTACGAAGTTGGGTTATAATTTTTTCAACAGCGCCATCGATGGAAGCATACATATCATGTTGTCTGTCTGTAGCTAGAAAATGTGAGCCGTCTGCTTCAAGGTTTATTTCTACAATGTGCTCAAGGTGTTCAACGTTAAAAATAACATGAACACTAATGGGACGATGAACGTATTTATTTATTTTTGTTAATTTTTCTGCAGTATGTTTTTTCAGGCCTTCGGTAGCATCTATATTTTGGAAAGTATAATGTGGTTTCATCTTATTCCCTTCGGCTTTTTAAGGAAAACGTCTTTTACGTTTCGACGATGGTTGAATGCCAAGCACCTCGCGATACTTTGCTACAGTTCTTCGAGCGATGTCAATGTTTTGGTGTTTTAAAAGATCTGAAATTTTTTGATCCGAGAGAGGTCTTTTTGCATCTTCACCTGAAACCATATCTTTGATCTTCGCCTTAACAGCTTCAGAAGCTACTCCGCCGCCTTCAACCATTTGAATAGAGCTATTGAAAAAATATTTAAGTTCGAAAATACCACGAGGTGAATGAACATATTTGTTTGTAGTAACACGACTAATAGTGGACTCATGCATTTCAATATCATCTGCAACTTCTTTAAGCGTAAGAGGCTTTAAACAATGCACACCATGATCAAAAAATTCTTTTTGAAATTTTACAATGCTCTTTGTAACTCGATAAAGTGTCCGTTGTCGCTGATGAATAGACTTGATAAGCCACGTTGCAGCTTTAAGCCTTTCTTGAATATAAGACTTTGTATCTCCATTCACCGAAGCACCTTTCATCATACTTTTTCTGTAGAGATTGCTAATTTGCAAACGCGGCAAACCATCTTCGTTGAGTGTAATCAAATATCCATCTTCTGTATTTTGAATGTAAACATCGGGAGTAATGTATTGAGCATTGTCAGGAGAGTAGGGCCTTCCTGGCTTTGGATCGAGTGAAGAAATAAGACGCGCGAGTTCTTGAATTTCTTCCAAAGAAAAACCCGTTTTTTTGTTAATGTTATGATAGTCGCGACGTTCGAGGTCGAGAAGGTAATCGTTGAGCAATAAACCAATTTTGGAGGTATCACTTACCAAGTGTTTTGCTTGGAGCAACAAACATTCTGTAAGTGATCTTGCAGCTACACCAATTGGATCAAATTCTTGAATGCGAGCTAAAACATGCTCAACAAAATGAAGTTCTTCTTTGGTTTTTTGTGCAATTTCTTCGCAACTCGTTGTGAGGTAGGCGTCTTCGTTGATATTTCCTATAATCTCGGTGCCAACTGCAACTTCTCGTTTATCAAAACTTCCCAGATGCAATTGCCACAAGAGGTGATCTTGCAAGGATTCTGTCTGGCGAATGAAGTTTTCGTAACTGGGCTGTTCGTCTGAGGAAGCAATGCTTTCCCTTTCACCCTTATAATCATTAGAACTGAAGCTATTAAGGTAGTTTTCCCAATCAAAATCAGCGGGCTCTTTAAATTCACCTTCTTTGGAGCCTACTTCATCGACGGTATGATCGTGGTGATTTTCCTGCTCTAAAGCCTTCTCACTTCGTTCGCTGGTATTTTCTTCTGATTTTGCTTCTTGAGGGTCTTCTGAGGCATTTTCTTCTAAAATGGGGTTTTCGAGCAATTCCTTCTGAATAAGGTCTGCAAGTTCAACTCGAGAAAGCTGAAGCAGCTTGATGGCCTGCTGCAGCTGCGGCGTTATAACCAGCGATTGACCTAATTTAAGACTCTGTTTTATCTCAAGTGCCATTTAAGGTATGATAAATGCAAAAATCTTCAAAGTCAAGATTTCGCAGTTTTCATCCCATTTTCTTTTTCGATGGTCACTTCCTGAGTTTTTTCAGCCTTTAGATCCACTCCACGCTTTTGGTCATTCCAGTTTTTTCGTTCTGCATTTGCCTTTGCGGCTTCAACAAAATGAACAAAAAGAGGATGCGGATTCATTGGTCTTGATTTGAATTCTGGATGAAATTGGCAAGCCAAAAACCAAGGATGATCGGCAAGCTCAACAATTTCTACCAAATTGGCGGGATCACACACACCAGAAATAACAAGTCCATTTTTTTCCAAAACTTCTTTATAGCTATTATTAAATTCATAGCGGTGACGATGGCGCTCTTCTATGTGCGATTCTCCGTAAGAAAGAGAGGCTTTAGTTTTTTTCTTCAAGCTGCAAGGGTAAGAGCCAAGTCGCATGGTGGCGCCTTTGTTATATACTGCTTTTTGTTCTTCCATGAGACTAATCACTGGATCTTTTGCATTGCTGTCAAACTCGAGGCTATTTGCTTTTGCAATACCGCAAACGTTTCGCGCAAACTCTATCACCGCAAGCTGCATTCCAAGGCAAATACCATAGAAGGGAACTTTGTTTTCTCGCGCATAACGAATTGCTTTAATTTTTCCTTCAACGCCTCTTTCTCCAAAACCTCCCGGAACAAGAATTCCATCTAAGTTTTCGAGAAGGGGTTCAAAAGCCTCAACTTGTAAATCTTCTGCGTCGATAAACTGTAATTTAACTTTTACCCCGTTCGCAATTCCGCCATGATAGAGCGCTTCGTTAAGACTTTTGTAGGAGTCTTCCAAATGAACATATTTTCCAACGATGCCGATGACCACTTCATCTTTAAGCGTCCTGATTTTTTTGGTAAGGTCTTCCCATGCCGAAAGATCGGGAGACTTTGTCCAAATACCAAGCAGTTCAACCACTTTTTCGTCGAGACCTTCGTGATGCAAACAAAGAGGAACATCATAAATATGTTCAACATCAATAGCAGTAATGACACACTCTTGAGAGATATTACAAAAGAGGGCAATTTTTGCTTTGATTTCTTGATCGAGGGGAACTTCAGAGCGGCATAAGAGTAAATCTGGTTGAATCCCAATTTCTCTCAGCTTTTGAACGCTGTGTTGCGTCGGTTTCGTTTTTACTTCGCCCGCAGACTTAATGTGGGGAACAAGCGTAAGGTGAACATATAAGGTGTTTTCTCTGCCAATATCAAAACGAAATTGTCTAATTGCTTCTAAGAATGGAAGGCTTTCAATATCACCAACGGTGCCGCCAATTTCAACCAGAGCAACATCTACGCCGATTGCAGCTTTCATAATAGAAGCTTTAATTTCGTCTGTAATATGAGGGATCACTTGAACTGTTCGTCCAAGATAATCACCGTGACGTTCTTTTCGAATAACGGAATCGTAAATTTTTCCGGATGTAAAGTTGGATAATTTTGAAGTGCGTGTAGTGGTGAAACGCTCATAGTGACCAAGATCAAGATCAGTTTCTGCGCCATCATCAGTGACAAAAACTTCACCGTGTTGAAAAGGACTCATGGTACCTGGATCAACATTGATGTAAGGATCCAACTTTTGAAGTGAAACAGTGAGGCCACGGCTTTCGAGGAGGGCGGCCATTGAAGCTGAAGCAATTCCTTTTCCAAGACTTGAAACAACTCCACCCGTGATAAAAATTATTTTTGTATTTTTCTGCCGTGACATTTTATTTCCTTTCGGTTTTTTCCATATAAACGAAGTCATCTTTACTCGTCAAGCAAGACAAAATTTCTTTTCACTCTGAACAAAAAAAATGGGAGGCAAGTGTGCCTCCCATTTTGAAACAGGATAAAAACAATTTAGCGTTTTGAAAATTGTGGACTCTTACGAGCTTTACGATGTCCAACTTTTCTTCTCTCTTTTTCACGTGCATCACGTGTAAGGTAACCATTTACTTTAAGTGGCTTGCGAAGATCTGGGTTCATGTTAATCAATGCTCTCGCAATACCATGACGAACTGCAGCAGCTTGACCAGAAAGTCCGCCACCATCAACGTTGATCATTGCATCAAATTTTCCAGTAGTGCCAGTAACGACAAAAGGTTGATTTGCAATAACGCTTAAAATTTTTCTGCCGAAATATTCTTCGATTGGTCTTTTATTAACGATAAGAGTTCCTTCCCCAGGAGAAACTCTAACGCGAGCGATAGAAGTTTTTCTTCTGCCTGTTGCAAGGAATTCAGTTTTCTTTTTATCTTTTGCAGTCAACGACATATGTATACCCATCTCCTTTAATTAAAGCGTAACTGTCTCAGGCATTTGTGATGCGTGAGGATGTTCTGTATCTGCGTAAACTTTTAATTTTGTCATCAAGCTTCTTGAAAGACTGTTTTTTGGAAGCATTCCCCAAACAGCATGTTTGATAAGCTCGTCTGGATGTCTTTCGATGCTTTCGCGAGCAGTTCTTTCTTTCAAACCACCTGGAAAACCACTGTGACGATACAATATTTTTTGGTCCCATTTATTTCCGGTAAGTTTTACCTTTGCGGCGTTTAAGACCACAACGAAATCACCAACATCCATATGAGGAGTGTAGGTTGGGCGATGTTTTCCGCGGAGCATATCTGCAATTTTGCTTGCAGCACGTCCAAGGACTTGATCTTCAAGATCAACGATAACCCAGTTTCGTTTGGTTTCATTCGGTTTTGCACAGAAGCATTTTTGTTGTTTCATGGTATCACTCTTCTTCAAAAAATTAATATCATCCTACAAGGCTGCGGGGTTTATAGAATTAGCCCTATGAAGTCAAGATTTATCCTTAACCTGCTTCAAAGTAAGTTATTTGGCCAAAAGGGCCATGAGGAACATGGGCTCAAAAGGAGGATTTAACTGAAAAACGCTCTAAAAGCCCAAATATTATGCCAAGAGCCTCTTTTACCTCGGCTTCTTGGGTTTCATGCCCAAAACTGAAGCGAATGGAACCTGCTGCATATTCCTTCGAAACACCCATGGCCCGCAACACATGAGAAGGGTTCAACTTCCCGCTTGTACAAGCTGAGCCTGAAGAAGCGCAGATTCCTTTTTCACTCAATGCCAAGAGAAATGACTCGGCCTCGATGCCAGGAAAACCAATGCTTGAAGTATTGCAAAGTCGTTGGCGTTTATCGCCATTTATTTTTGCTGAAGGAAAAGCGTTGAGTATTTCTGATTCGAAAAAATCTCGGAGCTGTTTAATTCTGATTCCTTCTTGAGCTCGTTTTGATTCTGCATGGCTTGCAGCCACTCCCATGCCTACAATAAGCGGAACGGCCTGAGTTCCAGACCTCTTGCCCATTTCCTGTCCGCCGCCAAAAAGAAGTGGCGTGAAAGGAGTTCCTCTTTTTACATACAAAGCCCCCACACCTTTTGGACCTTGAAACTTGTGAGCTGACACACTCAAATAATTTACAGCAAGATTGCTTAAGGAAATTTCAAGTTTACCCAAAACTTGAATAGCATCAACGTGCAAAGGAACTTGTTTTCGCTCGCAGAGCTGAGAAAATTTTTCAATGGGAAAAACAACTCCTGTTTCATTGTTTGCCCACATGATTGAAACGAGAGCAGTGTCTTCTGAGATGAGTGACTCAAGTTCAGCAAGATCGAGATGACCTTGTGCATCAACCGAAAGGTAACTAACGCGCACACCTTTTGTTTCGAGGTATGCGCAAAGTTTGAGAATGGAGGAATGTTCAACTTTTGTGGTGATGATATGTTGCTTCTTTTTATCTTGAGCTAAGGCAGAAAGAATTGCGGTGTTGTTTGCTTCCGTTCCGGAACCGGTGAAAACAAGTTCACTCACACGTTTTGCACCAACACTCTTTGCCACTTGTTCGCGAGCCTTTTCGAGGTGCCGTTCAAGCTGATGGCCAAACGCATGCAAGCTGTTGGGGTTGGCGTAAAGATCTCGGTAAAAGGGCAACATCGCCTCAAGTGCTTCTGGCAAAATACGAGTGGTTGCATTGCAGTCGAAGTAAAAAAGTCGTTCCATGCAAAGCTCATTAGTAAAAGAGAGCTCAAGTGCAAGGAAAAAGTTTTAGACTCTTCGGGCGTGAGTTGGAAGTTGGGAAGCTTCATCTTTTGAAGCAATATCTTGCGAAATAATCTCAACCATAGCTTGGGTATAGCCAAGAACTTTGGGAACATATTGTTGAGTCTCTCGGTAGGGGGGAATTTTATTTCCATATTTTTCCACGGCACCTTCGCCAGCATTATAACCAGCAACAGCAAGCTTCACATCTCCCTTAAATCGCTTCAAGAGCCAGGAAAGATATTTGGTTCCACCTTCGATATTTTGCGCCGGATCAAGAATGTTTTTCACTCCAAAACGGTGAGCTGTTGCGGGCATGAGTTGCATTAAACCCTTTGCACCAACTGGGGAAACGGCGTTTGATTTTGCATGTGACTCTTGAAGAATAACTCCGCAGATAAGTTCCACCGGCACGGAGTGACGTTTTGCTGCATCTTGAATAAGGGAAGCATATTTTGCCAGGCGTTTTGCGGAAGAAAGGCTGATATCTTTTGATTCCACTTGCTCAGAAAAGACAAATTCTTTTTTCTCAGTTGATGGAGAAGGATTGTCTTGAGTCTTGTTTTCTTTCACAGACTTGAGCTCTTGCTCAAATTGGCCAGAGCTTGCTTTACTGGGCTTGTGCTTCTTTTGGTACTCGAGGTACTTGTTGAAGCGCGTCGCAAAGTTATTTATTTGTCTCTCTTCTTGCTTCACCTTGAAACTCCTTCAGGGCACACTAAGCCCTTGTAAGGCTTATCGGTTTCTCTGCAGGCCCAAGTTGCGTTCAGTATAACAAAACTCAAGCTTTACACCAAGGAAGAGAAGCTAAGTCATGAAAAAGAAAAGAATTTCTAAATAACCTTTTGCTCCTGTTTGGACTTTTTATATTTCGCCAAGGCCAGAAGAGGAAAATAATGTCTATAACCATGATAGCGTATGTAAAAATGCCCCGGAAAACCTGTCCCAGTGTGGTATTCTTCATCCCACGCACCATATTCGTTTCGTGATTCCGAAAGATAGCGTGCAGCCTTATCTTTTCGGTGGGTTTCAGCCTGGTCTGAAGCAATCAAGGCCATGAGGGCCCATCCTGTTTGAGATGCGGTACTCTCTGGGCAAGGGACGAACTGTTTGAGGTCGTAGCTTTCGGTGGATTCACTAAATCCGCCATCTTCATTTTGGATAGAGTGCAACCAGGTGGTGGCTTTTTCCACTAAAGGGGTTAAGCTGGGGTCGTCCATCATCGAAAAAGCCGTGAGCACAGCCCAGGTTCCGTAGATATAATTTACACCCCATCTGGCAAACCAGGCTCCAAAACTTTCTTGTGTTCTTTTGAGGTAATCGACTCCTCTGCGAATAGGTTCGGCATCTTGCGAAAAACCGTAAGTGAGCAAAAGTTCGATCATACGTCCCGTAATGTCTGGAGTAGAAGGATCGAGACAAGCTCCATGGTCTGAAAATGGTATTTTGTTCAAAAGTTCTAAGTCATTATTTGTATCGAAGGCTCCCCAGCCGCCATCTTTATTTTGCATTGCCAGCAGCCAATTCAAAGCCCGATCACAGGCCGCTTTTTTCTCAGCTTGTGGAAGCTTGAGCTGCTTTAAAACGTGGAGGACTTCTATAGTGTCATCTACATCTGGGAAAAAATCATTTTCAAATTCAAACGCCCAACCACCAGGCTCAACATCTTTTTTACACTTCACTGCCCAGTCACCTTTAATTTCTGTAATTTGTTTTTTGAGCAACCATCTTCCTGTTTTTAAAAGAGCCGGATGATCTGACGGCACACCTGCTTCTAACAAAGCTACAATCATCCATGGAGTATCCCAAACGGGAGAAACACAACATTGTTGGTGCACGCGAAGCTTGTGATCGAGCTCTTTGTGTTCTTTCCAACTACTTGTTGCACTTACGCTAATGTGCTCATTGCGTTGACGAAGTTCGGAAGGGCGTATTTCACCATCGTCTCTCACTTCATCTGGAAGCGAAGGAAGCTCTGATTCAATATAATGTTGCTGAAACATTTTAAGGGCATCGAGAGGCTTTTGAATTTCAGGCTCGCTCACTGCATATCCAAGGGTATGATAGGCTATTACTGCATTTGCCAGCGCTGGATAAATATCTTCTACTTTTTCTACGTGATCCCAGATCCAGGTTTTTGCTTTTTTGAGTGAGAGTTTTCGAAGCGGTTTCAGCGGTGTTTTTTCAACAAACTTCAAAAATTTATCGATGTAGATGAAAAGATTTTCCGGAGAAAGTTTTCCCTTATCTGTTTTGTAACTAAAATCTCTGTTTTCACTTGAGTTGACATAAAGTTCATCTACATGAAATTTTTCATCAAGCACCTTGAGTGGTCGCAACGATAAAATAATGAGAAGGGGAACGATAGAAGCTCTTGCCCAACTAGAAAATTCGTAGATGTTAATGGGAAACCAGTCCGGCAGCAAAATTAACTCTACAGGCATAGAGGGGCAAGCCCACCACGGAACCTGGCCAAACCACGCCAAATGAATTTTGGTGAAGATTCTAGCTTTTTCAATGCCACCAGCCGAGAGAATATAAGCGCGAGCCTTTTGCAAAGCAGGATCATCGGGAGAAAAGCCTGCAAGCTTCAAGGCAAAATAGCATTCGATACTCGTGGAAAGATCTGCTTTCCCTTTATGCGACAATGACCAGGAGCCATCTTCACGCTGCACATCCAAAATTCTTCGCGCGATACCTGCCTGTGTGGTTTCATCAACACACTCAATAAAGTGCATGAGCATAATAAATTCAGCACCAATTTGCTCGTTGGCTTCAAGGCTAAACCACCAATAGCCGTCGCTGCGTTGAAGGCTAAGCATGTGGTTGATTGAGGTGTTAAGGTCTAAATTTTCTGCAAACTGTGCATATTCAGAAACAATTTTGGACTCTAAGGGAAGTTTGCGATCAAGGTTGGAAGACGAAGAAATATCCTGCATAAAAATCCTCACGAAAGGTTCAAGAAGTCAGGGTTTCTCGCATGATTTTTTGAAAATGTCGAGAAAAGAAATGGCCGTAAAGACCTGCAGATACAAGTTTAAAGCACTGGAATAACACCCCTCATCTTAGTGAGAAGAAAAGGGTGCTGAGATCCACAAAAGGGAAAGACGAAGAAAAGTGAACAAGGAATGAGGGGTATAAGATCCAAAAATGAGCAAAGGACGTCAACCCTTGAATCCTAACTCTAACATATATTAAGTCGCATAATATATATTATGTTAAACAATATATCGGAACTCTTCATATCTCTGCTTATCATTTAGAGTTTATACGTAAATTTAAGTTCTTCTAAAGTTTGAGAGCCTATCTCTATAACCCTTGTTCCACCCAGTTTTCCCGCCATACGGGTATAGAATCCGCGCCCGCTTTCATTGGCTTTAAGCACCCAGAGATAGCACGCATTATATCCAAGGCATTTTAGCTCGCTACAGGCCTTCAAAAATAAAGCCTTACCGAGGCCTTGACCTTGGAAGGTTTTGTCAATGTAGAGCGCGTAGATTTCACCACCTTCAAGATCTTCTCGAGGACTTCCATATCTTACGAAACCAATGATTTCATTTTTTTGCAGAGCAACAAAAGTACCTTGATCATGTTTCTTTTTCTGAAAAAAACTTTTCCACAGTTGAAGATAATACTCTACACGTAAGTTATCCAAGTAATCCGCAGAGACAATGCCTACATAGCTTTGCTGCCATACCTTCAAGTGAAGTTTTGCTAAATTGTTTAAGTGAGATGCGTCGGGTTTTTGGATGGTGAAGTTCAAAGTATCTTTCTGCATTTTTAAAAAAAAAAATTACGGATGTGTTTGTCCGATGGTTTCTAAACTTAAACCTTTTTCTTCGAAATATTTTTTTAATTCTTTGATCATTTTACTTTCAATTTGTCGCACACGTTCTTTGGTGATTCCATATTCGTCTGCAATATCTTGAAGTGTTTTTGGAAGTTCTGCTAATAAACGTTCTTGAAAAATATGTAGCTCTCGTTCGTTTAAATTTTTTGAAAATTCACTAAACATATTTTCAAGAATATTTTGCGACTGTTCATCTGCTAAAACTTCATCGGCAGGTTTTTCTTCAGCTGGAAGAAAATCTCTTAATTGCGCGGAGCTTTCATCACCTGATTTTGAACCAATGGGAGCCTCTAAGGCATACTCTGACTGCGTTAGCCGCTTTTCCATTTCGATGATATCTTTTTCACCTACACCAAGCTGCTTTGAAAGCACCGCTGGCGTTGCAGCAAACCCCATGGCTTCGATTTTTTCTTTTTCACGAATGAGATTGTAAAATAATTTCTTTTGCGTTTTGGTGGTTCCGATTTTTACAAGACGAAAATTGTCAACGATGTATTTGAGAATATAAGATTTAATCCACCACTGAGCATAATAACCAAGCCTAGCACCTTTATCTGGATCGTAGGTTTTTACAGCCTTGAGAAGACCAAGATTTCCTTCTTGAAGTAAGTCCAAAACATTTTGATAAGCTGAGCGATACTCAAGAGCAATTTTTGCTACAAGCCGCAAATGTGACATGACCAATTTTTTTGCAGCCTCAACATCGGCAGTTTCACGATAGCGTTTGAAGAGATCTTTTTCTTCCTGCTCGGTAAGCATGAGATAGGCATGAACTTCACGAAGATACTTTGACAATTCACTTTGTTTTGCCAACGTACCAAAAGATGTGGGAAGATTTTTCTTTTTGTCTTTCATGATCGCAAAATTACTGTTCGCACACGTGATGTCCAGCTTTAAAAACACCCTTCACCTTTCCCTGTAATCTCCACTCTTTCTGTGGAGCGTTTCTGGAACGAGATGCAAAATGTGTACTTTGAAGGGTGTACTCCTCATCCAGATCAATGAGACAGATGTCAGCATTGGCACCAACTTGCAGGCTGCCCTTCCCTTTCAAACCATAGATTCGAGCAGGCGATGCAGTGAGGGCATCGAGGGCACGTTTTAGGCTTAGTTTTTTCTCTTTCACAAGGGTGAACACAATAAGACTTGCTACATCTATACTTGAAGCTCCAAAGGGAGAAAAATCAAAACCATGTTCTTTATCAGTAACAGCATGAGGCTCGTGATTGCTCACTACAATATCGAGCGTTCCATCATTTAAGGCCGCCAGCAAAGCCTCTTGATCTCGTTGTGTGCGAAGAGGTGGATATATTTTTGAGTTAGGATTGTAATCACACAAGGCTTCATCTGTAAGAAAAAGATGGTAAGCCGAAACACCTGCAGTTACTTGTACACCTTGCTTTTTTGCTTTTCGAATCAGATCAACACCTGCGGCAGAACTTACGTGTGCAACATGCAGCTTTGATCCGGTGAGAGCAGCAAGCATTAAATCTCGAGAAAGCAAAATTTCTTCACTTAAGGCCGGCATTCCTTTTAGGCCAAGTCGCGTAGAAACATTTCCTTCGTGCATCACACCATCAACGCAAAGCGTTTTATCGTAACCCGTAGAAAGAATGGGAAGATTAAAGCTTAAGGCATATTCCATTGCTCTTCTTAGCATTCCACTTGAAAGTGTCTCGGCAGTATACAGGTGAGAAAGCGCTACAGCACCGCTTTGAGAAAGATCACCAATATCTGCCATCTGTTTTGCTTCATGATTTTTGGTAAGAGCTGCAATGGGAAAAACATCAACAAGCCCAATCTCCTTTGCTCTTGAAATAATGTAAGCATTTGTTGAAGCGTTGTCGTTTACAGGAGAAGTTTTTGGCGTACAGCAAACTGAAGTATATCCAGCTTTGTTGGCAGCTTGAGAAAAACTTCGAAGATCTTCTTTATATTCAAAACCAGGTTCGCCGCAATGAGCGTATCCATCTATGAATCCGGGGAATACATGCAAACCGTTTGCATCAAAAATTTTTTCTGATTTTTGTGGAGTATATTTTTCTTCAAGCGCAAGAATTTTTCCTTTTTCGATCACAAGATTTAGTTTTTTCTCTGATTGTTGTGAAGGATCAAATACTTTTCCGTTTATAATCACGCACTTCATTTTTTTTTCACTTTCTAAGCTTTCGCCTGAAAATATTATTGTGCAGTCTCGTCATGGGTTCCCATGAGTAAGTAAAGAAGCGCCATTCTAATCGCAACTCCATTTGTTACCTGGGGAAGGATAACAGAACGAGGACCATCAATGACAGACTGGGCAAGTTCTACACCTCTGTTTACGGGACCTGGATGCATAATGATTAAATCATTTTTTGCGCCTTTTAATTTTTCATCATCAATTCCAAAATATTTTGCGTATTCGAGATCGTTTGGAAAATATTGCTCTCCCATTCTTTCGCGTTGAATACGAAGCGCCATCAACACATCAAGTTCGGGAATTATTTCTTCTGTATTTGTTACCACAGTTACATTGTATTGCTCTAACCCTGGAGGCATCAATGTTGGCGGGCCAGAAACAAACACTTCCATTCCCATGCGCGAAAATAAAATCATATTACTTCGTGCAACACGCGAATGAGCGATGTCGCCCACAATAGCAACTTTTAAGCCTTTTACTTTTTTCTTCTTTTCTTTGATCGTAAACAAATCGAGCAACGCCTGAGTTGGGTGTTCGTGAGCACCATCTCCTGCATTAATAACATGGCCGGAAACAAGCTCTGATGCTAGCTTTGCTGCCCCAGACTGACCATGACGAATAATCCACACATCAGGATTCATCGCTTCAATATTCAGCAGAGTATCGTTGAGGCTTTCCCCTTTTTTGGACATGGCACTTCCTGAAGCTGAGAAATTTAAGATATCTGCCGAGAGTCGTTTTTCCGCAACCTCAAAAGACATGCGGGTTCGTGTAGAGGTTTCGAAGAAACAATTAACTACTGTTTTTCCACGAAGCGTTGGAACTTTTTTAATTTCACGTTCAGAAATATCTTTAAAACTTTCTGCAGTGCTTAGAATAAGCTCTACATCTGCGTTTGAAAGATTATTAATAGAGAGAAGATGGCGGCAAGATAAGTTGCTCATGAAATATCCTATGTGGTTTTGATGCTCACCTGGTTAATATTGTCCGTTTCTTGAAACATGACTTTTACATTTTCGTTTGAAGTGGTTTCAATTTTTTTGGCAACATACTCTGCTTGAATGGGAAGTTCTCGCCAGCCACGGTCAACCATCACCATCAGTTTTACAAAACGTGGACGACCATAATCAAGCAAGGCATCCAACGCCGAGCACACGGTTCTGCCAGTGTACAGCACATCATCAACCAAAATAATTCCGCGACCGTTAATGGAAAATGGAAGCTCAGTCTTTTTTACGCAGGGTTGTTCGCCCACTTCTGAAAGATCATCACGATAAAGATTGATGTCGAGCATTCCCACTTCAATAGGTTTACCTTGCACAGCTTCAATTTTTTTTGCTAACCATGTGGCAAGAGGAACGCCTCTTGTTCGAATCCCAACAAGAGAAACATTGTCTGTTCCATCTTCAACAATTTTACGGGCTATCATATCGATAGCTTGATCCATCTGGCTTTCGCTCATCAAGAGGCGCGCGGTCATAAGAACTCCTTCGTGATGCTCATCTTTGGCTTTTTGCAAAAGCCAAAAAACATGAACGTAGTTAAAAAAAAGCCTCCCTCGTCAAGCCAGGGAGGCAAAACTTACAGCTGCTGATTTTTCCATCGTATTCGTACATTTTCGGGTGCTGATCTTGTCGATCTGAAGCTGAATGTCAACGGCTAATTGGCAAAAGGCTGCTTTTTATCTAATCATCCGCCCAAACTCGTGCCAGCGAATGCCACCTTGATCGCGATCGAGAGAAAGCCAAACAAACAACGCCTTTCCCTTCAAGTTTTCGATGGGCACAAAGCCCCATTCTCGGCTATCTCTGGAGTTATCCCTGTTATCGCCCATCACAAAGAGATGGCCCTCGGGGACAGTGATTTCGCGCTCTTCCCGGCCAACATACTTTTCGTATTGCACAACGTATTTCTTGCCATCGAAGTACTCTTCGTAAAAATCAAAATCATTCCATCCGGAAACATAGGGAATGCGTCTGATATCACCATTTTTGAGTTCGAGGACACGCTTACTGCTTAAAGCCTGGCTCACCTCAAGCTTCTTTCTTTGAAGCTGTTGCCCATTCAGATATACTTCACTGCCACGAAGTGTAATCTTGTCACCCGGAAGACCAATAACGCGCTTAATATAGTCGAGGCTTTCATCTTCTGGATAAATGAACACGATCACGTCTCCATGATGAGGAACTCCGTGATCGATGAGACGATATTTTGTAAAAGGAACACGAACACCATAAGCAAACTTATTCACAAAAATATGATCTCCAATTGAAAGCGTTGGAATCATCGAGCCGCTTGGAATTTTGAAGGCTTCAACCACAAACGCACGCACCACAAAGGCTACAAGGCCGGCAATGATAAGCGCCTCAGCATATTCACGAAATTTGCTTTTCTTTTTCATGTTCATCCTTACTTTTTGGTTGAGAGTACACTTCGAAAAGCTTCTTGTGGAATTTCTACACTTCCCACTTGTTTCATTCTTTTCTTTCCAGCTTTTTGTTTTTCGAGGAGCTTTCTTTTTCGAGTTATATCTCCGCCGTAGCATTTTGCAGTTACATCTTTTCTCATTGCCTTCACGGTTTCTCGCGCAATAATTTTTGCACCGACAGCGGCTTGTATCGCAACATCATACATTTGCCGCGGGATGATGTCTTTCATTCTTGCAACAAGGTCTCTTCCTCTCCGTTGGGCTTCGTCTCTGTGGACAATAATGGACAAGGCATCGACGTTATCTCCGTTGATAAGAACACTCAATTTTACAAGTGGAGCAGCTCTGTATTCTCTTAATTCATAATCCAGTGAAGCATATCCGCGTGATGCAGATTTGAGTTGATCGTAAAAATCTACCATCAGCTCACTAAAGGGCAAAAGATACTGAACCATCACTCGGTCGCGACCAAAATATTCCATGTGCTGCTGCTCGCCACGCTTGGTTTGACACAACCCAAGAATACCTCCCAAATATTCTGAGGGAGTATGAACGGTGACCAACACATATGGTTCTAAAATTTGGCTAATTTCTGAAGGATCGGGAAGTTTGGCAGGACTATGAACTTCAAGTTCTTTTCCGCTATGGGTTTCCACCTTGTAGACAACCGTTGGTGCAGTGGAAATAAGATTGATGTTGTATTCGCGCTCGAGACGTTCTTGAACAATTTCGATGTGAAGTGAACCTAAGAAGCCGCAACGAAATCCAAAACCAAGTGCTAAAGAAGTTTCGGGCTCGAAGGTAAACGCCGCATCATTGAGTTTTAATTTTTCAAGTGCCTCGCGCAAATCTTCGTACTGCGCGGAATCTACGGGATACAAACCTGCAAACACCATCGACTTTACTTCTTGAAAACCTTTCAAAGGATTTGCAGCGGGACGATCTAGAGAAGTAATGGTATCTCCAATTTGCGCATCAACCACGTCTTTAATATTAGCAACAACAAAACCTACTTCACCAGCTGTGAGTTCATTAATCTCCTTCGGAAGCGGCGTAAATTGGCCAAGCTTTAACACTTCAAAACTTTTTCCCAAATGCATGAAGTGCACTTTCATGCCTTTGGCAATTTTTCCTTCCACTACTCTGGCCAGTACCACCACACCTTGGTAGACATCGAACCAGCTGTCGAAAATGAGAGCACGAAGCGGTTCTTCTTCACTTCCTTTTGGAGGTGGAAGAAAATTCACAATGCCTTCAAGCAAATCTTTTACTCCAGCTCCAGTTTTTGCAGAAACAGGAATGGCAAGAGATGCATCAATACCAAGGGTTTCCTCAATTTCTTCTTTTACTCGTTCAACATCGGCACTTGGCAAATCGATTTTATTTATGACGGGGATGATCTCTAAATTTCCCGCCATGGCAATGAGAGCATTGGCAATAGTTTGCGCTTGCACACCTTGCGTAGCATCAACAATGAGAAGAGCGCCTTCACATGCTTGAAGTGAACGTGAAACTTCGTAGTGAAAGTCAACATGGCCCGGAGTATCAATAAGATTGAGCACATACTTTTCACCAGCAAGTGAAGTGTAAGGCAAAGTTACCGTTTGCGCTTTAATGGTTATCCCTCGCTCGCGTTCAATATCCATCTGGTCTAAGAACTGTTCTCGCTTTTCACGATCGCTCACAGCGCCTGTTATGTCCAAAATTCGATCGGCAAGTGTAGACTTTCCATGATCAATATGAGCAATAATTGAAAAATTTCGTATATGATTTTTATCCATAGAGAAAATACTTGATTACGGAAATTCGTAACTGATGTGAAGAGAGTTAACCCAATTATTTTAAATGTTCACAAGAGGTCTATTCCTTACTGCTCATTTAAAACAACCAATGCTTCAACGCCTTCTCGTTTATTTAAATCTGAAAGATAACCACTTGCCTCGTCTTTTGAATTGAAACCACCAATTCTCACACGATACCAACGGCCCCTGTCAGGAATGTCAGCAATCATCATATATGCAGGGTAGCCAAGCTTTTTCCATTTTTCTACGATACCGTTTGCTTCTGGAAGCTCTGGGTATGAACCCACTTGAATTGAATATCGCGCAGAGTCGGAAGATTTTACACGCACAACTCCCGATGGTGTTGCATCAGGGCTATCAGCAACTTCTTCACTTGGGCTTGCTTCAATTTTTTCTGCAACCATATTTTCTGTTGCTGCTTCTTGTTTCACTTCCACTCCATTTTTTACAATTTGCACAGCTTCTTGCTTCATCGCATCAACTTTATCTTGCGTGGGCCTTGCCTGCAACATCGCTGCTATGCGTTCTTTAAGCTCTGGTGTTTTTGCTTTATCCATTAACTCTTGAGCCAACTTTAAAACTTCAGGATCATCGGTGGTTTGAACGGTAAGCTTTGGTGAATAATCCGAAGGTGAATCGGCAACAGTTTGTGAAGCTTCAAGAGAAACGGGAAGACCTAAAAAATCGGCGCCATATTTCGCTCCCAGATAAAAAACAAAAAAGAGCGTAAACACTTCAAGCAAAAGAATGGAAAAAAATTGCCCAAAGGTAAATCTGCAAAAAAAGCTATCGTCTTGTTGCTGTTTTTTATGGCGTTGGTACTCGCTCACACATCCTCCCGGCTTTCTTCGCTTTGCTCACGCGACATTTCTTCAGGAGCTGATATCCCCAAGGTTGTAAGACCACTTCGTAGCACAATCTGAATATTTTTCAAGAGATAGAGCTTGGCCTCACTTATTGCCTTATCGTCAGAGAGAACACGGTAGCGATCATCTGATTTTGCGAGACTATAAAACGTTTGAAATTTACGGGCAAGGTCTAACAAATAAAAGGCAACTCGATGTGGCTCCAAGTACGTAGCTGACGCAAGCAGAACTTTTGGATACTCCAGCAAAAAGCGAACCAGCTCTAATTCCGCCGGCAACGAAAGGTGCTGCAGGTTTGGAGACGAAGACAACTTGATACCAAGAGAATCTGCCTTTCGGAAAATGCTGGCAATTCTAGCGTGCGCATATTGGATATAAAACACGGGATTATCGGGAGATGCAGTCCTGGCCAGTTCAAGATCGAAATCTAACTGCGCCTGATGCGAACGCATTAAAAAGAAATAGCGACAAACATCTTTTCCTATCATTTTGGTAACATCTGCCAGGGTTTCGTAGGTAGCACGTCTGGTAGACATGGAAACCAACTCACCCTTCCGCAGCAAATTGACCAACTGAATTAACACCGCTTGAAAGTGATCCGCAGAATACCCCATGGCCTGAACGGCAGCTTCCATGCGCTTTACATAGCCGCCATGATCGGCTCCCCAAATATCGATAACGCGGTCAAAACCTTGCTGGTATTTGTGATAATGATAGGCAATATCGGCAGCAAAATAGGTGAGACTCCCATCACTTTTGCGCAGCACTCTGTCCTTATCGTCTCCAAACTCCTGACTTTTAAACCAAAGCGCGCCATCTTGTTCGAAGAGAAAACCTTTGGTCTGCAAATAATCTAATGCCTCTTGAATTTTGTTTGCTTTGTGAAGTTCTGTTTCGAAAAAATAAACATCGTGCTCAACGCCAACATCTTTCAAGTCTTGCTTGATCTCGGCTAAAATAAGATCACCTGCGTAGCTACCACAAAAGGCAATGGCTTCTTCTTTCTTTTCATCGCAAAATAAATTTGCTTGTTGCTTCAACACATCAGCAGCAAGAGAGATGATATAATCACCTTGATAGCAATCTTCGGGAAAAGATATCTTCTGTCCTTTTAGTTCTAAAGCGCGAAGAAAAACGGAAAGTCCAAGCGTACGCATTTGAACACCGGCATCATTCACATAATACTCTTTTGTAACGTCATACCCTGCCTTTTTCAAAATGCTTGCAAGCGCATCTCCATATATAGCGCCTCTTCCATGTCCGATGTGTAGCGGACCCGTTGGATTGGCACTTACAAATTCAATTTGAATTTTTTTTCCTTTTCCAAACTCTGAAGACCCAAAGCAATCGCCTTGTTCTGAAATGATACTTAAAAACTTGAGATATGCATCGCGATGAAGTGAAAAGTTGATGAAGCCAGGTCCGGCAACATCCACATTGGCGAACAAACTGTTGTTCACAAGATACGTGCGAAGAATTTCTGCAATTTCTCGCGGCTTTTTTTGTTCTGCCTTTGCTTGAGCAAGTGCGATGTTGCTTGCATAATCTCCGTGATCACTTTGCTTTGGACGGGAAACATCGATCATGTCTGGACAAGCGCACTGCAAATCTTTTGCCAATCTCGCTTCATGATAAGCTTGAATAATAGCTTCTCTTACTTTTTGTTCTATCATTGTTCACTCATTTTTGGTCCAAGGATCAAAATCTTTAAAGCTTCAGGATGAAGATATTTTTCTGCAACCTTTTTTATTTTTTCCGTAGTTACTTTCCCAATTTCGTCTTTATATATTTCTAAATAATTTTTGGGATAGCCATAAAAAGCATAAATCACTTCGTGCTTCACAATTTTTTCTGGTGCATCAAAAGCAAAAATGAGCTGATTCAAAAGGGCATCTTTTGCGAGCGCAAGCTCATGTTCAGTAACTCCCTCTTCAACAATTACCTCCAAATGCTGCTTCACTCTCTCAATCACTTCATTGGTGGACGAACTCTTGGTTGCAACGCTAATCGTAAAATCTCCATAATCCGTTTGTGGAGAAAACTCTGAAGAGATCCCATAGGCTAATCCTCTCTTCACCCTAATATCCGCCATAAGCCGGCTGCTAAAACCCCCACCCCCTAAGATATAGTTGAGCAGCAGTAAAGCATATTTATCAGGGTTACTTCGCTTTATTCCCAAATGCCCCATACGAATAAAGGATTGGGTAAGTGGGCGCGCAAGGTGCTTGGTTTCCGCCTGAAAGGCAAGTTCAAGTGGAGCCGGTTGAGGGAGTGCTTCTGCCTCTGAAAAAGCTGGCAAACGATCAAAGTAGCGCTGTAACATGTCTACCACTTCCTCCTCATGAAAATCTCCTGAAACAGCAAGCATCATCTGCGAAGGAACAAAAGCTTTTTGATGAAAGGCACGAACATCTTTTTGTGAAATAGTTGCAACACTTTTTGCATTCGCTTGACGAACCCACGGATTATCCCTTCCAAAAAGCAAAGCCGAAAACTCACGTTCCACAAAGGTTTGCGGGTTATCCTTTTCTCGTTTCAGTTCCTCGAGCAAATTTTTCTTAATGGTTTGCAAACGTTTTGCATTGAGTTGAGGCTGAAAAAGGGTGTCGAGAAAAAGTTCCAAAGCAGGATGAAGATCTTCGCTTAAGGCATGAAGGCTCACACTCGAAAATTCTTTTCCCGCACTTGAATTCAGTTCAATTCCTAAGGTGTCTTTTCGTTTATCAACTTCACTCGGACCTAAATTTCCTGCTCCACCATAATCAAGCAAGGCGCTGGTAATCTCACTCAATCCCACTTTATCCTGCGGATCTTGAAGTGTTCCAGCCTTCACTAAAGCATAGGCACGAACAACCGGTAATGTATGATCTTCCAAAAAGAAGCACTGCAAACCATTTTTTAATGTCACCACATGTGCTTGCGGTGGAGCATAACTTTTTAACTTTTTACTCTGAAGCTCTTCAAGATTGTACTTCTTGCTTGCGCAGGAAAAGAGAACGAAAATGAAACATGCTGCAAGAATATACTTTCCGTATTTCATAACCCGTGCACCCTTTCTACCTTCACCATATTTTCAGGAACAAAATACGTTTTTAAAACACGGCTCATGTCTTCTGCTGTTACAGCAAATAGCTTGTCTGGGTAATCATTTAGAAGTTCCCAACTGTGAAAATTAACTTCAAAACGTGCGAGTGCCAGAGCTAAATTCATATTTTTTTCAAGCGCGAAGACAAATGAAGACTTCACTCTCTTTTTGAGAAGAAGCAACTCTTCAGAACTGAGAGGATTTTTTTTTAGCTTTTCAATCTCATCTAAAATACTTGCTTCCACTCGAGCCAGTGAAGCTTTTCCAACCGGCTCTGCCCAAATAAGGAAAAGATTCTCCATGCGAGAACCTGGAAAGTCGCCACTACAACTTACGCTGGATGCAATTTCTTCATCGAAGATAAGTCGTTTTTCAAGCCGCGAAGATTTTCCATCGCACAGAAGTGTGAGCAACATATCAAAAACAAACTCATCTTCGTGAGGAAGTGTTAGCTTGTGAAACGCCAGCACAAGAGCGTTTGAAGCTTCAGATTTGAAACTTGTGCTCACATTTCCATTTTTAAACTGAAGAGCTGGATCAGTTGAAAGTTTTCCAGAAGGTAAAAAAGAAAAATACCGAGAGATAAGTTTTTTCGTTTCGGAAAGATCTAGACTGCCCACTAAAACTCCGGTCATATTCTTTGCGCCGTAAGAGCGCTTGTGAAATTTTTTGGCATCAAGATCAGTCAGTCTTGCAATGTCTTCTTCGGAGCCAATAGCAGACCAATGATATGGCCCCTTGGAAAAGGCATTGTTTAAGACAAGTTCCACGAGTAATCCATCAGGATTATTTTCTAAGCTTGTTCTTCGCTCTTCAATCACCACATTTCGTTCAATGTAAAAATCTCTGTAGACGGGCCTTCCCACCATTTCGGACATCGCATACATCCAAAGCCCCAAACGATTGGAAGATAAACTTGCATGGAAGGTTGTAACATCCTTTGAAGTAAAGGCGTTAAAGTCTGCAACCCCATTTTTTTCCATGAGATCCCATACTTGTTTGGCGTCTTGGTATTGGGCAATTTTTTTATACAAGAGCGCAAGCTCTGTAGTGAGTTCTGTATAACGTTCTGAAGTTTTGTCGGGATAGAGTTCTGTGCGTTCACGTTCAAGTTGATTTATTTTTTCAAGAAGAGGAGCTTCTTTCCGAAAATCTTTTGTACCAAGCCTTTCCGAACCCTTAAAGGCCATATGTTCAAACATATGGGCAAGCCCAGTTTTTCCTTCCGACTCATCTACGCTTCCAGCACGAACCATAATGACACCAGAAAAAACTGGAGCTTGAGGACGTTGAATAATCAACCAACGCATACCATTCGGAAGCGTAAATGCTTCAACTTGTTCTTTGAGGTGTAAATCTGCTGAAAAAACTTGGGATGAAAAAAAGAAAAGAAAAATAAAAGGAATAAAAATTTTCTTCATTCAAGGTCCTTGGCAAGGAATTCGCGATCACGTTTCCCTAATGGACTCAAAAAAAAATGCAACGTTTAATCAAATACTTCCGCAGCATTCTCTCTTAGAAATGTTTTCCTTTTTTCCAGTAACCAATGCACTTCGAGGCAAGCCTTGCAGCAATAAAATTTGAACCATGACTGCCCTCTTTTGGCATCAGCTCTACGAGGTCCATTCCAACAACTTCTTTTTCTTGCATAAGACGTCGCAAAAATGAGCTTGTGTGCAACCAGCTAAGGCCGCCTGGCTCTGGAGTTCCGGTATCTGGAACAAGGGAAGGATCTAAACCATCGATATCGATGGTAAGATAGACTTTTTCGGTTTTGATTGCCGCCAGCGCTTGGTCAATCCATTCTGGATTGCGGTGAATGTGATGAGCAAAAAAGACTGGCAATTTATCTTTTTTAATCCAAAGAGCTTCTTCCTTAGAAAGAGCACGAATTCCAATTTGAACGGCAGGAAATTTTTCCAAAATTCTTGCCATCACCGAAGCATGGGAAAGCGGAGTTCCCTCATACTCTTGACGTAAGTCTGCATGGGCATCGATTTGCACCACGGTGAGGTCTGGATGAAACTTGCCAACCGCACGCACAACAGGAGCGGATATGGTGTGCTCTCCTCCAAAAACGAAGGGAAGTTTTTTATCTTTTACAATGGCTTCAACTTCTTTTTCAATCAGTGCTACAGATTCTTCTAAGGTAAGATCTTCAAACTGAAGCGAAGCTTTTGTGTGAAGCCCAAGAAGAAAAGGCTCATCATCAATTTCTTCATCATAAAACTCTACTTGAGTAGACGCCTGCAAAATAGCTTCTGGCCCATTAGCTGTACCTTTTGCATAAGAAGTTGTCTTCTCAAGTGGTACCGGCAAAAAAACAACTTTCGCTTTTTCGTAAGTTGCTTCCGATTCGCTGAGACCTAAAAATTGAATTGAATGTCCACTCATGCTTACCTCAAGGAACAAAAACAACGCCAGCTACAACAGTTGTCCATAAACCTGATTTATCACCAACGGCTGATTGAGTAACGGCGGTTGTTTTCACGATTTCACCAGAAATAGTCCAAGTACCTTTTCGTTCGTTCCAATCTTTTTCTGCGTCAAACTGCACGCCCAAAGTTGTGGCTAACATTTCGGCAGCGAGATCTTCGGCATAATCTCCAGCCTGCTTTTCAGTTTGTCCAGAGCTGTGATGCTCCGAGATATAACCGTGATGATCTTCGTTCTTGGGAAGCGAAATACCAACGGAGGCAGCAATAAGACGATGAGGTTCATTGGTTGCAACGTCAGACAAGACGCAGTGTACGATTTGCCCAGGATTGAGGTGGAGCACACCTTTATTCCGCTGAACAATTTTACAATGTGGTGGGAGGATACTTGAAACCCTCACAAGATTAAATGGCGCAATCCCGGCGTCTCTTAGAGCATGCTCAAAACTTTGAAGCTTTTCACGATGTCTTCCAACACCCTTTGTGAAAAAGAACCTTTTTGGAACGTATCCTGGCATAGAACCTCCCTCTGTTTTTTTAATTTGGGGCCGCTCACTAACACAGCACCAAAAGCACGACAAGCATAAAAAAAGGCGGCCCTCATTTTTAGGCCGCCCTTTCCTAGAACATCTCTAATTACTTCTTCTTTTTACGAGCTGGTTTTCTTTTTGCTGCTTTTTTAGCTGCTTTTTTCTTTGTAGCTTTTTTTCTTTTTGTAGCTTTTTTCTTCGCTACTTTTTTCTTTGTTGCTTTTTTTGCTGTTGATTTTTTCTTTACTGTTTTTCTTTTTTTCATACGAGCTCCCCTCCTTTGGGAAAAAATGTTAGTTGTGCTTTAAGACATAAAGAATTCTATTGAATTATATAAATATAGTCAAACTATTTTTATAATCTACATATAAATTATATATAATTATAGGTCTTCTTTTTGTGGGATATTTTTGCAGCGGACAGCGGAATATGATGAGGAGTGAATTTGAGAAGTGCGTTAAAAAATGAGCTTGCTACTTCTTTCGATTTTTTTGTGATAATTTTTTTTTATTTTTTTTTGAAGCGAAAGAAAAAAAACGAACTTCTGTAGCCAATAGTTACTTTTTTTCTTCTGCTTTTGTTCGTTGCGTTTCGTTTCTTCTCAGTAGTTTTTTCTAAAAAAATGGAAACGTTTCCTTAGCAATGATCAACGCTAAAAGTGATTTCGCGTTTAAATATTTTTTGAAAAAAATGAAGTGAACGGCAACGGTTGATATAGCTTCATTACATGCCTTCTCAACTTTTCAATCTCAATTTCAAAATATTTTTCAAATAGTTTAAAGTTGAACTTCAATATTTTCACTTCCGTTTTTGAAAGTGAAACCGAAAAAAAATGTTGTTCTAGAGAAAAAAGATGAGTGAAGGAAAACTTTAAAGCAGCAAAAAAAAATGACCCAAATTGGGCCATTTTTGAATGCATGAAAAGTATACAGTTTATTAAGGATTGGTGAGCAAACACTGTCTTAACTCACCTACTGTTTCGGCTAGTCTATCTGCTCCGGCATTTCGGAGTTCTTCTCTGGTGCCATAGCCGTAAGAAACTCCAATAGAGGTGCATTGGCACTTTTTGGCGGCATCTATGTCTGAGGCTCTGTCTCCAATAAAGACAGGTTCCATAATTTTTTCATCTTTAATCACTTGCTGAAGCACTTCCTGTTTCAAGAGTGGCTTTTTGAGCGCTGAGCCATAAATTTTGGTAAACAGGCCCCGGATACCCAAATGATCTAAAACCATCTCACATGAAGCTGTAGGCTTGTTGCTGGCCACATACAGCTTCGCCTCTTTAGAGACGGCGTCGAGCAAACCCACAATGCCGGGATAGAGCCTGTGCTCGGCAATACCTTCTTTGTGAAAGCGCTCGCGGTAGGAATCGATACACTTCTTTACGAAGCGCTTATCTTTGCGGCCTGTGACCGTAATGAAGATTTCCTCGAGAGAGTACCCAATGTAACGTTTAAGACGCTCAATAGGAACAGTCTTCTCACCCTGCTGCTTAAGGGCATAGTTGATACAACGTGGGATGGCCGTGCCAGGATTCACAACGGTTCCATCAAGATCAAAGATATAGGCTTTACTTTTTTGGTTGTTCATGAGCGGGGGCTTGTAGATGAAATACTTTATTTTTTCAAGAAAAAAAACTCAAACCATTGTAAATACTTGGGTTTTTGATCATCCACGTTTCTGCTCTAGTTGCGCTAAATGCCTTTTTAGGCGCATTTGGGCCGTCTCACCAGCGTATTCCAAAAGAAATTTTAGACAGGCCGGCCCTATAATTTCGTTGACGGCAATAGCCGCAATACAAATAGTTTTAAAGGTACCACCCCATTCTTGGAATGCTTGAGAAACTAAAAGAACCATTCCAATGCTCACCCCCGCCTGTCCAATAAACCCAAGCCAAGAAAAACGGCGGATAAAGACATCTTCACCAGACAATTTTGTGCCGACAAAAGTTCCAAAAAACGTAACGAGAAGACGAATCAAAACAAGGAAAAGGGCAATATGCCAATACTCCTGCATGGCAACAAGATTGATACTTGCACCAGCAAGAGAAAAGAACATGATGTAAACCCACAGCGATCCCCGCTCAACTGCAGTTATGAAGTCTTCCCCCCATGGCGTAAAGTTTTCCACCAAAAATCCTGCAGAAAGGCACGTCAGTAAAAAGTGAAGATGTAAAAGTTCTGTAAAATAAACAATGAAAACGGAAAGCCCCAGCACGAACAACACCAACTCTCTGCGAATAAAACGAAGGTAAAGTGAAACAAGTATTGCAATAACTCCACCTGCAAAAAGTGATGCGATCATATTGAGCAACTCATGAGAGAGTTCTCCCAATTCAATTGCCTGTCCACTGTTCAAACTTTTCGCAAGTGCCATACAAAAAACAAAAAGGAGAAGGACCAACACATCTTTAATGACGGTAACACCCAGAACGATGTCGGTAAGTCGCCCTTTCGATTTCGTTTCAACAATAACTGCAACCGTAGCAGCTGGAGAATTTGCTGTAGCAATAACTCCAAAAAGAATTGCGATGGAAAGTGATGTGAACAGTGGTAACTGGCCAAGAGGATGAAAAAAATGCAAGCCCAGTAAAGTAAGAAGAGAAGCTCCAAAAAAATGAATTATAATTTGTGACGTCGTAAGGGTTAAAATTGTTCTCAGTGATTTTTTTACATTTTTAAGTCTCAACGCACCACCAGCTGTAAATGCTATGAGCGCAAGAGCAAGATGGTCAATAGGCTGAAGCAAAAGCATAGAATCGAAAGAAATAAAACCAAGAAGGTATGGTCCACAAACAATTCCACTCAGAATATATCCCGTGATGTGAGAAAGATGAATTTTTTCAGCGATGCGACCAAAAAGAAATCCAATCACTATCAGCAAACCAAGTGAAAATGCAGCTTTCCCGCTTTGAGCATCACTGGCGTAACTCAGGTGATAAATAAAATAAGTAAGAAGAGCGAGGGAAAGAATAAGAAAGATCTTTTTCATCCTTCCCCCAAAGTTTTTATAAAACTCCTTACCGTAAAAATACTGGCAAGCCCATTGAAAAGAAATGTAGTTAAAACAATCGTCACCAAAACCGAACCCAATTCACTTGGATAGAGAGAATAAAAATCTAGTGCAATGGCAATAGCCACTCCTCCTTGTGTAATCAGCGCAGCTCCAAAACGAGCGGGATAATCTAAACGCACATTGGCTAATGAAAGTGCGGATTTTCCTCCCACTACTTTTCCCAAATACCTGCTGAAAAAAACAAGAAGCGAAAAGAGAACTAAAGGAAGTTGCGGAATCCAAATGGAGCCACTGATGATAAGCAGTAAACCATAAAGAGGTTTTTCAGAAAGAGCTAAACTTCTGTATATTTTGTCACTTTGGAGATTGAGATTTGTAAGTGTCAATCCAGCAACAGTTCCACAAAAAAGTGCCGACAGCTTAAGTAAAGTGGATATGCCTGCAAGCAAAACAACCAGCGCTACCATCATGGCGAGTCTTTCGTTTTCAGAAAGCCGCAATGCGAAAAGCACATGAAACAAAAAACCTAAGACCGCACCCAAAAACAAAGAAGTAAGAAACCATTGCCATCCAGAAATATAAGCATCACCTACAAATTGATTAAAGTGCAAAAGAGAAACAACAAGCCCAAACAAAAGCACTGCAGGAATAGAATCAATTGTAGAAACATATCGAAGCATGCGCGAAACACGACCATGAGCTTTAAACTTTCGCGAAATAGAATCTACCACTTTTGGTGTGGAACATGAAGAAGCCACGCCAATGGAAAGCGACAGCAGCAAGCATTGCATAAGCGAAAGTTTTGGTGTCATGAACGAATAGCTTGAAAAGAAAAAGAACACAGACACTACCAAAAAAGTAATAATGTTTTGGGTGATGGCAATGACGTAATTGCTAGGAGCTAAAATTTTAATATCAGAAAATCTTAGTTGCAATCCTAGTAAAAGCCCAACGCAACTGAGAAGAATGTGAATCAAAACATCAAAATCATTTAATACGCTGATGGAAAGAATATTCGCCACTTGTGGCCCAAAGAAAAAACCCAAGAGAACAAATTCGAGACCATAAATGAAAAAAAGATAAGATTCAATTTTGAATCGGCGAATGCGAAATGCCCTCTCGGAAAGAAGGTAAGAAAGAAGAACAAGACTAAGGCAGAAGACAATAAATTTCATAAGGGAGAAACAATATGTTTACTGCGTCTTCAGAAATGCGCCTGAAACCGTATTGACGGGAACGGTAAAAAGGAAACCATTCCCCTTTTCACTGAGTCCACCGCACGTTTCTTCAATAAGCTTCACTGCTTCTGGGACCTGTTCTTCGGTGACCACAGAAAGAACAACATTACTTCCAATATTTCCACCGGGCAAAAGGCCTTTGAGTCCTGCAAAAATGGGAACATCCGCAGAGAGAATTTGCCCCATTCCCCTACTGTCAATAACAGTCGCACCCTTGATGCCAAGTTCCATAAAGCCAGCTAAGATATCATCGAGGTAACGCGATTGTTTGATGATAACAACGAGGAGCTCTAACTTTTGCACACCGCTCATAATCTTCTCCGCTTAAATAAGGAAGTGCATACAAAGCAGAAAAAAACTTAAGAATCAAGCGGCATGTTGCCAGAGAAAAAGAGGATCATTCAAAAAGTTGAGTTCTGATAAGAGTTGAGTGTCGATCTTGGCCAAGAGAGACAATGGAAATAGGAACTTCAAGCAATTCTTCAATACGCTTGATGTAAGAAAGTGCCGCAGCAGGTAAATCTTCATAGCGATGCACGTTTGAAATGTCTTCGTCCCACGCAGGATGTTCTTCATAGAGCGGAGTGCATTGTGAAAACTCATCTTCAGATGCGGGATAACCTGGAAACGATTCGCCATTGTATAAATAGTCGGTACAAATCTGCAGATTTTTTAGGCCGCTCAGCACATCCAATTTTGTAAGTGCGATGTGAGTGATACCATTTACTTGCACCGAATATTTAAGCAACTTGATATCCAACCAGCCGCAACGTCGCTTTCTGCCTGTAGTTGCACCGAATTCATGTCCATTTTTTCCAATGTACTCGCCAATCTCATTGGAAAGTTCAGTTGGAAACGGACCACTTCCCACTCGCGTGGTATAAGCCTTCACCACACCCAAAACGCCATCTATAGAAGTGGGACCAAGACCTGTACCACTTGTAGCTCCACCAGAGATTGTGGTGGAAGAAGTTACAAAAGGATAGGTTCCGTGATCAACATCAAGCTGAGTGCCTTGCGCACCTTCAAGTAAGATATTTTTATTCGCACGTTTTGCATCTGCAAGAAGAAAAGTTGTGTCTCGAATAAAGGGAGCCAAACGCTTGGCCCACATGGTACAAGATTGAAAAAGCTCATCAAAGCCAAGAGCTGTTCCACCCAAATCTTTAAGTTGTTTATTTTTGTAGATAAGAATTTCTTGAAGCCGAAGGGAAAGTGCTGGCAGATTCAAAAGTTCACCAACTCGAATTCCAAATCTTGCCACTTTATCTTCATAACAAGGGCCAATGCCACAACCTGTTGTTCCGATGGATTTTTTCCCACGATGCTCTTCGCGTAATTTATCAAGTTGTTTGTGATAAGAAAAAAGCAGATGCGCTCTGTTGCTGATGGCGAGAAGATTTGGAGTTACACTGCGACCTCTCTCTTGCAACATTTCCATTTCACTCAGCAAAGCATCGGGGTCTAACACCACTCCGTTTCCAATAATGCAAACGGTCCCATCGTGAAGAATGCCTGAAGGAAGCAGATGTAAAACGGTTTTCTCCCCTTCTACAACAACGGTATGGCCTGCATTTGCGCCGCCTTGATATCTGGCAACATAATCAACTTTAGGTGACAAAAGATCTACAATTTTTCCTTTTCCTTCATCACCCCATTGAGAACCGATAATTACATACGTTGCCATAATACTCCCTAAGCCAAAATAAGTTTTTCTAAAATTGCTTTTTGAACGTGCAAGCGATTTTCGGCTTCATCAAAGATGCGCGATTGTGGGCCATCCATCACTTCGTCTGTAATTTCTTCATTTCTATGCGCTGGAAGACAATGCAAAACAATGGCATCCTTAGCAGCGTGAGATAAAAGTTCTGCATTCACTTGATATGGCATGAAAAGTTTTTTCTTTGCTTCTACATCTTCACCTTCTTGCCCCATGCTAATCCAGGTATCTGTGTTGATTACATCAGCAGATTTTACGGCGGCAACGGCATCATTCCCAATATGAATTTTTTCAGATTTCCCAAGTTGTTGGATTTTTTCTCTCATCATGTGAGGCACTTCATATCCGGACGGGCATGCTATAGAAAGTTCGAAGCCCAAAATAAGCGCAGCATTAATCCAACTATTACACATGTTGTTGCCATCACCAACGTACGCAATTTTAAGGTTTGTAATATTTTCTTTATGTTCTGAAACAGTAAAAAGATCCGTTAAGACTTGGCAAGGATGATACAAATCAGAAAGACCATTGATGACAGGAACTGACGAGCCTTCCACCATTTCCTCCAAACGACTTTGCTCAAAAGTGCGATGCATAATGGCATCGACATATCGTGAAAGAACGCGGGCGGTATCTTGATAGGTTTCACCTCTTCCAAGCTGAGATGCTGCTGTAGTAATGTTAAGCGCGTGACCCCCAAGTTGAAACATGCCTACTTCAAAAGAAACTCTTGTTCTGGTAGAGGATTTTTCAAAAACCATCGCCAGCGTTTTTCCCTCTAGCGGTCTATGGCTTCTTCCCGCTTTGAGTTCTTTTTTCATCCACGCCGTTCTCTCGAAAAGATTCATGATATCATCAGCGCTAAAATCGAACATGTGACGAAGGTGTTTTGGCATATTCATCCTTTACGGTAAAAGTGGATTACAAAAGGCAATCAGCTATGCTTTTGGGTGCGTACGATCATAAACTTCGGCCAGTTTTTCAACACTTACATGAGTATACTTCTGAGTGGTTGAGAGGCTCGAGTGACCTAACATTTCCTGAATTCCTCGCATATCAGCACCAGCACCGAGCAAGTGAGTAGCAAAAGTGTGGCGTAACACGTGCGGCGTGACCACTTTTTGTATTCCTGTAACCTTAATATATTTTTGTACCATCCGCTCTACACTGCGCGCGGTAATTCTCCCGCCTCTTCTATTGATAAAAAGCGGAGCTTTTTCGCTGAGGTGAGGATAGTAAAAAATTCGTTTTTCTTTGTAGTCATGTAAAACTAAACAGGCCTTTTCGCCCACAGGAACAATACGTTCTTTTCCGCCTTTACCTTTAATTTTGGCTTCCATGAGGGAGAGATCTAAATCGTCTGCATTTAACGATACCAACTCACTCACGCGCAAACCAGATGAATACATCAGCTCAAGCATCGCCTGGTCGCGAAGGCCTAGAAAGTCTTTTGGGTTGGGGGCTTTAAGCAATGAAAACATTTCATCGACGGTGAGAAATTTTGGTACTTTTTTTGGAATTTTTGGACTCACCACATCTTGAGCTGGATTTACACTCATCCATTTCGACCTTACACAATAGTGAAAAAAAGTACGGAGTGAGGCAAGTTTTCTGGCAACAGAGCTAGCAGATTTGCTGTCAAAAAGAGTGCGAATATATTCACGAACTTCTTTGCTTTCGATGGAAGCAAAAACTTTCAAACAATCATTCTTCACATCAGGATTTTTTGCAAAAAGGAAATCAAGAAATTGCCGAATATCGCCCAGATAATTTTTATGCGTATGCACCGACATGCGCCTCTCGTCACGAAGATACGAAGAAAACGCGTTGTAAACTTCTTCTGCCGTCATATGCTCCCCTTTATAAAGACTGTGCTCCAAACAAGTGGCCCTCACATATTTGAGCTCACCAGACAAAGCAACCGATTTTTTCAAGGTATAGTTTTTGTTTAGATATTCTGAAAAGGTATTTCTATTTACGGCACACAAATCTGATGAGACCAAGCGGAAGAAAAGCAAAAAGGAGGAAAAAAGTTACAACATTGAATCGTTGTGATGCATCATCAGAAACAACAAGTGAACAGGTACCTCCCGATGACTGAGGAATGTAGAACGAATTTAATTTTGATGAAGCTTCATTTGTTTTATCAGCACTACTTCCTTGAGCTGGCTTGCTTATTACACTTCCAATTGAAGCACTGGCAGAACTTGAACTTCCCGAAGATGCTCCACACTGCTTTATTTGGGCATCATACACATCTGGAATGTCATTATTGTTTATGTCGCTCAGTTGTTCATCTTTGTCTGGGCAGCCATCATTATCTGAATCTGCATCAAGATAATTCGGAATAGTATCGCAATCTATGTCAGCTGCAGATTCGGGAGTACAAGCACCTTCAGTAACAAGGGAATCCAATTCAAAATCTGGATATTCATCGTGGTTAAAATCTAACCTGAGTTCCACACCATCTTCAATGCCATCATTATCGGTATCTTCACTGCTTGGATCAGAATCATCATCTTCAATCCAACCATTTCCATTTTTATCTTCTTCCCCATCTCTAATGCCATCGCCGTCGCTGTCGGGATTCAGCGGATCCAAACGTTGTGGAAAAGCATAATTGGTGCCGCCATCACTCAAACCATGGCAGGTGCTAGAAAAATCTCCGGAACTTTTGTAGCCCATCTCAACTCCATCCGAAAGTCCATCACCATCACTATCGCAATCATTCAACTTCGTTCCCGCAATTTCTTCAATACCATCTGGAACGCCGTCGCCATCACTATCGGCTTCCAAACTATTTGATTCTCGTTCATCCAGTTCGTTGTTACGATTTCTATCACCTTCATCACCATCTAAAATGTCATCGCCATCACTATCAGCTTTTAACGGATCTGTTTCACGATTTTTTTCTGTTTCGGGATGCAAAGAAACAGCTCCATTTAAATCCCAGTCTTCCTCTCCATCGGAAAGACCGTCTCTATCTGTATCTGCAAGTGTTGGATCGGTAAGCGTTGTTGGATTTTCGTCATACAAAAAAGCAATATTTTCACTTTGCACAACCGTTTCACCGTCTGCATTCACATTGAATGGAATCACATTACTCATTTCAACATTCATCTTTTGAAGCTGCACAAAACATGCAGGAGAAAGGACGAGCATTTTTTTCACAGGAGCACGGCGAGCAAGAAATTCAACTTCCTCTTTCGTCACACCCAGCTCAAGCCCGTCAGGAAGGCAATCGCCGTCGCTGTCTGGATTATTAGGATCAAGCATTCTTGGATGTTGAAGCCCTCTTCCCTCTTCACTTTGAACATAAGCTTGAACATGGCCAAGCATTTTTACTTCTTCAGCATCCGTTAATCCATCACCATCTGTATCCGGATTGAGGGGATCCGTTTCTCCTTCGCCTACATCAATTTTTCCATTTCCATTTTTATCTTCCTCATCATTGTTCAGCCCATCACCATCCGTATCAATGCTCATCCCCAGTAAAGAAACTTGGCTTAGTTCAGAGGAATGTTGATAGTAAGTACTGCTTACAATGGCACGAAGAGATTCAGGAATTTCATCACTGGAAACAGAAAGAACAAATCTTCCATTCTCAGGTGAAACCGAAACATGACCGAGACTTTTTATCTTTTTTCCAGCATTGGAAGAGGAGAAGACTTCAACCTTTAACTCATCGGCCGAAAGGTGTCTGGATGAAAAAGGTTCAAGCGGATCAGAAGGCAACAGCACATATCCAGAAATCACCAAGGTATTGTCATTACGCTCTGCGCTCCCCACTAAACTTTTCACACCAGGAAATGGAAAATGTGAAATAATGAGATCGTCACTTTTCTGTTGAATATCACCATTAGCTGAGAAGCCTGTCCCTGCTATCTCTACGGTTCGTATGTTTTTTATCGAAGGAGAAATATCAGCGTTGCAAAATAAACTTGGCTTTGCATTTGCCACGTATATTCCAGCTTTTTTATTGTTCGCCACATGATTCAGCACCAACTCACCTTGAATTTTTTCGGCAGAAAATTGAACTCCATCGGCATGAACCAATACTCCACTTCCAGAATACGCTTGTGGATTTTGCTCAAAAAGAACTTGTGTTGCTTCATGCTGTGAAAGATCACCATTTGGCTGAGCTAAGTTTTGTCTACACAGATCTTGCCGAAAGCGAAGTTGTTTACAGCTTTCATCATTTTCATCATCACAGTTCCGCGCAAAAATTTGGGCGCAATATTTTCCTTCAGCTGCAAGCATTGCGCATGCTGCAGAAGTGTGCACGCGTGAAGTCGTACACGTTTCTTCTCTCGTGCCATTATCGTGAATAGTGTTTCCACGAAGACTAATATTCTGTTTTCTTTTTTCCGCTGCACCCGCGCAATCGTACTGTTCGTCACTTTCAATCACGACGCCATTCAGTGCATTTGAAGAGATCTCATTTTGCGAAAGAAGGTGATCATTTCCCTTTACGACTATTCCATTTTTTCCATTTCGCTTTATGCTTGTACGAATCACAAGATGCTCTGCGCCAGAGAGTTCAATGGCATTAGCACGAAAAGATTGAAGACGTATTCCATCCAAAATAATCTTTTCCCCTTGAAGGAGAAAAGCCGACTGCAGTTTTTCATCTCCATCAAAAAGAATATTTTTATCGCCGGTAAAAAGAAGAAGGGGCTCGCCCAGTGTATTCTGAATGGCAGCAAGTTCATGATCTGCGGTTAATTGCATATCGGTTTGAAACGTAATGACATGAAAACGAGTTTCACCAGGATAGTATTTATTATAGCGCTCTCGATAGATGGAGTCAGAAGAAGCACAGTCACCATCCAAGGCCTTCTCCACTTGCTCTTGCAGCCCACCACGTGTAAACACGTTAGCATTTTTCACCACGCACACGGCCGCAAAACTTTTGGCAGAAGTGCAAAAGCACAAAGAGGCCACGAAGAAGATAAAAATGCTTTTCACTGAAAATGCTCTCATCCTAGTAATGTTCGTCACCTTCAGGAAAAAGTTTCGTCCTTTTTTAAGTCTTTTTCCAAGAAAAGGCACTTTTTAAACCGCTGAAATAACTCACTTTTTTTAGGCCAAAAAGGAAGCAACTTTTCGCAAGCTTGGCCGATACTGAAAAGAGAAGGAGCAAACATGCTTTCAGCAGGTGAAATTTCGATATGTGGACAACGTTATGGCGACACAAGTCTTGCCAAAGACTGTGAAGAGTACGTCAAACAATGCCGCAAGTTTGCCAAAGATAAAGCCAAAAGCTTCGTGCTTGTGGTAAAAAATGGGCCTAAGCTTTTTTCAGCTACCGAAACATTGTGCCTTCAGCACGCACTTCTTGCACCAAGCCTGCAAAAAAAGGAAAAGCCTTTCAAAGCTGCTCCAGATGAAAAAACAAAACCAAGCCCTAAAGCTCCGGCTCCTAAAGCTAAAGACGGAAAACCCACGGCAAAGTCTTCGTCTGCAGGAAAGAAAGACGTTTTCACGTTTGATGATCTTGGCTTTACGTTCCCCGCACGTTCGCCACAAGAGTTAACCCTCGTCACAAAGAAAGATGATAAATATTTTATTTCCAAGATTACGGTTGCGATAATGCGCTCCTCTAAAGGGGAAACGAGCTACACCATTTCCTCTGAAAAGGGAGTGAAGATTGGGGAAGGACCCTTCACTCTTTCGAGAAAAAGTGAATCTTCTTTTCGCTTTGTGGTGACGAGCTCTCCAAAAAATCCTTCCGACATCCTTCATGTTGAAATCATCTCTAAGTAAGCTTTTATCTTCTTCTTTCTTCTTTCCTTCTGGCACAAAGCACAAATTCTCACCTTGAAGTCTTTACAAAAGTGAAATAGCGGCTATATCAAGCCTGCTTTTCTTAACTTTTGCGAAGGGTATATACATGAGCACCAAATGTCTTGTGATTGTGGAATCTCCCACAAAAGCCAAAACGATACGAAAATTTCTCCCAAAAAACTATGTCGTCGAAGCCAGCATGGGCCACATTCGCGACCTTCCCCAATCTTCAGCGGCCATTCCCGCAAAATACAAAGATGAGGCTTGGGCAAAACTTGGGGTAAATGTAGAAAATAACTTCGAGCCTTTATATGTAGTGCCCAAAGGAAAATCGAAAATCATTACCGACCTCAAAAAGAAAATGAAAGATGCAGATGAATTGTATCTGGCAACGGACGAAGATCGCGAAGGAGAAAGCATTTCCTGGCATCTCACCGAATTGCTCAAACCAAAAATTCCAACCAAGCGCATGATTTTTCACGAGATTACAAAATCGGCTATTCAAGATGCCCTTTCACACACCCGCGCCTTGGATGAAAAATTGGTTCAAGCACAAGAGACACGCAGAATTTTGGATCGCCTTTATGGCTACACCCTTTCTCCACTTCTCTGGAAAAAAATTGCTTACGGTCTTTCGGCTGGAAGAGTGCAATCGGTAGGTCTTCGTCTTTTGGTTGAACGCGAGCGAGAACGCCGACGTTTCAAGAAAGCCATTTACTCAAGCCTAAAAGCTTTATTGCAAAAAGATAAAAAAGAATTTGAAGCAAGACTTTTAGAGTTTCAAAAAAAGAAACTTGCCATCGGAAAAGATTTCGATGCTCACACAGGCCAACTTAAAAGTGATGGAAATGTTTTTATCCTCACTGAAGAAGAAGCAAAAAAATTAAAGGACGATCTTTTCACAAAAGATTGGATTGTAAAAAGTGTAGAAGAAAAAGACGCCACACAAAAACCTTCTCCACCTTTTATCACTTCTACGCTTCAGCAAGAAGCAAACCGTAAACTGGGATTGTCAGCGCGCGACACCATGCGCGTAGCGCAAAAACTCTACGAGCAAGGTCTCATTACCTATATGAGAACTGATTCTCCTCACCTTTCGGCGCAGGCTATCAACGCTGCCAGGGGGTTCGTAGAAAAACTTTATGGAAAAGAATATCTTTCGGACGAAGTAAGGCAGTTTTCAGCAAAAGCCAAAGGCGCGCAAGAAGCCCACGAAGCTATTCGCCCGGCGGGTGATAGCTTTACGCATCCAGACGAAGCAGGCCTTACAGGAAAAGAACTTGCGCTCTACAACTTAATTTGGATGAGGACTGTTGCCAGTCAAATGGCCGAAGCAAAAAAGCGTTACATGACGGTAAAAATTGAAGTTGGTGACGCCTTGTTTTCAGCATCCGGAACACGCATCACCTTTCCAGGTTTTCTTCGCGCTTATGTAGAAGGAAGTGACAATCCAGACGCAGCGCTTGTGGATAAAGAAGTCATTCTTCCCGAAATGAAAACTGGCGACAAGGTAAACATCAAAACCCTTGAAGTGCTCAATCACGAAACAAAACCAATTGCACGTTACACCGAAGCATCACTGGTGCAACAACTTGAAAAAGATGGCATCGGTCGCCCTTCCACCTATGCAAGTATTATCGGCACCATTTTGGAACGTAACTACGCTCGCAAACAAGCAAACGCTCTCATTCCTACGTTCATTGGTTTTTCTGTTGTTCAAATTCTTGAAGAACATTTTGCACATCTTATTGATTATCATTTTACTTCGCACATGGAAGAAGCTCTGGATGAAATTGCAGAAGGAAAACGTGAACATCTTCCCTATCTCAAAGATTTTTATCTTGGCAGCTCAGGTTTAGAATCGGCTGTTGCAAAAAAAGAAGAAAAAATTGATGCCCAAAAAAGCAAAGAAATCTTTCTGGAAGGGTTAAAGAATGCGCAAGTGTTCGTGGGCAAATATGGCCCTTACCTTGTTTCAAAACAAGGCAAAGACGAAGTGAAAGCAACTATTCCAGAAGATGTCGCTCCAGCAGATCTTACCGATGAAATCCTTCATGAAATTATTGAAACCAGTAAACAAGGTCCGCAGTCGATTGGAAAAGATCCTCAAACTGGCGAAGCTATTTACTGCCTCATTGGGCGCTTTGGCCCTTATGTTCAACTGGGCGAAGTAAGTGATGACAATCCTAAACCGCGACGTGCAAGCATTCCAAAAGAAGTAAAAATTTCTGATGTTACGCAAGAGCAAGCGCTGAAATGGCTAAGCTTGCCCAGAACACTTGGCACACATCCCGAAACAGGTGAAACCATCATGGCCAACAACGGCCGCTTTGGACCATATGTGGTGCATCAGAAAGACTTCAGATCAATTAAAGCGCCAGACGATGTTTACACCATCACCTTAAAACGTGCGCTCGAAATTTTTTCTGAACCAAAGCAATATCGAAGACGCAAAAAAGCTGATGCATAATTCTCAAAACTTTTGTCATTCCCGCATGATTGAAGCGGGAATCTCATCTGACAATTTTGTTATCTGCATTTAAATAATCCGCCGGTGCATTCTTCAATTTCACCTGCGATTATTTTTTCCATCAACACTAAACTGGCCTGATGCAAGGCCAGTTTTTCTTTGACTGCAAAATCTTCCACGGTAAACAAAGACTCTAATTTGTACTTTTGTTTTTTTTCTACTTTCTGCACATCTAACTCACTTTGCCACGACAAAGCTTCGAAGACATCGTCAGCAGATTCAATAAGGACAGCACCTTCCCGAAGCAAAGCATTACTTCCTGCGCACTCTTTTTCGCCAGCCCTTCCAGGAGCAACCATCATTTCTTTGCCTTGCTGAAGTGCAAAGTCTGCAGTGATGAGGCTTCCACTTTTTTGTGCCGCCTCAATCACAATAACACCATCGGCTAAGGCACTCACAATGCGATTTCGCTGCGGGAACTGCCACGGATTGGCATCCATCTCGAGTGGAAATTCTGAAATCACAGCACCTTTGTGCGCGATCTCTTCGGCTAATTTTGCATGAGAATGCGGATACATTTTCTTGAGGCCACTTCCCAAGACAGCAACGGTTGAAGCATCAGCAAACAAAGCTCCCTTGTGCGCCGCAATGTCAATGCCATAAGCAAGTCCACTGATCACACATACACCACGCTCTGAAAGTTCTACAGAAAGCCGATATGTAAAATCCAAAGCCCACTTGCTGGCTCGTCTGCTGCCCACAATAGCCACACACTTCTGAGCTTGAAGAGGGAGTTTATGCTGCATCCACAAAAAAGCAGGAGGATCAAAAATATTTCGAAGCACGTGCGGATACGTTTCATCTGCATATGAAATCAACTTAAAATCTTGTGAAATCGAATCTGCTTTGAATCGCATTTCTCTTTTTTCGATTTCAGATTTTAAAATGTTGAGTTTTTCTGTTTCCATTCGCAGTTCTTGCGCAAGTGTAGCAAGTGGAAGATTCCAGATAAGCTTGGCGTCGCCATAACGCTGAAACAAACGTTTGGTCTGCCTTGGTCTAGAATATAAGAGTGCGTGGAGACAAAGATGAGAGATACAGAAATGCCGGTGCTGATTCATACTACCCCTTTCAGTACCGGCACTAAAAAAGTGAATAAGAAAATGAAAAACTACTTATTTATGTCCAAATGATCCTGAAAAAGAACCCGAAGACGACTCAGAAGACGGCTTGTCCGAACCTAAAGAATCCACGCGCTCCTTCAGCTCTTTGCCCACCTTAAAAAAGGGCAAGCGCTTTGGCTTCACATGAATAGACTCGCCAGTTCGAGGGTTTCTTCCCTTGTACCCGCCGTACTCTTTCACCATGAAACTGCCCAGGCCTCTTATCTCGATTCTCCCTCCACGAGCCATCACTTTGGTCATGGAATCAAAAATAAGGTTTATGGCATCTTCCGCTCTTTTTTTGGTGATTCTGGCCTTTTCAGAAATCAGCAAAACTAACTCAGACTTGGTCATAACGACCTCCTCACGTAATGTTTTGAAATTACTTAAGAATTTTACCACCTGCCCACCGCGACTGTCAACGTGCTTTTCAAAAAGAAATTGGAGAAAGGAAGAATTGCGCCAAACTGCCTTTTAAAGGCATTATAGCGAACGATTCCAGATGACTGTGGATTCATTTTTTATTCACCTTCATAAACAGGTGCTTACAGGAACTTCCTTGATTTCACATGAAGGGAAGAAGAAAAACAGCTCCTAAAACCAGGGCTTTTCCCAGAACTCCCCTCAACCCTTTTTAAGGGCCAAAACGTTTTTTTCTCGTTCGCTCGGAAAGGCCCATGCCTTTTCAAAGACTTCACGTTTTATCTTCACTGAGGCTTGTGGTGGCAAACCAGGATCGTGGAGGGTTACATGCGTTTCGCCAACATCGCACACCAAAACAAAGTGCGCAGAATAACCAGGCTGCTGATACAAAAGTGAAGCATTCACATTACAAATGGAAAGATATCCTTCGCTTTTCAACTGTTTCAAGTCTTCAAGGGCAGGAAGCCTGACTTCAAGTGGATTTGGTGACAACTGAGAAAATTCGCGCGCAAAGGCAAGCTCTTGTAGAATATTGCTTTGCTCAATTTGAATCTTGCCCACCTCTTCCCCACAACGATCAATCACGTAAGCTTCGCCTCTTTGCGCAAAATCTGCAAAATCAAAATCTTCAATCAGCTTTAAATTGTATCCTCTTTTGTGAAGCCAGAGCATTGAAGCCGTTGGCCATGTCCACTTTCCATCTTGCTTTGCTGAAATACGATCGAGCTCCTCATAGGAAAAATGTTGCTCTGGCTCAAAATAAGAAAGCACCATCATCAGCACAGCTTGCCAGCAATGCGTTCCATCACCAGTATTTGGGAAAAAGGGAATTTCTCTCACCATTACGACAACTCCTTCGCTCGTTTGTATGCTGATTGTGTTGCAGCTGTAAGCATGTCTTCAAATTGTGTTTCGTGCAAAGTGTTGAGAGCGGCTTCGGTTGTTCCTCCCTTTGAAGTCACTTGATTGCGTAATGTTTCAATACTTTCTTCTGCCTCTTGCATAAGCGCACTGCTGCCAACGAAAAGTTGTTTTACCATGTCTTCTGCTTTTTCTGCCGCGATGCCCATCTGAGAAAAAGCTTTTGAAAGCACGCGCGCAAACTCAAAAACATAGGCCGGACCTGAACCTGTAATGGCAGTAACTTTATCGATTTCATCATCGGAAGAAAAGGCGTAGGTTTTTGAAATGGGAGAAAAAAGTGCGTGCACTTCTTTTTCTTCGCTTTCACTTAAGCCCAAAGCATAAATACCACACACTCCTTTTCCAATTAAACACGGAGTGTTTGGCATGACGCGAACAAGTTTTTTTGCTGGCAAAGCTGCTGAAAGTGTTTTTGTAGAGACGCCAGCCATGATAGACAGCACAAGACTTTCCGAAGAGAGGTGTTTTTTTAACTGTGTTGCCAGTTCTTTAAATTGCTGAGGTTTACACGCAAGAAGAAAAGCATCACACTCTTTAAGTTCTTCGTATGATTTTACAGCCGTTCCCGAAATGCGATCTGCAAGTTCAAGGGATTTTTTGTGGTCGGGATCATAAGTGAAAACGTGAATTCCATGTTGATGCTTTGAAACACCAAGCGCAATAGCGGTTCCCATATTTCCACATCCTAAAAGTGCAAGCTTCTTCATTCTCTTTTCCTTTCAACACCAAGTTCAAGTGGTGCTCCATATCGCATCGTGTTCACGGCAAATGATCTTGTTTGAACAAATGGCGCAAAGTAAGTTTCGAAATCATAAGATGGAAAATCAAGTTCAGTCAAAACCGTTTTTACATATTTTTCTTCTTCTGAAATCGAATAAATCTCTTTAAGATAGAGGGCAATATCTCTATTGGAACCTTCTAGCATTACAACGGGAAGATGAACATTACATGCTGCAGCCTTTACCTGTACTGGAGAAGCTTTGAAAAGGGCTATCTGTTCAGACGTGAATCCAACTTTGTACAAAACATTTACAATGTAATTCCAACTTTCGTACGAAGCCAACGTTTGAGATAAAAGCGTAACAGGACAAGCTGCTGCAAGTGATGAAAACAAAAAAGGAACAAAACTCATATGTGGTTTTTTATTCACCGCAACATATAAACTTTTTTCCTTCGACATTTTTACGTTATTCACATTGTGCTGGCCAGGAATAGAAAGATTGTTTTCCCCTTCTTCAAAATATTCTAAAAATTGTTTTTCTAACCAAGTTTTCCAAGCCTTTAAAATATAGTGATGATCTTCAGGAAAACTAAACAGAATATTTTTTTCGTATTCAAAAATATTCAATGCTTCCGAAAGCAAAACAATTCGCTTTTTTACGTCTGGGATTGATGAAGAAGCAAAGTGAATTTTTTGTCTTTCAGTTTCGGATTCAGAAAAATAAACATCTTCTGTTTGCTTTGGACCAAGGTATTTTTCTTCGAGGTGAAAAGCTTCTATGTAGGTTTTCCCACCAGCTTTTGGACCCGTTCCAGAAAGCTTAAAGCCACCAAATGGTTCTATAGCAACTCTTGCGCCAGTACATGCGCGGTTCACATAAATATTTCCTGCTTCCAGATGCTGTAAGAAATCATCAATTTCATCTTGGGATTGGCTATAGACTCCTCCCGTTAACGCATATTCCGTTGCATTAAACAGCGCCACCGCTTCAGCGGCGCTACGATAAGAAATAAGATGAATCACTGGACCAAATAATTCTTTTTGTGACCAGCTTTCTTTGGTAAGCGCTCTTTTGTAAGGAATTTCGAATACAACTGGAGCAAGATAAGCAGGCGGAAGTTTTTCTTGTGATCTGTCTATCAAAACTGATCCACCAAACTGTTTGCACTCATTCTTGCATTCAGCAATTTGTGAAAGCAATCGTTCTTTTTCGCGAGCGGAAACAAGCGGATTCATATAGGTAGCATGATCAACCGCGCTTCCCACTTGCATATCCATACAAGCAGCTTTCAAACGCTGGGCAAATTTATCTTTAATGGATTCGTGTACAATCAATCGTGAAGCAGCAGAACATTTTTGGCCAGCATGTCCAAAACAAGAATAAAGGACACCAGAAAGCGCTTCATCTAACTCTGCATTGCTCGTGATGATAATGGCATTTTTCCCACCCATTTCGGTAATGACCTTTACCGGAAGTTCTTCTTGTAACTCTGGATGAAAATACAATCTGCTTGCAGCTTTTCGTGAGATATCCAAGCCAACTTGTTTTGAACCTGTAAACACTATGCCTGAAACCGCTTTGTGTTCTGTCAGCAAATTCCCTATTTCTGAGCCTTTGCCGGGAACATGCGAAAATACTTCTCGAGGAATTCCTGCCTTATAGAGCAAATCTGTAAAAGCTTCGATGACAAGAGGTGTTCTTTCTGCAGATTTCAGCAAAACCACATTTCCACTCACAAGTGCTGCTATCGACATTCCACATGGAATTGCTAACGGAAAATTCCAAGGTGCAATAACAGAAAAAATACCGCGGGCATAAATGGCCTTTGTACCATGTGAAACTCGCATTTCTTCTTGAGCATAAAAGTTGAGAAAATCGATAGCTTCGTCTACATCGGCAACGGCTTCTCGGAATTGCTTTCCAGATTCAAGTGCAATGAGGTACGAAAATTCTCTCCGCGCCAGAAGCAAATGTTCTGCGGCTCTTTTGATGAGGCTTGTTCTCACAATTGACGGCAAACGAGGCCATGCATGAACTTGAAAATTCCTCTCGGCTTTTTCAAGCAAAACATTCACGTCATCTTGAGTTGAAAATTGCACTGAACCTACTCTCAAGTTTTCATGTGACGGAGAAAAGACATCAATCATTTTTCCATTTCTATTTCCGGTTGCGTGGATGTTTCCAAGCTGATGCTGGAGGTAATGTTGAAAACCTGCATCAAAACATTCTCTTTCCTCTTTTTTATAAAATTGAATGGGAGCTATATTTGAAAAAGTATCGCTTATGTGAGTAACAGAGTGATCAAAAGAGAGGGTTCCTTTTTTTCTTTTTTCTTGAATGAGTTGATGAGCAAATTCTTGAGAGACGTTTTTCTCTTTTCGCATTTGAGTCAACACGCCCACTTGTGAAGAATTTTCCATAATTCTTCTTACCAAATATCCCATTCCTTCGATCAATTTTCCAAGGGGAATATAATTCCTCACCGGCCAGCCCAATTCAACCATGGCACACGACAAAGCTTCGAAAGTACCATGAAGACATTGATGCTCAATCACGGGAGATTCAGGAAAACAAAGCTCACGCACCGTTTCGGAAAAACAATGATCAAAAATATTGTGAGAAGCAAGACAGAGTTGAAAGTAATTTGATTCTGTTAAAAGAAGGAAAACAAGTTGTCTGAAACAAATATCAGTTTCTTCTTTGTTTAAAAACTGTGGTGCATCGTAATTGTGCGCGTTGGCTTCAACTGTTTCTGCATCCCAATAAGCACCTTTTACTAAACGAATTGGCATTCGCACTTTTCGTTCTTGGGCAAACTGGAGCAAATCTTGAAAATGAGTGATGCTATCCCGAAGGTATGCTTGCAAGACAATGCCCACTTGATCATATTGCTTCAAGTCTTCGTTGTCGTACAAAGTTTTTTTCAGCATTTCAAACGATAAATCGCGATAATGGTAATGCTCGGCATCGACATTAATGAAAACTTCTTTATCTTTTGCCTTTCGAAGTATGCGCGCTAATCTTGGACCCACTTTTTTGTAAGTGTTGTCTATCGCTGCAAAATTATAATCTGAACACAAAGCCGAAAGCTTGACCGAAACATGGGCTTTGTAAATGCCAGCTGAATTTTTTTCGCCGCGATGTATATGTTTTTCTAAACCTTCAATAATGGAAAGAACATTTTTTTCGTAGCGATCAGCTTCTTCTTCAGACAAAACCAACTCACCCAACTGATCTAGAGTTGCATCTCTCTTAGTCTTTCGCAGGGTAGCGTATGCCTTGTGTGAAGTCTCAATATTTTCACCAGCGATAAAACGCTTGGCCACTTGGCGCACACTAAATCGAATACCTTGTGAAATGAAAAAAGCTGGAAGAAAAAACAGGTTTTTATAAGCAAGTGAAAATATATTTTCTAGGAAACGCGGCAAGGGGATTTCTTTTGCTGATGCTGTTTTCCTAATGGCTGAAGAATCCGCAACAAGACGTCGCAAACTTTCTTTGAGCATTTTTTTAATTTCACGGCCATAGGTATCATGCTCTAAAGAAGGAAGAACGGCTAAAAATTTAAGGAGATGTACGCGAATAAGGCTAAAATCTGCAGAAAGCTTCAAACCGTAATCTGTTAGTTTTTCAAAAATACTTTTTCGATATTTTTTAATCTTGTGAGATAAATCATGTTCAAGTTTTGCTGCCACTTCAAACAAATGGTTTGCAGCATCTTCTTTTAAAAAATCTGGAGCCCCATAAAAAGCTGTGTTTTGCTCTATGATAGTGGGAGCAAGGTGGAGATCGATAGTAAGGAGTTTTTCGAGGTGTTGCGAAAGATCGGTATACAAAGACAGTTGATGATCAGAGAGTGAAACTTGTTTTAAATGTTTGCACAAAAAAGATTCCCACTGAGCACGCCTAGAATAAAAACGAATTTTCTTTTCTTCAGGATGAATGGCCAAGAGAAATGGAATGGTTTCGAGTGTAATTTCTTTTTTGTAATCATGAGAAAATGCGGATGAAACAACTTCTGAAAGTTTAGCTAAATGGTGAACGTTGAGTTCTGTTTTCCCTTCAAACAAAAAAACTTGATAATCTTCGGGAAAAAACAGTGTCCAGATATCGTGTTCAAGCACAACATGATGTTTCAAGATTTTTGGAAGATATAAAAAAGTATGCATAATCATTTTCCCCGGATTAAGTGAGCGCTGGCCATTTGAGAGCAAAAACGCAGCGAAACGTTTACCATTTTTAAGAAAAAGATCATCCTAATTTTTAAAACAAATCCCCCAATTCAAAACAATTGAGGCCAAGCTTCAAAAAGCTCCAGATGCGAGGCGTTCAATTCAAAAACAATGGCCGATGCTCAAAAATGCCAAAACCCGAGGCGCAGATGCATTCGCACCCGGAGCGTACATAAACGTACGTGAGGAGTGCGAATGCATCTGGAACGAAGGAGATTGGCGTTTTTCAGCATCGGCCTGTGAGCCCGACAGGAGTTGAACCTGTGACCTAGCGCTTAGGAGGCGCTCGCTCTATCCACTGAGCTACGGGCCCAAGAGTTGATTCCGAAAAGAATCAACACAAGAACTAACTATAGGAAGCAATAGCGAAGCTAGCGGCATCAAGAATATTTTTTCTGCCGTCTAAGAAAGCAAGTTCTATCACAAATGCGCATTCGTGAATGTGGCCACCAGATTTTTTCACCAATTTGCACGCAGCCTCGGCAGTGCCACCGGTTGCCAGCAAGTCATCGATGATCACCACCCTATCACCTTTGCAAAGAGCATCGGTGTGCATCTCTACTACAGCACTACCGTATTCGAGATCATAAGAAACTTCGATGGTTTCGTAGGGAAGTTTTCCCTTTTTACGAATGGGCACAAACGCAATTCCCAAACTGTGCGCCAACGCAGCGCCAAAAAGAAATCCACGAGATTCAATGCCAACAATGGCCGAAAGTTTTTCACCTTTGTAACGCGACGCAAACACTTCAATGATAGATCGAAATACATTTGGATCACTCAATAATGGAGTAATATCTTTAAAGACAATTCCAGGTTTTGGAAAATCAGGGATATCACGCACATGTTGTTTTACCAGTTGTTCCACGCGTTGCTCCTTTTGGTTTTGTTTCATCTTGTTCTCATCTTCTCATTTTATTTTCTGCTCTTTTGCAAAAAGTGGGGCTCACTTATCCCGCTTGGGCAAGAAAAACAAGGGATTCCTCGCCACAGTTCCCTTTCGCACTTCAAAATGAAGATGTGGGCCAGTAGTACGACCCGTTCTTCCTACATAGGCAATGACTTGGCCTGATTTAATTTTTTGATCTTTTTTCACCACATTATTTTTATTGTGCGCATATGCCGTAAAATAATCATCAGTATGTCGTATTAAAATGAGATTTCCGTATCCTCTCATTTTTCCGGAAAAGGCAACTCTTCCCTCACCTGCTGCTTTTATCGGCGTGCCAATACTGGCTTTGAGGTCAACGCCATCATGTCGTCTGCCTCCACGAAGGCCAAATCCTGAAACCACCACTCCTCCGATGGGCCAGGAAAAACGATTGTGATCGACATGAATTTTTTTTGGTTCTTCAGCAGAAGCAGTACTTCCTCTTGCTTGAGTTGAAGGCTTGTGTCTGGATGATGAAGAAGCGGTGCGCAATTTTTTGTAACCAGCTTTTTTTTCACGCTCTGGAATGGCAATATCCATTCCCACCAGCATGTCATCGGGATTTTGAATGTTATTGTATTCGGCCAAATCTTGCACTTCAACGCGATAAGCTTTTGCTATGCTCCAAATATTTTCACCACGCCTAACCGTGTGAACTTTTCCTTGTTTATTATAAGAGGTGGCACAACTGAGGCTTAAGAAAAGACAGAAAAAACAAAAAAAGTGAAGAAGGCTTTGAAGAGAAAATATTTTTTCAATTCGTTTTTGCGGCATTACCATCCCTCTTCACCAATGAGCTTTACAAAACGACACTTGCTTATTTTTCGCTCAGTATACTCATTTCCATTTTTTTGGATACAAAGAAGTTCTTGTGTTTCTTCTCCTCCAACGGGAATAATAAGACGTCCGCCATCGCAAAGTTGCTCACGCAATTGTTCGGGAACAACGGGCGCACCAGCGGTAACGATAATACCATCAAAAGGTGCTTTTTCTTTCCAACCCAAAGTACCGTCACCAACTCTGAAAAAAATATTTTTGTACTTGAGCTTGTATAAAACTTTTCGCGCTCCCACCGACAAACTTTGAATGCGCTCTATGGTATAGACTTCGCCCGCAAGTTCAGCAAGGACAGCAGTTTGATAGCCAGAGCCAGTTCCAATTTCCAAAATTCTTTTTTGATTATTCAGCTCAAGCAACTCCGTCATGATAGCAACCATGATAGGTTGTGAAATCGTTTGCCGCTCACCAATATGAAGAGAGCGATCAAAGTAAGCTTGTTCTTCCATTCCCGCAGACACAAAAAGATGCCGAGGAACTTTTTCCATCGCGGAAAGAACTTGTTTGTCTTTGATTCCTCCGACAATAAGTTGCTCTTGCACCATTTTTTTTCTGGCTATTTTATAATAATCGTAACCATCTGCATGTCTTTTACTTTTGTTCATCGTTTGACTCTCATAAGGCAAATAAGGCTTCAGCATATTTCCAAAACTCCTCACAATTTCCAGGTTCTCAAACGGCTCAACATATCAAAATCAGTTTGATTAATTTTAAGTGGTGTCACGGCAATTTTTTTCTCCTGAAGAGCGTCACAGTCTGAACCGGGAATACTTTGAAAGCCAAGCTCCCCTCCACCTAGCCAGTAGTAAGGTTTTCCGCGCGGATCACTTTTTTTGATAATGTGATCTCCATATGTTCGTTTGCCTTGCGACGTGATGACGCACTCGAAGTCTTCGTCTGTTTTTCCATTAGGCACATTCACATTCAGCATAATATCGGCAGGAAGAGAATGTTCAAAAATTTGCTCTGCAAGCTTTACAGCAAAGCGCGCCGCAGGTTGAAACTGAAAATGATCGAAGGTAGCGAGCGAAATAGCAAACGAAGGAATACCAAGCAAACCCGCTTCTCTTGCTGCAGCCACAGTTCCTGAGTAGTGAATATCATCACCAATATTTGGACCATGGTTGATGCCAGAAACAACAAGGTCTGGCTTCTGCTTGAGAATTTCCATCACCCCTAACATCACGCAATCAGTTGGAGTTCCTGTTGTGGTATAGACATTATCCGCTCGCTCTACAATGCGAAGCGGACGGTGCAAGGTAAGCGAATGGCTTGAAGCACTTCGCTCGTAATCTGGCGCCACCACCACAACGTTTGCAATATTTTTCAACGCGGCCACAAGGCATTGAAGGCCTTCGGCATGAATTCCATCATCATTTGAAACTAGAATAAGGGGTTTACTCATAACGTTAACTTTCTCAAAAAGAAGGGAGCTTTCTGTAAGATTTACACACACATGTGTCAAGATTTGAAATAGCAAAAACCCCCGCATTTTTGCCGCATTCCAAGAAGTTTTTCACCTAGACTTCTTTTTCAATGAATGCTAACGGGTCGCCCCACTATGAGTGAATCGTACAAAAAAGCTGGTGTAAATATTGATGCGGGAAATGCATTTGTTGAACGCATTAAACCCTTTGTGCAAGCAACAAAGCGCCACGGCGTTCTCACTGAACTTGGTGGCTTTGCAGGTTTTTTTCAACCTGATCTTGCTGACATGAAGGAACCTGTTTTGGTTTCTGGCACGGATGGCGTTGGCACAAAACTGATGCTCGCAAAAGAGCTTGGCGATGTTTCACGCATTGGCATCGACCTTGTTGCCATGTGCATCAATGACATAGCTTGTTCTGGAGCAACTCCCCTTTTCTTTCTCGACTATCTTGCAACAGGCCAACTTGATGTTGAACTGCACGCTCGCGTCGTAGAAGGTATTGCCGAAGGATGCAAGCAAGCAAAGTGTGCGCTCATCGGAGGAGAGACTGCCGAAATGCCAGGATGCTATCAAGGCACAGACTTCGACCTGGCTGGTTTTGCGGTGGGCATTGTGGACAGATCAAAAATAATCGACGGCACCGAAATACGTGTTGGGCAAAAAATCATTGGCGTTGCTTCCAGCGGGTTTCATAGCAACGGTTACTCTCTTGTTCGAAGTATTATCAAAGATCACAATCTCAATCTTTCAGCAGCACTTCCAAACAGCACATCAAGCATTGGCGAAGCTTTGCTGGAACCCACTTTTATTTACAGCTCTCTCATCACTCAACTCTTAAAACAATTTTGCATCACCGGCATTGCGCACATTACTGGCGGCGGATTTTGGGATAACATTCCACGCATTCTACCACCGCGTGTGATGGCAACTATAAACAGCAGCGCTTGGCAACGTCCTCCAGTGGTTTCGTTTCTTCAAGAAACAGCAAAAATTGACGAAAGCGAAATGCTGAGGGTCTTCAACGCTGGCATTGGTTTAGTGCTTATTGTTCCTGAAGAACAAAGTCAGAGCGTTTGCGATTTTATTCAGAGTGCACAACACCACGCTTGGATTATTGGCGACATCAAAGCAAGTGATGCTGATGCCACCATTCAATTTACAAACTTATGAGTTCTTCACCTCTCATTCTCGGCGTTCTTATTTCTGGAAATGGAAGTAATTTACAAGCCATCATCGATGCCTGCCAGGAAAAGCGCATCAATGCTAAACTTGCTGTGGTTGTAAGCGACAACAAAAATGCCTACGGATTACAACGTGCAGAGGAAGCTGGCATTCCGCATTTTGTCGTTAAGAGAACTGCCTTCGCTTCTCAAAAGGAATTTGAAGAAGAAATTGTAAGCTGCTTAAAAAGACATAGCGTACAGCTCGTTTGCCTTGCGGGTTTCATGCGCATCATTGGAAAAAACTTACTCGCCGCATTTCCAAATCATATTCTCAACATTCATCCCTCTCTCTTGCCTGCGTTTCCCGGACTTGATGCTGTAAAGCAAGCCTATGATGCCAAGGCAAAACTTGCCGGCTGCACTGTTCATGTTGTGGATGAACTTATGGATCATGGCCCCATTTTGCTTCAGGCATCTGTGGAAGTTACTGCCAGTGATACCTATGAAAGCCTAAAAGCGAAAATTCTTGAACAAGAACACAAGATCTATCCAAAAGTAATTCAACTCATTGCTGAAAAGAAAATCTCTCTCAGCACATTTTAAAAAAATTTGTGCGGCAGGGATTTACAAAAAGAAAAAAACATTCTAGAGAATTTTGCCAGGGGGAATTATGCATTCATATCGATCAACTCTTTTTGTCTTCGTTTTCTTTCTTTCACTTTTTCTTTCCGCGCCGCAATCTGCAAAAGCAGTGGGCAATTTTTCAATGGGAATTGGACCGGTGGGAAATATTTTTATTGTTGATGCTAAAACACCGCTGGATCCAGGGCCTGGTGGCTATCTCTATTTCGACTATCGCTGGTCACCTCAATTTTCAACCCAGGTGAGCGTGATGGTCTCCACACAAGATGGTGCCGGATCTAGCAACGGTGACAATGGCATTGAATTTTTGGGCATTCCTACATTCGACCTCAAGTTTTTCTTTCTCGCCAACGATTCTCGTTGGGACCCCTACGCCCTCTTGGGTGCCGGTGTTTACGCCATTAGTGAAGGAACAAGAAATAACGGTACGGTTGCAGTGGGCTTAGGTACAAACCTGGGATTTGGGCTTGATTACTACGTTAGCGAGCAACTCTCAGTTGGTGGAGCTGCCATCTTTCGCTCCATTGGCCTCATTGACAGCACCAGCGGCTCCAACAATGGAACAGCACTTTTTCCCTTTAGCATGATGGCAAACGTTGCGTGGCATTGGTAGACTTCAGAGTTCTTTTTTTAAGAGTCCGCTCTTCACCCACCCTGCCAGCATTTGCGTAAGGTGCAAAAGTTCTTCTTGGCTACTTCCAATCAGATCTTCTGCTTCTTCACACAATGTAGAAAACTTTTTCCCTGCTTTCAGAAGCTGTAAGAGCTTCTCTTCCTTTTCTTCAAGGCTTTGATACATCACTTCATATTCATTTCGCCACAAAACTATTGAAGACGTTTCATCTTTCAAGCGTTCAAATGCAAAAACCGTTTCTGGAGAGCCCAGGTAATGCTTACGTATTTCCCACACCGGAAACTGCGCCGTGAGAAATCGCACAGATGGCACAAGCTGCAAATGGAGATTTGGCCATGCTTCTGGAGCACATGCTTCCAAATCTGAAAGTTCAAGTGCAACAGCATCTGCCGCATCAAAGGCCTCAAGCAATTCCCATTCAAAAGCCGCAAGATCTGCCAGAAAAGGATATTGCTCTTGCAGCGAATGTCTTTTTAAAAAAGGGGGAAGATGCTTTCCTGCGTAACGCAGTGAGAAATGACGTGGAACATGAACGTTTAAATATTCACGAATGAGTTCAAGAAAAAGTTCATCACCTAATACTGCATGCACAGTAGCATAGTCTTCCTTTAAGCTATTGTGGATGCGAATAAAATAAGCAGTGGCATAAATTTCTAATCGTCGAACGGCATCAAGTTTTTCAGTTGAACACACAGGCAAATCATGGAGTTGGTAATGTTCAATCGCAGCTTCAATTCCGCCGGAGTAACTCACAAGTTTTTTGATGAGATCTTGCGTCTCTTTAAGCGTTAGCTGACTGCTTGGATTTGAAGGCATGATATCTTTCCTTTGCTCGGGTGAGTTCTAAGAGGAGCTCATCAAAGGGAGGAATGTGATCGTCCCATTCAATAAGGGTTGAAACATCTCCAAAACGTTCGAGCGCTTTATCGTACAACTTCCACACTTCATCTCGAATGTGGTGATCATGCGTATCCAGCAAGTGCGTGCCCATGTCACTATGACCAGCAAGATGAAACTGGCCAACGCGCTTGGGATCGATCGCGTTTAAATAAACATGCGGATCAAATTCGTGATTCACAGCACTTACAAAAATATTGTTGATGTCGAGCAAGATATTGCAATCGGCTTCTTCCGCAATGCAGCTGACAAATTCCCATTCAGTCATCGACGAAGAATGATACTCCATATAACTGGAAACATTTTCGAGTAAAATTTTTCGTTCAAGAAAATCTTGCACCTGTCTAACCCTTGCTATCACATGCTTTGCCGCCTCTTCTGTTTGTGGAATGGGCATCAAATCATGCAAGCTATGTTTTCCAGTGCTGCTCCAACACGTGTGATCAGAAATCCACTTTGGATTACAACGATCTGCAAGTTGCTTGAGTTTTTTAAGGTAGTCAAAATCGAGGGGATCTGTAGAACCAATGGACATCGAAACGCCATGCATCACAATGGGATAATGTTCTGCAATTTGATCTAAAACTGAAAGCGGCCTTCCACCAGGAATCATGAAGTTTTCAGAAATCACTTCAAACCAGTCAACTTCTTTGGGCCACTTTTCTAGAATATCGGGGTAGTGCTTTGTTCGCAACCCTACCCCGAAACTTAGAAACGGACATGCTTTTGAATCAGCAGTCTTCATTATTTTTCAACTTTTCCGCCTTTTTCAACGCACTCTGCTTCAGTTGCAGTTTTGATGAAGCCTTTTCCGCCACAACCATTTTGTCCTGCACAAGCATTGCCTGCAGTTTTGCATGCACTGTGACCTTTGCACGCATTTGCGCCCATACATTTTACCATGTCAGCTTTTTCAGCTTTTGGCGCGCTGTCGGCATTTGCAGCACCAGCAATGAAAAGACCAGCAACCGCAGCAGCTACCATAGCACCTTTTAATGTTCTTTTGTTCATGTGTTCCCCTTGTGATTCAACAAACTGCTTTTTTTCACTATGAGAAAAAACGGTTTGTTCTGAGTTTCTGCAGATTCTAGAAAAAGCAAAATCTCTCGTCAATAAGAAAAATGAGGGAGGAAAAGGAAGGAAGTATTAAAATTCTAACTGCCCTTTCATAAAGGCAATAATTTTTGCATTTCCCAAAAACTGGTCGAAGAGATCGTTCCCAGAGGGAGCTGCTGGAAGTGTGGTTTCCAGTCGTAAGGTAATGTTTCCGCCCGATAATGGCTCAAGCGTTTCAAGCATTAAGTTTGGAATATCAAAATCAACAATCCCTGCTAAGCCAGGTGTTACCTGCTCTGGATCAAGTTCACCAAGCACAACGCGAATGCGGAAAGAAACTCCATCCAAATCTAAACGCGTTCCATCAAAACTTCCCTCGGCGACTATTTTTTTGCTTCCAGTAATAATCATTGTGGCGGTTACGCCTGAAGGAAGATCAGGAATTTCTGTACTGCGCAGATACATAATAACTGGCGGAAATTCATCCATGCTTAAGGTTGCGCCTTCATCAGAAATGGTGATGGGAATTTTTCCCGTGATGATCAGATCTGTAGGTCCACCTGGAAGTAAACTTGGGATATCAAGCGCAAACCCGCCGCTGTAGCATGCGCGCTGGTCACCCGGCGTACATTCGCCAAGCGTTGCACCAATGGCAAGCTCACCATTTGGCCCAGGTGCTGCTTCACCAATCAACTGAACATACACAAGTCCTTCACGCGGAGAATCAAACATAAACTGTAAAAGCCCGCGATGAAGAGCAGAATATTCTTTTACCTGACTTTGCTGATATTCACCTACTTGGTCTTCGGTAACTGGCGTCCAGCGTTCTGTTTCACCAGTAACCCAACCACCAAAACTTGCTTTCGTCGTTTCCAAATTCAGTGGCGAGTAAGTGACTTTTACCTTCAAGACATCGCCGGGAGGAATCACAATATCTTTCTGCTGCGACTCTTGCCCACCCACAAGAACTTGTGTCACTTGAAAATGACCTTCTGCATTTGAATAAGGCTCAAAGCCTGCAAAACGAAGATGCTGCTCTTCATCTTTACTGGGATTGGCAATGGTAATGCTGCGCGTTGACTCCAGCGTAATTTGCGTTTTCGGAAACACTTCATCCTGCCACGCCGTAAACTGATCCGGCGCTTGGCTGCACGCAGCAAGCAAAAGCACAGCACAAGTTGTAATCAATCGTTTCGTCATACGTAAAGTTTTGTTCCCATACCTTCAAAGAGCCACATTGCCTAGTGCCAGCGTGTCAAACCGGAGACGCATAGCAGCATAATGTCTCAACCTCTTATCGGTGGCTCATCAGAAAAGTTGCGTGAATAGTTTGCTCACGCATTTTGGTGTATTTTACTTTAAATATTAAGGGGTTAGAAAACTAGCTCTTCAACGCACTTTAGGCATGATGGGATAATTTTCGGTGAAGCAGGCGTCGCAGTATTCGTCTTTGTTTTTTTCGTCCTCGAACCAATATAAATCATCGCGGGAAAGGTAGGAAAGGCTGTCAGCGTCGATGAACTTTCTGATTTCTTCGATGGAGTGATTTGCTGCGGTGAGTTCTTTTTTATCTGGCGTATCAATGCCGTAATAGCATGGCCCAATTGTAGGTGGCGAGGAAACACGCATGTGCACTTCTTTTGCGCCAGCCTTTCGCAACATTTTTACAATTTTCATTGAGGTTGTTCCACGCACAATGGAATCATCTACAACGATCACACGTTTTCCCTCAAGCACTTCGCGAACGGGATTGAGTTTGAGCTTTACGCCAAAATGTCTAATTTCACTTACGGGTTCAATGAACGTACGCCCTACATAATGGTTGCGAATCAAGCCAAGCTCATACGGAATCCCTGATTCCTCGGCATAACCAATCGCCGCCGGCACACCTGAATCGGGGATGGGAATAACCACATCGGCATCAACCGGAAACTCATTTGCCAACTGCTTTCCAAAGCCTTTACGAATGGGATACACATCGCGGCCAAACAAATGGCTGTCGGGACGAGCGAAATAAATATATTCAAAAATACACTTTTTTGCCCTCTTCTTTGCTTTTTCAAATGGCTTGAACGAATGTATACCCTCTTGATTGAACAACACAATTTCACCAGGTTCGATGTCGCGCACATATTCTGCATCTATCAAATCGAGCGCGCAGGTTTCGGAAACCACAATGTAACCGTCTCCAATTTTTCCAATTGAAAGCGGACGAAAACCGTAAGGGTCACGCGCTGCTACCAAGCCTTCTTTGCACAAAAAAGTAAGGGAATAAGCACCTTCAACTTTTTTGAGTGCTGCTGTAATGCGATCAACAATATTTCCTTTTTTTTCACGTGCAATTAAATGCATCACCACTTCGGTATCCATGGTAGATCTAAAAATAGCACCATCTTCCTCAAGCTGCGTTTTCAAAAACTTCGAGTTGGTAATGTCTCCATTGTGCGCAATGCCATACGATTCACCTCTCGCATTCACCACAAATGGCTGAGCATTGGCTAAGACTGAAGTACCGGTTGTTGAATAGCGAACATGACCAATGCAAGCATCGCCAGCAAGTTTTTCCAAAAGAGGTTGATCAAACAAATCAGCAACAAGCCCCATACCACAATGCTGATGAAAGCTCTTGCCGTCTAATGAGAAAATACCAGCGCTTTCCTGTCCGCGATGTTGTTCTGCATACAAGCAGAGATAGGCAAGCTTGCTTGCTTCTTTATGATTAAATACTCCAACAACACCACACATAAAAACTCCTTAAGCCTTCTTCGCAGAAAACTTATGCATCATTTGAAAATCTTTTTGCAAACGCGTTTCGCCAACGATCATTTAACTCAGCAACATTAATGTTAATCACACCCTCGTTTATGGAGAAACAGGATCCACCTACTTCGCCAATAACACTGCTGTTCACGCCACACTCTTTTGCAATGTTTTGGAGGTTTTCAAGATCTTGCGGCGCAACAGAAACCACAATGCGTGAAGCGGTTTCGCCAAACAAAAGCGCATCCATTCGAATGTTTTCTTGGAGGTTCACTCTGACACCTAACAGACTGCCAGACCTTGTCAAGCATGACTCTGCCAAGCATATGGCCAAGCCACCATCAGAAACATCGTGTGCAGACTTGATCATTTTGCGTTCGATAAGCGTTCGGCATAAAGCCTGAAGTGCTTTCTCATATTCAAAGTTTAAAGATGGTGGAAACCCTGCTACTTTTTGGTGAATCACACTCAGGTATTCACTTGCCCCAAGATCAAGCTCTGTTTTTCCAAGCAAGACAATCATGTCGCCGCTGTCTTTCCACCACGGCGTCATTACTTTTTCGGCATCTTCCAAAAGCCCAACCATGGCCACTGCCGGCGTGGGATAAATACCTTCACCTGAAGTCTCGTTGTAGAAGCTTACGTTTCCACTTACGATGGGAGTTGAAAAAGCTTCGCACGCAGCAGCCATACCGCGAAGCGATTGTGTAAACTGCCACATAATTTCTTTACGCTCAGGATTTCCAAAGTTGAGGCAATCGGTAATGGCAAGTGGCTTTGCCCCCACGCAACTTAAGTTCCGCGCAGATTCAGCAACAGCAAGGGCTGCACCAGTGTAAGGGGCGAGGTAGCAATATCGGCTGTTGCAATCGGCACTCAGCGCAATGGCTTTCTTGGTGTCTTTAATCCGCACCACTGCTGCATCAGCGCCAGGGAGCACAAGCGAATTTGTCATCACCATATGATCATACTGCTGCCAAATCCAAGCCTTGTTGTATAAGTTTGGAGACTCAATCAAGGTAAGAAAAGCTTCTTGATATGATTTTGGTTCTGGAATTTCATCAAGGTTTAATTCTTGCTTTGCAGCAAGATCACTTGGTTTTTCAGCTGGTCTGTCATACAGAGGCGCTTCATCCACCAGCGGCCGGATAGGCATATCCACCACAACTTCGCCGCGATGTTCGATGTGCATTTTTCCGCTGTCGGTCACTTCACCAATCACCGCTACATCAAGATCCCATTTTTCAAAAATATTTTTTACAATATCTTCTTTTCCACGCTGCGCTACAATCAACATGCGTTCCTGCGACTCTGACAACATCATCTCATACGCCGTCATGTTTTCTTCGCGCTGCGGAACGAAGTCTAGGTTAAGCTTCATGCCACTGCCCGCACGGTCTGCCATTTCAAACGAAGAACTCGTGAGCCCCGCTGCACCCATATCTTGAATACCAACGATGGCATCTTCTTTCATCAACTCAAGGCAAGCTTCTAGCAACAGTTTTTCTGTGAAAGGATCGCCCACTTGAACCGTTGGACGTTTTTCTTCGGAGCTTTCGTCAAATTCATCCGAAGCCATGGTGGCACCGTGAATACCATCGCGCCCAGTTTTAGAACCTACATAAATAACAGGATTGCCAACACCAGAACCAAATCCACGGAAAATTTTGTCGCTATCCAAAAGGCCGATGCAAAATGCATTCACCAAAATGTTGCCGTTGTAACACGCATCGAAACTACATTCGCCGCCAACCGTTGGAATACCCATCGTATTTCCATAGCCGCCAATGCCTGATACCACACCATTTACCAAGTATTTGGTTTTGGGATGATCTACACTTCCAAAACGAAGTGAATTCAAAAGCGCAATAGGCCTTGCTCCCATCGTGAAAACATCGCGTAAAATTCCGCCCACTCCCGTTGCTGCGCCTTGATATGGTTCGATGTAGGAGGGGTGGTTGTGACTTTCCATTTTGAAGCAAACAGCTTTGCCATCGCCAATGTCCACCACGCCAGCATTTTCGCCCGGGCCTTGTAAAACCTGTGGGCCTTTTGTGGGAAGTTTTTTCAAGTGAATACGCGAGCTTTTGTACGAGCAGTGCTCAGACCACATCACAGAGCAAATACCAAGCTCGGTAATGCTGGGCTCTCTTTCCAAAAACTTGAGGATTTTTTTATATTCCTCTTGAGAGAGACCATGTTCAGCAATTAATTCTGGAGTTATTTTTGTTGGTGTCGTCATATTTTTATGAGGGTCATGCCAAACATCACATGACAGAACGAATGAGTGATTGGAAAATTTTCAGTCCATCTTCATTGTGTAAAATACTTTCAGAACAACGTTCAGGATGCGGCATCATGCCCATTACATTTCCGGCTTCATTGCTAATACCTGCAACAGCAGACACAGACCCATTAAGGTTATCGGTTTCCGTCAGCTCACCTTCAGAGTTGCAATAGCGGAAAATAATTTGTTTCTTTCTTTCGTATTGCTTTATCACGTTGTCTTGCTCAAAAAAGTTTCCATCCATATGCGCCACTGGAATACGCAACACTTCTGCTGCTGCACATTGCTTGGTAAATGGTGTGTTGTTATTTTCAACTCGAACGTAAAGGTCTTTGCAGATGAACTTGAGATTTTTATTTCGCATCAAAACGCCCGGCAAAAGTCGCGCTTCTTGCAAAATTTGAAAACCGTTGCAGATACCAAACACCAAACCAGCATTGCTAGCAAATGCTTGCACACTCTGCATTACCGGAGACTTTGCTGCCACAGCGCCAGAGCGCAAGTAGTCACCGTAGGAAAAACCACCTGGCACTACAATGAGGTCTGCATCTTTCAAATCTGTTTCTTTGTGCCAGATAAAAAAAGCTTCTTGGCCCAAAACATTTTTAAGCACATGCAAACAATCGTGATCGCAATTGCTTCCAGGAAAAACAAGAATTCCACATTTCATAAAGGTTCACCGGCTCGCATCTTTTATTACGGCTCTAATTCAAAGTGATAGGATTCGATAATGGTATTGCTTAAAAGCTTTTCACACATTTGGGTGACACTCTCTTTTGCTTTTTCTGCATCTTCTTCATTGAGCTTGAGTTCAATAAACTTTCCCACTCTTACTTCTTGCACACCTCTGTGGCCAAGGCCTGTTAGCGCATGTTTTACAGCTTCACCTTGAGGATCGTGAACACTTTTTTTCAAACTGATGTAAATTTTTGCTCGCATATTATTTAAACACCCTTTCAAAGATAGTGTCGACATGTCGAAAATGTTTTTCCAAATCAAAAAGTGCATCCACTTGTTTTGGTGTGAGCAGATCTTTTACTTCTGAACTTGCAGCAAGCAAAGTTCTAAAATCTTTTCCTTCGTTCCACGCTTCTAATGCACAAGACTGCACTACACGATATGCCGTTTCACGTGTCATGCCGTGATCGATCAGTGCCAGCAAAACGCTTTGTGAAGCATATAGGCCGCGAGTGAGCTCTAAGTTTTTCATCATGTTTTCAGGAAACACGTCTAAGTTTTTCATCACCGAATGCATACGCGCCAACATAAAGTCTAAAACAATGCAGGCATCCGGGCCAATAACCCGTTCAACAGACGAATGTGAAATATCGCGTTCGTGCCACAAGGCCACATTTTCCATGGCAGAAAGCGCATAGCCGCGAAGCAATCGCGCAAGACCCGTAACGTTCTCGGTAAGAATGGGGTTGCGTTTATGCGGCATAGCACTTGAACCTTTTTGCCCTTTGCCAAACGCTTCGGCCACTTCAGAAACTTCTGTGCGCTGAAGGTGACGAATTTCAACTGCAATTTTTTCGAGCGATGCACCAATGTTTGCAAGTGTGGTGAAAAAGAAAGCATGGCGATCACGTTGAATCACCTGACTTGAAACGGGCGCCGCTTCCAAGTGCAATTGCTTACACACATGGGCTTCGATGTTTGGAGAAATGTGCGCAAAGGTTCCAACCGCTCCAGAAATTTGCCCAACGGAAATCTGCTTTTGCGCCAAAGCAAAACGTTCTTGATGCCGCTTAAACTCGGCATACCAAATAGCACACTTCAAGCCAAAGGTAGTTGGTTCAGCATGAATACCATGCGACCTGCCAATAGTAGGAGTTTTTTTGTACTGAAAAGCTTTTTCTTTCAAGACATCAAGAAATGCCTGAAGTGAACTTGAAATAAGAGCTGAAGATTTTTGAAGCTGAGCCGCAAACGCAGTATCAACAAGGTCTGACGACGTCATACCCATGTGAATAAAACGAGAATTTGGACCAACTTTTTCGGCAACGGCGGTAAGGAAAGCAATCACATCATGCTTCACTTCGGCCTCGATTTCGGGAATGCGATTTACGTCATACTGTGGAGATTTTTGCTTAATTTCAGCAAGGGCATCGGCGGGAATTTTTCCTTCTTGCGCCCAGGCTTCGCAGGCCGCTACTTCAACCGCGAGCCAAGTATCGTATTTTGCTTTCTCTGACCAAAGTCTCCCCATCTCTTCACGGGTATATCGTTCTATCATAAAGTAACCCTTTTAAAATACTGTACAAAAACGTTGTGGTATATTACAAAATGTCGCTTTCAGGGCCGGGCCTATAACGTATGGGCTGCCCATATGCAAGGTAAACTTAAAGCCTTTTTGGAGCTTTGTACCACCCATGAAAAAAATAACCCCATTCTTTTTGTTCGCTTCTTTTTCCTTCTTTTTTCTGGCCCCCGCCTTCTCTTTTTCGTCACTTGCGCAGGATGACGAAGAAGTGCAGCAAGAAAGCCTCGATCAAGAAAACCAAGAACAAGAACCAACTGACGATGATGAAGCAAGCAACACCGATGAAGAAACCTCTTCAAATGAAGACGATCAGCAAGACGAAGAAGAAACTGACGAAGAAACAGCAGAAGCTAAACCTGAGGCCGATAAAGAAGCCACCGAAGAAAGCGCCAGAAGAAGAAATGTTGTTATCGATAGTGTGGTCACGCTAAATTATGTTTTCGAAAATTCTGCCAATAGCTTCTTGAACAAATATCACATCCACCTGGAAGGCATTGCCACAGGCTCAACAGCCGTCATCAAGGGTGAAGCCACCATCACCTGCGAAGCCGAAGGCTTTTTGGCCAAGTGGCCTGGCGGAGAGTGCAAGCTCACGTGCAGCATTCCCAAAGTTCCGTACGAAATGGCATTTCGTCAAACTGGCGAAGACAAAGGCAGCATAGCCCTTAGATGGAAAACGAATATTTTCGAAACATGGAAATCTGAATGCACCTTTAAAGAAGCCAACTCAAAACCTTTCGTCACCACCGGCTCTCCAGAACTGTGGCTTGCCAAAGCGCTGAAGCAAGCACGGCCGCCACTTGGCGCCATCGCCCTCAAACTTGAAAATGATCAAGAAACCACCAGCACCTTTGTGATCAACAAAACAGAACTCGCCGATCCCCCCATCGGAAATGCCGAACTCGAAGGCACCGGCGTCATCACCATCAAACCGCCAGAAGAATAAGTTCTTAAAATTAATTTTTGAGAAGATGTGCGAAAGGAGTTTGTTGCAGCGCTTCTTTTGTTGTTTCGCCTAAGGTGAAAAATTGGATGTGATGTTCATTCCAAGCTTGGCCTTTTACTACTGCACAAAAATGATTTACTGCTGATGGGCTGGAAAAGTGGATGTAGTCTACATCGTCGCCTTGCAGCAATTTTAAAAAAGCCTCTTTATTAAAATCTTTTGGAAACTCGGTTTGATACGCTTCTACAAAAATAATGTTTCCACCTTTTCGTTTTACGCCATCAATCAAAACATCGCTGCCATCTTTTGCGCGCGGAAAGAGAATTCGTTTTCCTTCAAGGTCAAATTGCTTGAGATGCTGGAGTAAGCCTTCGCTACTTGAAACAGTTCCCATTTCAATATCTTGCACTCCAAGCTTTTCTAAAAACGCTTTTGTTTGAGGCCCAACCGCAAACACTCTACACGAAAGCTCTTCCGCCGATGGAGCACTTGGCCTGGTGAAAAAAGCTTCCACTGCAGTTTGGCTGGTGAAGAGCAAGCAATCGTAATCGTGAAGATGCTTTAACGCACTATCAAGAGAAGCAAAGTGATCACTTGGTGCTTTTGTTTCCACCAAAGGGATATGAATTATTTTTGCACCTTGAGAAGTGTAATGGTGAAGAAGATGCTCCGCCCTTTTTTTTGAGCGTGTAATAAGAATTGTTTTTCCTTGAAGTGATTGCATGTGAGATTAACCTGCAAGTAATTGCTTTCCAATTTTTTCGCCAAGCTGCAAAGCCTCTTGCAGAGGAGCTTTGGCGCTTTTTTTCACGATGCCTTTTTCCGTGCCCAAAAAAGCATGCAGTGTAATGGCTTCGGCATCGCACTCACTAAAAACTCCAAGCGGCGTGTGGCAATCTCCGCTCACTGTTCTCAGCACGGCTCGTTCCGATTCAACCGCAAGCGCTGTGTGCTCATCGTGCAAACAAGTGTGCACAAATGAAATAAGTTCGAGATCATCTTGCCGTGCTTCAAGCGCAAGTGCGCCTTGGCCTACTGCGGGAATCATTTCAAACGGATCGAGATATGCCGTGATTTTTTCTGTAAGATTCAAACGATGTAAACCTGCTGCTGCTAAAACTAAAGCATCAACTTCGCCCGCTTCAAGTTTTTTAAGACGAGTATCCACATTTCCACGCATAGCTACAATCTTGAGATGAGGATAATATTCACGAAGCAAACATTCACGACGTGGACTGGAAGTGCCTACCACAGCTCCTTTTGCAAGCGATGCAAAAGAATGTGCGTGTGTGCAGACCAAAACATCTCGCACATCTTCGCGCTGCGGAATAGCAATAATTTGAAGCCCATCTGGAAAACCTGCTGGCACATCTTTCATACTATGAACAGCCAAATCAATTTCTCCCGCAAGCATAGCTTCTTCAATTTCTTTTACAAAAAGACCTTTGCCACCAATGTCTGCAAGTTTTGTCTCAAGCTTTACATCACCCGTTGTTACAATTTCTTTCAAGCGAACATGTGCACCAGCAGCTCTAAGCAAACCTGCAACCCAGTTACTTTGAGAAAGAGCAAGTTTTGATTTTCTTGTGCCCAAAACAATGTTCATCGTTTCCTCAAACTCTTATTTGATTTCTTCAACAACACCTTGCAACAACTTCACAACTTTTGGTGAAGCACTGTTCATGGCGCTCAACACTTCTTCGTGCGTCATCACACCGTCGTGTCTATCGGCAGCAGGATTTGCAACCACATTCAACACCAAAACCTTCATGCCTAAATAATTTGCAGCAATCACTTCAGGCACAGTTGACATGCCAATGGTATCAGCACCCATAATGCGGTAGGCCTTTATTTCAGCTTTCGTTTCATAGTTAGGTCCACTCACCGCGATGAACACACCTTCTTTAAGGGGAACGCCTTGTTTTTCTGCAACCGCAGCAGTTACTGCCCGCAAAGCAACATCATACGCTTGCGTCATGTTGGGAAATTGATTCTCTTCATGCTGCACCGAAATACCAACAAGTGGATTTACCCCCATCATATTAATATGATCGGTGGTCACCACAATATCACCGGGACAAAGATCGTAACGAATACCACCAACGGCATTAGTGCTGATCATCGTTTTGCAACCAAGAGCGGAAAAAACAAAGTAGGGAAACACTACTTCTTGCGGAGCGTATCCTGAATACACATGCTGCCGGCCTTGCCGAACCAGCACAGGAACACCTTTCCATTTTCCAAGAATAATTTTTCCACTGTGTCCTTTTGCACGTGAAACAGGAAAGTGAGGTATATCAACACTTTCCACTACTTGCTTCTCATCTAGCTGCTCTGCAAAGGCATCAAGACCCGCCGACAAAACCACCAACAGTTTTGGCTTCAACGTAAAGTGCTTTTCGCACCACGCTGCCGACTCTTTTACATGCTGAAAATAATCTTTATAAAATCCCGCCACAATTCCCCTCCAACCTTTTAAAACTCCCTTTAATTTTGGCTACCTTTGCTGAAAAAAAATGGAAAACGCAAGACATTTGAAACTACTTGCTTCCAGCACAAAAAAGCACTAGGGACGGTGGGCATGAAAATGACCCACGTTGACCAAGTTGGAGTAGAGGCACGCGCGGAACGCCTCTCCACCCGCAGTATCAAAAAAACTGCAAAACAAGAAGGCCTCCGTCTTGCGCTCAGCATGATTGACCTCACCACACTAGAAGGCAAAGACAGCGCTGGAAAAGTACGGGCTCTTTGCCACAAGGCCATTCATCCACACGAAGGTGTTGCAGGTCTTCCGCATGTTGCCGCTGTGTGTGTGTATCCAAACATGATTCCCGTCGCAAAACGTTGCGTAGCTGGATCTGGCGTTCACATTGCTTCTGTTGCAACGGGGTTTCCTTCTGGACTTTTTCCTCTTCCCCTTAAACTTCAAGATGTACGCAGCGCGGTTGAAATGGGAGCTGATGAAATTGACATGGTGATTGATCGCGGCGCTTTTCTTTCTGGCCAGTACAAAAAAGTTGCTGACGAAATTGGAAAAGTAAAAGAAGCTTGTGGCGATGCACACCTGAAAGTTATTTTAGAAACCGGCGAACTTGAAACGTATGACAATGTAAGAACCGCAAGCTTCATCGCCATGGAAAATGGTGCAGACTTCATCAAAACTTCCACCGGTAAAGTTGGCGTCAATGCTACACTTCCCGTCACCTTGGTCATGCTAGAAGCTATTCGCGACTACTGGTACGAAACCGGAAAAATGATCGGCATGAAACCAGCCGGTGGTATTCGCACTGCAAAAGATGCGCTAAAATATTTAGTCATGATTAAAGAAACTTTAGGCGATGTATGGCTCACTCCAGACTATTTCCGTTTTGGAGCATCAACGCTTGCCAATGATCTTCTGATGCAAATTGTAAAAGAAGTTACAGGCCAGTATCAATCTTTAGATTACTTTAGTGTTGCGTAAGCATTTTCTCTCAGACGAACAAAAACAACAAAGGTGCTGCAATGAAAAAACAATCCTCAGCAAGAGATCAACACACCACACTCGAAGTCGTTGAACCACGCAAACTTTTTTTTGGTGACAAGTGGGATTATGCACCTGCACCTGAATCTACCGATTCGGTTAAGATAAAAAAAGAATACCAACTTTTCATTAATGGAAAATTTGTAAACGCAAAATCAGGAAAAACATTCAAGAGCATTAATCCCGCCACAGAAAAACTTTTGGCCACTGTAGCTAAAGCTGAAAAAGCTGATGTTGATTTCGCAGTGAAGTCTGCAAAAAAAGCCTACGACAGCGTGTGGTCAAAAATGAAAGGCAGTGAACGCGCAAAATATATTTTCCGTATCACGCGCATCATTCAAGAACGCTCACGTGAGCTTGCTGTTTTGGAAACTTTGGACGGCGGAAAACCTATTCGCGAATCTCGCGACATCGACATTCCTTTAGCTGCTGCACATTTCTTTTATTATGCCGGTTGGGCTGACAAACTTGATTATGCTTTTCCGGGAAGAAAAACGCATTCGCTTGGAGTGGTTGGACAAATTATTCCGTGGAACTTTCCACTTCTTATGGCTGCCTGGAAAATAGCTCCAGCTCTAGCTTGCGGGAACACGGTAGTTTTAAAGCCTGCTGAAACAACTCCCCTTACAGCACTTCACTTGGCCGAAATCATTCAAGAAGCAGATCTTCCTGCGGGAGTAGTAAATATTCTTCCGGGTTACGGTGATGCCGGCGCTTGTCTTGTAGAACACAACGATATTTCAAAAATTGCATTCACGGGTTCAACTTCAGTGGGTAAAGCCATCCAACGCTCTATTGCTGGCACAAAGAAAAGACTCACCTTGGAGCTTGGTGGAAAAGCAGCCAACATTATTTTTGAAGACGCGCCAATCGATCAAGCTATTGAAGGCATCATCAACGGCATTTACTTCAACCAAGGCCACGTCTGCTGCGCTGGTTCGCGGCTGTTTGTGCAAGAAGGTATTTACGAAACCGTAAAGCGAAAACTTTGGGACAGAATGCAAACACTTCGCGTGGGTGATCCTCTGGATAAAAACACCGACGTGGGCGCCATCAACTCACACATGCAACTTGAAAAAATTAAAGAACTGGTTGCAAGTGGAAAAGCTGAAGGCGCAAAACTTCAGCAAATAAACTGCACGCTTCCTGAAAAAGGGTTTTGGTATCCGCCCAGTTTCTTCACGGATGTGTCACCTGCTCATCGCGTGGCGCAGGAAGAAATTTTTGGCCCAGTGCTTTCTATTTTAACATTTAGAACTCCCGAGGAAGTCATCGAACGGGCAAATGCCACCCCATACGGTTTATCGGCCGGCATCTGGACTGACAAAGGCTCAAAAGTTTTCCATATTGCAAACCAAATGCGCGCTGGCGTTGTGTGGGCAAATACCTACAACCAATTTGACCCTACCTCACCTTTTGGCGGTTACAAAGAAAGTGGTTTTGGACGCGAAGGTGGTTTGCATGGATTGCTTCCCTACTTGGAGCTTACATAACTTTTTTGCTGAAAAAAAATGGAGTAACTATGAGCAGAATTCCCGTGAACAAAACGTATAAACTTTACATTGGAGGAAAATTTCCTCGCACCGAAAGTGCGCGCTCTTTAAAAGTATGCGCCGCCGATGGAAGCTTTTTAGCCAATGCATGTCACGGTTCCAAAAAAGATATTCGTGACGCTGTAGTAGCTGCTAGAAAGGCGTTTCCTGACTGGTCTAAAAAATCTGCTTATAATCGCGGCCAAATTTTGTACCGCATTGCCGAAATTCTTGAGAGTCGAAAAGAAACTTTTTTGCATGAACTCATGGCACAAACTGGCGCCACAAAAGCTGCAGCCAATCAAGAAATTTCAAAGTCAATTGATCGCCTCATTTGGTATGCAGGTTGGTCTGATAAATTCATGCAGATTTTTTCTTCCATCAATCCCGTTGCCGGAAATTACTGGAACTTCACTTATCCCGATGCCACAGGTGTAGTGGGAATTGTTGCGCCAAACGAAGCTCCTTTACTTGCTTTGGTTTCAAAAATTGCACCTTGCATTGTAAGCGGAAATACTTGCGTTGTTATCGCTTCAGAAAAGTTTCCCCTTTCATCCATCAGCCTTGCGGAAGTGCTTGTAGCATCTGATGTTCCTGGCGGCGTTGTCAATATCATCACCGGAATCACAAGTGAACTTGCACCACATCTTGCTTCGCATATGGATGTAAATGCAGTTGATTACTCTGGCCAAGATGAAAAACTGATTGCCTCACTTCAAAATCTTGGAGCTGAAAATGTAAAACGCGTGCACATTAAACGTACACCATGCAAACAAGAATGGCTTGATGATCAAAAAGCACAAAGCCCCTACTTCATTCAAGACTTGGTAGAATACAAAACTGCATGGCATCCAGTTGGGGTTTAAGTTTGTGGAGGTATTGTTTCTCACCTGCCAATACTCTAACTCCCCCTGACCCCCTCTTAACCTAAGAGGGGAAAAACCATTGAACCATTGTGCTATCGCACTATACAGGAGGAAAAATGAACAATATCATTGAATCTCTTCTCGCTGAAAAGCGCACCTTTCCTCCTTCCCAACACGTAAAAGATAAAACGTGGATCAACTCTCTTCAGGCATACGAAACGCAATATCAACAATCCATTCAAAATCCCGAAAACTTTTGGGCAGACATTGCCAAAAATTTTTCTTGGTTTCAAACCTGGAACAAAGTCTGTGAATACGATTACGGCAATCACATTGACATCAAATGGTTTGTGGATGGAAAAACAAACATCACTGTAAACTGTTTAGACCGTCACGTTGAAGCTGGCGCAGGAGATCGCATTGCTTTTTATTGGGAAGGCAATCATCCCGGCGAAGAAAAAACCATAAGCTACAAAAAACTTTTGAGTGAAACGTGCAAGATGGCAAACGCCCTCAAAAAAATGGGCGTGAAAAAAGGTGACATTGTTACCATTTATATGCCGATGATCATTGAACTTCCGGTCGCCCTTCTGGCTTGCGCACGTATTGGCGCCGTCCATTCCGTGGTCTTTGGCGGATTTTCTGCCGACTCCATTGCAGATAGAATGCTTGATGCAAAATCACAGTATCTCCTTACGGCAGATGGCGTGATGCGAGGAACAAAACAAATCGACTTGAAAAGTGTTGCAGATGAAGCGCTCGAAAAACTTGCTGCACAAGGCTGCACCGCACAACACCTGTTGGTGGTAAAGCGACTTGGAAATGAAATAAACTGGAACAAAGATAGCGACATCTGGTGGCACGAAATAAAAACTGAATGCGAAGAACACTGCGCTCCAGAAATTATGGATGCTGAAGATCCCCTTTTTATTTTGTACACTTCAGGATCGACGGGAAAACCAAAAGGCGTGCTGCATTCCACAGCAGGCTACATGGTTTACGCCGCTACCACACACAAGTACGTATTCGATTATCACCCTGATGATATTTATTTCTGCACAGCTGATATTGGCTGGATCACCGGCCACAGCTACATCGTCTACGGACCACTGTGTAACCAAGCGAGCTCGGTCATCTTTGAAGGCATTCCCACCTTTCCAGACAGCGGCCGTTTTTGGCAAATGGTAGAAAAATATAAAGTGAATAGTTTTTATACTGCACCAACGGCATTGCGCTCGCTTATGCGCGATGGTGCTGAACTTCCGAAGCAATACAATCTTTCCAATCTTCGAGTTTTGGGCACCGTGGGCGAACCCATCAACCCGGAAGCATGGATGTGGTACTACAATGCAGTGGGCAACAAGCACTGCGCAATTGTAGACACATGGTGGCAAACCGAAACGGGTGGTGTGCTCATCACAAGCCTTCCCGGCGCAATCACCGCAAAACCAGGCTCGGCGAGCTTACCCTTCTTTGGAATTGAACCTGTGATTTTGCGTGAAGATGGAAGTGAAGCTCACGTCAACGAAGGTGGTTATCTCTGCCTCAAAAAACCTTGGCCTGGCCAAATGCGCACGGTGTATGGCGAGCACAGCAGATTTAAAGAGACTTATTTCTCACGTTTTCCAGGTTATTACTTTACTGGTGATGGCGCCAGAAAAGATGAAGACGGATATTTTTGGCTTATGGGCAGAGTTGATGATGTCATCAACGTTTCCGGCCATCGTATGGGAACAGCCGAAGTAGAAAGCGCACTCGTTTCGCATCCGCTTGTTACCGAAGCCGCCGTGGTTGGATTTCCACACGCGATTAAAGGCGAAGGCATTTATGCTTACGTCACCTTGCGCAGCGGCACCAAAGTTTCAAAAGACTTACAAAAAGAATTGGTAGCGCACGTGAGAAAAGAAATAGGCCCCATCGCAAGCCCAGACGCCATCCACTTTACCGACGCTCTGCCAAAAACCAGATCCGGAAAAATCATGCGCCGCATTTTGCGTAAAATCGCAGCCGGCGATACAGAAAACTTAGGGGACATCACAACCCTTGCCGACCCCAATGTGGTCAATCAGCTGGTTGAATCGAGGCCTACTTAATTTCACCCTCACCTTCCTCCACTAAGGCGTTGGCGGACAAGCAGGGAGAGGAAAAAAGAACATTTAAAACCTTAAATATCAACAACTTACAAAAATATCGTCTTTTTTTTCATTCCCACGCAACTTCTTACTGCCTTTCGCTCGATAATGGTAGTGAAAGCAACTGAGTTTGACCCCCCTTTTGGGCCCATAGAGCAATAGTGCACTACGGGCCTTTGTTTTTTTGGGGCCTGTTTTTGCTGCTTTCCGGGGATTCCTCCGCAAATCCTTGGCCTTAAAGGATATGAGCTATTGACCAAAGGGGACAGCTCTTTTATCATAGGAACTTCAATGATTTAAATGCTGAGGAGCTTGAACATCATGTCTCAAGAACTAGAATCTACTTTTGCCGATCTTCCCGAATTTTCCGTAAATGAGGAGCTTTTGGCCAAAGCGAGTGAATTAAAGCAAAGCTGGTACTCCTTAAAAGAGCGCCTCGAGAAAATTAAGACCAGCAAAGACAGCCTAAGCCCCATTGTGTACGAGCGCGTCCTTGCCGATTATGAGCATCGATACGGCGAAGCTCGCGACAGGCTTTTAATCGTCAAATCTGATGTTGACCAAGAGCTTTCTACCCTTTCAGCCACGCACGATAAACTCCAAGAGCAAATGGTAGAGCTCCAAAATAACTTGGAAGAATTGGAATTTCGACATTCACTTGGCGAATTTCAAGAACAGCAATTTGAAAAAGAATCTGGCCTCGTAAGAAAAAAAATCTCTACCCTTGGCACCATGATTAAGGGCATCAAAGACAATATCAATCAGTACGAGGAAATTTTTTCGAGCGAAAGTGAACTCATGCTCGAGGATGAAGAAAGCGATATTACCGGCATCGATCTTCTTGCCGATCAAGATGAACCTGCAAAGAAAATTGCTGAAAACAGAGTTGATAGCATCGAACCCAAAACAGACGCTTCGGGCTATGTGCTTGAAGAAGATGCTCCCAATTATTTCGCCGACACTTCAAGTACGCAAACAGGAAATGCAAGTGGTGAAACACTTGTAGAAGACCACAGTGCAAAGGCAACCAAAATCACCAATGTACGTCCAGCAAAATTAGTCCATGTAAATGGAAGCAACGCTGGCGAGGCTATCACGCTCTTGCAAAAAACCTCTCTTGGAAGAGCCGAGTCAAACACCATTCCTTTGAACGATCCTAAGTCAAGCCGTCAACATGCTCAAATTCTAAAAAAAGGCGCCGAATTTATTTTGGTAGACTTGAACAGTTCAAACGGAACTTACGTCAATGGACAACGAATTGATGAGTATGTTTTAAGTGATGGCGACGAAGTCAAAATCGGCGATTCTCTTATGCAGTTTGAGCAGTAGCAAAAACTAATGCGCATCATCCCAATTTATTCCACACTTTGCTTCTACAAGCAGCGGCACATCTAGCTTTACGGCCTGCTCCATTTTTTCTTTTACAAACCTCATCACATTTTGTGCATCAGCTTCGGGAGCTTCGAAAATGAGTTCGTCATGAACTTGTAAAATCATTTTGGCATCTTTGCAGATTGAAGAAAGTTTTTCTTCAATCTCAACCATACCTTTTTTAATAATGTCCGCAGCAGTTCCTTGAAACACACTGTTAAAAGCCATGCGTTCTGAAGCTTGTTTCACCATTTGATTGGGAGATGCAATATCTGGAAAATACCTTCGTCGTCCAAAGAGTGTTGTAGTGTAGCCTTCTTTTTTCACACCATCTAAAACCTTTTCACGATATTCCAACACTTTTGGAAATTGCTTGAAGTAGAGATCGATAAAAGTTTTTGCTTTCGCGGGTTCAATCGCAAGCTGCTTTGAAAGGCTAAATGCTGACTGACCATAAATAACTCCAAAGTTTACCGTTTTTCCTACCGACCTTTGTTCTGAAGTGACTTCGTGGACATTGCAGTCAAAAAGCTTTGAAGCTGTAAGTGCATGAATATCTTCATTGGCAGCAAATGCAGTAAGTAAAGCATTATCCTGGCTAAGCTGTGCTAAAATGCGAAGCTCAATTTGAGAGTAGTCGCAATCAATCAGCACATAGCCTTCTGGCGCTACAAACGCCTTTCGAATTTTTCTTCCCTCTTCACTGCGGATGGGAATATTTTGCAGATTTGGATCGGAAGAAGAAAGCCGCCCAGTTGCAGCAACAGTTTGGTTAAACGAAGTATGCACGCGCTTTGTTTTTTGATTGAGCAATTTTGGTAACGCATCCACATAAGTGGATTTGAGTTTTGAAAATGAACGATATTCCAAAACATGTCGTGGAAGTTCATGCTGTAAGGCAAGGTCTTCTAAAATATCTTGCTTGGTAGAATAACCTGTTTTTGTTTTTTTCCCGCCAGACAATTGCAGTTTTCCAAACAATATTTCACCCAACTGTTTTGGACTGTTAATGTTAAACTCATCACCCGCTAAAGCATAAATATTTTTTTCCAAATGCGTTAAACGTTTTTCAAAGTCGTGTGAGAGTTTTTGAAGAAATTCCACATCAATTTTAAATCCTTGCAATTCCATGTGCATCAAGACTTTAAGCAAGGGCATTTCTAAAGTGTAGAAAAGGTCTTCGGCGTTATCAGTTTTGAGATTTTGTGAAAAAAGCTCATAGAGCCTAAGGGTAAGATCGGCATCTTCCGCTGCATACTCAAGCGCTTTTTGCAAAGGCACATCATCGAAGGTGATTTGTTTTTTTCCTTTTCCGCACACTTCTTCAAAGCTGATCATGGTATGGCTGAAATACTTATGCGCAAGTTCATCAAGCCCGTGACGCTCACTTGGGTTCAAAACATACGAAGCCACCATAGTGTCAAAAAGTTTGTTTTCACATTTCATTCCATGCAGCAAAAGAATTTTAAGATCGTATTTAATATTTTGCCCTACAAGCGTTTTTTCTTTTGAAAGCAAGAGGGGCTGCAATGCTTTTATCACATCATCAAGCCTCAGCTGTTCTTCGCCAAGCTGGAGATTGTGGCCAACGGGAACATAAACTGCGCTTTCAGATGCTGTGGCCAAAGCGAATCCTACAATTTTGGCTTCGAATGGATTGAGCGAAGTTGTTTCCAAATCGAGGCAAAGAACCTTGGATTCTTTTGCTTGCTCAAGAAAAGCTTCAAACTTTTTTTGAGTGTTGAGTAATTGATACTTTGTATTTGAAAAAACAGTTTTAGGCGCCATTTGATCTGCAAGACGTTTGAAGCCAAGCGCGTGAAAAAGTGGACCCATTTTTTTTACGTCACCCTCTTTGCATTCAAAAATATCTAAAGTTTTTTCTTTGAGAGGAACATCTTTTTCCACCAACACCAATTTCTGGGAAAGAAGCGCCAAATCTATGTTTGCTCTGATCTTCTCTCCAAGTGCGCCTTTTATTTTTTCTGCATTTTCTAAAACATTTTCAAAAGAACCATATTCAACAATAAGTTTTGTGGCTGTTTTGGGACCAACACCTGGAATGCCAGGAATATTATCTGAAGTATCTCCAGAAAGTGCCAAAACATCTTGAACGCGTTCTGGTGGAACACCAAACTTTTCAATCACTTCATTTTTCTTGATACATTTTTTTTTCATGGTGTCCAAAATACAGACGTTTCCATTTACAAGCTGCATCAAGTCTTTGTCTGATGACACAATCATGATGTCCAAATCGGCTGAAGCAAATTTCTGAGCAACAGTTGCGATAATATCATCTGCCTCGTAACCCGGATATTCAAGAATGGAAATATTAAGCGCATCGATAATTTTTTTTACGTACGGAAATTGTGGGACTAAATCCTCGGGCGGTTCTTTTCGATTTGCTTTATATTCCGAATAAAGCTCATTTCGAAATGTTGGTTCTTTTGTATCCAGCGCAACTGCAATGTAGTTGGGTTTTTCCTGTTTAATGAGACTGAGCAGCATTTGCGTAAAACCATACAACGCATTGGTGGGCATACCTTCATCATTCGATAGTGGTGGAATAGCGTAGAAGGCACGAAAAAGGTAGTTGGCACCGTCAACGACAATAAACTTTTTTTTCATGATGATCTCAAGAGGTAAGATTAAAAATAAGGAGCATAATACGTGATAATAATATCAGCTCCTGCACGTTTTAACGACATAAGCGATTCAAGCATTGCGGCACGTTCATCGATCCATTTTTTTTCTGCTGCAGCTTTCACCATCGCATACTCACCACTCACATGATACGCCGCAATAGGCAGATCAAAAGTTTTTCGAGCTTTCGCAATAATGTCTAGATAAGGCAAACCTGGTTTCACCATGAGAATATCTGCACCCTCTTGCACATCAAGCTGCATCTCTCTTAGCGCCTCACGGCTATTGGCTGGATTCATTTGGTATGTTTTTCTATCACCACAACTTGGAGTTGAATGAGCTGCATCACGAAATGGTCCATAAAAACTTGAAGCATATTTTGCGGCATAACTCATCACAAGCGTATCCACAAAACCATTTGCATCGAGTTTATTTCTAATGGCCGCAATTCTTCCATCCATCATATCAGAAGGTGAAACTCCTGTTGCGCCAGCCTCTGCATGAGAAAGCGCCATGGATGCCAAGAGTTCTAAAGATTCATCGTTCAATACTTGGCCGTCTTCGGAAAGCACTCCGCAATGACCATGACTGGTGTAAGCACAAAGACACACATCGGTAAAAAGAGTAAGGTGTGGTAAATGTTTTTTGAGTAACATAAGCGCCTGCTGCACAGGACCTTCCTCACTTAAGGCAAACGTACCCAATTCATCTTTTTTTTCTTGAAGTGGAACGCCAAAAAGGAGCAAGGTTTTCACACCACGATCAGCAACTTTTTTGGCTTCTTCCAAAAGCATGTCTGGCGAAAAATGAAAAACACCTGGAAGCGATGGAATTTCTTCGCGACGTTTTGAACCAGAGACGACAAATACGGGCCACACCAGTTGTCTGCGTTCAAGCGAAGTTTCGGCTACAAGTTCGCGAAGGGTTTCTGTTTGTCTTAATCTTCTCATTCTTGTTTCTGGAAACATATTTACTCCTTAAACATTTTTCGTACTTCACCCACGAGTGACAATGAGCCTGCTATCACCAAAACTTCATCTTTTTTAAGGTTGGCTGCAATGCCCTTTAGAGCTTCATTTGCGGGTTTCCCCTCGTATGAAAGCACCTTTGTATGGAACAATCTGGCAAGAGAAGCAAGATCTTTTGGTGAGCTGGCCCTTTCGGCCACTAGCTCTAAACAGTGGAGTTCTCGCACACAGGGAGCAATATGTCGAAGCATTCCTTTGGCATCTTTGTCAGCAAAAATAGAAGTGGCAAGCACCACGCGCTGGGGCGAAAAGTGAGTTTTAAGATATTGCGAAAGCACTTTTGCACCAGCTTCATTATGAGCGCCATCGATGATGACACAAGGATTCTTTTGCACAATTTCCAAACGTCCACTCCAAGTAGTGTTGAGCAACGCTTCTTCTTTATGATCTATGGTGTAAGCAAGATCTGAAAGAATTTCTGCAGCTTCTAAAGCACATGCTGCATTTTGTTTTTGGTGTTCGCCCAGCAAACCAAGTGGACTTTTCACTTTATCGGGAGATGCAATGAATAACGGCGAACCCATATCATCACAAGATCTGCGGATGACACGCATCACTTTTTCATCTTGAAGTGCAGTCACCGTAGGAACAGCACGTTTAATAATTCCACATTTTTCTTTGGCTATTTCTTCCAAAGTTTTTCCCAAGTGATGCATATGATCAAATGAAATGGGTGTAATAATTGCGACCAAAGGTTCAATCACATTGGTGGCATCAAGCCTTCCCCCTAAACCTGTTTCGTAAACAGCAAGATTAACCTTTTTTTCTTTGAAGTGAATGAAAGACATTAAGGTCATAAACTCAAAATAACTTAAGTACATTTCATCGGAAAGTTTTGATTGAATGAATTGTGTAAGGCGAGCAAAATCTGACGATGAAATACATTCTCTGTTTATTTGAATACGTTCTTCAGGCGAAACTAAATGTGGTGAAGTATAAAGCCCAACTTTATATTTATTCTTCATCAAAAGTGAGGTGAGAAAAGCCGCTGTTGAACCCTTTCCATTCGTCCCACAAATATGAACGGTAGAAAAACTGCGTTGAGGATTTTCGCACAAACTACATATTTCTCGAAGTGGTTCCAGCTCCATGCGAAATTCTTTTGGCCGTAAACGATCAAGATAGTGCAGAGCTTCGGAGTAATTCATTGTGTTGTTCCTATTTCACCTTCAACACAAGTGCTGTGATATCATCTTTGGGAGAATTGGGTTCTATGAATTCGCTTACAGTTTCAGTGAGGACATCTACAATTTGAGCCGAAGTTCCACCAATAGCATCTCGCACACAAGCCATGAGACGATCGGCGCCAAAACGCTCTCCATCTACATTTGCTGCCTCTGTAATTCCATCGGTATACAACACGATGACATCACCTTTTGAAACGACAAGTTTTTTCTCGTGAAATTGAAATTTAGAATCGATGCCTAACAATGAATCTTCGGTACTAAGCCACTCGAAGCGTCTCTCTTTTCCGCGCCACATAAGAGGTGGCGGATGACCAGCATTTGTAAATTGAATGAGCTGACGCGATTCTAAATACTGCAAATACACCATGGAAATAAATTGTTCTGATTGATAAAGATCTTCAAACAAAATTTGATTCACTCGCTGCACGAGTGTTGAAGGCAAATAATCTGAATCTTGCTGCGCTCTCACAGACGAACGAAATGCCGCCATAATAATGGCTGCTCCAATGGAATGACCGGAAACATCAGCAATAACAAACGCTGGCCGTTTTTCTCGCGCAAGAAAACAATCGTAATAATCACCACCAACGCGATCGGCTGTATTCAATCTGCCTGCAACATCTAAGCCCGCAATCTGAGGGGGCAAAGTTGGAATGAGTCGAAATTGAATTTGGCGCGCGATTTCTAACTGATGCTCCAACTTCTCTGAACCGCGCAACTTTTCTGAAAGTCTACACACATGAAGATAAGAGGCAGCTTGATTTGAAATGGTAGTAAGTAAGGTTAAGTCATCATCGGTAAACGCAGTACCATCCGAGCGATCGGTAACATTGATGACGCCCAAGTTTTCAACCCCCATTTTCATGGGCACACAAGTAACGGGCGAAGACATAAGCGAATTTGTTTTATAGCGATCTCGATTACTGCCGAGTGATTCTGTTTTTACATCCGTAATAAGCAAAGGCTCATGACTCGCAAACACTTTGCCACTAATGCCCTCCCCGACTCTGACAAAGGATTTTTTCATTACTTTTTCATCCATACCATGTGCTGCAACAATTTTAAGTGCGCCCATGTTTTCATCAAAAATCATAATGGAAGCTTTATCAACGCCAAGAAGTTCCACTACTTGATCGAGAACAAGTTGGTAAACTTCTTCTAGCTCAACCGCATCGGCAATAGCCATGCTAAGTTTATGAACAAGATCAAGTGGGGCTAAGTGCTTTTTTTTCATAAATGATATTTCATCCGTAAAGTATGCTGGTGATCTTCTGTGATTGATTCTATTTCGTGCATAAAATGCTGAATTAAAAAAACACCTCTTCCAGACGACTGTTCATCTTGAGGCAGACTTCTTTCTTCTAGAGCAAAACCAGCCCCTTGGTCAACCACATCAAGCAAAATATAATCCTCTTCAACCTTAAGGTGAATGATGACAGGTGAAGCAACTTTTCCTTTATGGGCATGAAAAATGGCGTTGTTCACGGCCTCAATGAGAGAAGTGGTAATGCCTAAAATGGCATTTTGCGGAAATTTTTCATCTCCAAGCTTGCGTGCAATATCTTGTATCCACGCTCTTAGCATTTCTAAATACCCAGTATCACTATATATAGTAAGGCTTTCCTGGAACAAAGGCATGACCATCTCGCTTAAGCTTCTGGCATTTCACATGCGGCCTGCAAGTCTTGGCAAACTTCAAAAAGTCGATGTAAGCGAGTGATTTCGAAAATCGTTTTTACATCTTCACACAAGCTTGCCACTTTAAGCACTCCATCGGCTTGTTTGATTTTTCTTTGCAGCGAAATTAAAGCACCCAAACCCATACTGTCTATAAATGGCATATGCTGAAAATCCATCACCAAATACATTGCCCCATTTTCAATCAAACCATTGGTAATTTTTTTGAATGATCCAACTGAATCTGCATCGAGACTTCCTCCGCAATGCACAATTGAAATAGGTCCATTTGCTTCAACGTTTATTTTCATATTTCCTTTTTCCCCTCTTCATTTCGAAGTCCATATTCTTTTATTTTTCGGTATAACGTAGCTTGCCCAATTTGAAGACGCTTTGCAGCCTCGGAAACGCTGCCACTGCAACTTACAAGAGCCGACTCGATAGCATATTTTTCCACCAGACTTAAAGGAAGAACTTGATCAGTTACACTTTTGTGCGAACTGGAAAAAATTTTCGACTTTGCGTTTGATGTTTGCAGCATGTGTTTGGGAAGGTATTCTTTTTTCACTTGGCTATCGGTATGAAGAACTACCAATCGCTCGATCGTATTTTCAAGTTCTCGAACATTGCCCGGCCAATCATATTGCACAAGAGCTTCAAGAGCTTCGGGTGAAAAATCGATGAAAATTTTATTGTTTCGAGAACTATATTTATCAAGGAAAAATTGAGCTAGCATGGGAACGTCTTCTCTTCGTTCGCGAAGAGCTGGCAAATATATTTGCACAACATTCAGGCGATAATAAAGATCTTCTCTAAATTTTCCTTCCTTCACTTGTGTCTCTAAATTTTTATTTGTGGCTGCAATAACGCGAACATCAACGGGTATTACTTCGGTGCCGCCAATGCGGGTAATGGTACGCTCTTGCAAAAAACGTAACAACTTCACTTGAAGTGTAATATCCATTTCGCTAATTTCATCTAAAAATAATGTTCCTTTGTCAGCGTGTTCTACACTTCCAATATATCTTTTATCTGCACCTGTGTAAGCTCCGCGTTCGTGACCAAACATTTCATTTTCAAGTAACTCTTTTGGAATGGCTCCGCAGTTGATATCCAGCATATTTTCTGAAGCGCGTGGGCCCAAATGGTGAATGGCCTTTGCCACCAATTCTTTTCCTGTTCCACTTTCTCCACAAACGAGAACACTTGCTTTACTTTTGGCAAGCATTTGAATCATGGAAAAAACTTCCTGCATTTTTTCGCTTTGTCCTAAAAGGCGATCGAGCTTATGTGTAGGTGATACTTGATTTTGCAGGAGATACACTTTTTTTGTCAGTTGATACAAGTGACAAGCTCTTTCGACTGAAAGTTTTAATTTTTTCTGATCGAGTGGAAGCAAAAAGTAATCGAACACACCTTGCTTCATCATAGAAACAGCGAGTTCTGGAGATTGAGATGAAGCTAACACAATAATGGGTAAGTTGAGGTCGTACGCTTTGGCAAGTTCTATAAGCGATTCCAACTCCTCACCTTTTTCGTCATCACAAAAAAATAAAACACATGAAGGAGAAGATTCCTTTAATGTCTGTGAAAAATGTTGTGGTGGCACAAGAAGAAAGTCAAAAGAAAGGGATGACAATTCACGTGTCATTTTTTCCTTTGGCATAACCAAAAAAACAGGTGCTTCAGACATCTCTTAATTCCCCTTTACTTTTGAAGGATCGCGCATCTATTTCATATTTTTTGATGAGCTTTTTAAAATTACTTCTGTCCATACCTGCCATTGAAGAAGCATTGGTAATGTTTCCACGATTGGCCTTCAAGAGTTTTCCAATATACGCTTTGTTGAAAGCATGCATGGCGCGATTTTTTGCATCTTTGTAATTAAATTGTGCAAGGTCGGCATCTGCAGCTCCAGCAACTAAATAACACGATTCACCCAAAAGCTTTGAAGGCAATTCTTGCATGCTCACAGTATCGGAACTACAAAGCACAACAGCGCGTTCAATCACATTTTCGAGTTCACGAATATTCCCTGGCCACGAATACGCCTGCAAAGCTTGCATCGCATCAATGGAAATTTGCTGAACATCTTTTTTCACTTTTTCGCGGTACTTGTTTAAAAAGTGATAAGCAAGTAAAGGAATATCTTCGAGTCTCTCTTTCAAAAGGGGCAAGCCAATATTAATTACATTTAGCCGGTAGTAGAGGTCTTCGCGGAACTGCCCGTTTTTCACAAGAAGCATAAGGTCTTTGTGCGTTGCAGCGATAATGCGCACATCAACTTTTCTAATGTGAACATCACCAACTCTTCTCAGTTCACCCTCTTGCAAAACGCGTAAAATTTTTACTTGAAGTGATAGAGGAAGATCTCCAATTTCATCGAGAAAAATGGTTCCACCATGAGCTTCTTCAAAAAGACCCATGTGATCTGAAACTGAACCCGTAAAAGCACCTTTTACGTGGCCAAATAATTCTGACTCTAACAAATTTTCTGGAATAGCACCTGAGTTAATCACCACAAACGGCTTCGTTTTTCGAATGGACCTCGCGTGAATAGCTCGTGCCACCAACTCTTTACCTGTTCCGCTTGCACCTTGAATGAGAACAGTAGAACTCGTTCCCGAAAGCGCATCAATCGTGGCAAACACTTCACGAATATTTTGGCTTTTGCCCACAATTTCTTCAAATTTTTCTGTGTGCGTGTGTTGAAGTTCTAGCTCGTAAACTCGCTGAACAAGTCTATGGCGCTCTAATGCTTTTTCAATCAACAATTTTACACGTGCTACATCATCAAAAGGTTTTGTGAGGTAATCGTATGCACCCTTCTTGATGGCAGAAACCGCAGACTCAATACTTCCAACTCCAGTAACAAGAATAACTTCTGTTTTGATATTATTTTTTTTGATGTAATCTAAAATTTGTTCGCCCGAAAAACCTGGAAGCATAATGTCCGTGAGCGACACTTCAAATTGCTTTTCCCCCAAAAGACGAACAGCTTCATTTCCATCTTTTGCTACTTCGAACGTGAGTTTCATTTCTTGAGCAATTTTTTCAAAAACTCGAGTCATCGATTGATCATCGTCAACAATAAGTAAATTGGTAGACTTCAACATTATTCCTCCACGTTCTAGTGCGTGTAAACAATTAACGCGCTGTCATTCTGAGCGCATGCGAAGAATCTACATTATTTGAAGGAGATCCTTCGTTCCACTCAGGATGACAACGGTGGACAACAAGTTTTAATTGTCCACCAACCCTAATCAAGCTTCATTCCATCTCGTTCGATATGGCGCTTTTTTATTTTTTCAACCAAGGTTGTTCGATTCAATTGCAACAACGTTGCTGCTTGATTTTTATTCCAATTTGTTCGTTCCAATGCTTGCAAAATGAGATTGCTCTCAAAATTTTCCACCGCGAGCTTAAAGGAAAGGCCTTCACTTGGAAGAGATGGCGATGTGAAGCTGCCATTCCCTAGTTCTGCCGAAGCTGATGACGAAACGTTGGCTCTGACGGCGGGCGGCAAATCTGCAATTTGAATTGACCCTTCTCTTCTTAAGACAAGAGAACGCTCAATTGTATTTTCCAGCTCTCGCACATTGCCTGGCCAACGATATTGCAGCATGAGATTGAGCGCATCATCACTTATTCCTGAAACGTGAGATTCGTTTGCAGTATTGTATTTTTTTATGAAGTGACGCACCAAAAGCGGAATGTCGCACTTGCGCTCACGAAGTGGTGGAACCTGAAGAGGAATAACATTTAAACGATAAAAAAGATCTTCACGAAATCTTTTTTCGGCAACAGCTTGTTCTAAGTTTTGATTTGTTGCAGCTACAATGCGCACATCAACTTGCTGATTTTTGTTTGATCCAACTGGCTCGTAACTTTTTTCTTGAAGTACTCGCAACATTTTTACTTGGAGGTTTAAATCCATATCTCCAATTTCATCGAGAAAAATAGTTCCTTTATCAGCAACCGTAAATTTTCCCAATTTGTTCGCAACTGCTCCGGTGAAAGAACCTTTCACATGTCCAAACAATTCAGATTCCAAAAGTTCCCCCGGAATCGCCGCGCAATTCACAGCTACAAGCGGTTTTCCTTTGCGAAAGCTATTGTAGTGAATCGCCTTTGCGATGAGTTCTTTTCCCGTTCCACTCTCGCCCAAAATAAGAATGGTGCTGTCAGTTTCTGCAACTTTTTCGATGAGATCAAAAACTTCGCCCATCCCTTCGCTGGTACCAATAATATTTTCAAACTGATAACGTTCTTGAAGCTGATGCTTAAGCATGGTGTTTTCCACTTTTAATTGCTTATGCTCCAACGCTGTTTCAATAAGGGTAGCAATGTCGTCTAGTTCGAAAGGCTTGGTGAGATAATGGTAGGCGCCAGCTTTCATGGCTTCAACTGCAGAAGTAATGGTGCCAAAGCCAGTAAGTACAATGGCTACGGCCTCTGGCTGTTCGCGCTTGAGGCGGCGAATAAATTCAGTGCCGTCCATATTTGGCATCACCAAATCAACCAGGGCTAAATCCACCGCTTCTTTTTCCAAAATGAGCAAAGCATCTTCACCATTTCCCGCTATAAAAACAGTGTGCCCCAAACCTGTCAGAAATTTTTCGAGGGCTCGCCGAATGGAAACTTCATCGTCCACTACAATTATTTTTGCCATAAACTTCCTCCGTAAATAGAATTTTTAGACGTCTTGAAGAGGAGGAAAAGAAAGCGTAAACACCGTTCCCTTTCCTTCTGTGCTTGTCACATCAATTTCTCCACCATGCTCACGAATAATGCGATAACTGATAGAAAGCCCAAGGCCAGTACCTTTGCCGGGAGCCTTTGTGGTGAAGAAAGGATCAAAAATACGAAGCAAATCTTTTTTTGCAATACCAGAACCTGTATCCGCAATTTGAATGCGAGCTCCACCCAGTTTATTTTTTCCAAAACGAATACTAAGATCGCCACCACTGGTCATAGCGTGGCAAGCATTGGTCATAAGATTTAAAAAAACTTGCTGAAGCCTATCGGGATGTCCAAAAACACTTGGTATATTTTCGTCACTTTCAAGTTTTAGCCTTACATTCAAAGCTTTCATTTCGCCGGAAATAAATGGCATCACTTTACCAACAAGTGCATCCAGTTTTATTTCTCGTTTGTCACCTTCTTTGGAAACACGTGAAAAATCGAGCAAGTCTGCAACGATCTGTTTGCAACGTTTTGCAGCTTTTTCAACTTCTTCTAAATCTGGTTTCATGTTGTCATCATCATTCAGTTCACGAATCAAAAGTTGGGTGAGTGCCAAAATACCACCAAGAGGATTATTAATTTCATGCGCTACTCCACCTGCCAAAATTCCAATCGCCGCCATTTTTTCTTGTTGCACCACTTCACCTTGAAGCCGCTTTTCTTCTGTGATGTCGCGGTAAGAAACAATGGCTGAATCGTGAGTTCCGTTTTCACTTTGATAGGGATAAGCCGTCACTTCAAATTCACGATCATGAACAGCTTCTTCAAGCGACTGTGTAAACACCTTCTGCTCTGCAAGCGAAGTCTGCAAAGGACATCCTGGGCAAGGTGTTTTTCTGCTTGCAAACACTTCGTAGCATTTTTTCCCGGAATAGGTTTTGATGGAGGCATTGCTTACTGCGGCAGCTGAGGTATTTGCCCGTTCAACCGTATAATCTCTGCGCACAATGTGCACCGGAATAGTGATGGCGTCGAAGGTGGATTCCCACATGTACTTGCCGCGTGAAATGATACCTACAAGTTCTTCAAGTTCTTGAACGCGTTTTGTGAGCTGAGGAAGAAGCTTTTTGAGCTCCTCAGGTGAAAGAGTTGAGAGTGATTCTGCTGTGAGAGATGATAACGCTAAGCCCATTCGCATATTCCCTTCTGATAAGAAAAAAGGACGGAGTTAAGCCGCAAAGAAAGACTGGATAAGCAAAATCTGGTATCGCGCACTGTAAAAAAGAACCCCCATTCCCTTACAAGTATAAAAGTCTACCCCATCATAAAAGAAATGACGAGTAAAAATTTTGACGCTTTTTATAAGGTACTGTTTTCAGCTTGGTTTTTGGGGATATGTGAAAGGGGTTTAGAGGGTATGGGTAATGGGGAGAAATCTACCCACTCACTCCGTAGCAACAGCAGAATTATTATAGGGACGAATTCTTTGCAGATAGGCTTCACTGCATTGCCAATATTCTCCATCGCTGGAAGATTTGCACACCATTACCTGAGGGCCTTTTTTCATTCTTGTCACCATGGTTGAATCTGTTGGTTCTACCATCGCAAATCGCTGCACCACACTACTGGTTAAAAGATTTCCATTATAAAAATAAACGTGCGCCTCTGAGTTATGCGCTGCTTTCTGCTTTGCAACAGCTTCCAACCATGCCTGAACCTGAGGGTCGTTAGCATCGCCGGTGATGAGGATCATTTTTCTGATACTTTTTATATCGGTAATAATCGTCGAACCTTGGATGCTTGTTTCATCTAGAATTTCGACATATTTTTTTACTACTGCAGAAAACTTATGTTGCGGAACTTCAACCTGCTGCACTTGCTTTTCAACTAGATCAATTTCTTTCACCAATGCTTTTTGGTTGTAAGGACCTTTTGTATAGCTTTCCCGTTCAAACCAATAAACATTCACTTCGCCACGCATATGCTTGACTAGCCCTGCAAATGTTTTTCGTGCATCAACCTCAGATGTACCGTAATTTTTCTGAACAAACTTATCATCCATCAAAACGATAACGGGTTTTATTTTTTCATTGTTTTTATAAAAACGTTCGATAAGCGCATTGAAAAGTACTCGCATTCTTTTGCTGTTTAGGTTCGCTTTGCTTCCCGCAAGGACAAGGCTTGGAGTTTTTTCTCCGCTATGAACATACTCGTTCGCTTCAGCCATACTGGTGATGTGCACAAATCGAAAGGGTTCGTGCACGAAAGTATTCCAAGCACCAAGTTTATAGGTGAACCTAAGCTGAAAACTGCCAGCTGAAATTTGGTCAGCTTTTTCAACAAAGGGTTTGAGCTCATCTTTTGTTCCGTGAAACCAAATATATTTGCGTTCGGTAGTTTTTCCATACACTTCAAATTCGTCTTTATTGCGCCGCACCATATCAACATAATCCTGCGAAGCAGCATCTCCAAAGAAAAGATAATGGCTTGTATCCATACCTCGTCGATGCGCATTTCCTTCCACTTCCAAAAACTTTCTTAAGGCCTTCGCATCCATGTGCAAATAACCATTCACATCTGGGTAGTTCTGATATTGATTCACTAAAGCAGTATCTGGATATGCAACGCTTTTTAGAATTTCTACTCCCTTAATGGTTTGCCGAAACAAAACCGCTTTAGCCGCAACGGGAAGCTCAGGAATGTTGTAACGCGCGGCAAGTTTTCTGCCAGCTTTGTCTAAAACCAAATAAGGAATTTCCTCTGCGTTCTCAGGTTTTAGCGATTTGATAATCTCATCTTGCTTTGCTGACGATCCCATAACCACAAATGAAACGCCTCTCGCCAAAACATCTTTTATGCTTCGTTCATTTAACGCTGTAGGAAGAACAACTGGTTCTGTGAGCGTTTCCACCTCATCAACTTTCTTTCTCTTAAGGTCAGTTATTTCAGGAAACACAATTCCTGCATCACCACCTTGATGATAACGAATAAGAACAAAACCCTTTTCCTTTTCCGGAACTTTAGTAAGCACATGCAATCGTGCTAATTCATCAAACATCGCTTTATGCGTGCTTTTCTCCACAATGTAATAAAGGGCGTTAGGGTAAAGTAATTCATGCTGGAGAAGAGACAATGCATCAGTAAGACCTATCTCACTAATGCCATTCACCATCAGAATAACAGCTGTGGTTCCCTCTTTGGGAGTAATCATTTCATCATGAAGTGCTGGAGTATATTTCCGCGCGAGAGGCACACCTGAACCTGGAGCCGTTTGAACAAACAGTGTTCCATGAGCAGATCTTATGTACTGAGAAGGATGAGTGGCATCATAATGCGGAAAAACATCTTTAAATTTTTTACCTAGTATTTGAGTGAGTGTGGCTTGTTCATTTGGATTTAAAAAATAAAATTTCGCTTTTCTTGGCGCTCGTCCAAAAATTTTATCTTCATGAATTCTCAAGTCATCAGTACTTCCCACAAAGAGAATAATATCATCATCACTTGGTTTGCGAAGAAGACTTAGTTGTGCCAAGCCAAACTCTTCAAAGTGCCGCGGAGTTTCCAAAACTCTTGGCTGCAGATGATGAACTTTTGGGCTGCCTTCGGCAAGTCCAATTCGTTTCTTCACAATCTTCAGCAACGCACTATATGCTTTGGGATCAATACGATAATAGTGCTTTGAATTACTTATATTTCCATTTTTAATCGCAGTTTTTAATTCTTTCTCGGATCCTACAAAAAGAATGAGACCATCTTTTTCCAAATCTTGAAAAAATTGCTTTAAGTTCGAAAGGCTTAATTCTTGAAAGGCATCAAAACTTTTTTGGTTAGGACTTTTTGGCTCAAGTGAAAATGAAATGCCTTCATGTTTTGTTTCTACCTTCAATTTTCTCAGCACGATGGTTGCCAAAGAAGATTGAGCTTTGCTATCAAGAAAATAAGTTGGAATATTTTTTGTAGGAACAATGGAGCCATCGTCAATTTTAGCCTGCAATTGCGCAGGCATTCCTACAAAAAGCCAAATTGATTCGCGCGGATCAAGAATCTCACGAAGATTCGCAAGACTCACAGCTTTCATTTCTGGAAAAATTTCACTTTGGCCCGGTTGCGCTTCATTAGCTTCTGCTGGAACAAACGCATCTCCCTCTGCTGCACCAGCATCAGCCGGAGACGGAGCGTCTTCGTCGCCTCCGCCGGCAAGCTGAGCCAATACACGGGGAAGAAAGTGGAAAATATTTGAAATCATGCAAAAAAAATCTCTTTCCGAGGCGCTGTCAGAACAGGGCCCTCAAAAAGAGAGTCATCGGCTGAAAATCAAAAAAGTTGTGAAGTTTTTCTTGGATTTCTTATGGAAAAAGCAAATATTTAAAAAGTTCAGTGTTTTCAAAGGGAAAGAACTATGCTAGGCATACAAAGCTATGAAAAAAACTCCTCTTTTTAGTCTCTTTTTTGTCATTCTTTGCTCGGTGCTGTTCAGCTGTTCACGCGCCTCAGAAGAGAAAACAAGTGCAGAAAAACCGCAAGGCCCCATCAGCGTAGAACAATCTGAGTTTGCGCCAAGCCTCAAAAATCCACAAGAAAGCAAAGGTTCGGCTAACAAAACGGCCGCAACCCCTCAAGCTCAACGTGAACAAGCTGAAGAAACGCCAGCTCCGGCATCGCCTCAAGAAACGGCGGAACAAACTCCACCTGCCCCGCAAGAAAAAGCAGAACCCAGCGAACTAGAACAAACTCCAGTGGCTACGCTTGAACCCGAAAAAAAAATGGCAGACCCTAAAGAAATTGGCTCCATCTCAGCACCACGTCTAGACATCGATACCACACAAGAAATCACTGCGCCTGTCGAAGTTCCTTCCACTCCCATTTTGCTCGAAGCAAAAACACACCTGGCAATTCTCATTGATGCCTCGGGAAGCATGGTTGCACCCTTCACTTCTAGCTCGAGTTCAAAATTGGAACTTTTAAATGCCTCGCTTCTCAGCGTTCTTTCAGAGGTAGAAGCCGAACAAAATGATTTCCCGCGAAACATTGCTATTTCCAGCTTTGGAAATAAAAGCAGTGCCGATGAAAACAACTGTAAAGATTTTGGCACTTTGCTTCCACTTGGAAAAATTGACACAAGCGTTCTTCAGCAATCACTGCTCTCTCTTAAACCACAAGGCATCTCTCCCATTTCTCATGCGCTTGAAGAAACTTTAAAAACGTTTCCAAGCGATGGCGTAGACAAAGTCATTGTGCTCATTGCCGACGGGGCTGACACCTGCAATCAAAATATTTGCGAGTCGGTTGCAGAGTTTAAAGAAAAATATGGCAATCTTCAAATAAACGTCGTTGGCTTCGACCTCTCCACTGACGATCAAAAGCAACTTGAGTGCATCGCCTCTAAAGCAGACGGAAGTTTTTCACTTGTCCGAAACGAAAGCGAACTCATTTCATCTTTAGATCAAGCGATTAATTTTAACGTTCCTTACAATTTGAAAATTTCCGTCAAGGCTGGAGAAACAGCTCTTCCCGGCAAAATCACTGTTTTCAAGGCTGGCTCGGAAGTTCCATTGCGCGAAGAAACAAGTTTTGGAACAAAACTTTTGGAATTGAATCCAGGCACCTACGATCTTCTCATCGAATACTCACAATCCTCCGAAGCAAAACTGCCTTCAAAACTTATTAAGGGAGTAGAAGTGTTAGCAAATTCAAAAATTGAGCAAATGATCAATTTTGATTTGGCACCCATTACCCTCTCAGCGGTTTCTGATGATGACAAACCCGTTGCAGCTCGTTACGAATTTTTTAAATCTGGGCAAAAAAGTCCCGTTGCTCAAATAACTGCACCCGCTCAAAGCAAAACCTATTTTCTTACCCCTGGAAATTATAATATTGTAGCCATGAAACAAGACAGCGGACCCGAGCATTTTCTGCTCTCCGAAGAAAATGTTTCCCTTGCTCTCATGAACCCGGTTGAAAAAGTTTTCCGCTTTCAACGTGGAAGCATTGCTCTGAAAAACATCACTTCTCAACAAACCTCTCTTCCTTTTCTCTTTCGTATTTATGATCAAGAAAAACCTGATCACCTCATTGGCTCCGGTGCCCTCCCCGCTGAAGGCGGCTCCATACAAGTGGCTCCGGGGAAGTACTCTCTTTTACTGATTGGGCAAGATCCAAAGCTTCCGGCAAATCCAAGAACGCGCATTACAAATGTGTTGGTGGAACCTGCAAAAACAGTTGAAGTAAATGCGCTCTTCCAAATGGCAATCTTGCAACTTCACGCGCAGAACACTCAAAATGAAAATTTAAAGGCAAGCTTTAAGCTTTACGAAAAAGATAGTGGCGAACTTCTTACCAGCGTAGATTACAACGGAAAAGAAACTACCACGATTGCCATCCCTCCTGGAAATTATGATATTCTTTCTACCCTTACGGGAGATTTTCTTGAGCCAAAGCCAAGCGTTCGTTTAAAAAATGTTACGGTTTCCGTTGAACAACCAGCAAATGTAAAAGCACTTTTCACTCTAGGAACACTACGACTTCGCGGTGAAACTTCAAAAGGCAAAACCGTTACCACAAAGTTTTTTCTTTTTAACAGCACCGAAACTGAAGCTGTACTCGAAACTCCTGCAAGTGAGGCTTGGGTAACCCTTGCCCTTGTGCCAGGCACCTACGATGTAAAAGCTGTAGACTTCAATGCCAAAGAAGATGACACAAATGAAAAACGCCATGTTTGGCTTCGAGACGTAAACGTAGAAGATGCAAAATCCATTAGCCACGAAGCTATTTTCACTGCTGGAAAACTTCGCATCATCGGCAGAGGCCCAAATGGAAAGCTCATCAACTGTACCTTCAAGGTTTTTCAGTATGGCGCAGACAGAGAATTGATTAATGGCGAAACAGGCGACGATTGGAAAACCTTCGAAATTGATCCTGGCCGTTATTATCTTGAGGCAGCTTACGTAGATAAAGAAAATTCAGTTGTGTTGAAAAAATGGATCAACTTAAAAATTGATGACAACGAAATCGTTGAAAATGTACTTCGTTTTTAGTGCATGCATTTATTCGTAGCGAAATTCTTCTCTTTTGCCTTCATAATGTAAAACCTGATACAAAACAGGATTAATTCCAATTTCTATTCTGTTGCTAGAAGTATCAAGTTTCGTAGCAACGCTGTCCGAAACAAAACCAATACGCGAAGTTCCAAACAAAAGATCACGGACTGCAGCTGAAACATCCAGTTGTTTTTTCAGAACCCCCTTACCTGGAACATAAAGCCATTCTTTAGAAAAGGAATCTAATCCAATCTGCAGTTTACCTAACACCGTTCCTGTAAGGAGTTCCCCTGGAATCTGTGTAGCATTCGTGCCGGGAATGGGATCCAAAAAGATTTTTGTTTTCTCCTGCATAATTTTAAGAGGAATTGTTAAACTTGATGCATCTTCTGGATGAATCGAAAGATCGCCAAGTTCAATTCCCATCAATAGCGAAAGTTCTGCACTGATAATCTGCCCTTCTTCAACAGAAGAAATTTCCGGCCGCATTGATTTTATAATTGGCTGGCCATGGCTATCGTAACGCAAGCTCACTGATCCATCTTCATTTTTATCATATTCAAGCGCGTAAAAATCTACACGAAGTCCAGAAAGTTGGAGTTCAAAACGGTGTTCATCTTTTGCCTGTAACCGTGGAACATGTCTTGTGTCCATTCTAAATCGCAACAAAAGTGGTTGATCCTTTTCAAGGTAGTTTCCTTCAGAAAGTGAAGTGCCAAGCAATTCTAAAACACGAGGTCTCAGTTGACAGAGGATTGCATCTTCTTTTTTGATTTCTAAACCCGTATCACCACATCTCTCGGAAAGCATTACTCCATCTGCATTTGTCAAAACATCATTGTGAAGATTCAACGTATCTTCAGGATAGTGTGCAGTGAAGGAAAAGAGAAGTGCATTGATGAGATCGAAACCAACACTTGCTGAAAGAGCTTTTTCGTGTTTTCCCTCAGACACATTTTTTGCAGAAGAAATAAGAATTCCCTTTTTATTTTTTCCATTTGCTTCAAGTGAAAGATCAACCGGCACATAAATACCATTTGCATGGAAAGCAAATTGTTTTCCCAATTGAAAGTTGAGAGGAATTGAAAAGTTTTCTTCAAGAAATGAAAGCGGTAGAGAAATGTTTGAATTAATTCCGTTGTACATAAGACCCGTCATTAATTGTGATCCACTACAATACATTTGTTCATTGATTGTTTCAAACACTTGGGTACTTATAGCAGCTGTCTGCGAATCAAGCGCATTTAAAGCCCTACATATTTTCAACGTGTTCCCTGAAGTTTTTTCTTCTTCGCATCTGATTATATGCCTATATTTTGTTGCATCGCCCAAATAGTGATCTGGTGTAAGTGAAGAAGGTCGATTGTCGCAATAAAGTTTGCTTCTAAAATCACAATCGTCTTGAGGAGCATTCACCAACACATACGCTTGTCCATTGCTGTCTTTTTTGTTTTCAAGTTGCAAATCTAAGATAATCTTTCGAAATGAAATAAGCATGGGCAAGGTGATTTGTTTCCCCTTGTTATCAACACTCATGTTTACACGCACTCGCAAGCGATCGATATTTACTCGAAAAGAAAATTCATTTTCTGAAAAATCTATATTTTGAATTTCAATCTTTTCCATTTCCGGAGCTTCACGCAACGAAAAGACATAAGGACTTTCTTTATCGCCAGTCGCACAACGAGGAATCATGGGCATTTCCTGCTGAGTCTCATTTTCGTCTTGCAGATCTTCGTCACCATCAACATCGTTTTGAACAAGCGATCCTAAAAGTGTTTTAAATTCATCTGAACGAAAATAATTGCTTAAAAGTGGCTGAAGTTCTGTTTCAATAAAGTTGGATTTAACAAACAACGAAGCAGCATTTTCAATTTCATATCGATTTGTCTTGGAGTGAGGAAGCACAAGTTCTCCCCACGTAAAGGTAATTGTTTTTCGTTTATTTCCCTGAACAAAGGAAAGAACATTCACCCCAACTTGTGGTGTAACAGTAAGATGATAAACACCGTTACTGTTCGCGCGAATTTCTTTTTCTTCTTCATGATTCACCTGAACTGTGACAGGAATATTTTTATCTGCAAAACGAAATTCATATTTTATTTCAGGAAACAAATTTGATGCATAAAAATCTCTTTCTTCTGGAGAAATAAGTTCAAACTCTTTTGCACCCGCTTCTCTATTCACCACAAACGGGCCAAAGCTTAAACAGGCATTCTCTTTTTCCAATGCAGCGTTACAAATATTGAGGGTAATATTATTTTCACCAGCCTGCAGAGGCACACCAATTATGTATTTCCCGTCTGATTGAGCGGCTTGATGAACACACTCTATATTTTTACTTTGTTGATCATCCTGATAATTTGTATTTCGTGCTACAACTCTTACACCAGCAGTTGCTGCTCCAATAAAATCACAGTTCGCACAAGACCCCAAAAGATCCGCTGTGATATTTAAATGAGTTGACTGCTTTAAAGCTTCACTCTGCAAAGAGGGTGAAAAAGAAAGCTCCACTTTCTCTTTCTCAATCGGAATAACTCGGCTGATTCGGATTTGCTTTTGAACATCTCCCCCATCAGAAAAGCTAGCATGAGCCACGACAGTATAAGGACCAAACGTATCCAGCTGAAGCGGAAGTAAAAAATATCCATCATCAGTAAGGCAAATTTCTTGATCCTGAGCTCTACTCTCATCGCAGACATCACGAGATTCAAGCTTATCAAAAGTTGATGTTTCACGGGTGTAAGCATTTTGGAGTGAAATGGAAAGACCAGAGAACCGTTGCGTTAAATCTACCTTTCCCTTCAGCAGATACACACTCTGAGTGGTTCCGCCTGAAAGGTATTCTACGCATAACTGATCGCTACTGTTTTGACAGTCAACTATCGGTAGAGCACTTGGCACAATACAATTTGCATCGCGCACAAACGCTTCATCATTGCTCGTTTCCGGCTGGTCTTCATTTTCCACATTTTCATTTGTGCCAACTTCATTATCCACTTCTATCTCTTCGCTTAAAAGTGAAAAGCTGCTTGTCGATGTTTTCACCTCATCACCAATAGCATGCTGATTCCACCATTGTTTCAAAGTGGAAAAAGCGTCCAACGCCAAAGCCTTTCGTTCCAACTGAAAGAATGAAAGGAGGCAAAGCACAAAAATAAGAAAAACCTTCCGAAGTTTCATAGCACCTCTTTTTCGTCCCCTACTCAAAAAAGTTGCGTAAAAAAAGAGCGCCTGCATCAAGATCCATAACGCACAGCATTAGCGGGGTGCGGCTTGCTTGTCTGTGCGTTCTCATCTTTAAACGCTTCCCTTACCTTGGCCATGAAAGAAAAATGAAATTGTAGCAACTTTTTAAATCAGCTGCCGATAAGGACAGGTATCGTAGCAAGGAAATACCTATGAAAAAATTGTATCTTTATAATTTAACTGGTCTTTTTTTCGCCCTTTCACTCTTCACTTCATGTGCTGGCGAAGACAAAGACCTGCTCTTTTTTCCGCCACCTGTGCTGGAAACACCTGCGCCGCCTAGCGCTAGCGCTGCCAGTGAAAAATCGTGCGATGTTACCTTCACTTCTCAGCTTTGCGTGAGTATTTTGGGTGAGAACATTTCTGTTGGTGTTGATGAAGGCGAGGAATTGTGCGCCGAGGTTGCTGGTTTCCCACTGCACATCAGAAATGGAAAAATCAGTTTAAAGGGAAGTGAATTTCCGGATGTTGAAGTTTCTGGCCACGGCCTTCCCGCCCCAATCACCCTCAATGGGAAAGGCAGTGACTCTGGAGAAAATAATATTGGCGAAGGTACCATTGATAATGCTGGGAATATCACCATCAACAACTTTTCATTTTACATTAACGTCTTAAATGCTTCGGTTGAAATTCCAGGATTCACGCTCACCACAGGTTCAACATCGGCCCTTGATTATCTTCCTGCCATTTCTGGTCATTCTACCGATGGTAGTGGAGCGATAAAGCTTGTCATGGCTAAAACCCTTGGCCACACTATAGATGCGGCCGATGAGTTTTTGCTTGGAGCTTCAATGCAAGCAAGTTTTACAGGAACGGTGAACCCATCTTTAGGTGAATGCGGTGATAAAGATGCTCCGAAAGCACTTGAGGTAAAGCAAATCACTTTCAATACTGATGGCAGTAAAACTGAAGCAGCTCTTCCAGACGGAAACAAATTAAATATTTCAAACGGAACATACCTCTCTTCAGATACACACCAAGTAGGATCAAAATATGAAAGCTCAGCTCATTTTAGAATTCGAAATACAAGTTCAAAGTCGGTGGCCATAAAAATTCCTGCAAGAAAAGGAAGTTTTCTTTTTCATTCAGATTCCAGCTTAACTACAGAGCTTGCATCAAAAAAATCTCTCTTTCTTGATGTCACCTTTCGACCAAAACAAAACGTTGCTCTTCCGGGCGAAAATAAAGAAACCCTTCTCATTGGCACCGAGCTTTTTGAAATTACTGGTATTGCCTTGGAAGAAAGTGGTGATCTCAGTTTAGCCGAAGTAAATGATGATGGTTCAATTGGAAGAGAAAATGTTCAGGAACTTGAGCTTGGAAATGTTGATGTGGTTACGAGTCCACAACGTGGATTTTTTAAATGTGAAAAAATAACCTGCAATGACACTGAAATTATACATCAGTGCACCACCTGCGGAGATCCTTCTCAAGAAGCATGTGAACTTCTGCCTATAAGCACAGAACAAACACCTCTGGGAGAAGTAGATGCAGACTGCAAACCCTTACGACCTCTGGAAAAACCACTCACTGTAATTGACATAAATGAAACTGGAAAAATATCTCTTTCTTCTCAGCAAAGTATTGTTGCCGTAAGAAATCTTGGAACAAAAAGTATTACGATTACAGAAGTAACCGTTGAAGCCCTTAGTGGAACACATGCAAACGGCGAATTTACTCTTCTTCCCGGATCCATTTTTCTTGCTTCCGAATATGCCGAAGCGCAGAAAAAAATAAATGAGCTCACCCAGCAAAGCAATGTACGATCTGCACTTCCACTCTCTCTTCCTCCTTATGAAAAGGGAAGAAATGAAGTAACCGCTTACATAGCTATATTGTATCATCCAAAAGATCTTCGCGGAAGCAACGGAAGTGAAGCTGGAATTGGAAGCAGCACTATTGATAAAGCAAAAATTACCATCAAAACTGAAGAAGACAAAAATAGATCCGTCATTGTTCAAGGAAGTACTTCTCTTTTTTCTATCCCCGCGCTTGAGCTTTACATTAAAGATCCACTTTCTCTTAAGCAAATTGCTCATAATCAGGCCTATCCCTTTTCAGGCATTACTCAAGAGATTGAAGATATTTCAGTACCACTTTTTCTAAAACTTTCGGACGCTGCAGCTTCTCCCACTCGCATCACGTCTATTACTATCAGTGGAAATGATGCTGATCATTTTGAATTATTAGATACAAAAGAAAAAATTGATTCCGTTCAAACAGTGGCGGGAAAAAAACTGCATTGTTCCATCCCTTCTTTCGATCCAAATTCTGGTGAACTTATGAGTGAGTCCTTCGATCTCAAGCCAGTAAAAATCAATGCGCCTGGCTACGATCTAAGCCCTGGGGAATATACAACAGAAAACATGCCGCTCTTTGGATGCATTCGTTTCAAAAAAACAAGTGATTCAACTCAAAAATCTTTTGAGGCAGAACTTACGGTAAACGCAATTGAACTTGATAATAGCAAACAGCCAGCAAGAAATGCAGATGGATCTCCAAAAGAATCTACTCTCGTCATCAAGTTAATGGCTGCTGTAAATCCTCTGAAGGGAAAAATGGTTTTTCGAATTACGCAAACTCTTTCAGTGATTTTGACAGGTGACAATTCAATTGTAACTGGAATTGATGCTTATAAAGAAATGAAAAAAAACATTGATGCTGGTCGCGCCAAAAAAAGTGATACACAAGTTTTTCTCAGCTCTGTTCTCTTGGACCCTTTCGATGAAATAACAATGAAAGACAGTTCTGGAGAAGAAATTCTTTCCATCCCGCAAGACGGCATTACTGCTGTATTTCGCGCCGTTGACAATCATGTGGTTGATTCAAAATATGGAAATGAATTTTTGTACGATTATATTAATTTTCCTTTTGATGCTTCCAGACCTGAAGGACAAAAAGGTATTTTTGAAGATTATCCAAATGTTCCTGAAGACACAAAAGTGAATGGCTGGCGCATTTTCACTTCTGCCCTTTCCTATCCGGGTCCTCTTGCAGAAAGAGAAGACTTGCCAAACTATCCATCCGAATGTGAAATAGTAGATCCTTGTTCAAAAGAAGGATTTATAAAATACACTAAAGCTGGTATTGGCAGCGATGGGAAAGGTGCTTGCGCGTTTTTCTATGCAAGCGCTGGAAAGTTTGACAGCCCTGCATTCCATGCTGCAGATGAATTACCGGGCGGCATGTACCAACGCATGTGCAATCAAGTAAATCAAAAACAAAATATTCTAGATGTAAACACTGGTCGCTATCAACTCAACGGACAAATAACATTTGAAGAAATTGGCTTTAGGTTATTCGGTCCAAATTTTGTGCATATACCAGCTCCCTACGGACCTGTTCCTGGCGCAAAGGAGTTAGATGAAATTTTCCACACTGCGTTCACAACGGGAACGTTGAAACCACAGGAAAATGCTGAAGAGCCAAACGTACTTCCTGATGAGCACATCGATATCAGTAAAAAAATGTACAAGATTAACTTGGATGACAAAAAACATGTGAATCCACCCATTTGCAATAACAACGTCAGCAATAGACGTTATGGAAATATCACCGCCAGCAGCTGGAAATACTTGAAACCTTACATTTCTCTTGATGAGGAAGGCGAAAAACCAGCGGGATGTCCATCCGAACCTGGAGAAAACTATGCCGGCGGAACCGCATTTTTACACGGTCTCCCGTTAGACCCTGATACACACAAAATTAGTTTTGTCACTGCCGTTCGTTTCAAATCATCACCAGAACTTACTTTTGTTTTTAATGATGTCATGAACTTCTTCGTTCTCAATGGCTGGATGTGTGATCCAACTGGAAGCGAAGAAAACTTTGAAGGCGAACGTTGCTATGATGTTGAACTCAACGATCGTGATGCAAGCACTCAAGTTTCAATTTTGGATGAATAAGGAAAAAATATGCCTCCAAGAATAAGCGATACTATTGGCGTTGAATCTAGCGGAAGTTTAAGCTCTCCAATAGGAACCATTGTAACACCAGACGGTGATGCGGGGAAGAGTCTCAAGCTTGCCATCAGTGCAGCTGAAAGCATTTGGGAACGTTTTAGCCTTGGCGTCAACTATACAAACGAAACCCTTCACCTTAAAAACCATACCGACGTTGCAGCTCAAACAACGCCTGTAGATTATTCTGGCTTTTCTCTTTCTGTGGGAAAACGAGAAATATCAACACTTTCCCAAGGACCACTTCGCGGAAGTTTTTTTTCTGGTCAGCAAACCAATATTGGTTATGCTGATGCGTGCATTTCAGATACGTCATTTACCTTTGAAGGTGAATCCATCACAGCAGATGCAAGTGCATGTGAAAAGCTATTGCGAGAAAGTTCTACTTCATCTTTAGGGTACCGCTATTTCTTCGATGGTGGACTCAATCTCTCTGCTCAGCTTGGATTTGAAATTGGCGTTGTGAAAAATCCTGACAATGAAAAAGTTGGAGGCAATAGTATTTTTGCAGCCATAACCGCAGGCGTAGCTGTTGGATATAATTGGGGTGAAGCAACAAAATCAAACAAGCACTTTGTTGGTCCACTTGAAATGAGTTACGACATTCTCACCTTTCTCTTAAATGTAAGCCTACAAGATTCCATCAACAAAGTCTTAACGCAGCAAAATGAGTTTGCAGCTCCTGTTGCCGAAGGTGGAGCGAGCAATGAAAATTCGCCTCAAGATGACGTTCCTCTTTTTTTAGGCGTTCTCTCTTATGCTTATGTGCCAGCATCAAACACTGCTCAGTTTATTAACGCCGAAGGAAATATTCGTTTTGTTTATCCTGCCTTAGATTTAGCTGCGGCAGCTTACTTTGCAGCCACTGCAGATGGTTCAGTTTCCAGCAAAAGCATTGCACTTGGACATGCCGTGGATGCTGCGGGCAAACTCGTTTACACAGTACTTCGTCTTGACACTGCTGCAGAACGAAAGCAACAAGAAGCTGATGAGCTTGATAACGCATTTGTAAATGCTGCTCTCATTCGTTTTGCAATGAGAAGTGGTCTCTTTGCACTTGGCGTTGCAACAGATTCGCAAACCTTACGAACACTTCCCATCTCTGTTGCAAAGCAAGCTGATCCGCGAGAAGAAAATTCACATTTCCAACTTGGATATCGTTTCACTTCCGAAGGTGCAAACCTTGCGTACATTGGAACAAGATCTCCACTTGGAAAAAAACTTTACATGGAAGCAAGGTTAGCCAGCCCTCTTCTCACTCCCGGAAATCTCGAATCAAGAGTAAGTGAAGATGAACCGCTGGAAAACGCAAAAACTCCAACAGCCGTTGAAACTGAGCTTGGGTTTAGGCATTCTGTTGGAGAAAATGCAGATCTTTCTGCAGGGGCACTCATCGGAAATATTTTCGGAGACAAAAACAACTCTGCTCTTGCTGGAGTTTCCGCCGGACTTGAATTGTACTCAAGAGATTTCCCAATCGGCCTTGTTCTACGTGCCGCATGCAACATGGATTTCCCGTCCAACGACACCAACTGCAATCTCAACACTGGCATTAGCTTTCGGTAATTATACCAGATTGAGGACATGCCCTAAGAATACAAACCATTCGTAATAATATACACCGCCACTTCAGTATTCACCAAATCGCGAAACTTTTGATTTTTTGAGATGCGTTGACGGATATCGGTGGAAGCAATATTTGGAATCTCAGAATCTTCACCTCGCGGCACAAATACCACCGGCACCAATTCCTTGATAATATCAAACTGATGCCATCTGCTTGAAGCGGCCTCGTTGTCGCTGCCCGCAATAAGCTGAAACTGTACCTCTGGATATGTTGCCTGCAAATGCCTGATAGTTCTGAGCGTGCGGCTGGTGCCTCCAAGTTCACGTTCGATATCTGAGACCTTGATGTGGTGATTGCCCAAGCTGTTGAAAGCAAAAAGACACATTTGATAGCGAAGTTTAAACTCAGTTAATTTTTTTCCAAACGGGTGCTCGAAACAAGGGATCACCCAAATTTCATCCACAACATTTCGTTCTAAAAGCCAGGTACAAATGGAAAGATGACCAAGATGAGGTGGATCGAAAGATCCTCCGAAAAGACCAACTCGCTTACGTTTGCTGGATTTAAAGATCATGAAAGCTTCCTTGTTGCGTTAACAGTTCGCTCGTACTAGCGTACTTTGCCATGAAACTCAATCGTGTTCTTGTTATTCATAAAGGCGCATCACTTACAGAAAGCTCAAAACTTTTTTCTCGTGTTGAATGGCTGAAAAGAAGACGTCAACATGAGACAAGTTTGTACGAAGTTCTACAAGCTCTTGAAGCTTCTGTAAAGCATGTGGAAGTGATTGACCGCGAACATCTTCGACATATTCCCAGCTATGTTGATCTCATCGTCACAGTAGGCGGCGATGGAACTGTGCTTGCTGCTTCGCATGCATTGAAAGACACTCCTGTTTTGGGCGTCAACTCTATGCCGGGAATTAGCGTGGGGCATTTTTGCATTAGCCATTCCGACAAACTTAAAGCCGTGCTCGATCAGATTGCGAACGATAAAATAAAACCAAGTTTTCTTCCTCGCATGCAAATACTATCAAACGGAAGACCAATCTGCACTCCGGTGCTCAACGATATTTTATTCACCAGCAACTCTCCGGCTGAGTCGGTGTATTATTGGATTCAGGTAGGAAGAAAAAAAGAATTCCAACGCGGTTCTGGTCTTTGGATTAGTGGCGGCCCTGGATCTAGCGCTGGATTTAGCTCTGCGCGCGGCAAGTCTTTTTCAATCACTTCAAATGTAATCAAATATTTGGTGCGCGAACCCTGCCCACTTCCCAAAAAGCATTACAGTATGTTAAAGGGCAGCATTTCTCCACGGGGGCAACTCACTGTCACTAGCGTCAGCGAAGGTGGTACGCTTTATGTGGATGGCAGCATTCACTGCATAGGCCTTAAAGTAGGGCAAAGTTTTTCGGTGACCGCATCAGACCAGCCTCTTCCCATTTTTCTCAGCAAAAAACAGTTGGGCCGTTAAGCTACGGTTGAAGCGGCAACGTTTCTGCAGCGGGGAAACTCTCCACACCTTGATGAGAAGACGAAAACGAACTGAGGCGTTCATCGATTCTGCCAATACGTTTTTCGGCTTTGGTGTAAGCGGAATTTGCATGCGCAATGTGAGTGCCTATTGTGGTGAACTCGGCAGTAAAGCGATTCACCTCCGTGCGAATACGTTCCATGTCTTTCAAAATATCTTTTGCAAAACGTTCAACACGCATTCCCTTCAAGCCAAGCAAAATGGTATTGAGGTAGGCATAAAAAGTGTTGGGAGAAACTGCTATAACATGTTTTTCCATAGCATAAGCAACAAGCGGCTTGCTTTCATTAGTTTCGTGATCTTTTGCGATGATTTCATAATACACATTCTCGGCGGGAATATACATGAGGGCAAAATCAAAGGTGCCCTCTCCTGGCCTGATATATTTTTTTGAAATATCGTCGATGTGTTTTTTCACATCGGTGGCAAATTGTTTTCTCAAAAGCTTTTGCTGGCTTTCTTCTGTAGCTGAAAGTAATTTTTTAAAGTTTTCTAAAGGAAATTTTGCATCAATGGGAACAATGCCATGTGCAGTTTTAATAATGGCATCTACGCGCTCACCATTAGAAAAACCAAATTGCATTTCATACGATTCTTGCGGCAACATTTGCGCCAAAAGATCGTGAAGAAAATGCTCGCCTAAATTTCCGCGCAACTTTGGAGAACGCAAAATTTCTTGCAAGCTGGCAATATCTTTGCCCACTTCGGAAACTCGCTTGGTGGCTTCTTCCAGCTTCATCATGCGGCGTTCAAGCTCAGAAACCACGCGCGCTGCATTATCAAGCCGGTCGCCAACGGTTTTGCCCACTACATCAAGCTTGGACCCCATAGAGTGATTGCTCTGCTGAATGTGCCCAGATTGCGTTTGCAGAAACTGCGTCATGCTTTCGCTGCTGCCAGCAAGTTTATCGCGCACCGTCGATTCAAATTGCTGAAACTGTTGCGCCAAAAGCGTAAACTGCTGCTTTACGCCTTCATCATTTTGCATTTGCTGTTCGCGTTGTTTTTGTTGCACAAACAAGAAAGCCGCAGCACCCGCAAGCGCCAAGGCTATCAACCAAGGAAGAAATGTAAGAAATGTCATGGAGAGGATGTATACAAGGGAGCGTTCACTTGGCAATGAAAAAATGGTTTTGAAGATTTTCTTCTTTAGTCAACTAACTCTACATCAGGATTGAAGCTGTAGATAATAGGAAAATGGCCACTTGATTGAGGAGAAAATTGTTCATGATCTCCACCAATATTTCTGCCATGGAACAAATGAACTTTCATCTCTTCTGTGAGAGGAACAGAAAGGGAAGCATGCCCTGCGAGATGTGTTTTTATTTCTGTAATCATTACTTCAGCTTTTTGTTTTGCGACACCATCTTTGCTCAACGCCGGAACGGCTACTTCATTCTCATCCAAATAACTTATTGAATCTCTTGTAGCAGCTTCATCCAACTCAAGATTGAGAATAGTTGTTTTCTCGTTCAGCCCTTTTTCACCAAGTGTATAAGTGTATTTTAAAGTCACTGAACCTGTCATTCTATTCTTCTTCGCAAGCCCCATTACAAAATCTCGCACTTCTTTCGTGTGCTCAAGGTATAGTTTTTGTATCTCAACTGAAACTTCACTGTGTTCAGAGAGAGCCTCATCTTCTCTTACTTTACCTGTAAGTGGATCGTGCATTTTCAGCTCACCAAGATTTGCTGTTGCTGCATGAGCTGCTGGAAGAGAGGCTTTAAAGGCTGCCATGTCAATACGGACTGCCTCAGCCTTTCTTATGAGTGGTCGTGGAGCGGAATCTCCTTCAGGAAGTGTTGTGGGAGCTGGAGTGTCAGCAAGTGCTTCACTAAGTTTTTGTGAAAACTCTGGATCTCGTTCCAAAATCTGTAAACCACGCAAGCCCGCAAGAACATCTCTTTTTTTATCCGCTTCTGGTGCATCTTCTACAGCTTCGGCATGAACGCGTTCTGCAGCTGCTTTGCTTGCTGCATCAGCGGCAACTTTCGCAACTCTAGCTTCTTCGGCTTTTTTGTTGTTTTCAGCTAATGCAAGACTCCCTTTGTGCTGTTTTGAAATCGTATTAGCTTTGATATCAAGACTCACAACTAAAGCTTTTAGTTTTTTATCACTCGCAAAGTCACTGCCTGTAAGTTGTTTTACAAGTTCGGCTTTCTTTTGAGTAAAAGCTTTATAAGCTTCAGCAAGTTTTTCTGGATCGGCTGAGAAGTTTTTTACAGCTTGCTTATATTCCTTTTCAGCCGCAACAAATGCAGCGCTTGTCTCGCGCATCAATGTATCTTTTGCCTCAGCAGCTTTTGCTTTGGCGTCTGCAACTGCAGCCTCTTCAGCTCTTTTTGCAGCGCGTTCTGCATCTACTTTTGCTTTTTTAGCCTCAGCTACTTTGGTTTTCGCAGCAGCTAGATTTTTTTCATGTGCACTAGAAATTTCATCAAACTTCTTTTTTGCTTGTGCATAAAAAGTTTTTACTTCGGGATCATCTTTTGATGGGCTTGTTCTCAGCATTCTTGCAACGGAGCGCCCCGCTTCAGCAAATTCCTTAAATGCCTGATCGAGTCCTTCAGGATTGTCTGCATAAGTTTTTGTAGCTTGAGTATATTTTGCTTCAGCAGTGGCTAACGCTGCATTGCTGCTTGCAAGCAATTTGCTTTTTTCTGCAGCCGCTTTAACTGTTGGGGTTGTTGTTCCTGCTGGCGATTTATCTTCCCCCGGTTTATCGCCAGCTACGGGGACAATGGTTCCGCGGGAGGTGGCGACGGCGCTGCCGCAGTTGGTGGAGCTGGGGTTGGAGCTGGAGCAGCTTTTTTCTTATCGGCTACAGCAGCTTTAGTCGCAGCTCTCACTGTGGCAAAAATGTCCGCTACAGATTTTGAATTGTCAGGAAGTTTTGCATTTTTTGCAAAAATAAATTTTCCTGAGGCTTTATCACGCTTAAGTAAAACAGGGTATTTCCCCTCTTCATCTTTACTGTATTTTTTCCCACCATCATGTGAATACAAAACATCACCTTGCTTAAAACCGGAATTTGGACTTGCTTCTTTTATTGTAGCTTTTTTCGCGTTGTTCTTTCCTTTTACATCCTCAGGATTATTAATGGTGATAAATTCATCGGCTACATTCTCCACACTCGCCGCATCATGGGCAATACCTTTTGCTTCATCAGCACTCTTGCCTTCCATTTTTTCAGCAACAAAGCTTGCGAAGTCATGCGCCCAAGTTGGATTGTTTCTTTTGTCTGGGACTGCATCCGTGAGCTTTTTCAAGTTTGCATCTAAATCGGCAGACTTTAACTTCAAGGCTTGAAGAAGGTCTGTTAGATCTTTACCAGTGTAACCTTTAGCTGTAAGTTGCTTTTTTGCATCAGCAACAACTCTGTCACTTAGCCCAGCAGCTTTTCCTCCGCCTACTTTTTCAAATCGGCTTGGTGATTCGGAACCTGCGTCGTAGCCTCCACCGCCGTAGCTTGCTGGTGTAGCTGTGTTTGCTGGTGTTTGAGCACTTGGCTCTGGCTTTAAAATTTTAATGCCGGCAAGTCTGAAATTGCCTAAGACATTGCGTACATCGTTTGTAAAACGTCCTGCGTTTTTGATGGTGTTTGCAATGGCGTTTTGGTTTACATCACCAATAAGTCCGCGCAAAAATGCACTTCCGTGAAAGCCTGCAGAATTTCCAAAATAACTTCGAGCACCACCCCAAAGGGTTTCGCCACCGCCCAAAGAAAATGCTCTGTCTTGCACATTTTCAAATCCAGCCGCATCGCGAGCTAAGTTTAAAAAGGCTTGATCAAACGATGGAGCTCCATATCCATACTGTTGTGATAAATAAGTCATTAGGCGAATATCCCTCCGTAAATGTTTTTCAACATTTTTTCTAACTCTGATCCGTCGCTCTCTTCACCGGGAAGCGCTGCATAGCGCTGGCTAAGTGCAACAAGACCTAAGTTGAGTTTTGTTTCTTCAGGTGATGCAATATTTGGAAGCGTTGGGCGTGGTCGCAAAACTAAACGCGAAAATTCTAGCCCCGCTTTATGACTATGCTCTTCCGCTTTTGAAGCAGGATTAAAGACAAGCAAAGATTCTTCTGCGGCTAATTCTGTAACGTGCTCTTCGCCACCTTGCGATGAAACTCCAGTGCCAAGGCTGCCAAGCGCACCACCACTTGCTTTGTGGGCATGTCCTGCTCTTCCACCCTTTGCTGAAGCTTGAGTTTCTTCTTTATCTTTATCACTTTTCTTTTCTGTTTTGGTTTCAGTTTGAGCTTTTGGAGCTTCGCGAGGAGCAAGCGTTGCTGCAAGTTGCCCCGCAGCTTTTGTTGCTGCAGCTTGTGCGCTTGCAGCTGGCGTTTTTGTAGCATCAGCGACTGGCTTTTGAAGCGGTGCTTCTTTCGTTGGTAATGCCGCAGCATTTGGTGCTGGAGCTTTCGGCCCCACAAAAGCAGAGGCAACAAGCGGTGCTTGTGCAGCCACGTTTGCTTGTGGCGTTTTAGTTGGTGCTGTTCTCGCGCTCGAAGCAAAGTTCTGAAATTCTTGAGCCGGATTTCGAGTGGCTGGCTCATAGCTTTGCTGCGGCGCTTTTGGTGTTGAAGCTAAAGCTTTACTTGAACTTGGTTTGGCTCCAATCGCTGGTTTTTTTAGACCCTCTTTTGTCGGCGCAGTTTTGTGATCACCCTCGCCTCTGATATTGCTTTTTGGACTGGCAGCTTGCTGCCCGGTTTGAGGAGAAGCCGGCTTGGCAGAACCCTGTAACAGCGCTTTCAAACCTTTAAGCGTCTGATCTTTAGAAGCCTGATCCGCTGTTTTTTTATCTGCCTCATTTTTAGCGTGCAGCCTTGAAGCAGCACCTACATTTGGAGGAGTAATGTTCTTATCTATCGCCATGTCTTTTCCTTATATAAGCAGACCTGGAGCATAGGCTCCCAGCAGTGCTTACCCTCTAGAGTGCAATGCAAATGCCAAGACCGCTAGTGGCGAGCACTTCATATCTATTTGATATTGTTATGTATTTTTTAGTGATTTTAAAGAGAGGTGGGCAAAAAATACTCCGAGCAACACCCTTCTGGGGTCTAAAAACCTCAGAGAAACAGATCCGGTTGTGATGAAGGAAACGGGAGAGGCGAGGTAATATTCTCCCCTCTTAGATTAAGAGGGGCTGGGGGAGTTATGTTTTTTAGAGTGCAAAAACAATAACCCCACCTAACCTCCCCTTAATCTAAGGGGAGGGAAGAAAAGCATTAAAACGACATGCTTTTTCGGATGCGCAGCTTCGCCCCACCCTGAAGTGGATCGTGCGCTTCAATACGTTTGCACAATTCGCGATGCTCTTTGCAGCCAATCACGTTCAAGTCTTGTGGACGTTGTTTCACATAATGTTTTTTCAGCATCGCAATGCGCTCTTGCTTTTGCTTTACTTCAGCAGCAGGAATTTCGCCCGCAGCAAGGGCTGCATCAAGGCGTTTCAAGCAAGCTTTTTGTACTGTAATATCGCCGCGAAGCAAGGCAATGTCACAACCAGCATACAACGCCCGCACGGCAACATCGGGAACTTCACCCACACTTTGCAACGCCTTCATGCCTAAATCATCACTGACCACAAGGCCACCAAACTGAAATTCTTCGCGCAAGATTTTGGTGAGCACTTTTCTGCTGCACGTCATCATATGGTCTCTATCTAAAAGGGGAACCTTCAAGTGACCTGTCATTATCGACGGCAAACCCGCTGCAATAGCTTGTTTGAAGGGAATGAATTCACACACCTCAAAACGTTTTTTGGTATGAGAAAGCGTTGGCAAACTTAAGTGGCTGTCTTCGTTGCTATCGCCATGGCCGGGAAAGTGTTTTCCACATGACATTACGCCAGCGGCTTCTAAACCTTCGATGAACTTCACGCCAAGCTCAGCAACGCGATCTTGGTTTTCGCTAAAAGCTCTTTCGCCAATGATGGGATTAAACACGTTGGTACTCACATCCAAAACAGGCGCAAAGTTGTAGTTAATGCCACAGGCCGCAAGCTCTTCTCCCATAGCCTTTGCCGCCTGAAACACAATATCGTCACCTTCGGCCGAAGCAGCTTTGGCCAAAACAGAAAATGCTGGAAAATGTGTAAAGGGTTTTGAGGTCCGCACTACTTTTCCGCCTTCGTGATCGATGGCAATAAACAGCTTTCCATCAGCTGCAGCTTGGAGCTCTTCCGTTAAGCTTTTCACTTGTTTTGGAGAACTGATGTTTTCGGAAAAAAGTACCACCCCGGCCAAGTGCTGCTGGCGGAGAAGGTCTAAAAAATCGGCCTCTGGGCGTTTTCCCTTGAAACCAAACATGAAAAAATTTCCAGCTTTTTGCATTTTTTGCTCCTCATCAGTAATAGCGGCCGCAATCTGCCCCAGCAGGAAGAAGACGTCAAGACTTGGACCACAGATTTACCAGAAAGTGCCAGGCACTTTCTGGTAACTATTTTGTGTCGGGGACAAAACGGTCTCTTAGGCCATCGCCCAAAAAGTTGAAGGCCAGCACCACCAGCATGATGCAAAGGCCTGGGAAAAACGAAAGATGCGGAGCTATTAGCAAATACTGCGTGCCTTGGTCTAGCAGCGCGCCCCAACTTGGAGTGCCCGCGGGAACACCAAGGCCCAAAAAAGAAAGCGAAGACTCAATCATAATCACGCCGGCCATTCCAAAGCTGGCGTTAATTACAAGTGGGCCCAGCATGTTGGGCAAGAGGTCTTTGAAGGCGATGCGAGATTTGCTGGCACCAAGTGCGATGCTGGATTGCACATAAGCTTGCTCGCGCAAAGAGAGTGCCTGCCCGCGGATGAGCCTGGCGTAACTCACCCAGCCTTTCAGCGAAAGAATGAAGATCACATTTGAAATGGACGGCCGCAAAAAAGCAGCCACTGCAATGGCAAACAAAAAACTGGGAAACGCAAGAAAAACATCGGTGAGAAAGAGAATGGCATTATCAATTGGGCCACGGCAGAGCGCGCCGCACAAACCCAAAAGAGATCCAAGCACGAATGAAACAAGTGTCACCACCAACGCAATACCAAGTGAAACTCTGGCGCCATATAAAACCAACGTAAAAATATCTCGGCCCTCAAAATCACATCCAAACCAATGCGTAGTATTTGGGGAAAGAAAGGAATCGGAAAGATTGTAGTAATGAAGATCGAACGGAGAAAGCAAAGGAGCAAAAACAGCAAACACTGATAAAACAAGGATCAGCACAAGACCGAGGTAAAGATAAAATGCTTTATATTCAGTTTTTTTCATTACAAATTCACTCGCGGATCAATGACTTTATAAAAGCAATCGGTGATGGCGTTAATAAAGACATACAAAAACGAAATCACTAAAATGGTTCCTTGCACCACCGGATAATCTCGCCGGTTGATAGCATCTAAAAGTAAGGTACCCAGACCTGGCCACGCAAAAACTTTTTCGGTAATAATAGCACCGGCAAAAAGTGCGCCCAGCTGCAAACCTACAATAGTCACAATGGGATTAAGCGCGTTTCGCAAAATATGCTTGTACAAAATACGACGCTCCGAAACCCCTTTTGCACGCGCAGTAGTCACATAGTCTTTTTTCATTTCAGACAGCATTGTTGAACGTATCATTCGGGAAAGCATTGCTGCAAGCGCAGTTCCCAAGGTAATGGAAGGAAGCACAAAAGAAGCAAATCCTTCGCGGCCGGAAATGGGAAACCAGGAAAGCCAAAGTGAAAAAACAATAATCAACAATGGGCCTAACCAAAAATTGGGAATTGAAATACCAAGCAAAGAAAAAAACATGGCGGCACTATCTGCACACTTCCCTTTTTTTACCGCAGCTAATATTCCCAGCGGAAGTGAAATAAAAAGCGCTACTAACAGGGCAGAAAAACTTAAGCTTATGGTTGCCATAAAACGACTGCCAATATGAGCCAGCACCGTTTTGTGATCGTAGAGCGAGCGGCCCCAATCTCCGGTGACAAGCCCGCCTAGAAAATCGAAATACTGTTCATGCAAAGGCTTGTGTAAACCAAGCTGCACAATAAGGCTCTGCCTATCCGCACTTATAGCTTGCTCGCCCAAGATAAGATCTACAGGATCTCCGGGAATAGCGTGAAGAAGAAAAAAAACCAACGTTGAAACAGCAAGCAACACGGGAAGAAGTAAAAGCATGCGTTTGAGAAAATACCGAAAAACCATTTTAGTGTTTACCTGCCTGCTTTGTAAGTTCTGCCAGCATTTTAAAGCTAGCATCGGGGCTTAAGTGCACGCCTTCAATTGTATTCCAAAAAGCCACTACATTATCTTCATACCATAACGGAATCAGCGGAAGTTCAGTGAATAATATGCTTTGTGCTTCAAGATAATATTTTCTGCGCGCCTCAGGTGTTTGCGCTTTTCTTGCTGCGAGCAAAATGGGATCAAGCGCTTTGTTTTTGTATCTTCCTCGGTTCAAGCCTTCGGGAGGAAGATTTTTTGAGTAGAAAATGTCGTACAGTAAATCTGGCTCGGTTACGCCAACCCATTGCAAACTGTAGAGTTCAAAATTTCCTTTTTTGATGTCATCAAAAAATGTTCCCCATTCATACGACTGAACCGCAACCTCAACACCAATCTGGCCTAGCTGTCTGGCGATCATTTGCGCAATTTCAATACGCTCTTTTGAGCTTGAAGTTTTATACTGCAAGCTAAATCTGGGTTTTGGTCCATTTCCATCTGGATCTGGATAGCCTGCTTCATCTAACAAACGCATTGCTTCTTTTTGATCATACTGTATTTGAGGCAAATCTTTGTTATAGGCCCAGTTGGAAGGTGAAAGAATGGAATTTGCCTTTCGCGCATAGCCTTTTCGATAATGAACAATCAGCTCATCCCGATTAAGCGCAAGTGCAATGGCTTTTCTCACCTTTGTCTGCTTAAGAATGGGATTTTCTAGATTCATCCCTAAGTAAGAAACGGTAATGCCGAAATCTGAAAGCACATTTATGTTTTCCTTCTGTTTTACTTTTTCCAACAATACTGGAGGAACTCCATTTAAGGCAAGGTCAACATCGCCTTTCAAAAGCTTCAGCACCAGCAAGTTATCGTCTTTTAAAATATCAAAACGAATACCCGCATTTTTGGGAATGCCCTGAAAAGCTTGGGGAAAAGCTTTTAGCTCTACAAAGGCATCATCTTGCCATTGCACAAACTGGTATTGGCCAGTTCCAATGGGATGACGAGTAAAATCATCTTTGAGTTTCAGCACCTCTTCTTTGGGAACAATGCCTAAGGAAAGTGCCGTTAGGAAAGGCGCGTAGGGTTCTTGAAGTGAAATGGAAAATTCATACTTTCCTTCTTGCTGAATGGTTTTCACCTTTTCAAAAGCAGATTTAAACGGCGAAGCCACTTCATCCTTCAAAATGGAATTGTAGGTATAGAGCACATCATCGGCCGTAAGCTCTTTGCCATTATGGAAACGCACCTCTTTACGAAGGACAAAGTGGTATGTGTTTGAAGTTTTTTGCTGATAGCTCTCTAGCAAATCTGGCACCAGTTCAAGTTTTTCATTGAGGCGAAACAAGCCATTGAAGATTAATTTTGAAAGTTTAAATCCAGTTCCATCCGTTGCAAGGCGTGGATCGAGGTTGAGGGGAGGAGCTTTAATGGCAACGTGAAGCAAATGATCGGTGCGATTTCCTTTTTGGCAAGCTAAAGATGAAAAAATAATGAGCACTAGAAAACATTTCACAAAAACTGATTTCGCCTTAAACATTTTTCGCTCACTTTATGCTTAAAATTGACAGGCTTTCCTTGCCTGGGTATGCTACGGTTATAACGCACCTTCAAAGAAAGCAAGCTTATGTCTCGATCCTCATTTTTTTTCGTATTTCTTTTTCTTACCTTCACGTTCCCAACATTTTTTTCGTCTCTCGCCTCCGCAGAAAATATCCAACAAGCTCTTGAGCGAGAAATCAAAAACCCTGCTTTTTCTCCCCAGCAAACAGCCTTGGTGGTTGCAAAAGCCGAGACCGGAGAAAAAATTGCCGCCATTCATGCCGATGAACTTCTTTCGCCAGCATCAACCGCAAAAATTGTTACTACCGTTGCAACGCTTTCACTTTTGGGCCCTCAGTATACTCTTCCCACTTATTTTTACGCCGACCAGGCTCCTCGCCAGGGAAAAATCAAAAACCTTTACATCAAAGGAACCGGCGACCCTTTCATTGTCAACGAACAACTCTGGCGAATGGTTCACAACCTCGCAATAGCTGGGGTTGAAAGCATTGAAGGTGACATCATCATCGACAATAGTTTTTTTGACGCCTACGACTACCCTAGTTCTGGTCAAAACTCTATGCGTGCTTACGGAGCTCAAACAGCAGCTTTTTCTACCAACTTCAACTCCATTGCGCTGCATCTGTTTCCTACACAAAATAACGCACCAGCAAGAGTGATCATGGATCCTCCCATTCAAACCATTAAGCTTATCAACCGTGTAAAAACGGGGAAAAAATATACCATTCATTTTGATTCTATGGTTGCAAATGGCATCGAAACAATCACCATTTCAGGATCACTTCCTGCTTCGATGAAAAGAAAAACAATTTATCGAAGCGTTGCAAACCCACTTGCAGCAGCAGGTGGAACGCTGCTCTACTTTTTGGACCAACACGGAATAGAACATCGCGAACACATTCAAATTCGAAATGAGAAAGTTCCCGCATCTGCTAGTTTGATCTTGAAGGAAGAATCCAAATCGCTTTCCCTTTTGCTTCGTGACATGAATAAATTTTCAAATAATTTTGTTGCCGAACAACTCACCAAACATCTCGGTGCTGTAAAATATGGTTTTCCCGGCAGCACTGAAAAAGGCATCCGAGCAATGCACAGTTTTTTCACTGCGAAAAATATTCCTCTCGATGGCATGCAAGTGGAAAACGGTTCTGGGCTTTCCAACAAAACTCGCTTAACCGCCCGGCAACTTGTTTCTATGCTTGAAATAGCGTACCAGGATTTTTCTCTTCGCTCCGATTTAATGCAAAGCCTGTCGGTATTTGGCGTCGATGGCACTTTAAAACATTGGGGTGGAAATGAAGCGCATCCTCTCTATGGGCAGCTCAAGGCAAAAACAGGTACTCTTTCTGGCACAAGCGCACTAGCTGGTTTTGTTCCACTCAAAAATGGTGAGGTGGCCGTTTTTGCTCTAATTGCAAATGGATTTCGAAAAAGTATTTCACACGTGCATGATGCACAGCTCAGCATTGCTGAAAAAATAATGAATTCAAGTTTTTCTCTCTCAACGGCATCAGAAGAAATAAAATAAAATGAAACGAGAACAACTTATCATCAATATTTTACTGGGCCTTTGCATATGCTTTGGACTCTTAGCCCTCACCAGCTATTTATCCGAACGCATGAGCCATGCAAAAATGGCAGCTCCACGTTCACAAAAAGAAAAAACTGACGAAAAAACTTCGCTTGCGGATGTTATCGAACTTAATACTCCTGATACTGAAAAAAAAGAGCACCATTTTTTTTCTGAAGATGGTTTCATCGCTCGGTTTGTTCCTGAAAAAAATCCGCTTCAAGAACAAACCCCACATAAAGCTAGTGACTTAGAATCTTCAGTCTCTGACTTCACACCACAGGAATCACCCGAAGCTTTTCAGCGCTTTGTTCAAACGTATACCTTTCCTCTATCTTGGTTAAACACCTACACCCCTTCTGCAAAAGGAAGCCACAAAAGCCCCGACTGGACTGCAGTTCCGGATGGCTTAAAAACTGAAGTTACATTTTGGAAAGATATTTATGCACGATACACCAACCAAGAAGTGGTAATCCACGATTCAAAATATCTTGATATCATTTATACAACCCTCAATCTTGGCCCACTTTACAGCAAGACTGGCATTTCTGAACTTCAACGAGAAAATGAAATTGAAGACACAATAGAAGATGCGAAAAATAAGATTCGAGACTCACTTAAAAAATTGAGTTCCGTCACAAATGCAAGAGATCTTACTCCTGAAGAATGGACGCTTTGGAAATTATATAAAGATATTAATGAGGAAAATAAATTTGAAGCCGCCAGGACAAGAGTACGAGCACAAGCAGGGCTCAAAAATATTTTTAAGGAAGGCCTCGCGGCTTCAAGTGCTTATCTCGGAGAAATGGAAAATCTTTTTGAACAAGCAGGACTTCCTCCCGAACTCTCTCGACTTGTTTTTGTAGAATCTCTTTTCAACCTCAACGCACATTCATCTGCTGGTGCAAAAGGCGTTTGGCAGTTCATGGATGGAAGTGCAAAATTTTATAACCTTAAAAACAATCACCTCACTGATCAACGTCTTGATCCAATCTTGGCAACAAAAGCTGCCATCAAACTATTGAAAGACAACTTTGAAATGCTTGGCACCTGGCCAACTGCGATCAATGCTTACAATGCGGGCAGAGGGAGATTGCGTGAGGCAACACAAACCCTTGGCACACACGATATCACCAGAATCATAAAAGAATTTAAACACACAAAATTTGGCTTTGCTTCACGAAATTTCTTTCCTTCTTTTTTAGCTGCCTATGCAATTTGTGAAAATTATAGAGATTACTTTGGAAACGTGGAATTTTCTCCAGTGCTTTCGTTTGACCTCGTTGAAACTGACTACAACATTAAAGTTCCTGATGCGTCCTTGCTCAGCGCAATTACCTTGGCAGAGGTGAAAACTTTAAATCCGGCTTTGAAGCCTAAAGTTTTTTCAGGTGAATATTATTTACCTATGGGTTTTCCGCTTCGTCTTCCAAAGGGAAAAGGTGAACAATTTCTCAAGACGATTCCAAAAGTTCCATCAAGCCACCGAAAAGATATTGTCCACAAAGCAAAAGCTGGAGAAAGTTTAAAGGGAATTGCAAAGACCTACGGCATCAGCGAAGAAAGTTTGAAGCACGCCAATAAGAGCTTGGGCAAAATACAAGAAAACCAAGAAATTGTAATCCCTCGCAAGTTTCTCTAAATTGTGCCTTGCAGCGCTTTTCTTTCCTTGCTAGGCATAGGCCCATGAAAATTCTCGTCGCCCTTCTTCTTTGCCTGTGCGTTTCTTGCGCCTCTCTCACTCCAAGCAACAAAAGAGCTGAACATATCATCCACAGCTACTTCAAAGACTACGCCAAAAAATATCCCACTACTCCTTTTGGTGAAAAAGGTGTTGAAAAAGTTGAAATCATCTCGCAGAAACAACTGCGCAAAAATTACAGTGCTGCAGACGCTTATGTCTATTTGAAAACCGGCGATATCATCCAAGTTGATGCAACGTTACAAAAAAAAGCCATTATGTGGAAACTGCTTTCATGGGAAAATCCTTACAACGAAGAACAGTAATATCTTTCTCCTAAGCAGCTCTAATACACTGCTCTGAGTCCATGCTTTATTCTGGAAGTCGTCACTTCAATTTTTCTTCCATCTGTTTCAAGTTCAATCAAACCATCTTTGTCCGTTCCAAAAACAGTTGAAAACTTTCTCTGCAAACGCTGCATCACAAGTGGATTTGGCAAATGATAACGGTTTCCTTTTCCAACTGAAAGAAGTGCAATTTTTCCTTTAAAGGCATCTAAAAAGTTCTGAGACGAAGAGGTTTTACTTCCATGGTGAGCCACTTTGAACACATCGAAGGTTTTTCCTTCCAGCTTTGGAATGAGTTTTTTTTCAGTTCTTTTTTCGATGTCACCCGTGAAAAGCATTGCAACGTCTTTATACCGAAGCTCAGTTACAACTGAAGCATTGTTCTGGGTAGAAAATCTGTGCTCGTCGGATGGCGCCAAAGGACATAGGCTTATTTTTTTCTCTTCATAGCAGGCTGAATTTTCATTAACGGCCAGCATTGGAACATGATGCAGCTGAAGTTCGGCTTTAAGCCTTTTCCATTGTTCACTTTGAGGATTTGGTTCAAATCCATTCCACCAAAAAGTTTTAATGGAAAACAGCGGAAGTAAAGAATGAAAGCCAAACGCATGATCGTAGTCAGCATGAGTAAGCAGCGCAAGATCGAGAGAGCTTATTCCCTTTCTCCACAAGAGAGGCGCAATCACTTTTTGCCCTATTTCAAAAGAAGATCCCGTTAAGCCTCCAGCATCGATGAGCACAGACTTTCCGCCGGGAAGCTCAATCAGCATTGAATCACCTTGGCCAACATCAATTACGCTTACTTTTAGAGTTCTCTGAAAGGAATGAAAGAAAAAAGGAGCATAAAAAATGAAGCAAAAAAGAAAAGTAAAAAACAGAAAATGATTTTTTTTTCTTTTCCAAACGGGGAAGAAAAAAAGAAGAAGAACAAAATAGAGAGCAACAACACTCAAAGCACTTGGAGCACAGTGAAACACCAGACTTTTTGTATGCTCATAAAAAGAACTTGCTCCATGCAACACTCTTTCCAGAGAAAAGCTTGCAAACTTCAAAAAGAAAACTGAAAGACGTGCAAAAGGAAAGAAAATGAAAGCCGCCATTAAAAGTGGCAAAAGAAAGAAAGCAAAAAATGGAACCACAAAGAGATTACTTACTATTCCTAAAATACTCACGAAGTGAAAAGCGTAAGCCACAAGCGGAAGGGAAACGAGACTTGCCACACAAGTTAAAACAATAAATTGAACGAGCTTCCAGGTGTAGTATTTTTTCTGCACATCGGGAAAGAGAGATGAAATCAAGAGAAGCGCCCGAGGCATAAAAAGGATGATGCCGCCAACACTTAAAAACGAAAGCTGAAAAGAAAGATCAAACACTGAAAGTGGCCAGATGAAAACTATAATTAATGCCGAACATGAAAGTGTGGTCAGTAAATCTTGTTTCCTCAGTAAAAATTTACCAAGCACAAAACAACTGAGCATAATACCAGCTCTCACTGATGAAATGGGCATTCCCACAAAAACAATAAAAACCCATACACATAACAAAGCCAAGGGACTTACCAGTTTCCAGCGCGGAATATGAAGAAAAAAATCTCGAAACGGAAACAACAGAAGTGAAATCAACAAGGCCAACAAGAGAAAAATAAATCCAATGTGCAAACCTGAAATAGCAAGCACATGTGCAATACCCAATTCTGAAAAAATCTGCTTCGTGTCATCTTGAAGATCATTTTTTTCGCCCAAAAGAAGTGCCTTCATTATCGGAGCGCTTTGAGCTGAAGCCGTTTTCTCTATTCTTTTTTGCAAGGCGAGATAAGTTTTTTGAAAAATACTTTTTTCGCTTACTTCTATTTTTTTCAAAGTTTCATTTTTTGAAAAGGCAAGTGTCCCAATGTCTTTTGTAGAAAGATAAAGTGGATAATTGAACGAAGCCGGATTCTGAAAAGCGTTTGGCTTCTTAAAGCTAGCCTCGCCCTGCAAAACATCGCCGGGCTCATATTTCCCCGCTTCCGCAAAAATGAAAAGTTGGGTTTTGAAAGTTTGTTCAAATTCCGCACACGCCAACACTTCAGCAATATAGGAATCACCCTTCTCTCTTTTACGCGCCGCTTCCATCACAGAAAAGGTACAAACAGATTTCACACTGTCTTTACCTGCAAAGACATCTTCCAAGTGATGAATCTGCACATAACGTTGTTGCGTGCTAAAAAAACCAAGCGAAACGAGTGAAAAAACAAAAAGAGAAAGTGTGAAGCGTCTTCTGTGGCGACGAAGAAAAAAGGAAAGAGAAAAAAGAAGAAACAAAAGGAAAATGAAAAAAGGAAAAAAAGGTAAAAATGAAGGAAGAGAAAGAGAACTAAACTGCGCGAGGAGCACGAGACAAGTGCAACACACGAGCGGGCGAATGCTTAAGGGCTTTATCAATACTTTCAAGCTGCTGTGCAATGGCATCCTTCACTCCAGGCTTCACGTTAGCGCCAGAGTTTGGCTTTAGCAAGGAGGATAAGCGAGCTTTTGCACCTCTTAAAAATTTTTCCGCATTTAGTGTAGGATTTTCCGAATAGCGCCGAACAAGTTGCTCGTAATCAATTCCATTTACGGTTACTCCACCTGCTTTTTTCATAGCTGGATTTAAACCTGAAGAGATGTGAGAAAATGCTCTTCGCACATTTGATTCATCATCGTTATCAGCTGAAATAAAGGACGATTGATTTCTAGCCAGGTCATGGTGCTGTTGATGCTCTGGTGTAACGCGAGTTTGCGGGGAGGTACCGTTTTGTACCTTTGATGGCGAGACGAAAATATCTTTAATCGAAAATCCCATCTATTTTCTTTCCTTAAGGCTTTGGTGGAGAAAGACTCCTTCAGAAAGCTTATCGGCTAAGAGCCTCTCTAAAGTTGCTTCATAAGCAGGTAAAAGTGATTTTCCCCTCTTATCCCGCTTTAAAGCCGGGAAAACGGCATAAAGAGCCTCTTTCTCCTCGGGAAGTAAGTGGAGGTTCTGTAGGTTTCGACCACGAAAATACACTTCACCCTTCGCACGGTCGAAATGGATAGAGGCTACTTCAGAGCCCAACATGAAGGTGAAGGTAAAGCGGTCGCGGTAACAGGCCAGCATGCTGTCTGGCAGAAGGGGCGAAAAGTGATTTACCTTCCTTGCTCGCGATTCGTGTAAGGTCACTTTTTCTGCTTCGGCATTTTTGCTTTCGCGCTTTTCCAACCACTTTTGAAGTTCTTCTTTCACCACAGGGGCCTCCCTTAAAAAAAGTACCTACCCTCCTTTTTTGCAGCATTTGTGCCAAAGGCATGAGGATAAAAGCTTTGCTAACGGCTTGTTCTGTAAGCATTTTTCTGGGAAAGAAAATAGTGTGGAGAGAAAAAAATTCTCAATGTGAAAAGAAAGAAAAAAAAGAGAAAAGATTGACACTTCGAGTATCTTGCTGCTTATTGAATTTCATGAAGAAAATGTTTTGCGACTCTTCAGCTTCCCCTCACCTTGGCACTGTTTGCTGTGCATACTCAAAAAAACTTTTAGCATTTGAAAGCGAGGCCTATGGCAACAATCTCTGTTGAGAAAAATAAACTTATTCCCATTTTTATCAGCGAAGAACTGCTTGAAACACTCCCTGCCTCGTCACAAACTTTCTTAAATGAACTCGATACCAATCAAGATAACTATCTTGATGCCAGCGAACAAAGAGATTTTTTACAAAAATCTCTTGGCAATCTCAAACTGAGCACTCCACAACTTTGGATGAAAAAAAAGATATCTGCAGCAAAGTTGCTCACGCAATTGTATCAAGAGTGTAAAGTTTTCTTCGAGGAGGATCATTTTACCACGCAAGATATTTCTTTTCATCTTTCGTGGATGGAAAACACACAAGTTCTTTCCCTGCTTGTGTATTCCTTTTCTTCTTCTGATGCTGCAGCTTTAGCTCCATTTTTGGAACATTTTCCCAAACAAACAGCTTCTTTCATTCGTAATAACATCAATGAACGAGGAGAACAGTTTGCAACTTTAACACAGTCATTTGCAAAAATTTCTCCTCATAGCACCGAAAAATTTCTTCAAACACTTGGAAAAACTTATGATGGCGCTGAAAGAGCAATGACGCTGGTGAGTAGGCTTACTCCAAAAAAATGTATTGAACTTTTTTCTGAAATGCATCCCGCTTTGAATGCACAGATTCTTTTTCACTTACAACATGGTGACAAAAAACAACAGGAACTCGCTCGTTTTCTCCTTGATCAAACCCAATGGAATCGAGTTTTACTTCAAAACGAAGATGATCTGGGAAAGGCTGAAGAGATTGCAAAAAAACTTCTTCGCATCGATTCCTTTCTTGATCTTTTCTTTGATGTGCAAGATGTCAAAAAAAATGTAAGCGTTTTACCCACTCTTCATTCTGCAGCGCTATCAACTCTTTCTTCTTGGAAACCTAAGCAAAATGATGAGCACATGCTGATTCTTCTTAATGATGCAAAATTTTTCCCTGAATTTTCAGGAGCTGAAATTGCTGCAAACGAATTCACTCAAGATAATAGCCGAATAAAAATTTACGTGGACAGAACGGTTCAGCTTCCACCCAAAGAACCAACGCAGAAAAAATCTCCTTCTTTTTTTTCAGATCAGTTTATTGCTGAATCAATTCTCACAGAAGAAACTTATTTTGACTTAAAACCAGAAGTGCAATTAGGCGGAACCCTTGCGGCAAACAGCTTTGGTGTTTTAAGCTTTGCTATAAATGACGATACCGGAAGTAGTTATCTTCTTTTTTCTGACGATGTAAGAACCATTGAATTTGAGCTTGAATCAGGTAAGGCACTTCTTTTTGAAAGAGGTGAGCATCGGCCCTCGCTTATGATCGACTTTAGAAATCCTGAAAAGTCTTTTGGATATGATGGACCAACTTACAACATTGATCAATATGCAGAAGATCTTAAAAAACTTTACTATGAGATGTTAAGCAGCATTGAAGATAAATCTCTTCGATTTAGGTACACTGATTTCTTCAAGCAAGCTCTCTAAAAACTTTTTACAAACTCGCTTCAGCCTTTTTTACGAGCTCCGGCTCATGCTTCTTCTTTTTTGAAAGTGGAAGAGCTGGAACCGCGCGCTCAACACTCAAGTCTGGATCGAAGCATGCTCTGCAACGCGCTTCATAGGCTTCTCCGGAGCCTACCACAACTGTGCCTTGGTCGGTTGTAAGACGTTGTGTTTTGGAAGCAAGCCCACCGCATACTTTGCAAATAGCTTTTAATTTGAGCACTGATTCAGCAAGCGCCAAAAGTGTTGGCATACTTCCAAAAGGCCTGCCTTTGTAATCTTGATCTAAGCCAGCAAGAATAACTCGAAGTCCGCGATTGGCTAACTTCACGGCAACATCAGCAATTTCCTCACTATAAAATTGAGCCTCGTCGATGCCAACCACTCTCGTGTTGTCGTGAATTTTATCTAAGATTTCTTTTGCGGTGGAGACGGGTTCACACTCGAAACGTTGTGCACTGTGAGACATAATGTAAGCTTCATCATAACGATCATCAATAACAGGTTTAAAAATTTGAACCCTTTGCTTTGCAATTTGAACAAGCTTTAAGCGGCGAATCAATTCTTCAGTTTTCCCCGAAAACATTGGGCCACAAACCACTTCAATCCAACCTGAATATCTTCCTTGATGTGCAAACATACATTCCCCCGTTTTTAAAAATGAAAAACTTTACTTACGATACCAAAATCCCCGCTATGCAGGCGGTGATGCAGGAAACAACAGCTCCTCCTAGCATCGCCCTAAAAGCAAGTTTTGCAAAATCAGTTCTTCGTTCTGGCGCAAGTGCCGACAAACCACCGATCTGAATACCAATTGAAGCAAAGTTTGCAAATCCACAAAGCATGTAGGTAGACATGATCTGAGCTTTTTGGGAAATAAGGCCACCTTTGATAAGAGGTGCAAGTTGAGAATACGCTACAAATTCGTTCACAGAAAGCTTGATGCCTAAAAGATTTCCCACTTCATAAACATCCGCCATGGGAACTCCCATCAAATAAGCAAGTGGCGAAAAGATGGTTCCAAAAAAAGTTTTCAAACTTCCTGGAAAAAATCCAGAATATTCTCCGCTGCTTAAAACTGCTCCCCCAAAAAGATTCCCGTCGATCAGTCTGTCTAAAACAAGGAGAATTTTATCTGCAAGTGCAATCAACGTAATGAACGCCACCAACATGGCAGCAACATTGAGTGCCAGATGCAAACCATCGTGCACTCCTTTGGAAGCTGCATCTAATAAATTTGAGCCTCCATCAACATGAGGAACTTTAATCACACCCTGCGTTTCCGACACTTCAGTTTCAGGGTACAAAATTTTTGCAATCATCAAAGAAGCTGGAGCAGCCATAACTGAGGCAATCAAAATATGCTGCGCAGGAATTCCCATCCCAATATAGCCAGCCATTACACTCCCAGCGATGGTTCCAAAACCGCCAACCATTATGGCGTGAAGCTCCGACTTGGTGCAGCTATTTAAAAACGGACGAACCAAAAGTGGCGCTTCGGTTTGACCAAGAAAAATGTTGGCCGAGCATGAAAGTGATTCTGCGCCGGATGTTTTCATGAGCTTACTCATCGTCCAGGCAAACACTTGAACAATTCGTTGCATCACCCCAAGGTAATAAAGGATGCCCATAAACGAGGCGAAGAAAATGATGATGGGGAGCACACGAAAGGCAAACTGAAAACCAAAAGTATCCATCATTTCGGGATTTACTAAATTACCAAAAAGAAAACTGGTTCCTTGATCGGTGAGAAAAAGAAAACTGGTTACCTTTGCTGCAACAATTTGAATAAAATGATTTCCAGCTTCCCACTTAAAAAGCAAAATTCCTAAAAAAAACTGGAGGGACAAACCAACTAAAACCGTTCGATAATTTATTTTTCTTCTGTTATTTGAAAACAAAAACGTAAGGCCTAGCAAAACAATAATTCCTACAAATCCAATTAGTCGATCCATTATGCCTCCGTATCAGTCGTTTGTTTTCACATTCCTAGTGATGGGAACCAATGCTGATGTTTTTTCTTTGCTTGGTCCATTTTATGAAGTTGCAAAATTGCTTCGAGCCCTGTTTCAATACATCTTTTTTCTGCCAAGTCTTTTGTTTCGGTGTCAATAAACACATCTTTGTGGCGATTTGCATAAACAGCACACACAGCACCAGTGCGAAAACCACGATAAGTGCCAAGCGTAAACCAGCACGATGCTTCCATTTCCAAATTTGATACATTCATTGCATCTAATTCTGCCGGAAGATTTTGATTGCGCGGAGTAAAACCTGGAACGGCGCGGCCTTGTGATCCATAAAAACCAGATGCTGTTGCCGTAACTCCTAGATGATGGGGAAGCGAAAGTTTATTGGCAGCTTCAAGCAATGCCAAAACACATTCGTAATGCGCTACAGCAGGATAACCTTGAACTACATAGGAAGTAGAAGTATTTTCCAAGCGAACCGCAGAAGTAGAAATAACAAGGTCGGCAAGCTCAATACCTTTTTTGAGGCTTCCCGATGAACCAATGCGAATGACAGTTGGATGCTCCACAATTTGGCAAAGTTCAACACATGCAATTTCGGTATTATCTGGCCCCATCCCCGTTGCCATCACACTGAGAGGCACACCTTTGTACACACCAGTAAACGTAAGGTATTCTCGCGAAGCACGTTCGCACGTTACAGTATCAAAATAAGTGGAAACACGCCTGGCGCGATCGGGTTCACCCGTAACTAAAATGAAAGGAGCTAGTTCTCCAGGCGCAAGCCCGATATGATATTGGCGCCCTTCTTTGGTTGAAACCATCTGAGCTGATTTATACGTAACCACAAGCCCTCCAAAAAGTTGCGTTTTTGTAATATGCCTTTTTCAAAGATGCAATAAGGAAAGCGGCAAGAATATTCCTTCTGCACAACAAGTCTTTATTCCACTCCCTTAAAAGATTTACGATGAAGCGGACTGGCTCCGTGCACAGATAATTCTTCATAATGTTTTTTTGTGCCGTAACCCTTATGTGATAGAAAAGAGAATTCAGGATAATCCGCTTGAGATGCAACCATAAGGTGATCTCTGCTCACCTTCGCCAAAATTGATGCTGCGGCAATGCACGGAGACAAATCATCACCTTTGACAATGGCTTTTTGGGGAAGTTTCACATCGGCAAGAGTAAATATTCCATCGATCAACAGATATTCTGGCGAAAGGCTTAACGTGGCTAATGCAATGCTCATGGCCTTTAGCGAGGCGCGGTGAATATTAATGCGATCCACCTCTTCAGCCGAGACACTCGCCACAGAAAAAGAAAGAGCCTGTGAACAAATCTGTTCGTACAGGCTCTCTCGTTGTTTTCCACTTAATTTTTTTGAATCTCTTAGCCCTACAATGCAATGTTCTTGAGGCAAAATGCACGCGGCTGCTACCACCGGACCTGCTATACAACCTCTTCCCACTTCATCAAGGCCTGCTACATATCGGAAACCTTGCGCGTATATTTCGGTTTCGGGAAAGGGGTGCAAAGCCAAGGCTTACGCCTCTGCTCCTGATGTTGCTTCCACTTCTTCTACAGCATTGTCTTCATCTGCGAAGACAAGACCTTCTAAGTTGTCCAAGCGTTTTTCTCTGATTCTTGCAGCTTTACCGCGAAGATCGCGAAGATAGAAGAGTTTAGAACGACGTACACGACCACGATTTACGAACTCAAGTTTTTCAATCAATGGTGAGTGAACCGAAAACACACGCTCAACCCCAACACCAAAAGAAATTTTTCTTACAGTAATAGTAGAGAGAGAACCTGCTCGTCGGCGGGAAATAACAACACCTTCATATACCTGAGTACGTTGCTTATCCCCTTCTTTGATTTTGCAGTGAACCCGAACGGTATCGCCAGGTCTTAGATCTGGAGTTCCAGGTCTAAGGTTTTCTTGTTTTAATTTTTCTAAAATATGCATAGTGACCTCAATACTCCTGCTGAAACGAAAGAGTGGGCAGCTTCTAATGTCTTCCCACAAAGATGTCAACAGATTTAGGCAAAAGCCCACACTTCCCATTTCTTGCGCCAAAAACTACGTAAGCGCTTGATATTTATTGATTTTTCTTCTTCGTTTCTAGAGCCTGCAAAAGGCTTTTTTCTTCTTCTGAAAGCTGCTGGCCAGAAAGCAGGTCTTTGCGATTTTTCCACGTCTTCCGCAGTGATTCTTTCCTTCTCCATACCTCAATTTTTTTATGGTCTCCTTCAAGCAAAACATCCGGCACCAAAAGCCCTCGGTATTCCCGGGGTTTTGTATAGTGGGGATGCTCAAGAAGACCCGACGAAAAAGATTCTTCTTCCACTGAAGCAATGTTTCCAAGAACACCCGGAATAAGTCTTGTTACTGCATCAACAAGTGCCATCGCAGGAATTTCACCGCCTGAAAGAATAAAATCGCCAAGAGAAATTTCCTCATCCACCACAAGCTTTATGGCTCTTTCATCAACACCCTCATAGCGCCCGCAAATCAGCACCAACTGGTCAAAAGAACTGAGTTCGTTTGCCTTGGCTTGAGTCAATTGCTTGCCTCGAGGTGAAAGCAAAATCACTTTTCTTTTTTCCATTTTGGGAAGTGATTCCACTGCTTTTACCAAAGGATCTGGCATCATTACCATTCCAGCGCCGCCACCATAAGGAGTATCATCTACTTTGTGGTGTTTGTTTTCTGAAAAATCTCGAATGTTATGCAAATGATATTCAACACAGTTTTTCTCTTGAGCACGTTTTAGAATGGACTCGGAGAAAACAGATTCAAACATTTCCGGAAACAAGGTTAAAAGATCAAAGCGCATTTTTATCCTTTTCAGATTCGAACAATCCGGGAAGTTCATGAACAATCATTTCACCTTTTTTCACGTCTACCTTTAGTACAATGTCTTTCACGGCTGGAATTAAATATTCACTCCCAGCTTTTGCTCCATCAGGTAAAATTTCGTAGATATCATTTGATCCCGTGTTAAAAATATTGGTGAGAACGCCTAGTTTTTTTCCTTGCTCATTCAACACCTGCATTCCCAAAAGCTGGTACGAGTAGTACTCATCTGTTTCCAATGAAGGCAGCAAATCCTCTGGTAGATAGAGTTTGGTGTTGGTAAGTTTTTTCGCATCTTCTGGAGAAGTAATTTCTTGGAAAGCAATAATGCATTTACTTCCACCAGAACTTAAGCTCTTCACCGAAAGCGTTTTATATCCATCTTTTTCTTCACCATAAATATCATCCCCAGATGACAATGGTGGAAGATCATTGTTCCAAAACACAACCAGCTCACCTCGTACACCAAAAGGCCTGCCCAATTTTCCACAGAAAATCATTTTTTGTTTTTTCTGACTCAAGTTGAACTCCAAAAAAAAATCCCCACAAAACGATTGAGGGGATTTGAGAAAAAAGAAAAAAATTCTTATTCAAGAATTTCAAGAACTGAGCGTTTACGAATCTTTGTTGAAGCCGCGCTGAGAATGGTTCTGAGTGATCTCGCTGTGCGTCCCTCTTTGCCGATGATCTTTCCCAAATCTTCTTTTGCAACTCTGAGTTCAACAACTGTTGTTTGCTCACCTTCAACTTCTGTCACTTCTACAGCTTCAGGCTTATCTACTAAAGCTTTTGCCATCGTCTCTACTAACTGTTTCATTGATCCTGACATCTTTAGTACCTCAAAAACGAACGCCTTAAGACGCTCTTTTTAAAAGTTGTGAAACGGTGTCTGTTGTTGTTGCACCTTGAGACAACCAGTAGTTAACACGATCTTTATTGATGACAAGACCTTCAGCCTCAGGAGTGTGAGGATTATAGGTTCCAAGCACTTCAATAAATCTGCCATCTCTTGGCTTTTCTTTGTGCGCCACTACAATGCGGTAAACCGCTTTATGAGTTCTTCCACCTCTTGTTAAACGAATTCTTGCTGACATACTTTTATCCTCTCTTAAGCTTTTTTCCTTAAAAATCAAAGGCGATCTAAAACAAGACTTACGCGCTAAAGTCAAGTCCTATTCTTGGGGCCTTTTGTTTATCGTCTTTTTTTTTACTCATATGGCCTTCGATGATATGGGCTAATTCGTCTGCAAAGCCTTGGATTTGCTGCTGATTTTCACCTTCTAGCATCACTCTGGCAATGTTTTCGGTTCCAGAATACCGGATCAAGTGACGCCCTCTTCCTTTTAATTTAGCTTCAACATCTTTCAAGGCCGCCGAAAATCCTGGAATATCCTGGAAGGGAATTTTTGCCGATACCTCGATATTTGTAATCACCTGAGGAAATTTTTCAAAAATGGACGCAATTTGGGAAAGTGGCTTTTGTTGCTGACACATAACAGAAAGCACTCGCAATGCAGCCAACGTTCCATCACCACAATTGGTGTGATGCAGAAAAATAATATGTCCGCACGTTTCTCCACCCAAGTTGTAACCTTCTTTACGCATAAGTTCCATCACGTAGCGGTCACCAACATTGGTGCGTAAAAAGTTGATTCCACGTTCTTTCAACATAAGCTCTAAACCCATGTTGCTCATGTGTGTTCCAACAACTGTATCCTTAGCAAGACTTCCCTTTTTTTGAAGGTGTGTTGCACAGATGGCAAGGATAGCATCACCATCTACAATATTTCCCTTCTCGTCGCAAAGAATGACTCTGTCAGCATCTCCATCGAGTGCAATCCCAATATCCGCTTTTCTTTCTTTCACAATTTTCGCCATGCGCTCGGGATAAAGGGCACCACATTTTTTATTGATGTTAAGTCCATTTGGGGAAACACAGGTGGGGATTACGTCTGCGCCAAGTTCTCTTAACACCATTGGCGAAACACGGTATCCAGAACCATTTGCACAATCGATCACAATGCGAATACCTTCAAGCGTTAAGTGATTGGGGAAAGTGCTTTTCAGATATTGAATGTATCTTCCTGCAGCATCATCAACGCGAAAGGCTCTGCCCATGTCTGATGGCTCGGCGCGAAGATCATCAAGTTTATCTTCAAAAATTAATTGCTCCATGTAAGCTTCCTTTTCATCGGAAAGCTTGAAGCCATCATGATCGAAAAATTTTATACCATTGTAATCAATGGGATTGTGTGAAGCTGAAACCATGGCTCCACCTTTTGCTCGCATACTATTTGCAATGAAGGCAATACCGGGAGTGGGAAGTGGACCGACTAAAACAACATTCATCCCCATGGAACAAATGCCTGCAACTAAACTTGACTCAAACACATAGCCAGAAAGACGAGTGTCTTTTCCAACTACGATTTGATCTAAACCATTTACATCGCGCATTACTGTGGCAAGCGCTTGCCCCAACTTGATTGCCATGGGTGCATCCATCGGATATTTATTTGCAATACCGCGAACACCATCCGTTCCAAAAAGTTTCCTCTCCCCCATTATCCCCTCTTTTCTTCCAATAAGTTTTCCCTTGTTTTTATCACTGCGGCGTCTTGCAACAATTGATCAAGCACGCCATTAACAAATGCGTGGCTCTCTTCTGTTCCAAATTTTTTTGCAAGTTCAATTGCTTCATTCAAAACAACTCGTTCTGGTGTATCAACAATGAACAACAACTCATAGGCCGCAAGTCTTAAAACAGATTTGTCGATTACCGTCATGCGACTGAGCTTCCAGTTTTTTGAATACTGCGTGATAAGCTCATCAACTTCCTTGCCTTTGGCAAGAACTCCTTCTACCAAAGTTTCTGCAAAGTGTTTTACTTCGTCATTAAGTGCAGCGCCATCATATTGTTCCCAAAAAAGATTAAAACTTTGAGCATCACTGCCTGCAGCAATTTCTTGTTGGTATAACAATTTAAGCGCACACTCTCGTGCTTGTGTTTTATTTTTATACTTCATTGTCAAAGATCACTGTTCCTTTTTTAATTGATTCAACACATCTATGCTTTCCAAAAGTGTGCACATGGCATCATAGCCTTTATTTCCCATTTTTGAACCAGCTCTTTCAATGGCTTGCTCAAGGGTATTACAAGCCAGCACTCCAAACGCAAGAGGAACTCCAGTTTCAAGCGATAGGCCTGCAATGCCTTTTGTAGCTTCATTTACCACGAGGTCGAAATGTGGAGTGTCACCTTTGATTACGGCGCCCAAACACACAATACCGTCAAAAGTATTTTGGCGAATCATCTGTTTTGCAACAAGTGGAATTTCGAAAGCACCAGGAACTTTTACAACAGTAATGTTTTCTTCATTTCCACCAAGTCTTCGCACAGCATCAAGTGCTCCGCTCAAAAGTTTTTCAGTAATAAATTCGTTAAACCTGCTCACAATAATTCCCAGGTTTAGATTTTCAATGTTTAATTTGCCTTCAATTTTTTTCATATCGTTTCCTTACACTTTTTCCAAAAGATGTCCCATCTTCTTTTTTTTCACTTCGAGGTAACTCTTATTATACTTCACAGGTTCAATCTCAATGGGAATACGTTCTACGATTTCTAAACCATAACCTTCAAGGCCTACAAGTTTTCTGGGGTTGTTGGTCATGAGCTTCATTTTTTTCACCCCAAGCTCCACCAAAATTTGCGCTCCAATGCCATAATCTCTTTGGTCAGCTTGGAAGCCAAGTCTTTGGTTTGCTTCAACGGTATCGCAACCTTCGTCTTGCAATTGATAGGCTCTGATTTTGTTGTGCAGTCCAATCCCACGGCCTTCTTGTCTAATGTAGAGCAGCACACCTTTTCCCGCTTCTGAAATCATCTGCAACGATTTTTGAAGTTGCGGGCCACAGTCACAACGCAGTGAACCGAACACGTCTCCCGTTAAACACTCGGAGTGAACACGCACCAGCAAAGCTTCTTCCGGATTTATATTTCCTTTTACCAAAGCAATGTGTTCTTTGTTATCGATCGTATTTTTGAAGCTGTGAATCTGAAAACCTTCATCAACAGCGATGGGAAGTTTTGCTTCTACCGATTGAATAACCAAGCGCTCGTGATGCATGCAATAGCGAATGAGATCTGCAATAGTGACAACATGAAGCTGATGTTCTTTTGCAAAGACTTGCAGCTGGGGCATGCGCGCCATGCTGCCATCATCGTTCATAATTTCACAAATAATTCCAGCAGGCTTCAAACCTGCAAGCTGTGCTAAGTCAACCGAACCTTCAGTTTGCCCAGCCCTTACAAGCACACCACCTTTTTTGGCAATAAGTGGAAAAATATGACCAGGGCGCACGAGATCGTTGGGGCAAGCGTTGTCGCGCATAGCAACTTGGATTGTTTGCGAGCGATCAGCTGCCGAAATACCAGTGCTAATGCCATGCTTGGCATCAACTGAAACGGTGAAGTTGGTGTGGTGGAGAGCTGTGTTTTCTTCAACCATCAACGGCAAATTAAGCTCTGCCGCTTTTTCCGCGGTGAGGGTAAGGCAAATAAGTCCACGGCCATGCTTCGCCATGAAGTTAATTTGTTCTGGCGTTACAAATTCTGCCGCCATGACTAAATCGCCTTCATTTTCTCTGTTTTCGTCGTCGGTTAAAATTATCATTTTCCCGTGACGAAAATCTTCAATGGCTTGCTCAACTGATGTAAACGTTTCTTTCTTCATGACATTTCTTTTCTAGAATTTTCATCCTCGCAAAGGCGGAGATGACAGCAATCTGCCAATGTTGTTTTTGTCATCCTCTGGCTTGACCAGGGGATCCACAATTCTCATTTACATTTAAGGTGTAAATGCAGTTATTAAAAACCATGCTTCCGCAGAAACTCACGTGTAATAGGTGATTCCTCATGGTATTCATCACTTCTCATGTGAGTAAGACGTTCTACATACTTGCCAATAATATCTACTTCTAAGTTAACCTGCTTTCCAACAGAAAGCTTTGAGAAGGTTGTTTGCAACTGTGTATGCGGAATCACAAAAAGAGAAAAACAATCTTGCGCCACATGATTTACGGTGAGGCTCACCCCGTCCACCGCAACGGAACCCTTATCGACAACATAGCGAAGTAAGTTGCTCGGTATTTCAACAATAAATTCAACTCCGCTCTTTAAATGCTTGATTTCTAATACTTTTCCAACTCCATCCACATGACCCTGAACGATATGCCCACCAAATCTATCTCCAACTCGAAGCGCTCGCTCCAAATTTACCGGATCGCCGGCTTTAAACTGAGACAAGGTACTTTTAGCAAGCGTTTCGCTGGAAACATCGGCCCAGAAGCTTGTTCCCAAGCGCGAGGTGATAGTAAGGCAGCAGCCATTCACCGCAATGGAATCACCAATATTGGACTGCTCAAGATCAAAGCCAGTCTCAATATGGATTTGCAGCCCATCGCCCTTGGCCCTGATTTCCTTAATACTCCCAACGCCTTCTATAATTCCGGTAAACATGCGCGTGTTTAAGCAAATAAAGACAGCCACGTCTATCAAAAATTATAACAAGTGACGAGATCGTCTCCGAAGCTTTTGCGCCACTTTGGCATTAGTTTGAGGGCATTTGAGAGTTTTTGGGGGTGGAAGTTTGGGAAAACATCGCGGCCACTCCCTCCTAAAATGATGGGTGCTTGGCAGTACAGCAATTCTTGAATGCAGTTTTCGTTTAAGAATGAACTCAAGAGTCTTCCACCGCCTTCAAGGAAGAGTTGCTGGAAACCAAGCTGGGCTAACTTGTGCAAGGCATCACGAACGACAATCTGCCCCTTAAGCGTTTTGCATTTGAGAAGGTGATGGCCTTTTTTTCTGGCCGCTTCAGTTTTTTTTAAATCGACATTTTCACTCACACACAAAATGAGCTGACCTGCTTTTCGGGTGTAAAGTTTGCTTTTAAGCGGCATGCGTAACTGAGCATCAAAAACAACTGCTGGCTTAAAGACTTCTTTCTTTCCAAGTCGAATGCTCAAACGAGGATCGTCCGCTAACACAGTGCCAACGCCAACTACAATGGCATCGGCTTTTTTTCGTTCTTCATGAACAAATATTCGTGTTTGTTCATTGGTAATCCACTTTGACTCACCCGTTGATGTTGCTATTTTTCCATCCAGTGAAACCGCAACTTTTGCAATTACATAAGGCAAGTTTGTTTTTATTTTGTGTGAAAAATCTTTGATGAGATCTTCACATTCTTTTTTCAGCACGCCAACTTTTACCGTGATACCAGCTTTGCGTAATGCCCGTATTCCTTTTCCCGCTACAAGCGGATTGGGATCTTTGCAGCCTACAACAACATTTTTAATTCCCGCTGCAATGATGGCTTCAACACACGGTGGTGTTTTTCCGTGATGGCAACATGGCTCTAGGGTTACAAAAAGAGTTGCGCCTTTCGCTTTTTGCTTTGCTTTTTTTAAGGCATGAATTTCAGCGTGTGGTGTTCCAGCTTTTTGGTGATAAGCACTTGCAATTATTTTTCCTTGTTTCACCACCGCTGCACCCACAAGTGGATTGGGCGCAGTGTTGCCACTTGCTTTTTTTGCAAGGGCAATTGCCTGTTTCATGATTTCATTTTCGCTTGGCACAAAAGGACCCTTGGAAGAAGTGAAATGCTATTTTGTTTTATCAATCATTTCTTGAAGCTCATTCATAAATTCACTCACATCGCGGAAAGAGCGATAAACAGAGGCAAAGCGGACATAGGCAACTTCATCAATTTTTCGAAGTTCAAGCATAACGAGTTTTCCAATTTCTGCACCTTGAATTTCTTCTTCACCTATATCTAAAACAGCTCGCTCAACTCGACTTACTGCTTCTTCAATAGTTTTTGTACTCACTGGCCGTTTCTCACATGATTTTCTCATGCCTGAAAAAATTTTGTTCCGATCAAAACTTTCACGACGTCCATCTTTTTTTACTACCACTGGAAACTGTTCTTCAAGCCTCTCATAAGTAGTGAAACGATGCCCACATTCTTCGCATTCTCTTCTGCGCCTGATCAACTGGCCGTCTTTTCCAAGACGTGAATCGATCACTTTACTTTCTAAATAGGAACAAGCTGGGCATTTCATGAAATGCAGTCTCCAGTTTTCAGTTCTTGGTTTTTAGTTTCTATTTTACGGCATGTGGACAATTTTTGCGCTGTCATCACGAGGTTCCGTCTCTGGCGGAAACGTGGTGATCTCGATTTTTGAATTGTCAGAGGAGATTGCCACGTTTCGTTTCACGAAACTCGCAATGACAAAATCCTCATTGTCCACACACTCTAGTTCTATTATTTTGTCATTCTGAAAAGCTAAATGACAATTTATTTCTTATAAATCGGAAACTGTAAACAAAGCTCTTTAATTTCCTTTTTAATTTTTTCTTTTACTGCACTGTCTGAGATATTAAAAATCACATCCGCCATCCAGTTGGCAATGGTTTTCATTTCTGCTGTTCCCATACCTCTTGTGGTAAGCGCTGGTGTTCCAACTCTGATACCACTTGTCACAAATGGTGATCTGGTTTCTCGCGGAACGGTGTTTTTGTTTACCGTAATGCCGGCTTCACCAAGTGCATTTTCTGCATCTTTTCCACTCACGCCTGTTTCGGTGAGATCAACCAGGAAACAATGGTTATCGGTGCCATCTGAAACAATGCGTATATTTCTTTCTTTAAGTGTTGCTGCAAATGCTTTTGCATTCTTGATTACATTTTCGGCATACACCTTAAAGCTTGGTTGCAAAGCTTCTTTGAAGGCAACCGCTTTTGCAGCAATGACGTGCATAAGCGGGCCACCTTGAATTCCAGGAAAAATATTTTTGTTGATTTGTTTTTCAAATTCATTGCTGCTCATAATCATTCCACCACGTGGACCACGAAGGGTTTTGTGTGTTGTGGTTGTTACCACATGGCAATGAGGAGACGGATGCGAATGTAAGCCTGCCGCTACAAGCCCTGCTGGATGTGCAATATCCGCCATGAGATAGGCGCCAACTTCATCTGCAATTTCACGGAAGAGTTTAAAATTGATATCACGTGAATAGGCTGAGGCACCTGCAATAATCATTTTTGGTTTTGATTTTTTCGCTTTTTCTCTGATGTCATTAAAATCGATACGTTCTGTTTCGGGATTCAAGCCATAAGAAACTACATTATAAAATTTACCTGAAAAATTTACCGGAGAACCATGTGTTAAATGTCCACCATGCGTTAAATCCATACCCATTATGGTATCGCCAGGTTCAAGCAATGAAAAATACACTGCCATATTGGCTTGGCTTCCGGAATGCGGCTGCACATTCACGTATTCACACCCAAAAAGTTTTCGAGCTCTCTCTTGTGCAAGTGACTCCGCTAAATCCACATATTCGCAACCACCATAATAGCGTTTATTTGGATACCCTTCGGCATATTTGTTCGTGAGCACCGAACCTGTAGCTATCAGCACATTTTCAGAAACATAATTTTCTGAAGCAATTAACTCTAGTTTATATTCCTGACGATCGAGCTCTTTTTCTATAATCTGCGCAATTTCAGGATCACCTTGAAGAAGCATTTCATTTTTCATTGCTAGCCTTTCAAAAAAAATTGTTGGGGAAAAAATTACGTCAGTTCGATTTTTTGAACTCGTATTGCATGACGCCCTCCAGAAAAGGGAGTGTCTAAAAAAATCTGGAGAAAACGAACTGCCTCTTCCGGAGAAAGAGCGCGCTCACCAAAACAGGCTACGTTTGCATTATTGTGCTCTCGGCTCAAACGAGCTTCTTCTTCATTGTTGATCACCGCTGCCCGCACACCCTTGTGTCTATTGGCTGCCATGGCCATGCCAATTCCTGAACCACAAACAAGAACACCAAACTCATGAGCATGAGCAGCAATATCACGTGCAAGTTTATGGGCAAAATCAGGATAGTCAGTTCGGTCTGCGGTGCTTGGGCCAAGATCGTCAACCGTGTGGCCCTTGGAAAGAAGTTCTTTTTTGAAAAGCTCTTTTAGCTTAAAACCTGCGTGGTCTGAAGCAATAACAAGATGCATGGATTTACCTAGTGGGTTTCGAGTTCAAGGTATTTAATTAATTCTCCAACAGATTTTACTTTTTTTATGGTGTCGTCTGGAATTTCAGTTTCAAATTCTTCTTCAAGGGCAAGAATAAGTTCGACGATATCAAGAGAATCTGCACCAAGATCGGAAGAAAAAGATGACGTGAGCGTGATATCTTCATCAGAAATACCAAGCTGATCGGCTGTAATTTGAATAACTCTGGATTCAAGATCAAAAGATGACATATCCCCCCGTTCCCAGTTTTCTGGACTAGACGTTCACTTCGATGATCTGACGGCCTTTGTAGAAACCACAATGTTTGCACACATGATGAGAGCTTTTTGCACGTTTGCAGTTGTCGCAAACTGACAAAGCTGGCCCAGTGTATTTCATATTGTGTGAACGGCGCATACGCGTTCTAGATTTTGATTGTCTCCGCTGTGGAACTGGCATCACATACTCCTTTGGGTCTATTGCTTACTTAAAAGAGCTCGTCTCCTACATAAAAGCTTGTTTAATGTCAATTGAAGTCTTTATTCTTCTTTTTGCCGGGCTAAAAAAGGGAAAAAGACTATTTTTCTTTTATTTTCAGCAGCTTAAGCGCTTCAAACCTGGGGTCAACTTTTTTCTCCGAACAGGAACAGGCCTTCTCATTTAAATTTTGTCCGCATTTTGGGCAAAGGCCAAGGCATGAAGGCGTGCAAATGCTGGTCATGGGCTGATCGAGGTAGATTTCTTGCAAGAGCAAATCCGCCAGATCGAAGGTGTCACCTTCGTAGTAGCGAAAAGCTTCATCTTCTTTTGCAAGCTCGTCTTGATCAAATTTTCCAGCTTTTGACTTTTCATGAAGAGGAGAAAAATGAGTCTGAAGAGAGATGTCGCCATGCTTTTGGAACGAAGCAAGACAACGATCACAGGTAAGATGGCAGGAATAATGGAGCTCACCAAAAAGATCGAGATCACGCTTGCATCTGATCAACTGAAGTGAAAAAGAGGCCTCGTCATTTTCGGCAAAGCCTTCCCCAAATGCCGTTTTCAAGTCTTCCAAAAACCAGGGGTCAAGCCTGGTGTTTCCCTTCAGGATTTTTCCCGATTCTGGAATGTCTAAGACATAGACTTCAAAGCCTTTATTATTTTTTTTTGTTTTCATAAAAAAGTGAACTGCCCTTCGTTTGTTTTGGGGGCTGATAGTAGATATTTTCAACCCTTCGTCAAGCATTGGCTGCGAATCCTCATCACAATTCACTTGAACTGGGGGAGATAATACAATACTCCCAGACAAACTTTAACGCGGGTATTTAAAATCTAGCATTCTCTTGAGGTATTTATGTCTGTAAAAGTACGTTTTGCTCCATCTCCTACAGGAAGTTTACACATTGGCGGCGCCAGAACGGCTTTGTTCAACTGGCTTTACGCAAGACATAGCAATGGAAAGTTTTTGCTTCGCATTGAAGACACCGATAGAGAGCGCTCTACAAAAGCATTTGAAGAAAGCATTTTGGCTGGCATGAAATGGCTTGGCCTCGATTGGGACGAAGAACCTCTCTACCAATCAAGCCGGCTAGAAATTCACCAAGCTCATATTCAAAAACTCTTGGATGAGGGCAATGCCTATTATTGCACTTGTTCGTCAGAACTCTTGGAACAAAAAAGAGAGGCCGCACTCAAAGCTGGAAAAAAACCTGTCTACGACAGAACCTGTCGTCACAAAACAGAAAAACCAAATGTGCCAGCCGCAGTTCGATTTAAAGCTCCAGAAACAGGAGTAACAACGTACAAAGATATTTGCCGCGGGACGATACAGTTTGAAAACAAAGAATTAGACGATCTCATTATCGCGCGAAGTGATGGTAATCCCACTTACAATTTTGTGGTTGTGGTTGATGACGCCACCATGGAAATTACGCATGTGATTAGAGGCGACGATCACATTAGCAATACGCCAAAACAAGTACTGCTCTACAATGCGCTTGGTTACTCGCTCCCAGCTTTTGCACATTTGCCTATGATTCACGGTTCCGATAAGAAAAAACTTTCTAAACGCCACGGCGCCACTTCGGTTGTTGAATATGAAGCAATGGGTTACCTTCCCGAAGCAATGATCAATTATCTTGCTCGCTTGGGTTGGTCCTATAAAGATCAAGAAATTTTTTCTCGTGACGAACTTGTTTCCCACTTCTCTCTTGAATCGGTAGGACAATCGCCATCCATTTTCGATACCGAAAAACTAGCTTGGGTGAACAGCCAGCACATGGCAAAACTGAGCATTGAAGAGCTTCTTGAAAAAGTAGAGCCCTTTCTGTATCAACTTGGGGTGAAACATATCGATCGCGAATTTGCACTTAAGGCGCTCGCATCTGAAAGAGAAAAAGGAAGAACTCTTTTAGATATTGCGAAGTCTATTTATTTTTATTTCACTGATTCTGTGATTTTTGATGAAGAAGTTGCAAAAGAATTTTTGAATGCAGAAGCAAAAGCAATTTTACATGCTTTGCATACCGAACTGCTTTCTCTTGAGAGTTTTTCTCACGATGGCATCCAAAGCAGCTTTAAAAATGTGATGGAAAAAACACAGCAAAAAATGGGAGCCATCGGAAAACCTTGCAGGGTGGCGCTTGTAGGAAGCTTGGTTGGCCCTGGTATCTATGACATTTTGGAAATTTTAGGCAAAAGAAAATCGCTTCTCCGTTTAGAAGAAGCGATTCAAAAAATTGTTGAATAATTGAGCTAGTACATTTTTATTCTGTTTACATGTACACCCTTTGAGGTCCACGCCACATCATAGCCAATACGTAATCCTACGCATAGGCGATCGACACTGGCGTTCTCTCCCACCAACTCCAATGCTTGAAGCGAAAAATATGCTTCTTCATTGTTGTTGAGACGAACAAATCCAAATTGCTGACGAGGAAAAAAAGAAACAATTTCACCTTTGCTAAACTTATCCATTTCATCAACTTGATAAGCTGGAGCCCCAACAACTGCAGAACATCCCTCCGGCAAGGGCATCCAATGAGCTTCTCGTTTTTGTACTTGGAGCGACATATTACCTCACATATTTATTTGCTTTTCGAGAAAGAGATTTTTTCTCTTCATCACGTATTTCTTTTTTCTCTGCTTCTTTTTGGTAGTTCAGCATTTCATCCACATACATTGATTCACGACGTTGTTCAATTTCTCTTACTCTCACCTGAACCGGAAGCTGGCCTTCAGTGCGAACTATGGTTGGCTTGATAAAGACCATCAGCTCTGTATTTTCTTTTGATCTTGTTTTCGACTTAAAGAGATTGCCCACAACTGGAATGCGAGAAAGTCCGGGGACTCTGCTCTCGGACACAGCATCAGAAAAACGAGTAAGCCCTCCAATTACTGTGGTTTCTCCATCTTTCACCATCACCGTCGTTTGCGCCGTGTTATCTACAATAACGGGAAGCCCGTCAATAGCTCTGGAAAAATCTGGTGAAGAAGTAATGGTTTCAATCTGAAGCTTCACAAAACTATTCATAGAAATCTGCGGAGTTACGTTAAGTTCAACCCCAGTCTCAATTTGCTGAAGCCCAGCTCCGCCAGAAGTTGAAGTGCCACCTTCTCCACCAATATTAATATCGCCACTTGCATTGATGAGCAAAGTTGCTCCACTTCTAATTTTTGCTGCCACTCCATTTGAAGTTACGATGGAAGGATCAGATAAAACATATGCATCACCTTTATTTTCGGCAGCCGATAATTGGATATCGAGATCAATTCCACTTACAACTCTTCCAATAGCAATGGCAGCACCGCTGTTAGGTGAAGAAGCTGGTGTGTTGAAAATAAGATTGTTTCCATTGTCTGCAGCACCAACGGCGGACAATCCAGAAAAAGTTACTTTTCCAGCCGCTCTGTTTGCTCCCCACTGTATACCAAGCGAGCGACCGAAAGATCTTGTCGCTTCAATAATTTTTGCTTCAATGAGAACTTGAGCATCTCGAATATCAACTTGTTCAAGGTACCTTTTGACGTTGTCAATATTTGCTGGAACTTCGCGCACGATAATAGAATTGGTGCGTTCATCTGCAAACACCGAACCTCTTTCAGAAAGCAAAGTTTTTAACTGAACAACCATATCTCTGGCCGTTGCATACTTAAGCCGAAGTGTTTCTGTTTTCAAATCTTCACCAGAATCTTTGAAAAGTTTTCCTTCACCAAGGCGAATCACCCCACCCTCTACAGTGTAATCCAGCTCATTTGCCTTGATGATGGAGTTCATGGCATCGCCTAAAGTAATGTCACGAAAAGAAACAGTCACCACTTTGTCTACACCTTGTGGGATAATCATATTCACATCTGCAATCGTAGATAAGAATTGGAGAACTTCTCTTAAAGAAGCTTTTCGAAATTTTATGTTGTAGCGAACATTTGCATTTTCACCAAAGTAATTTCCAATTGAACCATGAGAAAAACTGCCAGTATCAACAGGAGCTGCAACGGCAGTAACAGAAAGCAGAATCGCGCCACATAAAGCTATAAGAGAACGCTTGAAAACTTTCATTACAGTCTCCCTTCAATAGAAAGCGTAAAGGTAATATCAAGCCTTCTTAAAATTACTTTTTCCGGTAAAATGCTTTCCACTTTGTGGCCGGCTATACCATCGCCCACTTTAAGCAGGTGACCATTGACGAGGGCATATTGTTCAGCTTCGTTGAGAACAATGCCTGTCAAATCGAGATCCTCTATCGTGAGCTCGTCTAAGTTACTTGATTGGCCAGTTGAAAATGGATTGACTATTTTCGCAGGTTCAAATTTTGCGGCGTGATCTCGAAATGTTTCCATATCGATATCAGACAAAGATTCCTGTGCTAGTGCTTGCAATGAAACCATGATCAAGCAAACAAAACACAAAAGAGAAATATTCTTTTTCACAAGTCCTCCTTCACTTTGGAAGGTAAAGTTCAATATTATAACGAGCAAGCAATTCTGAACCATCGTCACTATTTGAAACAAGCTTAAGATCACGAATGAGCAAAGGTTTTTCTACTTGCTCAAGCTGTTTCATATAGCGCATCAGCGAGGCATAATGCCCTTCAAGCTGTATGTGCAATGGAATGAGAATGTAGCCTTTCTCTTCTACCGAAGGTTTTACTTCGGCACCTTTGAAAATAAGGTTTTTTAATATTTTTTTATCGGAAAGATAAGCGATAGTATTTGTGGTTTCTTGTGCAACATCTTCTGCCTTATACTTTAGCACTTTTTCCAACCTATCATTGTTTATTGCTTCTTGTTCTTGTTGATCTTTTTTCTCTCTTTGCTGCGAAGATATTTTTTTATCTAATGCTTGAATCAATTGTGATACTTCTTTTTTTTCTTTTTCTACTTTAGTGAGTTCTTTTTTTACATCATCAATAATTTTATTCTGAGGAGCAAGTAAACTATCATAAAAGGAAAAAAGAATGATGCACAAAAGCACTCCAAAACCAACAACCTCTCTTACCGTTGGTTTTTGTCTAAAATCTATTGATGATAAACTCATATCCCTGCCTTCAGTCGTTCTGTATTAATTTCTACTTGAACGTGAAAATCTATTCCTTGATCTTCAGTTTTTCCAAGATCTTTCGTCCCAAGTAATTTTGCATTCTGAAAAAGAAGTGAATCATCCAAACGCGAAATAAAATGTGCAATCATACGAGAAGCATTTCCTCTTCCCACAAGATCTAAAAAATATGCGCCCTCTTCTTCTTTAAGACTTACCTCAATAGATTTTAGTCTAATTTGTTTTGGAACTCGCCCCGCCAATTCTTGCAGCAAAGACGACCAAACCGGAGGATTTGTAAAAATGGAGGTAAGTTTTTTTTCAGCTGTTTTTTCAAGCTGACGTTTTCCCGCAAGCTGTGCAAATTCAAGTCGTTTATCTTTTTCTAAGCTAATCTTTTTCAAGGCACCCTTTTCATTTCCAATTTCTTTTTGAAGATACGCCATTCTCACGGCACCAACGCAATACCAAGAAACGAGAAGAAGGAGTAAAAAAAGAGAAAACAATCCCATCGAAGCATAGTTAAAAGAAAACGGTCCTGTTTCTAAAAAATTCATTTTTTTCATGAGTATTTGTCCAAAACTATGGAACTGCCATTCCTGCTGCAATTGAAAATTCAAAACGCCGATGCTGCAAAGTGTTATCGAAATCTTCAACTGCTGGTATGTGTTCGAAGGGATCGAAAATTTTTGTTGCTACTCCAAGAGCATGGTTTAATTGTTCGACCAATCCAGGAACAGCAACGCCCAATCCACAAACGTAAATTTCGTCTATTTTATCTAATCCATACATAATACAAAACGCATCTATTGAACGCTGTGTCTCAATCACCAGTTGACTTCTAAATTGTTTCATTAAGGTTTCATTTGCAGAATCCAATGCAAAGGGAACTCCACGATGCAATGCTAAGGTTTGCTCTCGCAGTATTTCACCTACCTTCACAATAGCCTGTTGACCACCAACCCCAAGCTGTTGCGCAAAAAGCGAAACAAGAGATTTAATGCTGCTGTTTGTAAGTGGCCGCGAGAAGAGAGCGCTTTGCTGAGAGAGCACTGTAAAGTATGCGGTATCTTCTCCAATAAAAAGTGAAACAGTGTGTTTATCGTCACTCAGAAGATTATTTGCATTTAAAATGGAGCCCAAAGCAGAAACAACAGGTTCGAGAGAGACAAGTTTTAGGCCCAAACTTTTTGCATATTCAGAATATTCCTTAACCGCCTCATTGGAAACCCCATACGCCATCAAAGCTTTTTTGCCTTCTTGGCTAAATTCGGGAATGGGAGAATGACCAACTTGGTAGTCATCGATGGAGCATTCGATATGTTCTCGAAAATTCCAGCGAATCGCTTCTTGCAAATCAAAATCGGGCATGTCAGCAAGACTCATTCGTCTGACCCTCAAACTATCATGCTCTAAAGCAATTCCGCAGGATTTAGATTTTCCACATATTTCTTTTAAAAAAAGTTTTACTTGTTCTTTTTCTTCATCTGAAGCTTCTTTGAAATTGATATCAATCAATCCATATGCCTCTAAAACCAACGAACCTGCATGGCGAGAAAACTTAACATACTTAAGCGTGCCCCCCTCAAGATCAATTCCAATTCTATCAGGAGATCTCGTAAGCAGTTTTTTTATTTTTGAAATTGATTCTTCTAATTTCACTCAACCCTCACAAGCAAGTTTAACCACCAATATTTAAAATACGATCTCGAACTTGATCTAAAATATAAGGCGGAAAATTTTTTCCAAGAGCAATCACTTGTTTGTAGTAAGCAAGTGCATCATCGGTTTTTTTGTTTAAATCGGAAACAAGTGCCAAATGAAAAAGGGCTTCAGCATAATTTGGCTTAAGCTCTAGTGCTTTTTGAAGGTGTGTAGTTGCCGTATCGTAATCTTGTTTATGAATATCAAGAATAGCAATGTTGTTGAGTGATTCAGGATAATTAGGCCTCAGATCTAAAGCCTTCTTGAATGCCTTTTCAGCCTTTTCGGTTTCGCCTCTTTTGCGCAATACCACTCCAAGGTTATTCCAAACCTCGGCATCTTTTTCATCAATTGAACTTGCAGCATTTAAACTTGCCCATGCCGTGTCAAAGTCTGACTTTTTAAACGCATCAACCGCTTGATCTTTCAGTTTCGCTACTTCTTGTCTCGCTGTTTCATCAAGCACTTTTTCTGTCTGAACAGATTTCTGACCCGCTTGTTTTAAGGCTATTTGAGGTTTGTTGCTTGACGAAAAGAAAGTGTTGTAGAGGAAAAAAAGAAACAAAACTGCAAACACTCCAAGCAATACGATGGTTCTTTTCGATGGCGCAGCTTTGAAAAGAGAACTTTTTACCTCTGCAAATACCTGAGGATTTGTTGGACCATCTGAAGTGGTATCTCTTGAAGATGCTGTTGCACCGTCAGAAGATTGTTGTGATTGCTTTTGTAATTGCGCTTTTTTCAGCGCCTCATGTATTAACGACATCTATCTCCCCCAATCTAGATGCAACGACATATCATAGACTCAAAACATTTTCCAAATTTATTGTGAAAGGACAAAACTTTTAATTGTTTCCCAAAGAGGAGTTTTTTGTTTCCCCTTCCAGTCATTCACTGCAGATTTCACCGCATCTTTTCCTACAATATAATTTTCTTGAAGAAACGATGCCATGAGAGCTCGATCACAAATTAAATTGATGAGACGCGGATATCCCTTCGACTCATCGAAAATAATACGATAAGCTTTCGGATCAAAAAATACTTTTCCACTTCCACCTGCAATTGAAATTCTGTGATTGATATAACGCATCATTTCAACAAGAGACAACGGTCTCAAGTGCACTCTTGTTGTTACGCGCTGATTGAGTTGTCGCAACTCATGCGCTTTCAGTTTTTTCAATAATTCGGGTTGGCCAACAAGCAGAATTTGCAAAAGCTTTTGCTTTTCCGTTTCTAGATTTGTAAGCATGCGAACCATTTCAAGCGCCTCGTGAGTTAAATTTTGTGCTTCGTCAATAATCACAAGCGCAGAACGCCCTTCACTCGCGAGAAAAATTAAAAACTCATTAAGAGCCTGTATAAGTTCTTGCGGAGACTCGGCGGTTGAAGAGCAATTGAAGTCTTTGATGATGGCTTTGAGGAGTTCGGGGATAGTGAGAAGTGGATTAACCAAAAGTGCAGTCGCTATTGAGCTATCAAGCCTGCTGAGCAACGCTCTGGACAAAATAGTTTTTCCAGCACCAACTTCGCCCGTGAGAAGGGAGAAACCCAAACGCTCCTTCACAGCATATGATAACGTGCTAAGTCCTTGTTCATGCTGCTTTCCAAGATAGAGATATTGAAGATCGGGGGTGATTGAAAACGGCTTTTCAGACAAACCAAAAAATTTTTTGTACATAGAACTCCCCTCTCAAGATGCGAGACGGAGTATAAACAGAGAAAACTAAAATTGCAAAGAAAAATCTTTTTAAATCATGGGATTATATGCAAAAATGTCATTTAAAAGCTAAGGGTTTTAAAAGTATCTCACTTCTGTCCGAAAATCCCAAGACCATATTTAAATTTTCTTGAGCAAAGTTACTCCTAAATGAAAAAGTAAGAGTGTGTCGATCAGCATCGGCTAATGCAAGTTTTTGAAGCGTCAGCGAAAGATAACTACTCTTGCTGTGTTCTTGTGAAAAGGACCGCAGCACATTTCCATCAAACGTAACAGATTCAAGGGCTGGAAGATCGTGCGAAGGATCTTTTAAAAAAACCTGAAAAGTTTCAAGTGTAATTTTTGAAAGACATTTTTTTCTTATATAAATGGTGATGTGCTGGGAATTTTTTTGAACTCCCTCCTGTTCAACACAATCGGAAGCTAAATGAGGAATATGAATACTGTACTTACTTTCTTCATTTTTAAATTCACTTTTCACAGAAAGAAAACGTTGCTTGTTATTGATGGAAGTAGAAAAATATCCGCCATCAAAAGCTTTTTTTTCTACAACGGGAAAGCCACCATATTCAATCTGAGCAAGCGCATACTCAATACCAGCCTGGGCAATATAGAATGCCTTTCCTCTCTCCATTTGACTTTGCCAAGAAGGGCTTGGTGAAAAACCTTTCACAAGCAAAAAAACGACTAAAATAAAAAGAACCAAATAGAGAAAAGTACGGAAATATTTTAAAATAAAAGGTTTCATCTTGATAAAAACTTAAATTCTATCCTTCTTGAAATTGTTCATACATGTATGAACGTGGAAAAACTTCTGTGCGCAATCGAAGCATCCCACCTTTTTCGGGAATCGATACAAACACTTCGTATTTTATTCTTTTGAAAGGCGAACTTGCATCTATTTTTTTTTCATTCATATCAAAACTGATCACATCATTCAATATCTGCTCTTGATTTCTCCATAAATGAGAAGAATGTCCTTTCTGTGTTTTTCTATACGACAAAACATTTCCTTCAGTATTGAGGAAAAGAATTGAACCATCAGAGACCGAAAGAACATCACTTGGTTTCAGCAGCAAAAAATCATTTGAAATTAAACCAAAACTTTTCCCCAAATCACTTAAAACAATACCTCTATTGGAAATGAGGTAATAAATTTCTTTGCTCGTAAAAAAAAGGGAAGCGCCAACGCCGATAACAATAACCACAAAGAGAGTTATGAGCACGTTTTCATAAGGCAGCTTTTTTTTGTAAATATTTTTTTCCATTTAATACCTAGTGAGTAATGTTGAGAAAGAAACTGATTGCTTTTTGTCGCCACCCCAACTCACCATTACCGTAACTTTTTTGTATCCTGAATCAGAAGAAGCACGAGAAAAGTTCTCAGACTTTACATTCTCAATAGAAACCATTCTCTGAAACATAGAAAAATCTTCTGAGAAATCTTCCTCAGGATATATCTCTGGTGTAATATATTCAAAGCCATAATAGGCTTTATGGGAAACAACTTCTTCCATTTTTTCTTGTGCTAAGGCTGTTGCAATTAACTCATAATCAAGCAGAAGATTATTTTGAAGTGATTTGGAAATAATAAACATTCCCAAAAGAAGAAGGAGGGAAAGAAAAGCAAAGAAAAACAAAAGATGAAGAAATGACCCTTCTTCTTTTTTCACCTTTATTTCATGCTCATGATTCATTTCACTCTCCGTATATCATAAACTCGGGAGCAAGCTCCTGAATTTAATCCAGGGAAATCTGAAGAACGGTTTTCGGCCCCAAGGGGCCTTAGCTTTAACTGCTGTACTCGGACAAAAAAGAAAACATGAAGAACAAATAAAAAGGAACCAAGTCTAAAATATCTTGGTTCCTTTTCGTTCATAACAATTGCAATCCTTAGCAAAAAAATTTGTTAAGGAGCCGCTGCTTCAACCTCGAAGAGTCCTGTTGCTTGAGTATAGGAATAGTTTACAGCACCATTACCATCATCAAACGAATAGGTTGTAGTATCAACTTTTTGCCAGCTGGCATCATCAATACCATTTGCTAAGATGCCGTTGAAACAATCTCCGGCACAAGCACCAACAGCAGCTGTATCTAGAGCTGCAGGATACGAACCGGTACCACCATTTTCGATCATATCATTGGCACGAGAAAGCTGAACTCCAGCTCTAACCGCACCGATCACACCGTCACGACTTGCTTGTTCAGCAGAAGTCGCGAGCTCGAGGAATCTTGGCATTGCAGCAATCGCCAAAATACCCAGGATAGCAATGACGAGCACAAGCTCAATAAGTGTAAAGCCCTTTTGATTCATAACCGTTACCCCCTTCTCAAATTGCAGCAAGCGTGACCATCACTCTTGCCCCACACTAGTTTTTAGTAAATATTGCAGCTGTTTCTACTGCATTTCCTACTTCTTAAAATTATACTCTTCTCATTTTTTCCGTCTAGTCTTTTTATTCTTTTTTTATAGGCCTAATCTTTTGTTTTATAAGGAGAAAAAACAAGCACTCCTTAAAAGAGAAAATGACACACCTTGGAAAATCAATGAACACAAGCTCTCTGCGCCGGATAAGTTCTAAAATAAAGCTATAGCAAACGAAGCCGAGAGCACTATAAAAGGGTGAAAAACAACCCTACCAAAACTCATACCCCTTACTTGAACTTCTCACCCAAGCTGTTTTGACATCATAGGCGTAGGCGTGCTCAAAAGGATCTAAAACGTCTCCTTCTTCAGACATTGGAGGAACGTATTCAAGATACTTTCTCTTTCTTTCTTCATTCGGAAACTTGTATTCGGTTTCGATAAGCTCTTTAATGCTTTCAGGACTTCTCTGGTTAATAGATTTAAAAAGTTGAACAGAAGTTCTTAAAAGCTGCAACTCATAAAACATAGCCTTTTGCTTGTTAATGTGTTGTTCAAACCGAATAGACGCAATCAGTAATCCGGCAGTTAAAAGAACAGCTCCGAAGAGAGCTAGTTTTTCGATCGATCTTTTCTTTTCGCGATTGTACATCTTCCCCCCTTGAAGCAAGTTATACATCTACCAATAATGAAATCCCTTCGCCTTACTTTCTATCCAACCCGTTTTTGAATTATACTGGTATGTCTCACCAAAAGGATCTATATACTCTCCCTTTTTTTGTGGTGGCATCTTTTCTAAATACACCATTTTTTTTCCATCCGGAGACTCATAGCTTTCTTTCTCCAAACTTTCAAGTGAATCAGGAAATTTTTTGTTGAGCGTGTAATATAACATCACTCCCGACCTCAACATCGTAAGTTCATTTCGCAAAATTTTTGCATTTTCTTTTTGCACTCGCGCTTTATACAAACTTCCGGAAAGCATGAGTGATAAAAAAATAACAAGCGCAACTAGAACAAGCTCTTTTCCAACGATACGATATTCTCGGTTCACAATAACTTCCTCTGCCATTTTTTATTTCACCACGGTTGCCAAACTCCACATTGGAAGAAGAATGGCCAGCGCAAGCAATATCACCATTCCAAAAATACCAACAAGCATAATGGGCTCTAGCAATGTAGTAAGATTTTTTACGGTATGATCAATTTCGATGTCATAGTGCTCTGCAATAGTGGACAGCATTTCATCCAAAGCACCAGCCTTTTCACCAACCGATGTGGTTTCTATCATCACCAAGGGAAAATAAGATCGAGAACGCATACCTTCTGAAAGGGTTGACCCTCTTGAAATATCATCTCTGATTTTTTTCACTTCCAGAGCAAACGCTGCGTTTCCAATCACGTTTGCCACAACGTCTAGACATCTGGGCATTGATAAGCCCGAGCTATAAAGCGCTGCCATAATATGGCCAAAGCGTGAGTTTGCAACTTTCAAATTGAGGGGACCAAACACTGGAAGGTTAAACTGCATTTTATCAATTTTCATACGCCCAGTATGAGTGCTGTAAAACCGTTTATAGAGATAGACAATACCTACCACACCAGCAATCGCAATATACCAATAGTTCATCACAAAGTTACTGATGGCAATAAGCATTCTGGTTGGAAGCGGAAGGTCTGCTCCATAATGGGAATAAAACTCGGCAAACTTTGGAATCACAAAGGTCATCAAAAAAGCAACTGCACACACCAAAACAAAAACAACAATCTTAGGGTATAATGTGGCACTCTTGATATTTTTTTGGATGGTAAATTCACGGTCGAGAAGGTTAGACAAATTTTTCAGCACTTTCTCAAGAATACCAGCCTCTTCACCCGCCGCTAACATGGAAGTGTAGAGTTCGTTGAAGACTTTTGGATGGCGACTGAAAGACTGTGAAAGAGATGCGCCGGCTGCAATATCAGCTCTGATGCGGTTCAGCGCATTGGCAAGCGCAACACTTTTCACCTGCTGCCCCATGGTAGAGAGAATGGTATCCATGCTCACACCAGCTTTGAAGAGTGTTTGAAACTGTCGTGTAAATACCATAAGCTCTTCTGGCCTTACGCGATTGAAAAAACCTTTTACACTTTCAAAATTAATCTGACCTGAACGAATTTCATGAACTTTAAGCGGGATACAATTTTGAGCAAACAAACTCTCTTTCAATTCATCAGGAGAATTTGCTTCAATTTCACCGGTAATAAGTGTGCCCTTTTTATCTCGCGCACGATAATGATACATTGGCATATGGCTTTGTCCTTAATCTAATTCGGTTACACGAAGCACTTCGTCGACCGTTGTTTCGCCTGCAAGCACAAGCTCTACTCCACGCTGCCTCAAACCCTTGGAACCTTCTTTTCTTGCAAGAGCAATAATCTCTTCTTCTTTTGCACCCTTCTCAATGGCCATTCTTATTTCTTGATTCACAATGACAAAGTCGAAAATACCCATCCTGCCTGAATATCCTGTCATCCTACATTGCTTACAGCCTTTACCTTCAAACACAAAAAGATCGTGATCGAAGTGCACACCAAGACGATCGAGCTTATTCGTTTCTGCTTTCACCGATTGTTTACAATGGGGACAAATTTTTCGCACAAGCCTTTGCGCTATCACACCAATAAGAGCTGAAGAAATAATAAATCGCTCAATCCCCAAATCCCCCAAGCGCGTAATGGCACCAACTGCAGTATTCGTGTGCAGTGTAGAAAAAACCATGTGACCCGTAATAGCTGATCTCACTGCAATGTCTGCAGTTTCTGCATCACGAATCTCACCCAGCATAATCACATCGGGATCCTGACGAAGAATAGATTTCAGCGCGGTAGCAAAGGTCATTCCTGCTTTTGTATTTACCTGAGCCTGATTCACACCCGGCATTTCATTCTCAATAGGATCTTCGATAGAAACAATATTTTTGTCTTGGGAGTTTAAACGTTGAAGCGCCGAATAAAGTGTTGTTGTTTTACCAGAACCTGTTGGACCAGTTACAAGTAAAATCCCGTACGGTTTTTCAATGAGCTCACCAAATTTTTTCTGTTCGTGCGGAGAAAAACCAAGAGCTTGAAGGGTAATCACATCACCTTGACCAAGCAAACGCATAACCACTTTTTCACCATGCATCGTAGGGTAAGTAGAAATACGAAGATCAACTTGCTTACCCGCAACCTTAAGCCTGACGCGACCATCCTGTGGAACACGACGTTCCGCAATGTCCATCTCCGAAATAACTTTGATACGAGAAACCAAAGGTAGGCTCATATTTTTTTGCAAAATCATTCTCTCTTCAAGCACACCATCAATACGAGTTCTCACTTTTACCAAATTTTCCATCGGCTCAATGTGAATATCACTAGCTCCTTCAACAACAGCATTTTTGATGATGCGATTTACTTCGGCAATCACCTGCGCACCCGAAGCCATTTCTCTTAACTTTTGCGCTTCTTCGCCCTTTTCCTTTTCGCCATATTGCACCACCACAACATCGTCTTGCTGTTCTTTTCCAGATGTTCTTTGCTCTATGAGGCGATAACTTTCCTTAAGTGCTTTTTCAATTTGAATAGCTTCGGCAAAAGTGAATTTCACTTTGAACTTCAAGGCAAAATGAATTTCATCAATATAAAAAATACCAAATGGATCCGAAACCGCTACCAACAAAGTATCATCTGTTTTGGAAAGAGGCATAAAGTGATATTTATGGGCAATACTCACCGGAACTAAACGAACCATGTCGGGATCGAGAGTGATTTTTTCAAGATCGCTATGATCAATAGCAAGGCGATTCAAAATAAATTCAGCAAGGATATCCTGAGATACAAAACCCTTTTTCACCAAAATACTTCCTAGGTTTTCTCCCAGATTTTTTTGACTCTCTTTAGCAACCGCAAGCTGATCAACACTAATAATACCTTCGCTGACGAGAAGAGCTCCGATATCATTGCTATTTTGCACGTGATCAAAAGGAATCTTAGCCTCTTCTTTTGTACTGGAAGATGAAGACTGTTGATCTGGAAGTTCAGATGAAGAAACAGAAGGCTCAGCGTGATGGGGGGAAGAAGGTGTAGGAGATTGGCTTTCCTGGCTCTGTTCTGGTTTTGGGTCACTTTGTGGCGGTTTCTGGGCTGGAGGATCGGAATCTGGAGCAGATGCAGATTGAGAAGGAGAAACGCTTTCTCCCTCTTTCCACACGTCAGAAAGCCGAGTAATATTGCCGTGTGTATCCTTTTTGGCTTCCATTTCCTTCCCCCCCCTACGAAACCTAATGATAACAGCCTGATAGCCTAGAGTCAATCATCGCAACTCTCGCTGATCAGAAAAAAGTCCTTCTTCTCCGGGAAATATCTTTTCTTCAAGCACTTTTGTGCTAGAATAATCAAAAATAGCAGTGATTTTAGCGCGTTAGGGCGCTTTATTTTGGGGGAAAAGCTATGCAGAGTCTACGAGAGCTTCTGACGCAGATTGTGGAAATGAAGGCAAGTGACCTTCACATTAACGTGGGAGTTCCCCCCACCATGAGGTTTGATGGAGAGCTTAAAGCAGTAAATGACCATGTTTTAAGCCATGATGAGGCCAAACTCCTCTGTTTTGAGTTTTTGGAGCCCGATCAGATAAAACGCTTTGAGGAAAAGCTTTCTGTCGATTTTTCCTTCGGCATCGATGGAGTGTCCCGATTTAGGGGAAATCTTTATATCTCTGTTGGTAATATTTGCGGCGCCTTTCGCCCTATTCCCCATAAAATTCCCGATGCAGCAGAAATTGGACTTCCCAATGTAGTGGTGAATTTAAGCAAACGCCCACGTGGACTTGTGCTGGTCACAGGCCCAACAGGTTCTGGTAAATCAACCACGCTCTCGGCACTTTTGAACTTGGTGAACAAAACACGTCACGACCATATTGTAACCATCGAAGATCCCATCGAGTTTCTCTATACGCAAGAAAACTGTGTCATTAATCAGCGTGAAATTGGAAAAGATTCTCATACTTTTGCTGATGCACTCAAGTATTTACTTCGCCAAGATCCTGATGTGGTACTGATTGGTGAGATGCGAGATTACGAAACCATTCAAAGTGCCATCACCATTGCCGAAACGGGTCATTTGGTTTTTGCAACACTCCATACAAACACTGCAGTGCAAACGATAGACAGGATCATCGACGTTTTCCCTCCTCATCAACAAGCACAAGTACGAACTCAGTTAAGCTTCATACTTGAAGGCATTGCGTGCCAATCACTTGTTCCCAAAAAAGATGGAGGAAGAACTTTGGCAATGGAAGTAATGGTGCCAACTTCTGCTATCCGAAATCTTATTCGTGAAGGCAAAACACATCAGTTATATTCTCAAATGCAAATGGGACAAGATAGAACTGGAATGATGACCTTAGACCAATCGCTTGCCGAGCTAGCCCGCATGGGTATTATCGCAGAAGACGAAGCCGAAAAACGCTGCGTGAACCTCGAAGATTTTCACAAACTTCTCAAAGCTCCAAACTTGAGAACGTAAAAAGAAAAATTCCCAGCTCACAATTTCTCCTTTACCTTTAGCTTAATCTTTTTTAGCATGAGCCACTCCATAAACGCTTGTTGCACATGGATTTAAACCGAATCTTCAGAGCGTAATCACTGCATCACGTCATGAAGAAAAACAAACGAAGTGAGCTGTAAAGTATGTCAGGACATTCCAAGTGGTCTACGATTAAACACAAAAAGGGAGCCGCCGATGCGAAAAGAGGAAAACTTTGGTCCAAGATTATCAAAGAGATTACCATTGCCGCAAGGGACGTCGGTGGTGATGTCAATAGCAACCCCAGGTTACGCGGCATCGTTGATAAAGCAAAGGCCGCAAACATGCCGAACGAAAACATCGACCGGGCCATTAAGCGTGGGACGGGTGAGCTTGAAGGGGTTAACTACGAAGAAATAAGCTTTGAAGGCTACGGCCCAGGCGGAGCAGCGCTTTTTATTGAAACTGTTTCAGACAATCGCAATAGAACTGTTTCAGAAATTCGTCATCTGCTCACCAAAGGTGGCGGAAACTTAGGTGAAAATGGATGCGTGGCTTGGATGTTTGAACGTAAGGGACAAATTACGTTTAACGCCAAAGAAGTAAACGAAGACACCCTCATGGAAGTGGCTCTTGATGCTGGTGCTGAGGATATTGTAAACGAAGATGAGCTTTTTGTCGTTACCACAGACCCCACTTCTCTTCACGATGTCAAAAGTGCGTGCGAAGCAAAAGGCTTAAAAGCTACGGAAACTGAGTTGCAAATGATTCCTACAAATACCGTTGCATTAGATGACGCTCAAGCCGAAAAAATGTTGAAGTTAATGGATGCCCTTGAAGAACACGATGACGTGCAAAATGTGTATTCAAACTTTGATATTGATCCAGCTGTAATGGAAAAAATTCTTTAACTTACAACCAAGAGTAGGCATTAAAATGCTCTTCATCGTGCAGCTATGATTATTCTTGGCATTGATCCCGGCAGCAGAATAACGGGCTATGGCCTTGTTTCTCAAAAGGGAAGTAAATCTACTCACATCGATAACGGCGGTATTTTTGCCCCTAAAACAGCTCCGCTTTCCGAGAGAATTCATTTCATTCACGAAAAAGTTGCAGAGCTCATCGAACTTCACAAGCCACACTTGCTCGCATTAGAAAATATTTTTGTCGCAAAAAACGTAAAGAGCGCCATGATTCTGGGACATGCACGCGGCGCCATTATGCTGGCCGCAGATAGACACCAAGTTCCTATTTACGAATACACTCCCACCCAAGTAAAACTTGCTCTCACCGGCCAAGGGCGAGCGAGCAAAGAACAAATTCAAAAAATGACTCGCATGCTTCTCAACCTTAAAGAAATTTGTTTTGAGGACGCGGCTGATGCACTAGCTGTTGCAATTTGCCATGGGCAGTCTTATAAACTGATGGAAAGGATTTCACTTCGATGATTGCTCTGCTCAGCGGAAAACTTGCAAACAAGAAACTCGACTCGTGCATTATTTCCGTTGCTGGCGTTGGCTATGAAGTTTCTCTTTCTCTCTCCACGTACGGAAAACTTCCAGAACTTGGACACGAAACAACCCTTTTCATTTATACGCACGTACGCGAAGACCAGTTTCACCTTTTTGGTTTTCACAGTGAACAAGAAAAAGAAACGTTTAAAAGTCTTATTTCTATTTCTGGCGTTGGTCCAAAAATGGCACTTTCTATTTTGTCAGGATTACCGGCTCAGGAATTGGTGAGCGCCATTAGCAATCAAGACTTAGTGCGTCTGGTTGCCATTCCTGGCGTAGGCAAAAAAACAGCTGAGCGCATTATTGTAGAATTGAAAGAGAAATTCAAAAAAGCACTTTTTGCTGAAAACAAAATTGTGGGAAGCATTCAAACAACACAAGCACAAGAAATTCGCTCGGCCCTTACCAACTTGGGATATCCCGCTCACATTGCGGAAAAAGCGGTGCAAAGTATTCCTCAACTTGAAACACTTTCTCTTCCAGACGCCATCAAGATGGCCCTTAAGGAGTTGCGATAATGATGAATGAAAGAGAAAACGATCTTCTTCTCCTTGATGACAATGATGATGAAAAAAATCTTGAGCTCTCGCTGCGACCTCAAAAACTCAAAGAATATATCGGACAAGATTCTATCAAAGAACGGCTGGCACTCTTTATTGAAGCGGCCAAGCAACGATCAGAGCATTTAGATCACGTGCTTTTCTCTGGCCCTCCAGGACTGGGCAAAACAACGTTGGCGCACATTATTGCGAATGAACTTGGAGTAGATGTTCTTGTGACTTCCGGCCCAATTGTAGAGCGAGCTGGCGATCTTGCGGCTTTGCTAACCAACTTGAAAGAAAACGACGTGTTGTTTATTGACGAGATTCATCGTCTCAACAGAACAGTGGAAGAAGTGTTGTATCCGGCAATGGAAGATTTTCAGTTGGATCTTATGGTTGGCCAAGGTCCAAGTGCAAAAAGTGTGAGGCTTGATCTTCCCAAGTTTACCTTAATTGGAGCAACTACTCGTTCTGGTCTTCTCACTTCGCCACTGCGTGATCGCTTTGGTGTTCAGCTTCGGCTCGATTATTATCCTGCCGAAGACTTGAGTGAAATTGTAAAAAGATCAGCTGCACTTCTCAACATTGCAACTGATGAAAACGGTGCGTTTGAAATTGCAAAACGCTCGCGCGGAACACCACGAATCGCAAACCGCCTGTTAAAGCGTGTCCGCGACTTTGCGCAAGTGCGCGCAAACAGCATTATCAATCAAGATGTTGCCCACAATGCGTTGAAGTTATTTGAAGTGGATGAAAAAGGTTTCGATCACATGGACCATAAAATCATGCTCACCATTATCAACTTATTCAAAGGTGGACCTGTTGGCATTGACACTCTTTCCTCTGCAATTAGTGAAGAAAGAGAAACCATCGAAGATGTTTATGAACCGTTTTTGATTCAGTGTGGATTTATCAACAGAACTCCGCGAGGACGAGTTGCAACCGAAGAAGCTTTCAAATATTTTGGGAAAAGAATGCCTCATCAAAAAAATCAGGCGAATCTTTTTACAACATGAAAATACTGAAGAAAATAATTGCAGTTTTTTTTACTCCCTTCCGTTTCTTTCTTAGTCTTGGGATTGCTGTTTTTCTTTGGTTGAGTGTATTTGGTGATCAAGGCATTTTGCAACTTGAGCGTCTCAAAAATATAAAAAATGAACTCCAGCTAAAAGAAAAAAAGCTGGAAGCAAAAGTAAAAGAGCTCGAAGAGGAACAAATTATTTTAAAAGATCCAAAAAACCTTGAAATGGTTATCCGTACCGAACTTGGCTTTACAAAACCTGGCGAAGTTATTTTCCAAAAAGAAAAACCATCAGAAGTTCAAGCTTTAAAATAAATTTTCTCCCAAAAACTATTCAAAGCTTAAAGCCTTATCTTTAAATCCTACTTTGATTTTGTCGCCATCTTTATATTTTCCTTCAAGCAAAGCTAGTGACAATGGATCTTGCACATATTTTTGAATAACTCTCTTAAGCGGGCGAGCCCCATAAACAGGGTCCCAGCCATGTTCAGCTAGAAAATCCTTTGCCTCTTCAGAAAGCTCTAAATGCAGTTTTCTGTCAGCAAGACGTTGTTTCAATTTTTGGAGTTGAATATCTACAATGGCCTTAATTTGTTCCTTTTTTAAACTGTGAAAAACAATGATGTCGTCAATGCGGTTGATAAACTCAGGTCTAAACTGTTGCTTCATCGCATCAAGCACTTTTTCTGTCACAGATTCATCATCGCCCGCTGATTCAGTGATATATTGACTTCCCACATTTGAAGTCATGATGAGAACAGTGTTGGTGAAGTTAACCGTTCTTCCTTGGCCATCAGTGAGCCTGCCATCATCAAGAATTTGCAGAAATAAATTGAAGACATCTGGATGCGCTTTTTCAATTTCATCAAACAAGATCACGGAATAAGGTCTTCTGCGAATAGCTTCAGTTAAATATCCACCCTCTTCGTAACCAACATATCCGGGAGGCGCACCAATGAGACGTGAAACAGAATGCTTTTCCATGAACTCACTCATATCAATGCGCACCATTGCGCGTTCATCGTTGAAAAGGAAATCGGCTAAAGCCCTTGCTGTCTCTGTCTTTCCCACACCTGTTGGACCCATAAAAACAAACGAACCAATGGGACGATGCGGGTCTTGCAAACCAGCGCGCGCTCTTCTTACAGCTGCAGCAACTTTCTGAATGGCTTCATCTTGGCCAATCACTTTTTTGTGCAGCGTGTCTTCCATGTGAATGAGTTTTTCTTTTTCACCGGAAAGTAAATTGTCAACAGGAACACCTGTCCAACGAGAAACAATATCGGCAATGTCATCCGCGGAAACATCTTCCGTGAGCATTTTTTTCTCATCTTGAAGCTCATCTAGTTTTGCCTGTTCTAATTCTAATTTTTTATTGAGCTCTAAAATAATTCCGTATTTTAATTCAGCCGCAGTTTGCAAATCTCCTTCACGTTCAGCTTTTTCTTGATCGTGTTTAGCCTGTTCAATTTCACTTTTTAGTTTTCGAATCTGAGCAATATGTTTTTTCTCTTCTTGCCAATGAACTTTAAGCGTTGAAGATGTTTCCTGCAGTTCAGCTACTTCGCGCTCTAGTTTTTTGAGACGGTCTTCACTTGCTTTGTCACTTTCTTTCCGAAGCGCTTCACACTCAATTTGACGTTGAACAATACCACGTTCAATTTCGTCAATTTCTGTTGGCATTGATTCTACCTCGATGCGAAGCTTACTTGCAGCTTCATCAATAAGGTCGATGGCTTTATCGGGAAGAAATCTGTCAGCAATATATCGGTCTGAAAGTGTTGCTGCAGCTATAATTGCGCTGTCTTGAATGCGCACTCCATGATACACTTCATATTTTTCTTTCAAGCCACGCAAAATGGAAATGGTATCATCCACAGATGGCTCGCCCACAAAGACTTGCTGGAAGCGTCTTTCCAGAGCTGAATCTTTTTCAATATACTTTCGATATTCGTTAAGTGTGGTTGCTCCAATACATCTCAGTTCACCACGAGCTAAGGCTGGCTTTAACATATTAGAAGCATCCATGGCACCTTCAGTTTTTCCAGCTCCAACCAAAGTATGCAGTTCGTCTATAAATAAAATCACCGCACCATTTGAAGTGCTCACTTCTTTCAAAACGGCTTTCAATCGTTCTTCAAACTCGCCTCTGTATTTTGCACCAGCTACAAGCGAAGCAAGATCAAGCACAATCACTTGTTTCTCTTTCAACGTTTCAGGAACATCACCTTTCACTACTCGCTGCGCCAAACCTTCTACAATAGCGGTTTTCCCAACACCAGGTTCACCAATGAGCACCGGATTATTTTTGGTGCGTCTGGAAAGCACATGAATGACTCGGCGAACTTCTTCATCGCGTCCAATTACAGGATCAAGCTTTCCTTGGCGTGCAAGCTCGGTAAGATCACGGCCATATTTTTTGAGTGCTTGGTATTTTCCTTCGGGTTCTTGATCTGTAACACGATGCGCACCACGAAGTTCTTGCAAGACTTTTTGCACCACTTTTTTATTCACGCCATTTTTTTCGAGAAGAGGTTTTTCGGCACATTGTTTTGTTTCCAAAATACCGAGGAGCAAATGTTCGCTCGCAACATATTCGTCTTGCATGTCGCTGGCTTCTTTAAAGGCCGCATCAAAAGCTGATTTCAACTCTGATGAAATATAGACTTGGCCTGTATTTGCCCCACTCACTTGGGGAACTTTCTCAAGCGAAGCTTGGAGTTCGCTGCGAATCAAAGAAACGTTCGCCCCAATTTTTTTCAGGATGGCCGGCACCAGACCTTCTTCTTGATCGATGAGACTCAGCAAAAGATGGGCTGGAAAAATCTGCTGCTGATTTCGCTTTCCAGCTAAATCTTGCGCTGCCTGAACGGCCTCTTGAGCTTTTACGGTAAGTCGGTCAAAACGCATATATTCCTCCCTTAAACGGTAAGGTGGAATATGAGGCTTCTTTCAAAAAAAGCAAGCTGGGAGAGGGAAAAACCAGAAATATTATACTCATTGACATTTCTCTATTTGTATATACAATGTATATATGTTTCTTTTACGCATTACTGAAGCCCTCAAAAAGAAAAAAATCGACTACGCTCTCGTGGGTGGTTATGCCCTTTCACTTCATGGTGCTGTTCGAGGTACCATCGATGTCGACATTGTGATTCGCAGCTCAAAAAAAGACTATGTTGCACTTGAAAAAGCACTTCTTGCTTTTGGTCTTGCACCAAAATTGCCAGTTGATGCGCAACAAATTTTTGATTTTCGAGAAGAATATATAAAAAACAAAAACCTTGTTGCTTGGTCTTTTTATAATCCTAAAAATCCAATCGAACTTCTCGACATCATTATCACCCATGATCTTCAAAAAATGAAAACTGAAAAAATCCACTTTCAAAACCACGAAGTAAAAGTAGCAAGTATCAGTGAATTAATTAGCATGAAGAAAAAAAGTGGACGCACGCAAGATAAAGAAGATATCAAAGCTCTTGAAAGCATTCGGAGGAAAAAATGAGACCCGTACAATACTTCACCCTAGAATATTTGGAATACTGCAAACAATTGACGATTGAACAACGCTTAGAATTTCTAGAAAGTTTTCGATTGCTTCAAGGAAAAAAACAAAGTGGAAAAACAAAACTCATCAGCCTCCGCATAGATCAAGACGTCCTCAACGCCTTCAAAATAAAGGCTCAGAGCAACGGAGTAAAATATCAAAGCAAAATAAAAGAACTCATCTCAGCTTGGCTTGAGGAGTAGATATTAATCTACCTTCTACACTTGATGAAGTTGTAAAGGAAAAACAGGATATGTGCGAGCATGCTGATCTTTAAGTGCTTTTAAAAGAGCCCCAGTTAATCTCGGTATATGTGCGTCCTCAATAGAAACCCTAGCACCAGAACCATAATTTCCAATATATACCACACCACCGGTTTCAGGTCTCAAAATCACTTCAGCCCCTCTTGTTATATTTGCACTTTGTGTTCCAAACTGAGGAATCATCATACCCATAAGCATGATAAGTGGAACATTTACTCCTTTCTCTGTTCTTGCATCTGCAGCTTCCAGGATAATCTCATCAATATTAGGGTTAACAAAAAGGCTTGCGAAACTTAACAAGTCTTGCAAGGGAAGCCGCTCCTCATTTCTGCTTAAGAGAACTTGCAACCTCGCCCTTAAACCTGCAAGTGCTAAGTCGCTTCCCACTGAATGATTTCCTTCATGATTATGAACATGATTAAGAGAAGATAAGAGCACTCCCACGATTGCAGTTATTTCAGTATCTCCACCGTCCAGCCCATAACCCTCATCATCAGGCGAAAAATTCCACTCCATCTTCACACAATTTATGCTTCCAAGAAAATGTTGAGCGGAAAAAGTAAGATTACCATACCTTGGATTACGTATGGCTTTCACTTCAAATCTAGGGCGTGTTAACACTAATTGACAAAGAAGAGATAAAGTGAGATGTGGGAGGGATGGAACTTACAAAAGCTCAATATGAGCGTATTCGTGATTTACTTCCCACCCAACGAGGCAATGTTCGCGTTT